>Ga0224723_1000842_pt1 | contig 20145 bp, 18 predicted proteins | sample Balambano_FR2_Me_FD_161647 | JGI IMG/M metagenome (GOLD analysis project Ga0224723, IMG submission 161647) | Freshwater sediment microbial communities from Lake Towuti, South Sulawesi, Indonesia - Balambano_FR2_MetaG | ecosystem: Environmental > Aquatic > Freshwater > Lake > Sediment | place...
CCGCAGCTTCCCCCGCCGCCCCTGGGCGCCGCTTTCCGACCTCGAGTTCGCGGCCATCGCCGCCCTGCTGCCGGGCAGCGAAACCGAACCCCGTCGCGGCCGGCCGCCGAACAATCTCCGCCGCACGCTCGATGCCATGTTCTGGATCGCCGCCAGCACCGGCCCCTGGAAGGACCTGCCGGCCGAGCTGGGACGGCCGGGCAGCGTGCATCGCACGCTCAGCCGCTGGGCGCGGGTGGGGCTGCTGCAGCGGCTGGTGGGCAGGGCCACGCTGACCAGCGCCACGCCCACGCTGCGGGGCCTGGCCTGGTGGCTGGCGCGAGCGCTGCGGCGGATGGCCAAGATCGTCTGCACCGCCACGCTGATCCTGGTGCGCGACGTGCTGCAGCTGGCCGATGCCTGCCCCGCCAGGCCGCTGCTGCTGCCCGACCGGACTTTGTCGAAAACCGCGTACGCGCGGCAGAGAGTCCTTGAAAACGCCATGCTGGAGCTGGCCCGCCACCTCGGCAGCCTGGCGCGCGAGCCGGCGCCGGATGACCACGCGGTCGCGGCGGCGGTGATCAAGGCGCTGCGCGCGGCCATCCGCGCCGTGCGCGCCGGCTGGCGCCAGGTGCGGCTGGGCGTGTGTGGCAACCGCCATGAGTGGAAACTCAGGTGAGCGGGTGGCGCGTCATGCTCGGCGCTGCCTCATGCTGGCTCCAGGGCGATCGCCCAAAATCTTCCCTTTCCCCCCGCACTTCGCGGGGGGAGAGGTGAAGGTGAGGGGGGTCGTGCCACAACGATCCCGTTCGTCGTTTTGCCAAGATGGCGAAATCAGCGCCTCCGAACAGCTGCTACGTTGCCGGACCACCCCCCTCACCTGCACCTCTCCCCCCGCGAAGCTACCTGATTCACGCATCGCGAAAACCCAATTAGAATCAACATGTTATCTTGTTCTTTTCGTTTCGATTGGGGAGTGAATACCTGGGCGTCAATGTTGCCGCAGGCCTGGGAACCCGGCCTTTGAGGCGGCTTGCAGTTCGACTCCAATTTTTGGATTCTTGAGCGCAATGAGATGTGTGAATAGGGTAGCCCCGCGAAGTGCGGGGGGAGAGGGAAAGAGAAAGCGGAAGTGCGGAGGGAGAGGGAGAGAGAAAGCATATGCGATTGCCGTGCCCTGTCCCGCGAGCGGACGGCCGGCCTGGGATCAGTGCAGCGCCTTGCGCCACTCCCCATCCTGCATGATCGCGCGGATCGACTGTTCGGGCCGCGACAGGATGGTGATGTCGGAGAGGGGATCGCCATCGACCACCAGCAGGTCGGCCAGCGCGCCGGGTGCCACCACGCCAAGCGTGCCGACCTGGCGGATCAGGCGGGCGGCCAGCGTGGTCGCGCCGGCCAGGATCTCGGCGGCCGGCAGCACCTGTGCGCGGATGCGGAATTCGTCGCTTTGCTGCGGGTGAAGTTCGCCCAGAAGGTCGCTGCCGAAGGCCATCGGCAGGCCGGCTGCGCGCATCGTCGCCAGCGAGTTCAGCCCGCCGATGCGCACGGTCTCGATCTTGGCGATGCTTTCCGGCGGCAGCCCGTATCTTGCCCCGTCCTTGGCCAGCCCCTCATAGGCGACCAGCGTCGGCACCGCGATGCAGCGGCGAAGCGCGGCCAGCTTCGCGGTCTCCTCCACGATCAGGTTGCAGTGCTCCAGGCTGTGCACGCCGCATTCCACGGCGCGGCGGATCGCCTCGTCGGTGTAGAGATGCGCCATGGTGTAGGTCTGCGCCATCGCCGCTTCCTCGACGGCCGCGCACAGTTCCTCGCGCGAGTATTGCAGGAAGGCGATGGGGTCGGTGGGCGAGGCGACGCCGCCATTGGCCATCAGCTTGATCATGTGCGCGCCCGAGCGGAGTTCCTCGCGGCAGGCGCGGCGCACCTCATCGACGCCGTTGGCGATGCGGCACATGGTGCCCAGGCGGCGATCGAGCCAGGCGGTCTCGCGGGAATCGTCGCGCGGGCGCACGTCGCCATGCCCGCCGGTCTGGGAAAGCCCCTTGCCGGGCACGAACAGGCGGGGCCCGACGAACAGCCCTTGCTGCTGGGCGGTCGCCAGGGCGTAGGGGGCACCGGCGGCGTCGCGCACCGTGGTGAAGCCGCGATCGAGCATGCCGCGCATGATGGGCAACGCGCGCAGCAGCACGTGCGTATCGGGCCAGTACGCCTGCTGGCCAAGCGCCAGCGTGCCGGCCAGCACGTGCACGTGGCAGTCGATCAGGCCCGGCATCAGGGTGGCGCCCTTCAGGTCGATCGCGGTCGCGGATGCCGCCTTGATCGGGCGGTCGGAGACCTCGCGGATGGTGTTGCCCTCGACAAGCACCTGCATGCCGGGGCGTGCCTGGGGCAGACTGCCGCCCCAATCGCTGGCCGGATCGGGGTCGCCGGTGACCAGGGTGGCGTTGGTGAACAGGATCTGCACAGGCGCTCTCCGCGTTGCCCAGGGGTGAGGCAGATTACGCTGCCCGGCGGGCGCGCCAAGGGCGCGGCGCACGCCACCGTTGACCGTTTCGCCTGCCGGCTTGAATGTGACAGGCGCGAAGTCGGAAAAGCCCGGCACGCAGCACACACGAAGGGGAGACTTCATATGCGTTTCGTTCGATCGGCCGCAGCCGCGGTCGTGGTCATGGCTGCCGGGGCGGTGGCCCCCGCAATGGCCCAGGGCCAAGCCAGCCCGACGCTGGATGCGATCAAGGCGCGCGGCATGCTGAACTGCTCGATCGCGGTGAACAGCCCGGGCTTCGCGCTGCCCGACAGCCGCGGCGTCTATCAGGGACTGGACAGCGATTATTGCCGCGCGGTCGCGGCCGCCATCCTGGGCGACGGCACCAAGGTGCGGTTCGTGCCCAGCACCAGCGTGCAGCGCTTCCCGATGCTGCAGTCGGGCGAGGTGGACCTGCTGGTGCGCAACACCACCTGGACGCTGGCGCGTGAAGCGTCCTTGGGCTTCCTGTTCGCCGGCATCAATTTCTATGACGGCCAGGGCTTCATGGTGAAGCGAGCCAGCGGCGTGACCAGTGCGCGGCAGCTGAACGGCGCCACAGTGTGCGTGCAGCCCGGCACCACGACCGAACTGAACATGGCGGATTACTTCCGCGCCAACAACATCCGCTTCACCCCCGTGGTGATCGAGAATGTCGAGGAGATCCGCCAGGCGTTCCTTTCCGGCCGGTGCGACGCCTATACCAACGACGCCTCGGGGCTGGCCGGCTTCCGCGCCACGCAGCAGCGGCCGGAGGACTTCGTGCTGCTGCCCGAGATCATCAGCAAGGAACCGCTGGGACCGGTGGTGCGCAAGGGCGACACGCGCTTCTTCGACATCGTGCGCTGGACGCACTTCGCCCTGATCACGGCCGAGGAATTCGGCATCACCCAGGCGAACGTGGACAGTTTCGCCAACAGCAACAACCCCGACATCCAGCGCTTCATGGGCCGCACCGGCGACCTGGGCAGGATGATGGGGCTGGAGAACGACTGGGCGGTGAAGGTGGTGAAGGCCGTGGGCAATTTCAGCGAGATGTGGGAACGCCACATCACGCCGCTGGGGGTGCCGCGCGGCATCAACGGGCTGTGGACCAAGGGCGGGCTGCAGTACGCGCCGCCGATGCGCTGAGCGCTTGCCGCCACGCCTGACCATGAAGGGGCGCGTCCGGCCGGCCCGGGCGCGCCCTTCTTGCATCCGGGACATCGATCGGGCAGTAGCCAGGATCGTTGCGTCGGGCGGCAGTCTGACGCACGATCTTCCGGTCACACGGTCCGGACCGGGAACCAACCCGGGCCGGCGAAAGGCAATGGAGAGGACGACATGACCCGACTTCGCCTTCTTGGCGTGGCGGTGGCGGCTGCCGGACTGGCGTTGCCGTCGCTTTCGCCCAGCCCCGCATCGGCCCAGGCCCAGCAGCAGGGCACGTTCGATGTGGTCAAGGCCCGCGGCACGCTGATCTGCGGCGTGAACACCGGGCTGGCAGGCTTCGCAGCCCCCGACAGCCAGGGCCAGTGGCGCGGGCTGGATGTGGATTACTGCCGCGCGATCGCGGCGGCCATGTTCGGCGATGCCACCAAGGTGCGCTACGTGCCGACCACCGCGCAGAACCGCTTCACCGCGCTGCAGTCGGGCGAGGTCGATGTGCTGCCCCGCAACACGACCTGGACGCTGTCGCGCGACACCTCGCTGGGCCTCGATTTCACTGGCATCAATTTCTACGACGGCCAGGGTTTCATGGTGAAGAAGGCGCTGGGGGTGAAGTCAGCCAAGGAGCTGAACGGCGCCACCGTGTGCGTGCAGCCCGGCACCACCACCGAGCAGAACCTGACCGACTGGTTCCGCGCCAACAACCTGCGCTTCACCCCCGTGGTGATCGAGCGGATCGAGGAGGTCAACGCCGCCTATCTGGCCGGCCGGTGCGACGCGCTGACCACCGACGTGTCGGGGCTGGCCAGCATCCGCAGCCAGCAGGGCCCACGCGCCGAGGATCACGTGATCCTGCCCGAGGTCATCAGCAAGGAGCCGCTGGGCGCGGCCGTGCGCCAGGGTGACGCGCGCTGGAGCGACGTGGTGCGCTGGGCGCATTTCGTGATGCTGACCGCCGAGGAGTTCGGCATCACCAGCGCCAACGTGGACCAGAAACTGAATGACCCGAACCCCGAGGTGCAGCGGCTGCTGGGTCGCACCGGCGAGCTTGGCAAGATGCTGGGTGTCGAGAACAACTGGGCCTTCCAGATCATCAAGCAGGTCGGGAACTACGGCGAGAGTTTCCAGCGCAACATCGGGCCGCTGGGCATCGCGCGCGGACCCAACGAACTCTGGACCAAGGGCGGCCTGCAGTACAGCCCACCCTTCCGGTGAGATTGGCTGCCGCGGCCGGGATGATCAATGTTGGTCATCCCGGCCCGGTCTTTGCTATGCTTCGATGACAGGCGCGGCTACCGTGCCCAAACAGAACCACGCTGGGGCTTCCGGAAGAACGACAACCGGGATGGCGAGAATCGAATGGCAACAGGCGCGCAGGCGGCACCTGATCCAAGGCTGAGCGGGGCACGCGCCGCCCCGAAGAAGGCGATCCGGCTGTCGTGGTCGGATCCCCGGGTGCGCAGCATTTTCTGGCAGATCGTGATCGTCGGCGCAGTCGCCTGGGTGATCTGGTATCTGGTCAGCAATACCCAGCGGAACCTGGAAGTGCGCAAGATCGCAACCGGCTTCGGGTTCCTGTGGCGCGAGGCGGGCCTGCCGATCGGCGAAAGCCTGATCGAATACGAGCCCACCAACACCTATTTCCGCGCCCTGATGGTCGGTGTGCTGAACACCCTGAAGGTCGCCTTCATCGGCTGCATCCTGGCCACCATCCTGGGAACGCTGCTGGGCATCGCGCGGCTGTCGAAGAACTGGCTGCTGGGCAAGCTCGCCTCGGTCTATGTCGAGGTGGCGCGCGATCTGCCGCTGCTGCTGCAGCTGCTGTTCTGGTACGTGATCTTCACCGCCCTGCCGGGACCGCGGCAGGCGCTGCAACCGATCGAGGGGTGGTTCCTTTCCAATCGCGGTCTGAAGTTCCCCCTGCTGGAATGGCAGTTCGCCCACACCGTTGCCTTCTTCCTGGTGCTGGCCGGGCTGGTGGTGACGCAGCTTTATGCCCGGCATGCGACTGCCGTGCAGATGCAGACCGGCCAGCGGCCAAAGGTCTGGCCGGTGGGGCTGGGCACCATGCTGGCCGTGCCGGTCGCGGCCTGGCTGGTGCTGGGCGCGCCGCTGTCGTGGGATGTGCCGGCCCTGCGCGGCTTCAACTTCCAGGGCGGCGGCAGCCTGAGCCCCGAGTTCATGGCGCTGCTGATCGGTCTGGTGACCTACACCGCGGCCTTTGTCGCCGAGATCGTGCGGGCAGGAATCCTCTCGGTGCACAGCGGCCAGTGGGAGGCATCGGGTGCCTTGGGCCTGTCGCGCGGGCAGAGTCTGCGCCTGATCGTGCTGCCGCAGGCGCTGCGCGTGATCATCCCGCCGATGACCAGCCAGTACCTGAACCTGACCAAGAACAGTTCACTGGCGGTTGCCATCGGCTACCAGGACATCGTCTCGATCGCCAACACCACGTTGAACCAGACCGGCCAGGCCATCGAAGGGATCGCCATCATCATGATGGTGTACCTGACCATCAGCCTGACGATCAGTTTCTTCATGAACTGGTACAACGCGCGCATCGCGCTGAAGGAGCGGTGAGATGAATCCGCCCGCCGCCTCCAGCTACGCCGGAACTGCCGATTCCACGATCTGGACGCCATCGGATGCGCGCCCGCCGCCCTCACGCGTGTATGGGCCGATCGCCTGGCTGCGCAAGAACCTGTTCAGCTCCTGGCTTTCCAGCGCCGTCACGCTGGCGCTGATCTATTTCATCATCACGCGCACGCTGAGCCTGATCGACTGGGCCTTCATCAACGCCATCTGGTCGGTGCCCGCCCTGCCGAACGGCACGGCCGATACGCGCGCCTGCAGAGCGCTGGAGGGCGCGGGTGCCTGCTGGGCGGTGATCGCCGAGAAGCACCGCTTCATCCTGTTCGGCACCTATCCCTTCGATCAGCACTGGCGGCCGGGCTTGTGCATCCTGCTGTTCATCGGGCTGTACGTGGTCAGCGCGATGAAGCGGTTCTGGCGCAAGGAACTGGCGCTTATCTGGATCGCGGTGCTGACGCTGATCGGCATTCTGATGTGGGGCGGCATCTTCGGCCTTCCTTACGTGCCGCAGGAACGCTGGGGCGGGCTGCCGATCACGCTGATCCTGGCCACCTTCGGCATCGCGCTGGCATTTCCAATCGCGGTGTTCGTCGCACTGGGCCGGCGCAGCACCAAGATGCCGGCGGTGAAGATCCTGTGCGTGCTGTACGTGGAGCTGATCCGCGGCGTGCCGCTGATCAGCGTGCTGTTCATGGCTTCCGTGATGTTCCCGCTGTTCCTGCCGGAAGGCATCACCATCGACAAGCTGCTGCGCGCGCAGGTCGCGATCATCCTGTTCACCGCCGCATACCTCGCCGAGGTGATCCGCGGCGGCCTGCAGGCGCTGCCCAAGGGCCAGTACGAGGCCGCCGACGCGATGGGCCTGACCTACTGGCAGAAGACCGCGTTCATCATCCTGCCGCAGGCGTTGCGGCTGGTGATCCCGCCGATGGTCAACAGTTTCATCGGCCTGTTCAAGGACACCTCGCTGGTGCTGATCATCGGCATCTTCGATCTGCTGACCGCCGGCAAGACCGCCATCGTCGAGCCCGCCTGGCAGGGCTTTGGCGTCGAGGTCTATGTGGTGGTGGGCCTGATCTACTTTATCTTCTGCTTCGCCATGAGCCAGTACAGCCAGAACCTTGAAACCGAGTTCAACAAGCACGTGCGCCGGTGAAGCCGGGCGACGCCGAGGGGAACTGACGAGCATGCAACAGGTTGCCGAAGCCCCCCGCGCAGCACTGGATTCCGTGGCGCGGGTCGATGCCAAGCCGATGATCTCGATGGACAAGGTGAACAAGTGGTTCGGCGCGCTGCATGTGCTGCGCGACGTGACCATCCAGGTGGCGCAGGGCGAGCGCGTGGTCGTTTGCGGGCCGTCGGGATCGGGCAAGTCCACCATGATCCGCTGCATCAACCGCCTGGAGACGCACCAGGAGGGCACGATCACGGTGGACGGCATCGAGCTCACCGACGATCTGCGCAACCTCGATGCCATCCGCCGCGAGGTCGGCATGGTGTTCCAGAGCTTCAACCTGTTCCCGCACCTCTCCATCCTCGACAACTGCACCCTGGCGCCGATCTGGGTGCGCAAGATGCCGAAGAAGGAGGCCGAGGACCTGGCGATGGAGTACCTGACCCGGGTGCGCATTCCGGAACAGGCGAAGAAGTATCCGATGCAGCTTTCCGGCGGGCAGCAGCAGCGCGTGGCGATCGCCCGCGCGCTGTGCATGAAGCCCAAGGTGATGCTGTTCGACGAGCCCACCTCCGCGCTCGACCCCGAGATGATCAAGGAGGTGCTGGATGTGATGGTCGATCTGGCGCGCGACGGCATGACCATGATGGTGGTGACGCACGAGATGGGCTTCGCGCGTACGGTCGCCGACCGCGTGGTGTTCATGGACCGCGGCGAGATCGTGGAACAGGGCGCGCCCGAGCCGCTGTTCAACAACCCGCAGACCGATCGGCTGCGGCTGTTCCTGAGTCAGATTCTCGGCCATTGAGCGCGGCTGCCTGCTCCCTCCCCCCTTGCGGGGGAGGGCCGGGGAGGGGGGGTGCTCGGGCAGGCGTTCGCAGCGTCAGGTTCGCAAACGCTGATCTGCAACTAACCCAGAAGACCAGCACCGGCCGAGCGGAGGGGCCCCCCCACCCCAGCCCTCCCCCGCAAGGGGGGAGGGAGAAGACGAAATGCTGACCTTCATCTTCCGCCGCACGCTGCTTGCGCTGCTGGTCAGCATCACTGTCCTGACCTTCGCCTTCGCACTGACGCGGCTTTCCGGCGACCTTGCGATCTCGATCGCCGGGCCGCAGGCCACGCCGCAGGATATCGAGATCATCCGCAAGGCGTATGGCCTGGATCGCCCAGTCATCGAGCAGTTCTTCGACTGGGTGGTGCGCGCCGCACAGGGCGATTTCGGCCAGAGCTACTTCTTCCGCGAACGGGTCTCCGCCCTGATCGTCGAGCGCCTGCCGATCACGCTCACGCTTGGGCTGGTGGGATTGAGCATTGCGCTGCTGGTGGGCCTGCCGCTGGGCGTGATCGCGGCGATGAACGAGAACACCATCATCGACCGCGCGATCGGCCTGGTCGCGCTGGTCGGTCAGGCGATGCCCAGTTTCTGGCTCGCGCTGCTGATGATGATCACCTTCGGCCTGCACCTGCAGTGGCTGCCGATCAGCGGCACGGGTGGGCCGGAATACTACGTGATGCCTGGCATCGTGCTGAGCTTCTCGGCGATCCCGGCGCTGATGCGCCTTACCCGCGCGGGCATGATTGATGCGCTGGCCAGCGACTATATCCGCACCGCGCGCGCCAAGGGGCTTTCGCGCGCCTCGATCGTGCTGAAGCATGCGGCGCGCAACGCGGCGATGCCGGTCGTGTCGATCGCGGCGGTGCAGTTCGGCTTCATGCTGGGCGGGTCGATCGTGATCGAGACCGTGTTCGCCCTGCACGGCATCGGCTATCTGGCGTGGGAGTCGATCTCCAAGAACGACTTTCCCACCGTGCAGGCGGTGGTGCTGCTTCTGGCGGTGATCTACGTGGTGCTGACGCTGGTGGCCGATCTTGCCAACGCCGCACTTGATCCGCGCCTGCGCGCCCAATGATCCGGCTGCGTCAGCTCGGCCTGATGATCGGTGCCGCGATCGTCGGCATCGCCGTGTTCGCCGCCCTGTTCGGCCCGATGCTGGTGCCGGGAGATCCTTTTGCACAGGATCTGACGCGGCGCCTTGTGCCGCCGTTCTGGATGGAGGGCAACCGCGCGCCGCACTGGCTCGGCACCGATCAGATCGGCCGCGATTACCTGGCCCGCCTGGTCTATGGCGCGCGCATCTCGCTCGGCATCGGCATTGCCACCGTGATCACCTCGGGGCTGATCGGCATCACATTGGGCGTGCTGGGCGGCTTCCACGGCGGGCGCATCGACGATGTGGTGCTGTTCGCCATCACCACCCGGCTTTCCATTCCGCTGATCCTGGTGGCCCTTGCCGTCGTCTCGCTGGTCGGCTCAAGCCTGACGGTGGTGATCGCAACCCTGGGCCTGCTGCTGTGGGACCGTTTCGCCGTGGTCGCCCGCACCGCCACGATGCAGGTGCGCAACCTGGACTATGTGGCCGCGGCCTGGGCCGCCGGGTGTTCGCGTGGGTGGATCCTGTCGCGCGAAGTGCTGCCGAACATCCTTTCGCCGCTGGCGGTGGTGGCGACGCTGGAAATGGCGCTGGCGATCCTGCTGGAGGCCGCGCTGTCGTTCCTTGGCCTTGGAGTGCCGCCGCCATTGCCGAGCTGGGGCCTGATGATTGCCGAGGCGCGCGACTACATGTTCTTCCAGCCCTGGGTGATCATGGTGCCGGGCATTGCATTGTTCGTGCTGGTGATGGGCATCAACCTGCTGGGCGACGGCCTGCGCGATCTGCTGGGCGTGCAGCGCGCATGAGCGAGCCGCCGCTGCTGCGCGTGCGCGACCTGAAGATCACCTTCGGCGGCCTTGGCGCGGTGCGGGGCACAGACTTCGACATCCTGCGCGGCGAAACCCACTGCCTGGTCGGCGAGTCGGGTTGCGGCAAGTCGGTCACCGCGCTGGCCGTGATGGGCCTGCTGCCACGCAATGCCGTGCGCACGGCGGCGGAACTTTCGTTCGACGGGCAGGACATGCGCAGCATGCGCGAGCGCGAGCTCAGCGAATTGCGCGGTGACCGCATGGCGATGATCTTCCAGGAGCCGATGACAAGCCTCAACCCGGCCTACACCGTCGGCAGCCAGATGGCCGAGGTCTTCACGCGCCACCGGGGGGGCACGCGGCAGGCGGCGCTGGAACGCGCGGAGAACCTGCTGGCAAAGGTACGCATCACCTCGCCCGGCTTGCGCCTGGGCCAGTACCCGCACCAGCTCTCGGGGGGGCTGCGCCAGCGCGTGATGATCGCCATGGCGCTGATGTGCGATCCCGAACTGCTGGTCGCCGACGAGCCAACCACCGCGCTGGATGTCACCGTGCAGGCGCAGATCCTGCGGCTGCTGGCCGACCTGCAGCAGGAACTGAAACTCTCCGTGCTGCTGATCACGCATGATCTGGGCATCGTCGCGCGCGTCGCGCATCGCGTGTCGGTGATGTACGCCGGGAAGGTCGTTGAATCCGCTAGCGCCGCCGACCTGTTCGCGCGCCCGATGCACCCCTACACCCGCGGACTGCTGTCGTGCATTCCGGTGCCGGGCAAGGTGAAGCGCGATCAGAACCTGGGCGCGATTCCCGGTGTTGTTCCCCGCATCGGTGCCGACTTCGCCGGCTGCGCCTTCCGTGACCGCTGCGGCCACGCGGTGCCGGCCTGCGCCCGCGACGTGCCGGACCAGGATGCCGGCATCGGCCACCACTACGCCTGCCAGCTGCCCCCCGGCTGGACCGCGAGCCGGGCCGCATGAGCGCTGCGGAGCAGCCCTCCGCCGCAGGCGGCTCACCATGACCTCACCCGCCATCGAGGTGCGGGGCCTCCGAAGAACCTTCCGCGTGAAGCAGGGCCTGTTGAGCGCGCCGCGCCAGGTAGTGGCGGTGGATGGGGTGGATTTCGCGGTGCCGCAGGGATCAACGTTGGGCGTGGTGGGCGAAAGCGGCTGCGGCAAGAGCACGCTGGCGCGGGTGATCCTGGGCATCCTGCCGCCCAGCGCCGGCCAGGTGCTGATCGACGGCGAGGCGATCCATGCACTGGACCGGCGCGCGCGTGCGCGAAAAATCCAGCCCGTGTTCCAGGACCCCTACTCCTCGCTGAACCCGCGCCGGAGAATCCACGACATCGTCGCCGTGCCGCTGGTGGCGCAGGGCAACGTGGCCGAACACGAAATCCGCGCGCGGGTGGACGAGATGCTGGCGCGCGTCGGCCTCGATCCCGCGATGGGTGAGCGGCTGCCGGCGCAGCTTTCGGGCGGGCAGCGCCAGCGGGTGGCGATCGCGCGCGCGCTGGTGCTGCGGCCCAGCATCGTGATCTGCGACGAACCGACATCCGCGCTGGATGTTTCCGTGCAGGCGCAGATCCTCAATCTGCTGGCCGAGCTGCGCCGCGATCTTGGCCTGACCTACCTGTTCATCAGCCACAATCTGGCCGTGGTGGAGCACATCGCCAGCGAAGTGGCGGTGATGTATCTGGGCCGCATCGTCGAACGGCGCGAGACCGAAGAACTGTTCGCCTCGCCCCGCCATCCCTATACGCAAGCGCTGCTGGCCAGCGTGCTGACCCCCGAACCGGGCCTGGGCATTCCCGAAACCGGCCTGGGCGATGCGATGCCCGATCCATCGAACATCCCGCCCGGCTGCCGCTTCCATCCACGCTGCCCGCAGGTGATGCCGATGTGCCGCAGCGAGCCGCCGCGCATCACCCGCGACGCAAGCGGCCAGGTGGAATGCCACCTGGCGGCGTAAAGAACCCTCTCCCGCGCTTGGGCGGGAGAGGGTGCGAGCGGAGCGAGCGGGTGAGGGTGGGGCCACCCGACGGGCGGTACCTCCCTCACCCTCCCATTGCTGCGCAATGGGCCCCTCCCTCTCCCGCCCAAGCGCGGGAGAGGGTTCTGTCCCCTACCGCCACTTCGCCAGGAAGAAGCGCGGCAGCTCGTCCGGATAGGTCTTGAACTCGACGTTGCGGGCCAAGCCGTACGTGGTGACGTAGGTGTGCATCGGGATCCAATAGGCCTGCTCGGTCACGCGCTTGATCAGCGCGTCATAGGCGCGCTTGCGCACCTCGACATCGAAGGTGGTGCCGCCTTCCTGCACCAGCTTCTGCGCTTCCTCGTCGCGGGCATAGTCGTTGTCGCTGCCGCCGAAATAGACGGGGAAGATCATGTGCACGTCGTTGATCGAGAAACTGCCCCAGCTGCCCATCTGCATCGGCAGCTCGCCGCGCAGCGACCGGTTGATCAGCGCCTGCACCTGCAACTGCGAAATGCGCGCCCGGATGCCGACGGCAGCGAGGTAGCCCTGCACCGCGGCGCCGTAGTTCGGCAGCACATAAGTCGCGAGCTCGGTTTCGAAGCCGTTGGGGAAGCCGGCTTCGGCCAGCAATGCACGGGCCTTGGCCGGATTATAGTCGTAACGCACGGCCGCGTCCTGGTTGCAGCCGAACTGGCTGGGATAGCAGGGTGCGGCCGGCACGCGGCTGCCGCCCTGCACCATCTGCCGCGCGATCTGCTCCAGGTCGATCGCGTGCCAGACCGCCTGGCGCACCTTCAGGTTGGTCAGCGGGTTGCCGGCGCCACTGCGGCCGGCGGCATCCATCTGCAGGAAGCCGACGCGCATCGATTCCTGGCGCAGCGCCTGCAGATTCGGCATGCGGCCGACCTGGTCGAACTGGTCGGCGTTGAAGTTCCAGATGAAGTCGGCGCGCCCGGCCAGCAGCTCGGTCATCTCGGTCGCGGCGTCGGGCACGAAGCGCACCGAGAGTTTGCCGATCGCCGGGCGACCCTTCGGGCTGTCGGCGTAGTAGCCCTCGAACCTCTCGAAATCCACGCGGCCCGCTTCCACGCGCGTGACGCGATAGGGGCCCAGGCCCACGGGTTCCTTGGCGTACTGCTCCGGCCCCACGCGCTTGCGATAGGCGGCCGGATAGATCGGCGAAACGAAGGTCAGGAACTCCAGCGCCGGCGGGGTGGGGCGCTTGCTGATGACGCGCACCTTGAAGTCGTCGATCTTCTCCACCCGCTCGATCCAGGCGTGATTGCTGGGCGTGGAGACGCGGCTGTCGGGCGCGGAGACCAGGCTCAGCGTATAGACCACGTCCTCGGCGGTGAAGTCGTCGCCATTGTGGAACTTCACGCCGCGGCGCAGGTCGAACTCCAGCGTCAGGTCGTCGATCTGCCGCCACGCGGTGGCCAGCAGCGGCTTCGGCTGGAACGTCTCGGGGTCGCGATACAGAAGGTTGTCCATGAAGTGGTGCGCCAGCACCAGGCCGGCGCGGAGCTGGTTGTAGTAGGGGTCGATGTTGGTCACGGCATCGCGCAGCACGATGCGCAACGTGTCCTGGGCGCGCTGGGCGTGGGCGTCGTTGCCCTTGCCGATGGCGAACAGCGCGGGTGCGGCGGTAGCGGCCCCCAGCAGGGTGCGGCGAGTGGTCATGGTTGATGTCTCCCAAGCCTTGTTGTGGCGGCGAGCATAGGCGCCGCGCAGGCCGGCCGACAACCTTCCAGCTACTTGCCCAGCGCCCGCATCACGCCGACGCTGCGTTCGATCAGCACCACCAGGGCAACCGTGATCAGGATCAGCACCACCGACAGCGCGGCGATCTGCGGGTCTGTGCGGAATTCCACATAGCGGTAGATCTCGACGGGCAATGTGGAAAGGCGCGGGCCGGTCAGGAACAGGCTCAGCACCACCTCGTCGAAACTGACCAGGAAGCACAGCGCGGCGGCGCCGATGATGCCCGGCAGCATCAGCGGCAGCGTGACGTGGCGGAAGGTTTTCCAAGGCGTGGCACCCAGGGTGAGGGCGGCTTCCTCGGCATCGGGCTTCAGAGTGGAAAGCGCCACCGCCGTGATGCGCACGACATACGGCAGCGTGACCACCAGGTGGGCCAGGATCATCCCCTGGTAGGTTGCAACCAGGCCCACCCGCACGAACACCAGCAGCACCGCCAGGCCCAGCACGATCGCCGGCAGCAGCAGCGGCGCGGTCAGCAGCGCCAGCAGCGCATCGCGCCCCGGGAAACTGCCGCGCACGATCGCATAGGCCGCCGGCACCCCGGTGCCCAGCGCGATCGCGGTGACCACCAGCGCGATCAGCAGGCTCGATCGCGCCGCCGCGCCGAAGGTCGCATTGCCCGCGACCTCAAGATACCAGCGGAAGCCCCAGTCGGAGGGCGGGAAACTCAGGAACGGGTCAGCCGAGAAACTGATCACGATCGTGATCAGCAGCGGGCTCAGCAGGAAGCCATACAGCAGCACCACAAGCGCGCGGAAGGCGGTGCGGCTCATTGCGCCACCGCCCGCATCAGTCGCCCGTATGCCACCAGCGTGATGCCGAACAGCACCAGCATCAGCATGCTGATGGTCGCGGCCAGCGGCCAGTTCAGCGTCAGCATCGCCGCCTCGTAGATCTCGGTCGCCAGCGTGAACACGCGCCCGCCGCCCAGCAGGCGGGGCGTCACGAACGAGCTCACCGCCAACACGAAGCACAGCAGCGAGCCGAGCAGGATGCCGGGAAGCGACAGCGGCAGCGTGACGTGGATGAAGGTGCGCCACGGCGTCGCCCCCAGCGTCTCGGCCGCCTCCTCGGCCGCGCGGTCGAGGCGCCCGAAACCGGCGATCAGCGCCAGTGCCATGTAGGGGGTGAGAATCTCGGTCAGCCCGATCACTGCGCCCAGAAAATTGTTCGAGAGTTTCAGTGGTGTTGCCGAAAGCCCCAGCCACAGCACCAGCGCGTTCACCGGCCCCTGGTCGCCCAGCAGCACGATCCAGCCATAGGTGCGCACCACGCCGGAGACCAGCAGCGGCGAGATGGTCAGCACCGCCAGCGGCCCCCGCCAGGGTGATTCCCAGCGGAACAGGAACAGCGCGATGGGATAGGCGACCAGCAGCGCGCTGATCGTGACGATCACTGCCAGCAGCAGGGTGGTGCCGGTGATCTCCCAGTAGAACTCGTCGGCCAGGAACTCGGAATAGTTGACCAGGGTGATCGTCTCGACGATCGCGCCCCCCGGCATCGTCGTGTTCAGCGACATGCGCGCGAGCGTCGCCACCGGCAGCAGGAAGGCGACGGCCAGGACGAGCAGCGAGGGTGCCATCAGCAGCGCGGACAGCGCGTACCCTGGCCCCTTCATGGCGTGCGGGGAAAGACCAGCGTGTGCTCGGGCGCGAAATGCGCGGTGATGTCGGCACCTGGGGCGAGCGCGGAGAAATCCTCGTCGGTGCTGCGCTCGACGCGCAGCGTGTGACCGGAAGCGTCGATCTCGATCTCCAGCACCTCGCCCACATAGGTCAATCGACGGATCGTGCCGCTGATGCGGTTGGTCGCGCCTGGGCGCTCCGAAAGCCGCATGCGGTGCGGGCGCACCATGACGCTGACCGGCCCGCGCGCTTCGCTCGCCGCGCGCAGCCGGTGCGGGCCGACCGCCACCTCGCTGCCGTCCGCCTCTCCCTGCAGCACGTTCACCCGCCCGACGAAGCCGGCGACGAAGGGCGTGGCGGGCTTCTCGAAAATCTCCGTTGGCGTGCCGAGCTGTGCGACGCGGCCGGAATCCATCACGGCCACCAGGTCGGCCATGGCCAATGCCTCGCTCTGGTCGTGGGTGACGAACACCGTGGTGATGCCGAGCGTTTTCTGGATGTCGGAAATTTCCGCGCGCATCTCCTCGCGCAGCTTGGCATCCAGGTTGGAGAGCGGCTCGTCCAGCAGCAGCAGGGTGGGGCGGATCACCAGCGCGCGCGCCAGTGCCACGCGCTGCTGCTGACCGCCGGAGAGCTGCTTTGGCCGGCGCGCTTCAAGGCCAGTCAGGCGAACCAGCGCCAGTGCCTCGGCCACGCGCGATGTGGCATCGGCGCCATCGATGCCCCGCATGCGCAGGCCGAAGCCCACGTTGCGCGCCACATCCATGTGCGGGAACAGCGCGTAGCTCTGGAACACCAGGCCCATGTCGCGGCGATAGGGTGGGGTGCGCGTGATGTCCGCGCCATCGACCAGGATTTTGCCGCTGCTGGGTTCGACCAGGCCCGCGATCATGCGCAGCGTGGTGGTCTTGCCGCAGCCTGAGGGCCCAAGCAGCGCCAGGAATTTTCCGCGCGCAAGGTCAAGATCCACATGATCGACGGCGACTGCGCTGCCGTAATGCTTCGACAGGGCGGCGAGGGCGAGGTGGGTCATGAAAAACTCCCTCCCTCCTCGTGCACGGCAACCACATCTGCCCCAAACTTTTCCTCTCCCCCCGCGCTTGCGGGGGGAGAGGTGAAGGTGAGGGGGGGCGTGCCACAACGATCCGGTTTGTCGTTCTGTCGAGACAGCGACACCAGCGCCTCCGAAAAGCACCTGCTTTGCGGAACCACCCCCCTCACCTTCACCTCTCCCCCCGCAAGCGCGGGGGGAGAGGGATAGAAGAGAGCATCAGGACGGGAGCAGCTGGCGCGCTCAGCGGATCACCTCGCGCCGCCAGCGTTCGTTCCAGCGGTCGCGGTTGGCGGCGACGAAACTCCAGTCCACTGGCACCACGCGCGCCATGTTCTCGGGCGCGGTCGCGGTGCGCGCCAGGGCGGCGGCCGAGACCTGCGCCGTGGTATTGACCGGCGCATAGAACATCCGCTCGGTGAAGGCCTTCTGTGCCTCGGCGCCGATCGCGTAGTTCAGGAAGGTCTGTGCCGCGGCGCTGTTGCGGCTGCCGGCGACGGCATTGATGGTGTTGATCTGGAATACGGTGCCGTCCTCGGGCAGCAGCACACCGAGCTTGCCCTGGCTCTGGTCGGAATAAATCTGGCTGCGCGCGTTCCAGCCGATGGCCGCGCGCACCGTGCCGTTGATCACCAGCGTGTACTGGTCGGGGTTGGGGTTCCAGGTCTGCACGGCCGGCGCCAGTTCGCGCAGCCGGCGGATCGCGCCGTCGATCGAGGCCTTGTAGTCCACGCCCTGGATCTTGTTGATCAGGATCGTCAAAGCCAGGCCTTGGATGTCGGGTGCCGCGGTGATCGCGATCTGGCCGCGCAGGCGCGGGTCCCACAGGTCGGTCCAGGTGCGCGGCGGCGGCTGCACCAGCTCCTTGTTGTACAGCAGCACCAGGTGATCGAACGTCACCGCCGGCCCCATGCCCTCGTGCGTTGGCTTGCCCAGTTCGTTGAGCTGCGCAAGGTTCGGCACCAGCGCCGGATCGAGTTTGCCGAACAGGCCCTCGTCGTTCGCCGCCTTCTGCACCGAGACGTCCAGGATCACCACGTCGCTTTGCGGCGCCGCCCGCTGCGCGCGCAGGCTGCCCAGCATGGCGGCGCTGTTGGCGGCGGCGAAGTAGTTCACCTTGATGCCCGGGAACCGCTGCATGAACGGGTTCACCACGGCGGCCGTGTAGTTGTCCTGGAAGATGCCGGAATAGGCGACCAGCGTGATCTCGCCGGATGGAGCCTGGGCGATCGCGGGCGCGGCCAGCGGGCCGGCGGCAAGGCCGGCGGTGCCAAGCAACGCGGCGCGGCGGGTGATCCTCTCGGTCATTCAGGCCCCCTTGGGATGTTGTGCGGCGCGGATCATGAAGCAACCGCGCCGATCCGTCATCGGAAGATCGTCAGGCGGCGTCGAGCGGCGAGAGGGTCCAGGCGGCGGCACCGTCGGCGGGCGGGTGCATGCGCATCGGCCTGCCATTCTCCGTGCGCACGTTCACGGGCATGCCGGCCGCCGCGCGGATCGCCCGGAAGAACGCGCCATGGCCGACGATCAGCACCAGGGCCTGATTCGTGGTCGCGCGATTGACCGCCGCGACCGCGCGCTGGCGCAACTCGGCGAACGGCTCGCCTTCCTCGGGGGTGAATTTCTCGGCGACCCAGTCGGCGAACCAGTCACCCATCGGCATGCCTTCCTGTGCGCCGAAACTGCCCTCGCGCAGCCCTTCCTCGACAAGCACTGGAAGGCCAAGCACGTCGGCCACGGCCTGTGCGGTGTCGCGCGTGCGGGAAAGTGGCGAGCTGACGATGCTTCTGATTCCGCGGTCGCGCAGCAATCGCGCGGCCTCGGCTGCCTGGAAAACTCCGGTGGGGTTCAGCCCGATATCGACGTTGCCCTGCGAAAGCCCCGCCGCGTTCCAGTCGGTCTCGCCGTGGCGCAGATAGAGGAAGGGAACGGGGTTCAGGCCCCCGCTCACGCCAGGCCTTCGGCGGCCAGCACGCGGGCGACGGCCGGGCGTGCCAGCATGCGGTCCAGCAGGGCGCCGGCGCGATCGCCGATCGGTACGTCGATGCGGCGCGCCCAGCGAAGCTGCATGGCGACGTAGAAGTCGGGAAGGGTGGCGGCATTGCCCATCAGGTAATAGCGTCCGTCGGCCAGCGCGCTGTCAAGGAAGTCCAGCGCCTTGGCCACGCGCCGGCGGGAACAGGCGCGCACCGCGTCATGCGCCGCCGGCTCGCGCGTGGCACGCACCGGCAGCATCGCCGGTATCCAGCTCGCCGCCTGGCGATAGGATGCCCAGGCCAGCCACGCCAGGCACTGCGCGCGCTGGGGATAGGTGGCCGGCAGCAGGCCCGAATCGGGATGCGTTTCGGCGATGTACTGGCAGATCGCCGGCGTTTCCGTGATCACGGCGCCATCCACCACCAGGGCCGGCACCTCGCCCTTGGGGTTGATGGCCAGAAACTCCGGCCGGCGGTTGTCGCCGGCCTTGAGCCCGATGAAGCGCGCCTCGAAATCCGCGCCCGCCTCGACCAGCACCATATGAGCGATGGTCGAGGTCGTACCGGTGCTGCCCCAAAGCACCAGCGGCGAAGGGACGCGTTGGCTTCGCGCGAGGCCGGTGGTCGAGTCGGGGCGCATGCGGTCAGGTCAGGCCTTCTGCCTTGAGGGTGGCCTGCACCGCCGGGCGGGCTTCCATCCGCGCATTGAACGCGGCCAGCGCGGGCAGTGCATCGAGCGACTTGCCGGCCCGCGGCGCCCAGCGGCACAGCACGTAAAGCATGGGATCGGCGAAGGAATAGTCGGCGCCCAGGGCGTATTGCCTGCCCTGCATGCGCTCCTCCATCTGGTCGATGTATTTCGCCGTGTCGGCCTTGGCCTTCTCCTGCGCCGCGGCGGCATGCGCCGGGTCGCCGACGAACCGTTCGGCTCGCGCGATCCGGGTGAAGCCGCCATTGTGCACGGTGCCGCTCATCCAGTTCAGCCACTCCAGCGCGCGGGTGACCCCTTCGGCATCCTTCGGCATCAGGCCGGCCTGCGGATAGGTCGCGGCGATCCAGTAGCTGATGGCGGGCATCTCGGTCAGCACGCTGCCGTCGTCGCGGGCCAGCGCCGGCACCTTGGATTTCGGGTTGATGGCGAGGAAGTCGGGCTTGAACTGCGCGCCGTCCTTCAGCGCCACCGGCACGGCATCGTGCTTCGCCCCGGCCTCGTGCAGCAGGATGTGGCAGGCCAGCGAACAGGCGCCTGGGCTGTAGAAGAGTTTCATCAAGGGTCCCTTCGGATCTGGCTACGGCGGTGCGGGCGCCGAGGTTACGGGGAGTATCCGCCGACCCGCACGATCGGCGTGTTGCTGGCTTCCCCCTCCCTGTCCCTCTCCTGCTCACGCGGGCTACCCTATTCACACATCTCATTGCGCTCAAGAATCCAAAAATTGGAGTCGAACTGCAAGCCGCCTCAAAGGCCGGGTTCCCAGGCCTGCGGCAACATTGACGCCCAGGTATTCACTCCCCAATCGAAACGAAAAGAACAAGATAACATGTTGATTCTAATTGGGTTTTCGCGATGCGTGAATCAGGTAGCTCACGCGGGAGAGGGGAC
>Ga0224723_1000843_pt1 | contig 20145 bp, 16 predicted proteins | sample Balambano_FR2_Me_FD_161647 | JGI IMG/M metagenome (GOLD analysis project Ga0224723, IMG submission 161647) | Freshwater sediment microbial communities from Lake Towuti, South Sulawesi, Indonesia - Balambano_FR2_MetaG | ecosystem: Environmental > Aquatic > Freshwater > Lake > Sediment | place...
GATTGGCAGCGCCGGGGATCGCGTCATGAAGGATGGGGATCATGAAGAATAGACCACACAAGCGGCCGGTCCGCCGTGAATTATCCGTGACGTTTATGAGCGGCCCGCTGGACGGCAAGAAATTGTCCTTCGATCAGCCGGGCATTGGCGATGAGCGCACGCTGACCATTGGCCGCCGCGAGGGGACGGATATCCACCTGGGTTACGATAACCAGGTCTCGCGCGTTCACGCCCGGCTGGGCTGCGCGTCGATGGCCGCCACCTCGACCGAGACCACGACCAACCCCTACGTCCTGACCTTCTGGCTGGAAGACAGCGGCAGCCGCAACGGGACCTTCATCGAACGCGACGAAGAGGCGCTGGCCGGGCGGGTCAGCCTGCGCCCTGGCACACTGTTCCGCATTGGCCGCACCTGGCTCCGGCTCGATATACCGCTGTCCTATGGGGAATAGGCCGCATGGATGCACGCTCGCTCGACGATCGGGTCAGACCTTACCTCGACGATCAGGGCCGCGTGACGCGCTGGCCCACCCGCCGCAGCCGCAAGGATCAGATCGTGGTGCTGCGCTACCTGGCGTCCAAATTCGCGCCGGGCGAGGTCTACAGCGAGTCACAGGTTAACGACATCCTCAGAAAATATCACACCTTTGAGGACTGGGCGATGCTGCGCCGCGAGATGTTCGAGGCCGGGTTGATCAACCGCGAGACGGACGGCTCCCGCTACTGGGTGACCCCGAAGACGAAAATTTACTGAGCGCGACCAGTGGCTAGTGAATAGTGGTTAGAGCGTGTCTGTTAAGAATTGCCTTGCGCTGTTTTCAGCCATCGGCTGAAGCCGGATGGCTGATCGCTGTGAAGCGCACTAAAGGCGCTGAGCTGGCTTCAGGGTGCGAAACATCTAAAAGACGGAACACGTCCCAAAGATGCAGCGCATCTTCAGCCCCTTCAGCGGGCTTACCCGATAACGGAGCCGGACGTTTTAACGTCTGGCGGGGCGGCGCGAAATGTCATTTTCCTTTTCACAAACACGCTCTTAGTGGTTAATTGTCAGTTTTTAGTCAGGAAAGCACTCGCGGCGGTGATGAGTCAGTAACAGCCGGGACGCATGGCGTGCGTCCGACACGAAAACTCTGGTGTCCAGTACTGGCTCCTCACAGAGACACCATGACGGCGAGGTCAGCAGAGTGCGCCATTCAAAACGTAAATTCTTCATGGGCGCGTTTTCTCCAGCGCCGGTTGCGTGCTACACTCGGCGCTGAATCAAGAAATTTATAGCAGGCTCATGTTTATACGGGTGAAAAGCGCGTTGTTGTGGGGCACGTCAAACCCCTGCGCAAGAGCATTTCTTTTGAACATGAGCCTTATAGCAACATTTCCACGAGGGTTTAGGTCATGCAGGCTGCCGCGCACTCGCGTCCCCTGGTGTTCCTGGCGGTGATGTTTTTTCTGATCGGTGGGTTTACGGTACTGCTGTCTACCTCCGGCAGCGCCCAGGAAGCACAGGCCTGCCAGGCGCTGGTTGACCGCGCGCTGGAAAGTGTGGGTGAAAGCTGCGGCGGTTTGCAGCGCAACACGGCCTGCTACGGCTATTCTCGTGTCAATTCCACCTTTATTGAGACCCAGGCCGAGGACTATTTCACCCATCCTGGCGATCGCGGCCTGCTGCGCGACTTCCGCACCATTACGACATCACCGCTCGATCTGGATACGGGCGACTGGGGCATCAGCGTGCTGAATCTACAGGCCGATCTGCCCGGCACGCTGCCCGGCCAGGCGGTGCTGATGCTGCTGGTGGGGGATGCCGAGGTCGAAAACGCGGTTCCGCCGGAGGACGTCATCCTCACTGAGGACGTGCTCGTCGTGAGCACCCGTATGGAAGCGCCGCTGCGCAGCGGGCCGACCGCCAATGCCAATGTGGTCGGCAGTGTGCCGATCGACTCCACGCTGGAAGTCGATGCCCGCAGCGAGGACGGGCTGTGGCTGCGCACCCTGTTTGACGAGCGGGCGGCCTGGGTGGCGCGCGATCGGGTCGATCAGAACGACGCGATCGATGATCTGCCCGCGATCCGCCCGGAAAGCCGCACGCCGATGCAGGCCTTTTACTTCCGCACCGGCCTGGCGCAGCCGGAATGCGGCGCGGTGCCGGATACGATCATGATCCAGGGGCCGCAGAATTACACGGTGCGCCTCAACATCAACGGCGCGGAGATGGAGATCGGATCGACGATCCTGCTGCGGACGATCTTCACCGGCGGGGAAGCGAGTGCGTCGCTGCGGCTGAATGAGATTCTGGCGACCGTCACCGCCGCGCCGACGCCGACCGTTGACCCCACACCGCGCCCCAGCGATACGCCTGATCCGGCCATCCCCACCCAGACGCCGAGTCCTGAACCGATCTTCGTCACCAACACACCTGCGCCAAGCGCCACCCCAATCGTCTCCCGCAGCCTGATGCAGGTGATCGTGCTGGATGGCGGCGTGGTGATTAATCCGGAAGCACGCGATCCGGTGATCGTCAACGAGGGTGAGATGACCTTCACCTGCCTGTCCGACCCACGCGACCTGGGGCTGGACGGCCTGCCCAACGATCAGTTGATCGTGCCGGAGTGCGGGTGGTCGCAGCCGCGCCCCATCGATCCCCGTGAGGGCCAAGACCTGCAAGTGCTGGAAGACCTGCCGCCGGAAGTGGTGATCTATCCAGTGGTCGTGCCGGAAACGACGCCGGAAGCCACACCCGAACCGACCGCGACACCCTCGCTGACCCCAACCGCGACCTGTGCCCCGCGTGCCGACTGGACCGGCAGCTATACCGTCATCCAGGGCGATACGCTTTCCAGCATCGCGCCGCGCTACAACACCACAGTCCCCCAACTGGCCGCAGCCAACTGCCTGGCAAACGTTGATCTGATCATCCCCGGCCAGGTGCTGATCGTGCCGGTTCCGCCCACGCCGACGCCTGCCCCCGGCGGCGTGCCGACACTCGGCCCGGCTCCGACCATTACGGCGCTGACCCCCGATTCGGCCATTGTCGGCAGCGGCGCGTTTACGCTGACTGTGGATGGCGCGAACTTCGCCAGTGGCGCGATCGTGCGCTGGAACGGCGCCGATCGCCCGACGACATTTGTGAGCGCCACCCGGCTCACGGCGCAGATCACCGCCGTCGATGTGGGTCTGACCGGCACGGTGAGTGTCACCGTTGCTAATCCGGATACGCAGATCAGCGGCGCAGCAGCCTTCACCGTGCTGCCGAACTGCAACCCGACCATCGGCCCCGGCGATGTGCCCGCACTGGTCGCCGCGATCAACCTCGCCAACGATGAAGTGATCTGCCCTGGCGCCAACACCATCACGCTGACGGCCAGCGCCTATGACGTGCTGACGGTGGATAACGTCACTGAAGGCGCAAACGGTTTCCCGGTGATCGGCACCACAATGACCATCAACGGCAGCGGGGCGACCATCACGCGAACCGGCCCTCTTCTGCGCTTCTTTTACGTAAACACGGCAGGCAACCTGACGCTGAATAACCTGTCGATCTTCAACGGGTTTGGCGCGGCTCCCGGCGGCGGCGCGGTGCGCAACCTGGGCACGCTGACGATCAACGGTTCTACACTGGCTAACCACAGCACACCAGCGGGGGCGGGTAATTTCGGCGGCGCGGTCAATTCAACCGGTATCGCCACGATCGCCAACAGTGCGTTCTCCAACAACTTCGCCGGGCAGAACGGCGGCGCGATTGAACATGGCGGAACGATGACGATCACCAGCAGCGCGTTCAGCGGCAACCAGGCAGAAGGCGGCGGCGCGATCACCGTGGGTGGCGCGGGCATGCTCAATGTGTCGCTCTCCAGCTTCATCGCCAATACGGCCACTACGGAGCGCGGCGGGGCGATCTACGTTGATACCGGTGTGCTGAACATGATCAACAGCACGGTTGCCAACAACTTCAACGCGGGTGGCGGCGGCGCGGTCTATACGTTCACCGCCATGAATTTCAGTTTCGTGACCATCACCGGCAATTCCAACGGCGGCATCGGGCTTGGCAACGGCACGGTGACGGTGCGCAACTCGATCATCGCGGCGCAGGCAGGCGGGCTGGATTGTCTGGTCGGCGGCGGCGCGATCGTGGACGATGGCGGCAACCTCGACTCGGATGACTCGTGTCCTAGCGGCTTTACCAGCCTGGCGGCCGCAGGCAACTTCGGCCCACTGACCGGCAGCCCTGGCTACTTCCCGCTTGGCGCCAACCCTGCCCTTAACTTTGTGCCGGCGGCGGCCTGCACCGCGATCGGCGGCGCGGCGGTGACCACCTCGCAGGGCGGGGTGGCGCGCCCCAGCAACGGCGCGTGCGAGGCCGGGTCGGTCGAGATGCCGTAGCGCGTATGGGTATGCATGGGGCGGCGGGTCATTGATCGCCCCGATTGATCCGCGACAGGCGGCGTCGGTGAATTCCTGATGAATTTTTTGCATCCTGGCGCTTAGTTGCGCTAAGATTGCAGCCAAAGAATCGAATCCAAATTCAGCAGATGATTCTTTCATCTCTGGCCGCAGCGCGTGCTGGACTTTACGCAGTGAAAAAGCAGCGTCCCGCGCGGGATCGCTGACGTGTTGAAATAATTGACCGCTTGCTTGTTTGCTGGATAATCGATGACGCCAAAACTTCATGTTCGTGAAATTTCTTTGAACTTCGGTGGGATCAAGGCGCTCCAAAAAGTGGATTTTCAGGTCAGCGCGGGGGAAATTCTCGCGGTGATCGGCCCCAATGGCGCGGGTAAAACCAGCCTGATCAACAGCATCAACGGATTTTATCATCCGCAGGAAGGCGCGATCCTGCTGGACGGCCAGGACATCACCGGCCTGCCGCCCTTTCGCCGTGCCCAGTTGGGCATTTCCCGCACCTTCCAGAATATCGCCCTCTACACCAACATGACCGCTCTCGACAACCTGATGGCCGCCCGGCATATCCACATGCGCGCCAACCTGATCACCGGCGCGCTGTTCTGGGGGCCGGCCCGCCGCGAGGAGATCGCCCATCGCGCCCGCGTGGAACAGATCATCGAGTTTCTGGAGATGGAGCGCATCCGCAACACGATCGTCGGCAACCTGAGCTATGGGCTGCGCAAACGGGTGGAACTGGGCCGCGCCCTGGCGCTGGAGCCGAACTTTCTGCTGCTGGATGAGCCGATGGCCGGGATGAATGTCGAAGAAAAAGAGGATATGGCCCGCTTTATCCTCGACATCCACGAACGACAGGGGATGACCATTTTGCTGGTGGAACACGATATGGGCCTGGTGATGGACATCTCCCACCGCATCGTCGTGCTCGATTTTGGCCGCAAGATCGCTGAGGGCCGGCCCGACGAGATTCGCAGCGATCAGTCCGTGATCAAGGCGTATTTAGGACAGGAACAGTGACGATGGTGTTTATCGACAACACGACCAAAGCCAAAGACGTTCAGATCTTCCGGTCGCGCCGCCGCGACACCATTGCGGAGCTTGCGCCCACGCTCGACACCCTGCCGAAGGCCTTCCTCAACAGTGTGCGTCAGTATGGCGATCAGGTCGCCATGCGCAAGAAGCGCTTCGGCATCTGGCAGGAATATACCTGGAATGAGGTGTACGACCATGTGCGCCATTTCTGCCTGGGGCTGGTGAGCCTGGGGCTGAAGCCTAACGAGGTGGTGGCGATCATCGGCGATAACGACCCGGAATTTTACTGGGCGGAAGTGGCTGTCCACAGCGCGGGCGGCATCACCACCGCCATCTTCACCGACGCTAACTTGCAGGAACTGGGCTACGTCGTGACCAATTCTGACGCGGTGTTTCTGCTGGCCCAGGATCAGGAACAGTGCGATAAGGCGCTGGCCCTGCTGCCCCAGGCTCCCAATATCCGCCAGGTGATCTACTGGGACGATCGCGGGCTGTGGGGTTACGACGACCCGCGCCTGATCAGTTGGGAACAGGTCGAGGCGCTGGGGAAGGACTATCTGGCCGGGCAGCCTACCCTGTTCGAGGAGATGATCGCGCGCGGCAAGGGGGAGGACATCGCGCTGTTCAGCTACACCTCCGGCACGACCAGCCTGCCCAAAGCGGCCATGATCCGCCACAGCAATCTGATGTACGCCAACTCCAACATCGAAGACCTGACGCCGCGCAAACCGACCGACAATTATGTGTCCTTCAGCCCGATGGCGTGGATCACCGAGCAAAGCCTGGGCCTGACCGCGCACCTGCTCTACGGCTTTCAGGTCAATTTTCCCGAAAGCCCGGAGACGGTGCAGCACGATATCCGCGAGGTGGCCCCCAGCGCGCTCCTGTTCCCCAGCCGCATCTGGGAAGGCATGGCGCGCACAGTGCAGATGCGCATCAACGACAGCTCGTGGCTCAACCGCACACTCTATAACTTTTTCATGCCGATCGCCTATCAGGTGATCGATCTTCAGGACGAGGGCCAGCCGGTCCCGTTCCATCTGCGCGCGCTGCGGGCGATCGGGGAAGTGGCGGTGTTCTCGCCCCTGCGTGACCGGATCGGCATGACGCGCATGAGGGACGCGATCACTTCCGGCGCGGCGCTCAGCCCGGATATTCTGCGCTTCTTCCGCTCGATCGGCGTGGAACTGAAGAGTCTCTACGGCTCGACCGAGATGCAGGGCGTGACGATGCATTATCCCGGCCACGTCAAGCTGGCGACGGTCGGCGAGATCATCCCCAGCATCGACATCAAGATCGCGGAAAATAATGAGATTCGCGTTCGCAGCCGGGCCGTTTTCGCCGGCTATTATAAGGACGAGGCCAAGACGACCGAGTCGTTCGATGACGAAGGCTACTTCAGGACAGGCGATGCCGGTTACGTCGATGACGACGGCCACCTGATCTACCTCGACCGCGTGTCGGACATGATTGAGCTGGCGAATGGCGAGAGCTTCAGCCCGCAGTACATCGAGGGGCGGCTCAAGTTCAGCCGCTTTATCCAGGACGTGATGACGGTCGGCGGGTTCGATATGGAATACGTCACCGCGATCGTGATCATCGACTTCGATAATGTCTCGCGCTGGGCGGAGAAAAATCGCATCCACTTCACTACCTACGTCGATCTGACCCAGAAGCCGGAAGTGTATGACCTGATCCGCCGCGAGATCGAGCGCGTCAACGCCTCGCTGCCGCTGGCGGGCCGGGTGCGCAAATTCGTGATCCTGCACAAGGCGTTCGACGCCGACGAAGCTGAACTGACGCGCACCCGCAAGCTGCGCCGCCGCGCCCTGGAACAGCGTTATGGCGAAATGCTGGAGGCCATGTACACCGATAAAGAGTCGGTCAAGGTCAGCGCGGAGGTCAAATACCGCGATGGTCGAACCGGCGTGGTGGAGACCGCCGTGCGCGTGGCGACGGTGTGAGCGATGAGGGATGAGTGCCGAGTGATAAGTGATGAGAAAGTGGTTGGCAAGTCGTTCGTTGCCGCACAGTCCATCCTCGCATCACATGACATTGGGTTTGGCGCGCCAGATCCCTACTTGCGCCTTACGCCTTACGCCTTGCAACTTGTGACTAAAGGCTAATCGCCAACAGCTAATCGTTAAAAACTAACCACTTTTCGAGGACTTTATTGTGGCACAGGCAACTTTAAAACCGGGGGCAGAACCGGCGCAGACAGCAGCGCGCCAGCCCAGCGCGATCGCCGCCGCGTGGGGGCGCTTTGCAGACCGGATCAACTGGCGCGCGGTGGGCGTGATCGTCTCTTACGTGCTAGTGCTGCTGCTCGGCATCTGGATCGGCCCCAGCATCGCGGATCGCCCCTTCGCCCGCGTCGTCCAGGTCACGATCACCGGCCTGCTGGTCGGCGGCGTCTATTCGCTGGTGGCGCTCGGCATCGTGGTGATCAACAAGGCGTCCGGCGTGTTCAACTTCGCGCACGGTTATATGATGCTGACCGGCGGCCTGCTGTTTTACGCCTTTTACAGCAACGGCAGCATCAACCTGATCGCGTCAGCCGCCTTCTTCGCGCTCACGGCGCTGATCTTCCTGACGATGAACGGCTGGCGCGGCGCGTTGAACCCCCGCGCGCTGATCATTGCGGTTCCGGTGGTGATCGCGCTGACGCTGGTGGCGCAGCTTCCCGGCCCGGAATGGCGGCTGGCCCGTGCGCTGGTCGGCGGCGCGGTCGGCGCGGTCTTCATGGGGCTGGTGACGGAACGTGTCGCCATCCGCCCGCTGATCGGCCAGCCGCTGTTCGCCACGATCCTGATGACGCTGGCGGTGGGTGAACTGCTCCACGGCGCGACCCAGATGATCTGGGGCAGTGTCGATATTGCGCTGCCGGTGTTCCAGGGGATCTTTGACCGCCCGACCTGGATGATCGAGGGGCGCGGCACCATGCTGGATGGCAACGTCATCATCGACAATCAGTTGGTGATCGTCTTCGGGCTGGCGTGTGTGACATTCATCGCTTTTCTGCTGTTCTTCAACTACACCAACGTCGGCCTGGCGATGCGCGCCACGGCGGAGAATCAACGGCTGGCGCAGTCGGTCGGCCTGCGGGTGCGCGCGATCCTGGCGATCGCCTGGGCCATCGCTGCGCTGCTGGCGACGGTGGGCGGCGTGCTTCAGGGCAGCGCCACCGGCCTCAGCCAGAACATGCCGCTGCTGGCCCTGAGCGCATTTCCGGCGGTGCTGCTGGGCGGGCTGGAGTCGATCGGCGGCGCGTTCGTCGGCGGCATCGTGATCGGCCTGGCGCAGGAATGGGCCAATTTCATCTTCCCCGGCACGCAGGCGGGGACGGATCTCGCGCCCTATGTGGTGCTGATGGTGGTGCTGATCGTCCGGCCTGATGGCTTGTTCGGCCAGCGCCGCATCGAGCGCATCTGAGGTCGCGGGGCGGCGGGCCGTGATACGGGAAAGACTCGTCACAGGATGGATTGTTCAGGGCCTGAATGCGGAATATACCGAACCGGGAGCGCCGATGTGCGCTCCCCTGCACAGCGCAGGCAAAATCTGTCGTTCTGCCAGAGGCTGAAGAACGCTTTCACAACCAACCGCTGACCGCTAACTGCTAACCGCTAAAAACTAATCACTCTTCGAGGCTTTATGTCCGTTCACATTCGTCCCTCTGGCGTGTTCGATACCCGGTATCAGCAAACGCTGATGCTGAACCGCACCTTTTTTGACCGATGGCTGTCTAACGGCCTGTTCCTGCTGCTGCTGGCGCTGCCGCTGCTGGCGAGCGCCGGGCCGTTCGACCTGAACATCGTCCCGCAGCGTTATATCGGCACGATCAACCGCATTGCGATCCTGGCGATCGCCGTGCAGGGGTTGAACATCCTGATCGGCTACACCGGCCAGATGTCGCTGGGGCACGCAGCCTTTATGTCCGTCGGGGCCTACAGCGGCGCGATCTTCGCCCGCGAATTCGGCACGCCGTTCATCATCGCCCTGCCGCTGGCGGCGCTGACCAGCGGGCTGGTCGGCCTGCTCTTTGGCCTGCCGTCGCTGCGGGTGAAGGGTTTTTACCTGGCGATGGCGACGCTGGCCGCGCAGTTCATCATCCCGTGGGTGCTGCGCTATCCGCTGGAACCGCTGACCAACGGCGCGCGCCCGCTGGAAGTGCCGATCCCAACGTTGTTCGGCATCAGCCTGGCCCATGAATCGGCCATGTATTATGTGATCGTGCCGCTGGCCGTGGTGATGTTCCTGATCGCGCGCAACATCATGCGGACGCGGGTGGGTCGCGCCTTCGTCTCCGTGCGTGATAACGACCTGGCAGCGGAACTGCTGGGGATCAATGTGTTCAGCTATAAGCTGCAAGCCTTTTTCCTGGCCGCGCTGTTCGCTGGTGTGGCTGGCTGCCTGCAGGCGTTTGAAGTCAACTCGATCCCGGCGGAGACCGCGCCCGTGCAGTTGGAACGGTCGATCACGCTGCTGGCGATGCTGGTGATCGGCGGCGCGGGTTTTCCGCTCGGCGCGCTGTTCGGCGTGGCGTTTGTGAATCTGCTCCAGCAGGATATTATCCCGGCGCTGATCAATCAGGGCTTCCTGTTTGTCCCGCCGATGAGAGATTTCCTGCCCGCGCTGCTGCCCTTTGTGACGGAAGTCAACATCATCTCGTCCCTCAGTCCGCTGCTGTTTGGCCTGGCGCTGCTGATCTTTTTAATCATCGAGCCGCGCGGACTGGCCTATCGCTGGGAGATTTTCAAGATCGCCTGGAAGATTCGACCCTATTCGTACTGACTGGGTAGTCGCAGGGCGGGGAAACATGTCGCCCCGGCTCTGATATTGCGCTACACTCATCGCGGCGGAGTTTGACGAAGGAAGGACGGCGCTTTTGGCGGGAGTCCATGCTTCCTGGCCCGATGATTGTCTTATGGGTTTGCATCGATTTACTTACTGAAAGGATGTTAGAGATGCGCAAAATTGCATTACTGCTGGTTCTGGCGCTGGCGCTGGGCGCGCTGATGGTGGCCCCGGTGGTGGCGCAGGAAGAGGGCGGTCTGCCGGAATTTATCCAGCATACCGAATGCGAAGTCGATCTCACTGGCGAGACGATCACGATCTATCACTTCGGCGACATCAGCGGCGCGTATGCCTTCATCACCCAGCCGCTGCTGGCTGGCCTGGCGGACGCGGCAGCCTATTACAACGCGGCGGGCGGCATCTGCGGCGCGACCATCGCCTCTGACAACCGCGACACCGGCGGCGACTTGGCTCAGACCCAGGCGCACTATGATTATTACTCCTCGCTGGAAGACACCCCCGACCTGCTGGTGCTGTATGCCTCTGGCGACGCCGAACTGCTGCGCTCGCAGGTGGCTGAAGACGAAATCCCGGTCGTGATCTCCGCCGGGTCGGTGGAAGGGCTTTACGGCGAAGAAGGCAACGAACCGGGCTGGATTTTTGCCACCAACCCGCTTTACGCCGATCAGTTCGGCGCGTTCTGCGAATATGTGGCCGATAACCCCGAACGCTACCCCGAACCGTCGATCGGTTACATCAGTTGGCCGGGCGCGTTTGGTGAAGCGGCCTTTACGCCAGAGACGACCGCCTACTGCGAGTCGCTCGGTGTGAATGTGATCGACACGCCGGAATACTTCCTGCCCACCGCCACCGACATCAGCGGCCAGGTGCTGAACCTGATCGACGCGGGCGCGACCATCCTGTACACCAACACCCTCGCCAGCGGCCCGGCAGTGGTGGCGGCCACGGTGGTGGAACAGGGCTACGAGGACGAGATCGAACTGGCTGGGGTGAACTGGGTGCTCGATACGTCTGCCGGTCTGTTCGCGGCGGGCCTGACGCTCGGCTCCGACGGCCTCCCGGCAGTCAATGGCATGGTCGGGTCGCTGCCGTTCGCGTGGTGGACGGAGACCGATCTGCCCGGCATCCAGTTGATCCGCGAGCAGGCCGAACTCAACGAGCGCACGCTGCCCACGCAGAATATCTCTTACCTGCTGGGCTGGTCTACCGTCGATTACTACACCGAACTGTACATCCGCGCGGTCAACGAGGCGGGCAGCCTGGACGCGGTGGACGGCGCGCTGATGAAATCGACGATCGAGAACACCGTCTACTCGCCGCTGGCGCTGTATGATGTCGATTTCCGAGGCGGTGAACTGCGCGCGCTGCCGACGCTGCGCATGGCGCAGATCGCCTATCTGAACGCCGAACAGGCCGGCCCGGCCACCTCTGGCGAAGATGCGCTTCAGATTCCGCGTGACGATGGCACGACGCTGTTCGTCCCGATCCTGATCCCGCTGACCGAGCCGTTCGAGGCCCCGGATCTGCGCCCCGGCATGATGGCTGAGGGCGAATAGGGCGCAAGCCGGATAGCCGGATGATTTGTGGCAGCCGGGGAGACGCACGCGCTCTCTGGCTGCTTGTTTTTTGGCAGTGGGTAGATAGTTATTAGCAATCAGTTGTTCGCTGTTAGCCAAAGAGTCTGTACGGTTTCGTTCTGGATGTAACTACTCAGGTGGTGATTTGCGCTCCCACCCCTACCGGCAGCACGATAGGCGTCACCTGTTTTGCGTAGGGGAGCGCCGATGTGCGCTCCCGCAATAAAGCCCATACCTGAGCAGTTACTCTGGATCTGAACGAAAAAAGCAGTCTGGACAGGCCGGTAAGCGGCTCGCCGGGTGAATAACGGCCATATGGGTAGAATGTCATTTACCGGGCCGCAGGGCTGCTTGTGACTTGAAGCTGACCGCTAATTACTGATCGCTAACGGCTAATTGCGGGATGGAAACTGATGTTAAGTGTCAACAATATCGAAGTGATTTACAGCAGCGTGATCCTGGTGCTGCGCGGCGTGTCGTTCGAGGTCAAGCCGGGGCAGGTCGTGTCATTGCTGGGGCCGAACGGCGCGGGCAAATCGACCACGCTGAAAGCCATCAGCGGCCTGCTGAGAGATGAAAACGGCGAGGTGTCGCGCGGCAGCATCACGTGGAACGGCGAGCGGATCGATACGCGCACGGCGGAAGACATCGTGCGGCGCGGCATCATCCAGGTGATCGAAGGGCGTCCCCTGTTTCAGCATCTCACGGTAGAGGAAAATCTGCTGACCGGGGCGATGGTCTACGAGGGCGGGCGGCAGTTCAAGCGCGATCTGGAACGCATTTATACCTACTTCCCGCGCCTGAAGGATCTGCGCAAGCGGGTCAGCGGTTATCTTTCCGGCGGCGAGGGGCAGATGCTGGTGATCGGGCGCGCGCTGCTGGGGCATCCCAAGCTGATCATGCTGGACGAGCCGTCGCTGGGGCTGGCCCCCATGCTGGTGAAGGAAATTTTCCAGATCGTGAAGGACATCCGCGATCAGGAGCAGGTCTCTGTGCTGCTGGTGGAACAGAATGCCCGCGCCGCGCTGGAACTGGCCGATCACGGGTATGTGATGGAGAACGGGCGCATCGTGCTGGACGGCCCGGCGGCCCAGCTCCGCGATAACGAGGACATCAAGGAATTTTACCTGGGGCTGGATACCTCCGGCGAGCGCAAAAGCTACCGCGATGTAAAGCATTACAAGCGCCGCAAACGCTGGCTGGGGTGATCCGGGGGTTAGCGGTGAGTGGCGCATCCGGTAAAGTCAAAGCGAGGCGGGTGGGTTATTCGGGCGCGAGGTCTTGAACCCACACAAAACGATCTGCGGCCTGAAGCTAACCGCTAACGGCTAACCCCTAATGGCTAACCCCTAACCGCCGGAGGGCCTGGGCATGGCCGATACACGCGATCAATGGGCACAATGGCTGCTTCGCCGACGTCACGGCGGGGATGAAGCCCGGCTCAAGGAGGTGCTGGACTTTCTCGCGCCGATCCGTGAGCGGGTGCTGGCGGGCGCACAGCTGGCCGCAAACGAGACGCTGCTCGATGTCGGCTGCGGCGACGGGCTGATCGCGTTCGGCGCGCTGGAAAAGCTGGCGGCGGGCCGCGTGATCTTCAGCGATATTTCTGCCGACCTGCTGGCTCACTGCCAGGCGCTGGCCGATCAGATGGGCGTGCGCGACCGGTGCGAGTTCGTGCAAACCTCCGCCGATCACCTGCGACCGATCGCGGATGAGTCGGTCGATGTCGTCACGCTGCGATCGGTGCTGATCTACGTCAAGGACAAGCGCGCTTGCTTCCAGGCGTTTCATCGTGTGCTGAAACCGGGCGGGCGGCTGTCGCTGTTCGAGCCGATCAACCGTTTCGGCTTCCCGGAGCCGGATCATGTGCTGTGGGGTTATGATGTGATGCCGGTGCGGGCGCTGGCGGCCAGGGTGAAGGCCATCTATGACGCCATTCAGCCGCCGGGCGATGATCCGATGCTCGATTTTGACGAACGCGATCTGCTGGCGCTGGCCGAGGCCGCCGGGTTTGACGCCATCCAGCTTGAACTGCGCGCCGACATCCGCCGCCGCGCTGTCGATGCGGACACGCAGACTGCCCGCTGGGAGTCCTATATCGATACGGTTCCCAACCCGCGTGTCCCCAGCCTGCGAGAAGCGATCGACCAGGCGCTCGATCCTGCCGAGCGTGAGCCGTTCGTCGCGTACCTGCGCGGGCAGTTTATGACACAGCCGGTGACTGCCCGCAGCGCGCACGCCTATCTGGTCGCAATCAAGACCTGACCGCGCCGAAATTGGGTATGATGGAAGCGTGATCGAGCCTGCTCAACGCATACGAAGGAGACACGCATTGACCACTGCATACGACAGCAAAATCCGCGATCTGATCGCCCACGCCTACGCCCACGCCCCGGCCATCAAGGGCATTCTGGACGGCGCGGGGGTGACACCTGCCGACATCCAGTCCGCCGCCGATCTGGTCAGAATCCCGGTGACGAGCAAGGATCGGCTGGTGGAGATTCATCAGGCCAATCCGCCGTTCGGGGGCTTCCTGGCCGTTGATCCTGATGATCTGCCGCGCATCTACATCTCGCCAGGGCCGATCTACGACCCGCAGCCGGTGAATCCGGAAGCGGGTGAGGGCCAGCTCGCGGCGTTCAGGTACGTCGGCTTCGGGCGCGGCGACCGGGTGCTGAACACGTTTATGTATCACCTCACGCCCGCCGGCCTGCTGCTCGATGAGGCGCTGCGGGCCTGCGGCGCGACCGTGCTGCCCACCGGCCCCGGCAACACCGAGCTTCAGATCATGATGGCGCAGGCGCTGAACGTGACCGGCTTCGTCGGCCAGCCCAGCTACCTGATGACGATGCTGGACAAGATGGAGGAGATGGGCATTCCCAGAGCGGCGGTGACGATTAAGAAGGCGCTGTTTTCGGCGGAACCCTATCTGCCCGTGCAGCAGGCCCGCTTTGAAGGCGAGTATGGCATGAAGACCACCTCCGCCTATGGAACCGCCGATCTTGGCTTTGTCGGTTATACGCGCGAAGGGGTGCGCGGCTTCTGCATCGTCGATTCGCTCTACATCGAGATCGTCGATCCGGCCACCGGCCAGACCGTCGCCCCCGGCGAAACCGGCGAGATCGTGGTGACGACCTTCAACAAGGCGTATCCGCTGGTGCGTTTTGGCACGGGCGATCTCGGCGCGCTGAACCCGGAGCCAGACGCGGCCTGCGGCGGGGGGCAGCAGCTCCTCGGCCTGTTCGGGCGCAGCGGCGAGGCGATCAAGGTGCGCGGGATGTTTCTGCACCCCAACCAGTTGATGGCGGCGCGCCTTCAGTTCCCGCAGATCAAGGCGCTTCAGGCGGTCATCACCCGGCCCGCCAACAGCGATCATGTGCTGCTGCGCGTCGAGCTTCAGGACGGCGCGGACGGCACGGGCCTGGGCGAGAAATTACAGGCGCTGGCGCAGGCCGCGGTGCGTTTGCGCATCGACGAGGTGGTGATCGTCGGGCCGGGGGAGATCAACCCCAGCGAACGCCCGATCAGGGACGAGCGCCAGTGGAATTGAGGATCACAGGCGGGCAGGTGGCAGGGGGTGGCCTGTGCCAGACCCCTCTGCCGGGTCTGCGACCCCTCTGCCGGGTCTGCGACGGTTCGCTACTTGATCGGCGCGCCCACCTCGACCGTGGCGGCTGCCGGCGTGCGCCGCAGGGCCGACCAGCGCACATTGACCACCGCGATCCCGGTGAAGATCAGCGCCGCGCCCACCAGCATAATCGCCGATGCCTGCTCGCTCAGGATCAGCGCGCCGAGGATCACGCCGATGGGCGGGACGATATACGTCACCATTGACGCGCGAAACGCCCCCAGTTCCTGGACGATGAAGTAAAAGAACAGGTAGGCGATGAAGGTGTTGACCACGCCCAGCCCCAGCACCGCGTAAAGCGAGTCGCGCGGGACATCCAGCGGGTTCACCGGCCCGCGCCCGCCCAGCAGCGGTTCCAGCAGCATCATGAGTCCGGCGCAGATCGTGGCCGAGATAAACGTCGCGGCGGCGATCACGGTCGGGTCAATTCTGCCGCGCAGCGCCTGTTTGCTGTAGACGGTGAAATAGGCATAGCACAGCGACGCGCCCATGATGGCGAACTGCCCCAGCAGCATCGGCGTGTTCAACTGGCCGCCCTCAAAGGAATCGCTGGACAGCGCCAGCACGCCGAGAAAACCGAGCGCCAGGCCGATCACCTTGCGCGGGGTGATGCGTTCGTCCGCCAGCATAAAATGGGCGATCACCAGGGTAAAGAGCGAGGCGGTCGCTTGCAGCACCGCCGCCATGCCGCTGGAAATTTCCTGCTCGCCCAGGCCCAGCAGCGTGTAGGGCAGCGCGCTGTTGCCGAAGCCGATCAGCGCCAGCGCGCGGATCGTGGCCCGGTCACGCGGCAGCCGTTTGCCGGTCAGCGCCAGGACCAGGTTCAGCCCCACCGCCGCGATCAGGCAGCGCGTGAACGAGACCTGCGTCGGCGAGAACTCCTCCACGCCTACCCGGATCAGCAGGAACGATGACCCCCAGATCGCGCCCACCAGCCAGAAGGCCCCCCAGGCGCGCGCGTTAAATGTTGTCTCTGCCACGGTATTGATTCCCCGCCAGTTGAAGTGGTGTTGAATATTTAAGATTAGCGGATCGAACCGGTGTTCGTCAATCGGGCCAGGCGGGTGGGGTTAGGGCGATTGCATCAAAATCATGTTCAGGCTCATAAAAGGTTTTAAGGGGTTTGTAGGGACGCCATTCTTGGCGTCCGCCCACCGGACACGCAGAAGCGTGTCCCTACATCTCGCTTATGACCTTTTACGGCCCAGTGCAAAGGTTTCATACGTTCGCCCTGCTTTCACGCTCCCAATTGCTTGCGTCACAGCCGTTAAGCTGGATAATTAGCGTCCAGCTTAAGAATAGCTTCGGCGACAAAGGTCCAGGAGGCGCCTATGCAGGGAGCGGACACGCTGAAGGGAAAAATGCAGGCAGTGATCGATCGCCACGGGCCGTGGACTTCGCACAACATTTATCTGGGCGACGACGTGTACACCATCGATCGCCCTGATCGCCCTAAAGGCGAAAGCGTCCGCCGCATGGTGCAGATCGTCTCCGACCTTGCCCGCAGGCCGCTGAACGAACTGCGCGTGCTTGACCTGGGCGCGCTGGAAGGGTTGTACGCTATTGAGTTCGCGCGGCAGGGTGCGCAGGCGGTGGCGATCGAAGGGCGCGAGATGAACCTGGAAAAGGCGCGCTTCGTGAAGGAGGCGCTCGATCTGAGCCATCTCGATCTGCACCTGGACGATGTGCGCAACCTGAGTGTGGAAAAATACGGCCAGTTCGATGTGGTGCTGTGCCTGGGGCTGCTCTATCACCTGAACGCGCCGGATGTGTTCAATTTCATTAAATCGATGGCGCAGGTCTGTACTCACCTGCTGGTGATCCACTCTCACATCAGCCTGGCGCCGCAAATATCCGTTGTTTATGAAGGTCAGCCCGTTTATGGGCGGCGGTTTGTGGAGTATCCTGAAGGCATCACCGAAGCGGATATGCGATCCCGCGCCTGGTCTGCCTTGAACAATGCCGAAAGTTTCTGGATCACACTGCCGTCACTGCTCAATTTGCTCGGCAGTGTGGGGTTCACTTCTGTGCATCAGACGGTGCATCCCGGCAACCCCGGCCAGCTTGAGGATCAGCGCACCCTGATCGCCATCAAAGGCGCGCCGGTGACGATCCATTCCAACCCGGTAGCCAACAGCCTGCCGCGCTATATCCACCCGGAAAAACAGCCGCGCCAGGTGCATCCAGCCCAGCGCTATCCGCCGTGGATTCAATCCGCGTATAACCGCACGCCGGAGTCGATCAAGCGTGTACTGCGGCGCATCCGGCGCTGATCTGCCCGCAAATTGTGAAAAAGGAGAGCAATCTGATGCCGACGATCACCGTGAAGGATGGGCCGACGTTTGAAGCCCCGGAAGGCAAGCGGCTGGTGCTGGCGCTGGAAGATAACGGCGTCGATATTCTGCATCGCTGCGGTGGCTTCGCGCGCTGCACCACCTGCCGTGTCACTGTGCTGGAAGGCGAGCCGGATCAGATGACGCAGGCCGAATATGACAAGCTCTACGAACGCGGCCTGCTCGGCACGATCCGCCTGAGCTGCCAGATCCCCTGTAACCAGCCCATGACGGTCGAAGTTCTCAATCGCCTTTCCACCAGCGGGCTGGACAGCGCCGGCGATCGTCCTCAGGATCAGATCACGCCCGATCCGGTCTGGGTAGACGCGCCCCAGGGTTGATGAGCGCGCCATGCCACAGCCGATCCACACGCTGCCGCCCGATTATGAAGAGGTGGTTCACCTCGTCGTGACAGACCCCGCCCAGATCGGCAGGCTGAACCTGTGGGGGCTGGCGCTGATCGTGCCGTTTGTGGCGCTGACACTGGGCTGGGCGGCTCTGTTGACCCGGTGGGGGTTGTATGAGGGTCAGTTCGGGTGGTCGGCCTGGGCGGGGCTGCTGGCGATCGCGCTGGTTGTGCCGCTGCATGAAGGCGTCCACGGCCTGGCGATCCGCTGGGCGGGGCACACACCGCGCTACGGGGCAAAGTTCGTCACCCTCGCGCGCGTCAAAATCCCTTACATTTTCTACGCCACGGCGGATCAGGCCCTGTTCCGGCGCCATGAATTTATCGTGATCGCGCTCGCGCCGGTCGTCGTGCTGACGATCGCCGGTCTGCTGGCGATGATGGCGCTGCCCGCCAGTTGGGGGCCGCTGCTGATCGTGGCGGTGATCTTCAACGGATCGGGGGCGGCGGGCGATCTGTGGATGACGGCGATCGTGCTGCGCTACCCGGAATCAGCGCTGGTGCGTGACGAAGCCGACGGCATCCGGGTCTTCGCCCGGCGTGATGATCTGGCGCGTGGCTGAACAAAAAGGCGCATCCCACCGGACACGCCTCGAAAATTCTCTCATCGTGGATCAGGCGGCGGGCAGTTCCACCCAGAAGATTGAGCCGCCGTCCGCCGGAAATTCACATCCCACCGAGCCGCCCATGAGTTCAGCCAGGTTCTTGACGATCCACAACCCCAGGCCAGTGCTCGACTCCTGCCCGGTCGGGCGCGGGCTGAGTTTGCCGAACTCCGTAAACAGCCGATCGCGTTCTTCCAGCGGCACACCCGGTCCCTGATCGAGCAGGTTGAGGCGCAGGCGTCCGCCCATATCGTCCAGCCACAGGCCGACCATGCTGCCTGGCGGACTGTATTTGATGGCGTTGCTCAGCAGGTTGCCGACGATCTGCGTCAGCCGGTGGGGATCGGCCAGCACGCGGCCCCGCAGATCATCCATGCGCAGGGTGATGTCCTTCTTGGAGGCGCTCATGCTGTATTGCAGCGCCACATTGCACACCACCTGCTCCACTTCGACCGGGCGCAGCGACAGATCGACCTTGCCGCCTTGCAGCACTGCCGCGCTCAGAAAGTCCTCGATCACTTCCTGCATCGCGTCCAGCGAATAGGTCATCGCATCGATCATCCGGCGCGCCCCAGGATCAAGCCGCGCATTTTCCCGCAGCAGATATTCTGCCATGCGCACATTCGCCAGCGGGTTTTTCAGGTCATGCGATGCCACGCGGAACAGCCGGGTGCGGATCTGCTGCGCGTTCTCCAGCTCACGCTGGCTGCGTTCACGCTCCACCCGGAGCTGATACAGTTCGACCTGGGCTTTGATACGCGCCAGCGTCACACTGATGTCGATCGGCTTGGTGATATAGTCATTCGCGCCCAGCCGGAAGCCCTCGGCGATGGTCTGCGAGTCAGACAGCGCGGAGACCAGGATCACCGGCAGCAGTTGTAAATCGGCCTGCTGGCGGATCGCTTCCAGCACCTGAAGGCCGTTGATGCCAGGCATCATAATATCCAGCAGCACGGCGTCGAAGTCTTCCATCTCCAGCGCTTCAAACGCGGCCTGACCGTTTTCAGCACAAGTCACATCATACTGGCGTTCCAGCAGACGTTTCATCAGGAGCCGACTCTCAGTTTCGTCGTCTATAACGAGAATTTTTGCCATTAGGCTCAACTTCCGCGCCTTGCTGAGTGTATGGACAGGGCTTCGATGTCCGGGCATGGTGATTCGGCTGATCAGATCACCCTTTCACTGTCTCATTATAGCCGCATTTCGTTAAAATACAATAAATTGCGCGTCGTTCTCCTCAATTGTTTATAAAGATTTTAGGCCGGGCTGACGAGACACGGTGGCGGGCAGCGCATCAATGCAAAAGGGGACATTGCCGTGCCACGAATCAACCTGGCTTCGGCGGGTGTCT
>Ga0224723_1000844_pt1 | contig 20142 bp, 19 predicted proteins | sample Balambano_FR2_Me_FD_161647 | JGI IMG/M metagenome (GOLD analysis project Ga0224723, IMG submission 161647) | Freshwater sediment microbial communities from Lake Towuti, South Sulawesi, Indonesia - Balambano_FR2_MetaG | ecosystem: Environmental > Aquatic > Freshwater > Lake > Sediment | place...
CCCCCCTCCTCCATCTCCAACAGACCTGCCACTGCCATCTCCAACAAACCTACCACCACCAACAGACCCGCCACCACCAACAGACCCGCCACCACCAACGCCGACAAACTCGCCAAATACTGGTACAGGTGGAGGGGGAAACTCTTCTTCAAGTCAACCTCAATCCGGCGGACTTAATTTACATGGTAGTCAAACTGCGCAAGCACAGCAATCTTTAGGAGGCATCAATGCAACACCTACATTTACGCCAGCACCCGGTGAAACACAAGTGGTTCCACCCACCAATACAATTCCGACAGAGGTACCCCCAACTGAAAAGGAGCAAAGTGAACCCGATGACGTTCCAATAAACAATATTTTTATTATAGTTACTTTTATTGTTTTAGTGTTTATTATTTTGATGGTATTTATTACCACAAAAAGGAGATAAATTGAAAGGATATTTTAATTATGGCTGAATCACTTATCCCTAATGAAGTTACACCTTCACCCACTAGACGAAGAGTAAGGAGGCCCTTACATGGCTCAAGACCATCAAGCCACGATGAAATGATAGTGGACATCCTTAAACACTTGACCACGCTTAATTCTGGTTTACTGGCAATTCTTTCTATCTTTGGAGATACCATTGATAGTTTAGTAAAGTCTAATTTGGAGTATGGGTCGTATTTTTTTTATTCTTTTTATCTCTCTTTGGTGCTTTGTATGATTGGGTTTATGCTGACCATAATTTCTCTACAAAATATCAATAGAAATTATCGAAAAGCCAGCCGGGTGGTACGGGATGCATGCTTAGTGATTAGTGCATTAATGTATATGCTTGCACTCATGTTCTTGATGACTTTGTATATCACCAATTATCAACAGCCATAAGCATAATATATATTGGAGAACGGGTGGGGGCATAACAGGTGGGGGCATAACAATTGACATCCCATACCTTTTTTGCTACACTCAATTTGTCAGACAACTAGACGAATTTGATTTACGATTTACGATTGCCGATTTTACAAATTACACATTACAAAACGAAAAGACTATCAGACTAAAAAACTACATGACTACTTTACTCATCAAAAACGCATATATCGTTACGATGGACGATAAACAAACTGAAATTCCGAACGGTGGCATATTCATCCGCGACGGAATCATTGAGAAAGTCGGGAGCGAAGCGGAATTGCCAAAAACGGCAGATGAAATTTTGGATTTGAAACATCACGTTGTCTTGCCGGGCTTGGTCAATACCCATCATCACTTTTACCAAACCTTCACACGCGCAGTCCCTGCCGCACAAGATGCTAACTTATTTAATTGGCTAAAAACTTTATATCCGATTTGGGCAAAGATTCAACCCGATGATATTTTCACTTCGACTCAGACAGCCCTAGCAGAACTCGCGCTTTCAGGATGCACCACCGCCTCAGACCATTTGTATTTATATCCAAACGCTTCAAAACTAGACGATGAAATTGAGGCGGCACTTCAAGTGGGGCTTCGGCTTCAAGCATCGCGTGGCTCAATGAGTCTCGGCGAATCCAAAGGTGGCTTACCGCCAGACTCAGTGGTGGATAATGAAGATGCGATTTTGAAAGATTCACAACGCCTGATAGAAAAATATCACAACGCAAAACATGGCGCCATGACTCAAATTGTCTTAGCACCATGCTCGCCGTTTTCAGTCACAACTGATTTAATGAAACAATCGGCAAAATTAGCACGAGAGTATGGTGTGCATTTGCATACTCACTTAGCCGAAACAGAAGATGAAGAACAATTTTGTTTGGAGAAGTTTGGTCATCGCCCAGTGGGTTATATGCAAGAAGTGGATTGGGTCGGTGATGACGTTTGGTTTGCTCATGCAGTCTATGTCAATGATGAAGAGATAAAAGTATTTGCAAAACATAACTGCGGTGTGGCACATTGCCCGACATCCAATATGAGACTCGCTTCTGGCATTGCGCCAATCAAAGAATATCGAAAAGCAGGAGTCAATGTCGGTTTGGGTGTAGATGGTTCTGCTTCAAACGATGGCTCGCATTTACTTTCAGAAGTGAGAAATGCAATGCTCGTATCACGCCTTAAAGAGGGAATAACGGGCTATTCACTTTCCAATGACCCAAATAGAAAATTGATGACGGCGCGTGAGGCTTTGTATTTAGGCACACGCGGCGGAGCAAATGTATTAGGTAGAAAAGATATTGGCAGTTTAGAAGTTGGTAAATGTGCCGACCTTTTTGCTGTGAATCTAAGTCAGCTCGGCTTTGCTGGGATGCATGATCCTGTTTCAGCAATTGTCTTTGGTCAACCTGTACGAGTGGATTACACGATGGTCAATGGAAAGTTTATTGTCAAAGAAGGTCAATTGGTGACAGTGGATGAAGGTAAGTTAATTGAACGTCATAACAAAGTGGCGAAGAGATTATTAGAAAGTTGAAAGTAGAAAGTTGGAGATGAGTGTGAGTATTGTACCGATGGATTTTTTACCAATTGTACTTTTCTGGTTCTCTATCATACTTTCATTGATACTATCTGTGATTGGACTTATAAAAAATAAATTTTGGTTTCTAGCCATAGGCGCGGTTTTATTCTTGCCTTTTGTTTATTATTTCGGTGGTTCACCAACTACAAGAATTATCATTGTCTTACCGTTTTTACATTTTGGCTCAGCATTTGCGCTTTATAAAAATAATAAAATGTTAGCATGGAGTTTGTTCTCGCCAGTGATTGCGTTTGTGCTTTTTGTTCTCGGAATTATTTTGTTTAACTTGTAACTCGTTTCTTGTAACTTGTATCTAAAATATGGAGAATCATATGACCTCTTCCACCAAACTAACGCAATCATTAATAGATGTTGCCATGGGGCGTGCTTATGCTGACCTTGTGATTCGTAATGGCAAATGGGTCAGTGTGCAATCAGGAGAAATTATTCCAAATACAGATATTGCCATAATTAATGGAAGAATCGCATTTGTTGGCAGAGATGCAAGTCATACCATTGGTAAGAAAACAAAAGTCATTGATGCAAATGGAAAATATTTAGTGCCAGGTTTATTGGATGGTCACATGCATGTTGAGTCTGGGATGGTGACTGTCACAGAATTTGTGCGAGCAGTGGCAGTGCGCGGCACAACTGGTATGTTCATTGACCCACATGAAATCGCAAATGTCTTTGGACTAAAAGGCGTTAAGTTGATGGTGGACGAATCTCAAAAGCAACCGATTCATGTCTGGGTGCAAATGCCATCGTGTGTGCCATCTGCTCCTGGCTTGGAAACACCGGGTTCATCTATTGGACCGAGAGAAGTAGCAATTGCCATGAAGTGGAAAGGCATTATCGGTTTAGGTGAGATGATGAACTTCCCTGGTGTGTTTATGGGTGATACGAAAATGTTGGATGAAATGTCTGCAACAAATGCGGCGGGAAAAGTGATTGGCGGGCATTATGCTTCGCCTGATTTAGGAATCCCGTTTCATGGGTATGTCGCTGGCGGTGCAGAAGATGACCATGAAGGTACACGCGTTGAGGATGCAATAGCACGAGTCCGTCAGGGCATGAAAGCGATGCTGAGATATGGCTCTGCTTGGTTTGATGTCGCCGCACAGGTGAAAGCGATTACTGAAAAGAAATTAGATTCGCGTCGCTTCATCTTGTGTACAGATGATTCACATGCGGGGACATTAACTTCCGAGGGACACATGGACCGTGTGCTACGTCATGCTATCTCCGAAGGTTTGAATCCCATGACTGCGATTCAAATGATGACGATTAACACCGCCGAACATTTTGGTATGAGCAAAGAAATGGGCATGATTGCGCCAGGTCGTTATGCCGATATTTTGCTAGTTGAAGATTTAATGAACTTCAAAGCGGATATGGTGATTGCCAAAGGTGTAGTAATTGCTGAAAACGGCGAGTGGCAAATCAAATTGCCGCCAGCGAAATACCCAAGTTGGGTAACAAAGTCTGTTAAGGTGAAGAGAAAACTCACAAGCCAAGATTTTATTCTCCGCACGCGAGCCAGTGATGGGTCAGAGATTGAAGCGAATGTGATTGGAGTCATTGAAAATCAAGCACCGACTCGTCATCTAAAGATGAAGGTCAAATCAGAACATGGTGAAGTCAAAGCAGATATAAATCGTGACATCGCAAAAATTGCTTTGGTGGAACGCCATCGTAAAACTGGAAAAGTGGTGGTGGGCTTGGTGAGCGGATTTGGTTTTCTGCGAAGATGTGCGATTGCATCAACGGTGGCGCATGATAGCCATCACATGATTGTGGTGGGGAATGATGAAGAAAGTATGGCGGTTGCCGCGAATGAATTAGCGAGATGCGGTGGTGGTCAAGTGGTGGTCGTGGATGGGAATGTGATTGCTTTGGTTGAAATGCCGATTGCGGGTTTGATGTCGAATGAACGCGCGGATGTAGTTGCTGAAAAAGCAAACAATGTTTTAGAAGGCTTCAAAATGTGTGGCAGTGAATTGAATAACCCAAATATGCAATTGAGTTTGTTGGCGTTGGTGGTCATCCCCGAATTGAGAATTTCTGATAAAGGTTTGGTGGATGTGACGAGGTTTGATTTTATTCCTGTGCTAGAAGATTAAGAAAAGAGGATACGATGGCTCATAATTTTCCGTTTCAACGCTTGCAAGCCGATTTGGCGAAAATTATTAACAAAACTTCGCCGGGCAAAAGGCTACCCACCGAACCTGAATTAGCAAAACAGCTTGGTGTTTCGCGTGCTACCTTACGCGAAGCCATGCGTTCATTTGAAACACAAGGCTTATTGCGCCGCAAGCAAGGCTCTGGCACTTATGTCGTGGGGAAAATCAAAGCGCTTGATAGTGGTTTGGAAGTGTTAGAAAGCCTTGATACGGTTGCGAAAAAGCAAGGGCTTTCCATTTCATTTAGCAACTTGACGATTGAAAGCCTGCAAGCGAATGAAGACCAAGCGGCAATGTTTAAAATGAAAGAAGGTGGCGGGCTTACTCGCATTCGTCGTATTATCCGTGCGGAAGATAGACCGATTGCTTATTTGGTAGATACGTTACCCGAAACGCTTCTGCCTGCGAAAGAGTTTCCAAAAGATTTTAACGGCTCGGTGCTAGACTTTTTGCTGGGGCGTGGTGATGTGCTAACTTCTTCTCGCGCCGATGTGAGCGCGATAGATTCTTCGGCGGAAATTGCCAAATTGCTGGAAATTCAACGCGGCGATGTGCTTTTATATTTCAACGCGCAATTGTTTAATGAGCATGGCAAAGTGGTTGACCATTCGCTAAGTTATTTTATTCCTGGCTATTTTCATTTTCATATTGTCAGAAGAGTGGGAAATAGCAATTAGCCACAAAAATTTGTGTTATTTACAATGACTAAACAAATTGATATTTCTTGTGAGCAATTACGAATACTTTATGAAGATAAGCAATTGACTTATGCTCAAATTGCTGAATTATTTGCTTGTAATCCAACTACTATCCATAAAAAAATGAAAATGTGCGGCATCAAAGCCAGACCTTCTGGCGGAGCAATGTACGAATATCCCAAAAAAGATTTTGATGGAACAATAAATGATAAAGCATACTTAATTGGATTAAGGCTAGGTGATTTACACGTAGAGGAAGGTAATTGGGCAATTCGTGTAAGATGTACTAGCACACATCAAGAACAAATTGATTTAGTCCAAGGGTTGTTTCAACCTTATGGAGGTGTTTGGATTAGTGAACCAAAAGAACGACGTGGAACGGGTGTTACAGCGCATTTGAATCGTTCTTTTGATTTTTTACTAAAAAAAGAAGATGAGATTGAGAATTGGGTTTTACAAGATACGCAAGCCTTTCTTGCTTTCTTTGCTGGCTATATAGATGCAGAAGGAAGTTTTATTGTTAGCAATCGCAGAGCATATTTCAAAATTGATTCTGGTGATAAAGGAATTTTATATCAGGCGTGGGAAAAACTCTATGAATTAGGAATTGAATTTCCACAGCCAAATCTTGTGCGCCCAGCAGGAACATGGATTAGTCAATTTAATCTTGCAAGTCGGCGTGATTTATGGCGTTTGGCTTCCGAAAAGAAAGACACGCTGTTTAAACTTTGTATGATGATATCTCCATACTTAAAGCATAGAAAACGGATTCACGATATGCAGGCTGTTATGAATAATCTCGAATTAAGAATGAAGAGTTAAAAGAGGATAATATGTCTGAGATAGCAAAAAAAATACAAAATGAAGTTTCAAAACATAAAGAAGATATTATTAAGTTTCTGCGCGAGATAGTTGCTATTCCATCTATGGATTCAAAGATTGGTCCAGTTGGCGAACGGATTCAAGCCGAAATGCGAAAATTGAAATATGACGAAGCCCGTTTTGATAAGATGGGCAACACCATTGGACGAATTGGCAATGGTGAAAAAGTCATCGTGTTTGATACGCATGTAGATACTGTCGGTATAGGTGATCCAGCGGCATGGAAATGGGACCCATTTCAAGGGAAAATAGAAAATGGTATTTTTTATGCACGGGGTGCATGTGATGAAAAGAATAGCACTCCGGGCATGGTTTATGGGCTTGCAATTGCTCGTGATTTGGGATTATTAGAAGATTGGACTGCATATTGTTTCTGTAATATGGAAGAGGAATGTGACGGCATTGCTCCCAACACATTTGTAGAAGTTGACCCAAAAGTTAAACCAGATTTTGTTGTGATTGGCGAACCGACCAAAATGCTCACGTATCGTGGGCATAAAGGTCGCTTGGAGATGAAAATTACTTCCAAAGGGAAGTCTGCTCATGCGGCAAGTAACCACTTAGGCGATAATGCAATTTATAAATTATTGCCTGTGATTGCAGGCATTCGAGATTTAGAACCTCAACTGGGTGACCATGAATTTTTAGGTCATGGAAAAATCACAGTCTCAGATATGCATGTCAAGACTCCATCTATCAATGCAGTGCCAGATGAAGCTGTGATTTATATTGATAGGCGAATGACATTCGGTGAGACAAAAGAAATTGTCAGAAAACAAGTTGAGGATTTAATTCCTGATGAATATAAAGATACAGTCAAGTTAGAAGAATTATTTTACGATGAACCATCTTACACAGGTTTTGTTTTCCCTGTAGATAAATATTTCCCTGCATGGGCGTTAGAAGAAAATCATCCCTTAGTGAATGCCTCACAAGAAGCACGCAAGTTAATAGGTCTGCCTGAAGCGAAAAGCGGAAAGTGGAATTTCTCCACCAATGGAATCTATTGGGCGGGCAAAGCAGGCATTCCATCTATAGGATTTGGACCGGGTGATGAAGAAACTGCACACACAGTCAATGATTCTGTTTCGTTGGAAGATATGGTCAAAGCGACAGAATTCTATGCAATCTTACCTAGTTTGATTAAATAAAATATATAAGGAGATAAATCATGCAAACAAATTTTAGAGGACGCGATTTTATTGGTGATTTGGATTTCACCAAAGAAGAAGTTGAAACCGTTTTAGATGTGGCTTGGGATTTGAAACGTAAACGTGCATTGGGTGAATCTCATGCCCTGTTACGTGACAAAACATTGGCTATGCTTTTCTTTTTCACATCCACTCGCACACGCGGTTCATTTGAAGCAGGCATGGCGCAATTGGGTGGTCACGCCGCTTTCATTGATAGTGAAACGACTCAAATTTCACATGGTGATACCGCCAAAGAAATCGGCGAAATTTTTGGACGTTACTTTGATGGCATTGCGATTCGTCAATGTGATTGGAATTTTGGTAACAAATATATCAATGAAGTTGCCAAAGCAAGTCGCACACCAATTTTGAACATGCAATGTGATGTCTATCATCCGTTTCAATGCTTAGCAGATTTGATGACTATTCAAGAGAAAAAGGGACGCGATTTAAAAAAGAAGAAAGTTGTTGTCTCTTGGGCGTATGCCGCATCATATAGCAAACCGATTTCTGTCCCTCAATCTTTGATTTTACAAATGACCCGCTTCGGTTGTGACGTCGTCTTGGCTCATCCACCTGAGTTTAAACTTATGCCTGACATTATGCAACAAGCCAAAGACAATGCCAAAAAATATGGTGTTGGTTTTGACGTGACAGATAATATGGATGAAGCCTTCAAAGATGCGGATGTAGTGTATCCAAAATCATGGGGACCGATGTTGACGACAACTGGCAAAGAAGAAGGCAAAGCCTTGATTGATAAATACAAATCATGGATTACAGATGAACGCCGCATGAAATTGACAAAAGAAGATTCTATTTACATGCACTGTCTCCCAGCGGATAGAGGACTCGAAGTCACCGACGGCGTGATTGATGGACCGCATTCTGTTGTCTATGATGAAGCAGAAAATCGTTTACATGCACAGAAAGCAGTGATGGCACTAACGATGTCATAAATAATCTAAAAGGTCTAATCAGTCTAAATGGTCTAAAAGTCAAAGAGACTAATGACCATTTAGACTTTTCTGACCAATAAGACCAGTCAGACTTATAAGACCTGTTAGACCAATAAGACTAGGAGACCTTATGACTAAATTAGCAGTCGTCGCCATTGGCGGCAATGCTTTGATTAAAGATGATAAACATGTCACAGTCGAAGACCAAGAAGTTGCGCTTCGTGAAACTTCTGTCCATTTAGTGGATATGATTGAAGCAGGTTGGAATCTTGCAATTGGTCATGGAAATGGTCCGCAAGTGGGATTCATTTTGAGGCGGTCTGAAATTGCCGCAAAAGTGGAAGGCATGCACGAAGTTCCACTAGATGTATGTGGCGCAGATTCACAAGGCGCCATTGGTTATGAGTTACAACAAGCCTTGCGAAATGAATTCTTCAAACGCAAGATAGATAAAAAAGCCGCTACGATTGTGACTCAAATGCTTGTTGATTCAAAAGATTCTGCTTTTCAAAAACCAACCAAACCGATTGGCTCTTTCATGGATGAAACCGAAGCAAAACGTCGTGAAAAGGAAATGAAATGGTCAGTATTGGAAGATGCAGGCAGAGGCTGGAGAAGAGTCGTTGCATCACCAATGCCAAAAGAAATTGTGGAATTTGATTCTGTCAAATTGTTGTTAGATGCTGGTCAAGTCGTCATCACAGTAGGTGGTGGCGGAATTCCCGTTGTGGATCGTGGTGATGGCGAGTTGCAAGGCGTGGCGGCAGTGATTGATAAGGATTTTGCATCATCATTGCTGGCACAAAAAATCAAAGCCGACTTATTTTTGATTGCAACGGCTGTGGAAAAAGTGGCAATTAATTTTGGGAAACCGAATCAACAATGGTTAGATAAAATTACAGTCGCCCAAGCCAAAGCCTATTTAGACGAAGGCATTCATTTTGCAAAGGGTTCAATGGCTCCGAAAATTCAAGCCGCCATTTGGTATTTAGAAAACGGCGGCAAAGAAGCCTTGATAACCAATCCAGAAAATATCGGACGTGCTTTGAAGAAAGAAACTGGAACTTGGGTTGTGCCGTAAATTGTAGGTCACGCTTGTAGCGTGACTAAAAGGGAATAAAAATGGGAAAACAAATTCTATTAATATCATATACAATCTCAATGCTACTTTTTGCTTGCAGTTTACAGCCAAATAAAACTCCCGACATATCGATTATTGCAACACCAGACATCGGTATTGAAATTCAAAACAACAATCTTTTAGAAGTTACTGCGCCCGATGGCTGGAATTCATTTAAGACGACCGAAATAATTACGCTTATGATTCGAAACATATCAGATAGTAAAGTTTTCATGGATAAAGATTTTGGTATAAGGATTTTTATATTCACAAGCGACCAGTGGGTTGAAATAAAAAATAGGTCAATTTATATTGGGGATGATACTATTATTCTTGAACCTACCAAAAAATTCGACCCATTAAAAGTTAAAGCAGCCTCACTCTTGCCTGAGTTACCTAACTCAGACACTATATCTTTCTTAAGAATTTTTATTGTCGGAAGATTATTAAGTAATGGAATAGAAAAAGAGATATCGTCTTATATAGACTTGACCCTGAAACCTTAATCACGAAGCTATTAAGAACTAAGTAACTGTCATCTTTACCCATAAGGCGCGAGAGGACAATTACTTTTTATTGACAAAAGTTTAATGATAAACTTCCAAGACCCATGAAACAACTTTTACAAAAAATTGAATCAATAAAACTTACAAACAAAACCACACCAACTTTTCTACTCTTCATCTCCATCCTCGTGTACGGATTATTTTTCTGGGGACGCGGATTTTATTGGGATGAATTCCCATGGATGTGGACGTATTTCCAATTCGGTTCGGAGATGCTCACGAAAACATTTTCAACCAGCCGCCCATTTTGGGGGATGATTTATCAAATCACCATGCCAATTATCGGACCAAATCCATGGATTTGGCAATTGCTTGCAATTTTCTTACGTTGGCTGACCGCATTTTTATTATGGAAAATTTTATGTACGTTATATCCCAACCATCAAAAACAAAATTTGTGGGCGAGTTTATTTTTTCTTGTGTACCCTGGCATGGGGCAACACTTCATCGCGTTTATGTACAGCCATTTTTATATTGTGCTGGCGGCTTTTTTGTTTTCGTTATATCTTTCTCTGCTTGCACTTCAATCTGAAAAATATCGTATTCCATTGTTTATCGCTTCTTACTTTTTTGCATTTGTCAATTTGATAACGATGGAATATTTTTACTTCCTTGAATTTGCTAGATTGATTATCTTTTATCAATTTTTATCTAGGGATATAAAACAACGCCTCATTTCAACGGTCAAACTGTTTCTGCCATACTTCGGCATTTTTCTCGGTGTGACCATTTGGCGTGCGTATTTTTTTGAATTTCAAAATGCAAGTTATCCATATGTTTTGTTAGATGTAATTCGTGAAGACTTTTTTGCGGGGATTTTATTACTCATCAATAATGTCTTACTAAGTTTCTGGCGGACAGTCTTTCAAGCATGGCTCAATCCATTTTTTGATATTGGGTTAACAGGCTTTGGTCCACTTACACTTTCGTTGATGATTATTTTATTAATCGTGACGATTGTTTTAGTTGGAGTTTATCTCTATTTACGCCATGCTGAGCGAAGCGAAGCATCTCTACCACAATCAAAACGAATCGCCACCGAGGAAAGTGCCCAAAATGGGTACGGCGGCTTGAGCAATGTGAGTAATAATGAGTTTACTCAACGCGCAGGCTGGCTGGGATTAATTTCCTGGGGATTAGCAGGTGGAGCAGTATGGGTGAGTGGCAACATGCCCCAATTTAATTTCTCGATGGATAGATTCATGCTGCCATTTATGTTGGGGGCGAGTATTTTGTTGGCGTGCATGGTTGCATTGATTAAGAATCAAAGAACACAAATGATTCTTGTGGCATTGTTAATTGGCTTTGCTGGGAGCAGACATTTTCAACTCGAAGATATTTATCGCCGTGATTGGAATACACAAAATCAATTATTCTGGCAAATGACAGAACGCATTCCCAATTTTGAAAAAGGCACAATTCTTTTAGCAAATGATTTTCCTGTTACTTATTATTCAGATAATTCTTTAACAGGTCCATTGAATTGGATTTACAGTCCACCTGGCGAAATGAATTTGATGTTGTATTATGCTTCATTTCGCGTTGGAACAACTTTACCAAGTGTAGAGCCAGATATACCACATGAGTTGTATTACATTGGTCCAACATTTTATGGGAATACAAGCAATATCCTTGCTGTGTATTTTGAACCACCAAAATGCTTCCGTGTGTTAGACCCAGAAGTGGAAGAAAATAATCGTTTGCTTCCGCCAGCGTTAAGAGATGTTGCTAAATATACAAATCAAAATGTGATTTTGTTTGAGAAAGCATACGAATTGCCAAGTCAATTTTATGGAACGCAACCAGAAAAAAATTGGTGCTATTATTTTTCTCAAGCAGAATTAGCCCGCCAGCAAAAAGATTGGCAAAGTGTAGTTCAAATTGCTGAACAAGCATTTGCATTGGGTGATACGCCGAATGACCCTGTCGAAAGATTTGTCTATATCGAAGGCTTTGCTCATGTTAACAATTGGGAAAAAGCGGTAGAATTATCACAAACATCATATAAGGTTTCAAAAAATTTTGTAGGTCCGTTGTTGTGTAAGTTGTGGAGCAGAATCGAAAGAGAAACCGAAAGTAGCACGCAGCAGTCAACAACTGTCAGTCAGGTAAGAAGCGAGTTTGGTTGTCAGCCTTAATCGTCTCGTGTGCAATTTGTCACAAAAAGATTTCTTCTGGTAAAATTGTTTAGACAAATGAAAGGAGGCTTTCGTAAGAGAGATTGACCTTCACTGAATTGTCCAAAAATATTTTCAAAAGGAGAAGAAGTATGAGAAAGAATTTTGCTCGATTAGTTAGTTTGTTGTTTGTTTTTGTATTTGCACTTTCGGCGTGTGGGCAACAACCTGCGGCAACATCTGGAGAAGGTTTTACCTTTGGTATGTTGCTCGTAGGTCCATATAATGATGGGGGATGGAGTCAAGCCCATTATGAAGCCGGTTTGTATGTTGAAGAAAAATTTGGTGCCACTATGGTTTATTTGGATAAAGTAAACCCCGCCGATCGCCCCGGCACCACACCTGACCAATTGGCTGAAGAATTGGTTGCTCAAGGTGCTCAATTGGTCATCTTTAATTCAGATGATATGAAAGACGCTTCGACTGCATTTGCCCAAGCCAACCCCGATGTGTATGTGATTATGGCTTCTGGCGACCAAGTTTGGCCCGATGGTAAAAATTATCAAGAAATTCCAAACCTGACCAACATTATGGGTCGCATGGAATATGGCAAGATGATTGCTGGTTGTGCCGCCGCGCTTTCATCTACCACTGGCAAGATTGGTTATTTGGGACCATTGATTAACGATGAAACCCGCCGCTTAACTGCTTCTGCTTATTTAGGCGCGAAGTATTGCCACGAAAAAGCGGGGAAGACAACCGACTTGGAATTCAAAGTCACTTGGATTGGTTTCTGGTTCCACATTCCTGGTTTTACTACCGACCCTGTGGATGTCTCTAAAGATTTTTACACCACTGGTTTTGATGTGGTCATCTCTGGGATTGATAACTCTGTCAATTTACCAGAAGCCAAAAAGTTAACAGACGAAGGCACACCATCACTGGCTGTGGCGTATGACTATATCAATGCTTGTGATGCCGCGCCAGAAGTTTGTTTAGGCGTTCCGTTCTTCAATTGGGGACCCGATTATCTTGCCGCCATTCAATCTGCGGCAGATGGTTCTTGGGAATCACAATTCCTTTGGTCTGGGCCCGATTGGACCGACCTCAACAACCATGACACTTCTGCGATTGGTTTCGTCAACGGAGATGCTCTTAGTGCTGAAAACGCCGCCATTTTGGATGAATTCATCGCTGAGTTGGCTGGTGGATTGAACTTGTGGACGGGTCCAATCAACTTGCAAGATGGAACACCGTATCTTGCCGACGGGGAAGTTGCTACTGACCAGCAAGTTTGGTACTTACCTCAACTTTTGGAAGGCATGCAAGGCTTGAGCGCGTCTGAATAAAGTTTGTTTTATAGGGGCGAGTTAATTCTCGCCCCTATATTTTTTATTAGGCTGAAAGGCGGTCTATGACCGCTGTCTTTTATAATTTTATTCACAAGGTCACAGACCCTGCGAGAGTAGGAAATTAAGGAATCGTCGCCTATGAATGTTGAACTCAAAAATATCAACAAACATTTCGGAAAAGTTCACGCCAACAAAAATATTAACCTAACGATTCCGTCTGGCAGTATTCAAGGAATTTTGGGAGAAAATGGTGCGGGCAAAAGCACCTTGATGAAAGTGCTATCAGGTTTTATTCATGCCGATTCGGGCAGTGAGATTCTTTTAGACGGCACACCTGTCAAAATGAATTCCCCAGCCAATGCAATCAAATATGGAATTGGTATGTTACACCAAGACCCGCTGGATTTTCCACCCATGAAAATTTTAGATAACTTTTTATTGGGTATGCCAAGTAGTTTTTTTCCAAACAGAAAAGAAGCCACGCAAGATTTTAATTTACTTGCAAAAGAATATGGCTTTTCACTAGACCCTGAAAATTATGTCGATTCATTAACAGTGGGGGAACGTCAACAACTTGAAATTATGCGTTTATTATTTTTAGGTGTGCGCCTGTTTATTTTAGATGAACCCACCACAGGCATTAGCACAGCCCAAAAAGAAAAATTATTTACTACGTTACGAAAATTCCCAGAACAAGCCATGACAGTTATTTTTGTGTCACATAAATTAGAAGATGTTGAAAGTTTATGTGACCATGTGGCAGTACTACGGGCTGGAGAATTAGTAGGTGAATTAACCCCACCGTATCAAACCAAAAAAATTATTGAGATGATGTTTGGCAAAGAAGTGACATTAGGCGAAAGACAATCCGCGTCTGTTGGTGAGGTAGTCCTTTCGCTACACAATGTTTCATTAGAAGATGCTCGCTTGAAAATCAAGAATGTCAACGTAGAAGTTCGAGAGGGTGAGGTAATCGGCTTGGCAGGCATGGAAGGCTCCGGACAAAATTTATTTATGCGAGCATGTGCAGGCTTAGTCCGCCCTGTAGGGGGCAAGATACAACTCAAAGGTCAAGATTTAAGCGGAAAGACCTATCACGTTTTCAAAAAAAATGGAGTCAGCTTTCTGCCCGCCGCAAGACTAGAAGAGGCGTTAGTCTCAGGCTTGACGTTGACCGACCATTTTGTATTAGCGGAAGAACCGCGTGGCATTTTTATTGACCGTGTTGCAGGGGGGCAATTGGCAGAAGAAAGAATCAAATCTTTTAACATTCGCGGTACGCCGCATACGCCAGTAGAATCTCTTTCTGGTGGAAATCAACAACGCGCTGAATTGGCATTATTGCAAAATCCGCTTTCATTAATTTTGCTTGAACACCCCACGCGCGGTTTGGATATTGAATCGGTAATTTATATTTGGGGCAAATTAAAAGAAAGATGCAAACAAAACGCTTCGATAATTTTTATATCATCAGACCTTGAAGAAATTTTACAATATAGCGACCGTATTCTAGTTTTCTTTAGCGGAAAAATTTCACAACCTTTAGAGGCAAGTAAAACCAGCGTTGAAGAACTTGGTCAATTAATTGGTGGCAAAGGCTGGGCAGAAATAGGAGATACACATGCTTAAGAGTCGTTTTAGCGGTTTGATATTTCAAATGATTGCATTGGCTTTAGCGTTTGGCGTTGTTTCATTGATATTGATTTCGATAGACGCTTCACCCAGCCAAGCCTTTCAAAATATGTTCAGAGGTTCGTTTGGCGAAATGCGAAAATTTGCCGAAGTGTTAGTTGCTTTCGTTCCCTTGTTGCTTGTAACGGCTGGCTTGCTGGTCACATTTTCAGCAGGGTTATGGAACATCGGTGTAGAAGGTCAAGTAGTGTTAGGTGCCATCGCAACCACTTGGGTTTATCGTTATTTTCTCGAAAGCGATTTGCCTCCTGCACTCATCATCACCTTAGCGATTCTCGGCGGCATGATAGGCGGCGCAATTTGGGCGGCATTCACAGGCATCTTAAAAGTATTTGGTGGCGTGAACGAAATCTTTGGCGGGCTAGGGTTAAACTTCGTCGCCACTGCTCTCACAATTTATCTCATCTTCGGTCCATGGAAGCGACCAGGCGTTGCCTCCATGAGTGGCACAGTTCCATTTCCTGATGAATTTTCATTGCCATTACTTGCCAACCTTCGTATCAGCCCTTGGGCATTAGGCATTGCGCTCATCGTCATCATCATCGTCTTTTTTCTACTGCAAGGCACATACTTTGGTTTGAAGTTAAAAGCGGTTGGCAAAAATTTCCGCGCGGCATATTTGCTGGGCATCCCCACTTGGCAATACTCAATCTATTCTTTTTTGATTTGTGGTGCGTTGGCTGGATTGGCTGGCGCGATGCAGGTTGCCGCTGTGTATCACCGCCTCATTCCCTCGATTTCAAGTGGGTACGGCTACCTCGGCTTGATGGTTGCCATGCTGATTAATTATCAAGCCATATGGGCAATTCCTGTGGCGTTGTTCTTTGCCGCCTTAAATATCGGCAGTATTCAACTGCCAATTGTGATGAAACTCGATTCATCGCTTTCAGGCGTTTTGCAAGGCACGCTTGTTCTTTTTGTTTTACTTATGGAAGGTGCGCGTCAAAAATTTATGAAAAGGGAGCAAAAAACATGACGCAAGAGACCATACTGATTGGTTTAGCGGGTATTCTTGCCGCCTCTGCCCCAATTGTATTTGCCGTTTTAGGCGAGACATTATCTGAACGGGCTGGTGTGATTAACCTCTCAATGAACGGCACAATTTTATTATCTGCTATGGGTGGGTTTGCAGTCGCTTACACTACGAATAATATCGTGCTAGGTTTTCTTGCAGGTATGCTCATTGGCGCATTAGTCGCATTGATTGTCGCTTTTGCCAGCATCACATTGAATCAATCACAAGTGGCGGTTGGATTTGTCCTTGCCTTAACCTGCCGAGACCTTTCTTATTTTCTAGGGAATCCATACATGGGTGTGCCAGGCCCGCGTTTGCAAGCGTTGCCAATTCCATTCTTAAGTGATATTCCAATTCTCGGCACACTATTCTTTCGGCAAGATGCGATTACCTATATCAGTTTTATGGCTATTATTCTCTGCTAGGTATGGATTTATCGCACGCGCCCTGGTCTCATGTTACAAGGCATCGGCGAAAAACCTGCCGCCGCGTTCATCCGCGGTGCCAACGTTAATTTGATGCGTTATGTTTACACCGTCATCGGCGGCGCATTGATTGGCCTCGCCGGTCCCGCATTTTCTTTGGCTTCTCGCGCTGGCTGGATGGGGACAATTTCGGGCTTAGACGGCTTCGGTTGGATTGCATTATCCATTACAATTTTCGGCGGATGGAATCCTGCCCGCGCCGCATTTGGCGCATACTTATTCGGTTTCTTGCAATGGTTAGGTTTGGTGTTACAACCTGTGTTGACTCAAGTCCCATCACAAGTTTTGCAAGTGGCTCCATTCCCATTGATGATATTAACTTTATTACTAGTCAACATTGGCAATGCTGAATGGGTGGAAAGAACTTTAGCCGCTATGCCAGAATCTACTAGAAAGTTTTTTGCAAAATTATTACGCGCCATGCGAGCCTCGCCACCAGCATCACTTGGCGTGCCGTTTGAGAGAGATTAATGAAAAAAATTCCAAAATATTTTACAAAACTTTGGAACTTTTCTCATGGTGTAAAATAGGAAGTAGAAAACGGAGAGAAAATGGCTGATTTAATTACTACTGCAACCATACCAATCCACACTGATTTTGAAGGCGTGATTCGAGTAAGTAATACTCGTGTGACATTAGACACGCTTGTATTTGCATTTAATCAAGGGCATACAGCTGAAGAAATCGCACAACAATATCCAACAGTGCCTTTAGCAGATGTATATTCTGTAATTGGATATTATTTGCACAATCGGAATGAAATAGATTCTTATTTGGAAAAAAGACAAGAGGAAGCACAAAAGATACAAAAAGAAAATGAAGCCCGCTATAGCCCTATTGGAATCAGAGAAAGATTGTTAGCAAAACAAAAAAGCCAAAGGAATTAACATGCTTATTTTAGTGGCGGATGAAAATTTCAACAATGTGATTCTACGCGGATTATTACGAATTCAACCAGATTTAGATATTGTCCGTGTGCAAGATGTTGGATTAAAAGGTTCACCAGACCCAGTGATACTGGAATGGGCGGCACAAGAGCAAAGAGTCCTAATCACTCACGACTTAAACACAATTCCAAGATATGCTTTTGAAAGAGTTAAAGAAAAGAAACCAATGCCAGGTGTAATTGCTGTGAACAACGAAGTTCCTGTTCGTGTTGCCATAGATGATATTCTTCTCTTGACTACAACCAGTGAAAAAACGGATTTAGAAAGCCAAGTGATTTATTTGCCGCTGAAATAAAAATGGTTTGCTAAAATTTATATCTGATAAAATGATGGGGATATGAAGAACTTTGTTGGTTACAAATGTTCACTTTGTGGCACTGAATATTTACAAGGTCAGGTGACTTACACTTGTCCGCAAGATGGCGGGAACTTAGATATTGTCTTAGACTTTGATTCAATCAAGAAAAAATTTCAACCAGAAGATATTACATCCCGAACAGAAAATTCACTTTGGAGATATTTGCCACTTTTGCCAGTAGATGAGCCTGCAGGTAATTCAACTCCCTTGCATGTGGCAGGCTGGACTCCTGTTTTTGCATTACCAAGTCTAGCAAAAAATTTAAACATACAAAATCTTTGGCTTAAAGATGAGTCACGAAACCCAACGGCTTCATTCAAAGACAGAGCCAGTGCAGTAGTTGTCACTCGTGCCCAAGAATTAAAATCTGAAATTGTGGTCACTGCTTCTACGGGAAATGCAGGCGCGGCGTTGGCAGGTATGGCGGCGGCTGTCAATCAAAAGGCAATTATTTTTGCTCCCAAATCTGCCCCGCCCGCCAAAGTTGCTCAATTGCTTGTGTTCGGTGCTAAAGTTATTTTAATAGATGGCAGTTATGATGATGCCTTCGACCTGACCGTCAAAGCCTCGAATGAGTTTGGTTGGTATTGTCGAAATACAGGTTACAATCCATTTACTTTAGAAGGGAAGAAGACTGCCGCATTTGAAATTTGGGAATGGTGGATAAAAGCGCATCGAGACTGGCATCAGCATGATTCTGCACTTGATAATCATCCTCCCCTGACAATTTTTGTCTCCGTTGGGGATGGCAACATTATTTCTGGAATTCACAAAGGTTTCAAAGATTTATTTGCCTTAGGTTGGATTCCAAACCTGCCCAGAATTATCGGTGTGCAAGCGCAGGGTTCATCAGCCATTGCGAATGCTTTTCATGCGGATACAGAAACGATTACACCTATCTCATCAAATACCATTGCCGATAGTATTTCAGTTGATTTACCTCGTGATGGCGTGAGAGCGATTCGTGCTACAAAAGAGACGAATGGAACGTATATCACGGTATCAGATGAAGAAATACTGCAAGCAATTGCAGAACTTGGCAAGGTAGGAATCTTTTCTGAACCTGCTGGGGCGACTGCGTATGCTGGAATGGTCAAAGCAACAAGCCTCCACGTAGTGCGAAGCGAAGACCCTATCCTCGTGTTAAATACAGGCAGTGGACTCAAAGATGTAAAAGCGGCAATGCAAGCAGTTCAATCAGCACCAATTATAGAACCTACTTTAGAAGCGGTGAAAAAAATATTATGAAAAAACAAAACAATCAACACTGGAGTTATCCTTTTCGTTACACAATGGGGGTTATTCTGTTTATTGCGGTTGTGGCATTTTTACTATATGCGCGTGAAGCCGTGAAGATGTTAATCATTGCGGGCTTTTCAGCATATTTAATTAGCCCAGCAGTTTTGTTCTTAACAGAAAAAACAAAATTAACACGCACTGCCGCAGTCAATATTGTTTATTTTACGGCTATCATTTTCTTAGTGATTGTGCCAATTGGGTTAACCCCTGTGTTTTTTGAAGAGATTCAAATTGTGGTAAAAGATCTATTAGATGTAACCACTGAATTAAGCAGAATGCTTTCAAGACCAATTCAATTTGCTGGCATGGAATTTCATTTTGAACAACTGGGCGATAGTATTGGGCATTTGCAAGATAACTTCTTAACACCATTACCCGAAGAAACCCTAGAACTTTTAGAAGCAACCACAATTAACATTTTATGGTTTTTGATTATTCTCGTGAGTGTTTACCTCTTTATGATGGAATGGCCGCGCATTAAAGATTGGATGATTAACCTCGCTCCTGCCGCTTATCACGACGAAATGGGTGAGTTATATAAACGTCTGCGAAACGTGTGGATGGCTTATTTACGTGGGCAAATTGTTTTGATGATTGTAGTGTGGATTGCTTTTACAATTGCATGGGCAATTATTGGTATTCCGGGCGCAATGGTGCTAGGGATTGCCGCAGGTTTATTTACCTTAGTGCCAGATGTAGGTCCTACCTTAGCGGCGTTATTGGCGATAGCCGTTGCATTGTTAGAAGGCTCATCATGGATACGAATTTCTCCTGACCCAGGCACAAATAACTTA
>Ga0224723_1000845_pt1 | contig 20114 bp, 17 predicted proteins | sample Balambano_FR2_Me_FD_161647 | JGI IMG/M metagenome (GOLD analysis project Ga0224723, IMG submission 161647) | Freshwater sediment microbial communities from Lake Towuti, South Sulawesi, Indonesia - Balambano_FR2_MetaG | ecosystem: Environmental > Aquatic > Freshwater > Lake > Sediment | place...
ATAAAGATATATTTAGATACATAAGTAATATTTGTAAGATACTAAAGGTTATTTTGTAGAAATTTATTTAAATAAAAATCTAGACTTTTTTGTATTTTAATTCCAGTGTCAAGCTTAGCAAGCTACAAAAACTACTACATATAAGTAGCTATGCTTAAGTAAAAAGTCGTAAAATTATTACATTATTTAAAGGGTATATCTATTTAGACCATAATGTATTAATCATTTGTTACAAAAACTTAGTATGGTAAAGGTAATACCTTGAATGAGAAACCATTTAAGGCATACCTAAGCGAATTATGACATTAGTCTTACTCCTCATTTAAAGAAGTAAACAGGTGTTTATGTAACAAAATCTGCCGCGATCGCTGGAATATGAGTAAATTGCACTGAGATTCAACTTTATACACTCGATAGCCCTGTTTAAAATAAAGTTGTCGTGCTTGATGATTGGTTTCTAAAACGTGAAGATATAAATCTTGGAAACCCCAATCAAGGACGACTTGTTCGCAAGCTTGTAGTAGAGCAGAACCTATACCTTGTTTACGATATTTTGGGTGAACAGCCAAATTAGACAAATAAGGATAACTCCTACCAGTTTTTGTCCAAGAGTCACTAAAACGTACACCTAGTTCTACAGTTCCAACTAATTTACTAGTGCCAGTAATACCAGTATTAATAGCAACTAAGCAAACTTGGTGGGGTGCAGATGATGTTAAACGGTGTCTTAAATCTTCATGTATACCCAAACGTAGGAAAGGGAAAGTCCATGCCCATATACCGTTTTGGGAATGAAAGCTTTCCGCAATAATTTGAGAAATACTAGTCAAGTCAGCAGAAGTGGCCACGCGGACTTGCAATTGGCTGCAAGCGTTATCAGCGCCAGATGTGATCGACTTTTGTTGTGATGGATGAAAAAACCAGGGTATCAAAGCTAGTAGGCGTGTTGGTTTGATTCAACGAGAATCTTTTCAAATATCCTAAAACACGATTTAAGCACTGTGGGAAATTTATTATTTAAATTTATCGTGGAAGTAGGGAGTGCGGGGGTGCGGGGTTCCGTACCCTATGATTGAAAATAAGTATTTGTCTAATTGTATACTTTACTTTTTAATTCTATTGTTGTAGTATTGCTGACTTTACCATGACTAGGAAAAATAAAATTTACCTTCAAGTGTTAGTGCAACTGCTACGGTGGGAAAACTTAATATGCAGCTTCAAGTGGATGTTATCGTCTGCTGGGAGTGGCGTATATAGTAGTGGATGGTTCTGGGTAGAGGTGAGGAAAGATTTGGCTAGTGAGTATATATTCTCTGATAACAGTTACAATCAACCGAATTGGGATGTACTTAAGTACAAATTGCGTTTGCGTAGTGTCTCCTTTGGAGAATTGTCCCAAGCTATGGAAGCAAATTATTGGTTTTGCTGTAAATACTTTTGGACTCAGCGGCTATTTAGGTTAGTAGGGTCTATTAAAATGGTTTACTCCCATTTAACTCAGATTATTGTTTACCCGACTGCCGTTGTAGCAGGCGCTAGCGGTGCATGAAATCCCAAGCAAACAGTAAGCCTAAAATATTAGTTGTCGATGACGAACCGGATAACCTAGATTTGCTTTACCGTACCTTTTACCGTGACTATAAGGTGTTGAAAGCAACTTCCGGTCCTTCCGCACTGGATCTGCTGGCGCAAGAGGGAGAGGTTTCGGTAATCATCTCTGATCAGCGAATGCCAATGATGAGTGGTACTGAATTTTTGAGCCTTACGGCTACTCAGTATCCAGATATCATTCGGATTATTTTAACTGGCTATACCGATGTTGAAGACTTGGTAGAAGCTATTAATGCTGGTAAAGTGTTTAAGTATGTTACTAAGCCTTGGGAAGCGGAAGAACTTAAAGCAGTTGTACGTCAGGCTTTGGATACTCATAACGTCCTTAAGGCACGTACTCGGGAGCTAACACGTACACTGCGTCAGGAGTCTCTTCTTAACACTGTTACTAATACAATTCGCGGTGCTTTAGACTACCGACATATTTTGCAAACAATTGTCGATACTGTAGGTCATATGCTGGAAGTGGATGTATGTTTGTTACGTCCTTTCCAAGAGCAACGTTTAGTAAATGAAGGTTTTATTTATCAGAAGGCGTCCTATCTTGCTGGGCAAATGGGAAGCTTGGATACGGGAGACTCTCACAACCATCATCTTAAAGAAGGAGACTTACCCAAGACTCTACCTCCCGTTGCACAAAGTGGTATGAAATGGGAAGCTAATTCTTTTCCTCCATTGCACAACAGTTTCCCTGAGTCAAGCCAGTTACTTGAGGTATCTGAGCTTATGCCTTATGGTATTCCCACTGTGCAAACTGATGTGCCATCTTCTGCACCAAACCCTATTGGTCAATCTTCTTCACCCCATCATCTCACTATTTCTTCCTCTTTAATTACCCAAACAGTATGGGAAACCAGAGAAGTCCAAGTCATTCAAGATGTGTTAACTGATGAACGTATTCAGGGTGATACGGAAGAATTACGTAAACGCATAGCTGCTTTTGTTGCTGCGAACATTTGTTCTAGTTTAATCGTACCGCTGATTTGTCGCCAAGAGTTAATGGCTGTGATGGCACTACACCAGTGTCAAGAGTGCCGTCTTTGGGAGGAAGATGAGGTGCAATTAGTGATGATGGTGGCAAATCAAGCGGCTCTAGCTTTGTCTCAGGCTTATGCTTATGAGCAAGTTCGTGCCCTTGCTAAGCGAGAAGCACTAATTAATACCATTACTAATGCGATTCGCTCTAGCTTGGATCCACAGGATATTTTTGCAGCAATTACTCAACAGTTAGGACAAGCTTTACAGGTTGATGGTTGTATTTTGTCTTTGTGGACGGAGGATGATGAGTTTGTCAAATGTGTAGGGTTATACAATAGTTACCAAAATCCAGATGCTATTGAAGATGTTAGTACCGAGCAGTTAACTCAGTCACAAGCACCAATTCAGGAAAATTTAATTCTCCAAGAGATGTTACGGACACAGAAACCTGTGGTAGTTAGTGATATGAACCACTACTCCCCAGAATTTAATGGTTTGGACTTACCTTTGAGGGGCCGATCGCGTTCGTTAATGGTAGTACCTTTACTTTCTGACGGAAAAAGTATCGGTAGTATTACCCTCAGAGAAAGTAATAAAGCTCGTCAGTGGCTAGAATCAGAGATTGAATTAGCCAAAGCTGTAGCAGCACAAGCGGCGATCGCTGTCCAACAGTCACGTCTTTACCAAACTACCCGTGAGCAAGCTGAGCGTTTATTACAGTTAGATAGACAAAAAACAGAGTTTTTCCAGAATATCTCTCACGAGTTCCGGACACCGATAACTTTAATTCAAGGGCCTTTAGAATCAGCAGTAGCTAGTAAAGAAGGATTATCTCACGAACAAAGTGCGATCGCCTTAAGAAACTCTCGCCGTTTGTTGCGATTAGTAAATCAACTTCTAGATTTACAACGACTTGATGCTAAAAGGATGCAACCTAGTTTCACTCCTTGCGATTTAGTTGATTTCGTCAGCCAAATTGTTGAATCTTTTCGTCCTTACTGCGAGAAAAAGAAACTCCGTCTAGTCACGGAAATGAGTGAGTGTCCGCAAATTTTCTTGGATATGGAGAAATTTGACAAGGTGGTTTATAACCTCTTGTCTAACGCGATGAAGTTTACCCAAGAAGAGGGCACTATCACTGTTAGAGTACAACAAGACGACAAACATTGCGTCCTTCAGGTGCAAGATACTGGTATTGGTATTATTCCAGAACAAATTCCTCACTTATTTGAACGCTTTCGCCAAGCAGAAGGTTCAGAAAACCGCTCTTATGAAGGTACTGGTTTAGGTTTGGCTTTAGTTAAAGAATTGGTGGAGATACATGGTGGAAAAGTAACTGTAGATTCAATTTATGGTGTAGGAACAACTTTTAGCGTTTGGTTGGTTCCAGGAGATGCTCATCTACCTAAAATGCAGGTACAATCGGAAACAAAGGAAATAAATACTAGCCGTGCTGCTGTGGAATTAGCTGATTTAGAGCTAGTAGAATCAATGGCTGATTCCAGTGATATTAACACTGAAAGCCAAAAGATTACTTCTAGTCATGCTCACACAGTATTAGTGGTAGATGATAACCCAGATTTACGAGCGTATGTATCTAATATTTTACGTACTAACGGCTATAACGTCAAAACAGCACGTAACGGTTTAGAAGGTTTTCATACAGCTAAGGAAATTTCACCTAGTTTAATTGTTAGCGACTTAATGATGCCTTTGGTAACAGGATTAGAAATGATTCGGATGATTCGTGATGAAGAAATATTAAAAGGTATACCAATCATCCTGCTGACAGCAAAAGTAGATGAAGAAACTCGTATTGAAGGTACAGAAAGAGGTGCAGACGCTTATTTGGCAAAGCCATTTAACGACCGAGAACTTTTAGCAGAGGTACGTAATCTGTTAGCTTTGAAGGAAAATGAACAAAGAGTATTAGAGTTAAATACTTATTTAACTGAATCTGTCTTAAAACGCTTTTTGCCACCTGCATTGGTGAAAAAAGCTGCTACAGGTGATTTAGTGTTAGATTTGCGACCAGAACCTCGTTTAATTACAGTTTTATTTAGTGATATTGTTGGTTTTACTCAGTTATCAAATACTCTTAGGTCTCGTAAAGTAGCAGAATTGCTTAATGAATATTTAGAAGCAATGACACAAGCTGTCTTTAATAATGGCGGCACTGTAGATAAATTTATGGGAGATGCTATCTTAGCTTTGTATGGAGCGCCGGAAGAATTAACACCCAATGAACAAGTACATCGTGCGATTAGTACAGCAAGGTCAATGCATCGTTCGTTAGCTGATTTAAATGCTCGTTGGCAAAAACAAGGTATTTTTGATACTGATGGACGTAATGGTATTCAATTCCGTTGTGGTATTCACCAAGGTACAGCGGTTGTGGGAATGTTTGGTGGTGCTGAACGTGCTGACTATACAGCAATTGGTCCAAGTGTCAATATTGCATCGAGATTGCAAGTAGCTGCGGTTCCTGGTACTATTCTGGTTTCCGCTGCTGTTGCAGATTATTTAGATGAAGAAGAAATTACTAAAGGTAGTTCGTTAGAACTTAGAGGTGTAGATGAAACAGTTCTGACTTTTGTTGTTAAAGCAGAAATGGGATAGTGGGTGGGTTTTGAAACCTACCCCTACAAACAACAACTAACAACTAAACTATGACACAATCGGTTGGGGACAAAGCTCAATTTCCTGCTAAAGTATGGAGACGACACACAGATCCACCTGGCTTATGGCTTGGTGTAGTTATTGGTTCAGTTATTTTACACCTCATAGCTTTAGGAATATTAGTACGTTATTACTCTCTAAAGATTTCTTTAAGGCAGCCAAATCAAAATTCTATACCTGTTGAGTTTGTAGAAATTCCTCAGCAAGGAAGACCGCAAAAACCAGCATCAAAACCAATATCTATAACTGTAAAGCGATCTGCTCCTCAACCAACAGTACGAGAGCAAAAGTTAACAGCAGAACCTGTGACAAGAACTCAGCCGAGGATAATTGAAGATACAAATGCGATCGCGCTTGAGCGTGCTAAACCTACTTCTCGTCAAAATAATCAATCCCCAGTAGTTGCTCCTCAACCCACCCCAACACCAACCCAAACCTTCACACCAGAACCAACACCAACCCAAACCTTCACACCAGAACCACAACCAACCCAAACCTTCACACCAGAACCACAACCAACCCAAACCTTCACACCAGAACCAACACCAACTCAAACCTTCACACCAGAACCAACACCAACTCAAACCTTCACACCAGAACCAACACCAACAGGAAATTATAATCCCGCACAACCTGGTGGTTCAATTAGTACTGGTAATCCAACACCATTACCAACGCTACCAGGAAATTACAATCCAAGACAACCTGGCGATCGCATTACAACTGGTAACTCAACACCACTACCAACAATTAGCCCTACAGTCGATCCAAATCAACCACCAATTACCCAGACTGGGAGGGGTTTAATAGCTAACTGGGTTCCCATACCCGAAGAAGACCAAAGACAAGCAATAGGAAGAGATTTAACAGATATCCTTCCCCAACTAATACCATCTAGCAATCCACAAGAATTTCTACCAATTCCACTAGATGAGTTCAAGATTGAACCAAGAAAATTTTTTGCTGTACTTGTGATTGATAGTGAAGGTAACTTCCAGCTAGCTCGAATCCTGCCTAAAGGAATCTCAGTAGCAGAGATTCAGAAATATCAACCCGTAGTCCAAAAGATTTTTGCAGCACAAAATCTGAAATTTAGCCCAGGTACTAATAAAGATGGCAGCAAGCCTCCTCTAAGCAACTTGGTGGTAGAGATAAATATAGAATATGTTGATGAACGCCGTAATTAAGCTTTTATCGCCACTACTGACGTAACTAAAAACACCAGAGCTTACTACTTGCATTTTTTTTTAAAGGATGTTATATTCTTTAGGTTAGAAATAAGCGGGTGTAGTTTAGTGGTAAAACTATAGCCTTCCAAGCTATTAATGCGGGTTCGATTCCCGCCACCCGCTCTTGTAGATTAATTAAATTATCTGTAACTATAGTTTGTGTAAAGTCTTTAAAGAGTTAAGCAACCGTGAAATTTCAAGTTATTTTTATATTTGATTTAGAATATGAAGGTTATGTTGCCGAAGTTCCAGAGCTTCCTGGTTGTATGAGTCAAGGTAAAACACTAGATGAAGCTGTTGAAAATGTTAAAGATGCCATAAGAGGTTACCTTTATGTTCAGGAAAAGCATGGCAAACCTTATGTAAAGCAAGAGTATCAATCATTTATCGGAGAAGTAATAGTCTAAATGGGACGTTTATCGAATATCTCCGGTAAAGAAGCTGTTAAAGTTTTTGAAAAATTTGGATATGTCTTAGATCATCAAACAGGAAGTCATATGATACTATGGCATGAATCTAAACCTACCTTATCCGTACCAAATCATCGGGAACTAGCACCAGGGTTATTGAGAAGTTTAATTAGACAAGCAGAAATTACGGTCGATGAATTTCTGGAAAATAAATAATGTATTGTAAAAATTAGCTAGCTAGCCTTTATGAACAGAAAAGGTTCCTAGTTGGAAACTAGAAACCTATTTGGTTAGATAATCTTTTTTTATCACCCCAATTTCTTAACAGGATTAAAGCATATTCAAACTTAACCAAAGCGTCCACTGATGTACTCTTTAGTTGCTTGCTGCTGAGGATCATTGAAAATCTTTTGTGTATCTTCGTATTCCACTAAGTAGCCCATACGACCACCTTTTTCCGTGGGTTCTACGTTGAAAAAGGCTGTTTTATCAGATACCCGTGCAGCTTGTTGCATATTGTGGGTAACGATAACGATAGTGTAATGCTCTTTAAGTTGGTGGATGAGTTCTTCTACACGTAGAGTAGAAATAGGGTCAAGAGCAGAACAAGGTTCATCCATTAAGATGACATCCGGTTGAACAGCGATCGCTCGTGCAATACATAAACGCTGTTGTTGTCCACCAGACAAAGAGAAACCACTTTGCTTCAGCTTATCTTTGACTTCATCCCACAAAGCAGCTTGTTTGAGACTGCGTTCTACCAATTCATCCATATTACCTTTGTAGCCGTTAATTTTAGCACCAAAAGCAATATTGTCGAAAATTGATTTTGGAAATGGGTTTGGTCTTTGGAAAACCATACCAATCCGACGACGAACTTCTACAGGGTCAATATCTGAACCATATAAATTTTTACCCTGATAAGTAATTTTACCTTCTGCTCGAAAAGAATCAATTAAGTCGTTCAGACGGTTATAACAACGTAATAAGGTACTCTTACCACATCCAGAAGGTCCGATAAAAGCTGTGGCTTTGTTTTTTTCGATATCCAACCAAATGTTTTTGAGAGCGAGAAAAGTACCGTAATAAACGTTCAAACCTTCTGTACGTAGAATGGTTCTAGTGTCGTTCGCTGTATCAATGTGGGTAGACATAAATAATCTGTTTTTATTGTACTATGGGATTTTTTAGTAAACTTTTTGGCGAGTAGCCCAACGAGCAATAATACTAGTAATCAAAACCATCAGCACCAAAATTAAAGATGCAGCCCAAGCTAAATCCTGCCAATTTCTAAAAGGAGAAATAGCGAAGTTAAACACCAAAACCGCTAAAGATGCTGTGGGTTCCAAGATACCTCTAGGCCAGTTTGTTGAAAATAATGCTGTAAACAACAAAGGTGCAGTTTCCCCAGCAGCACGAGCGATTGACAAAGTTGCACCTGTAACAATTGCTGGTAAAGCTGATGGTAAGACCACTTGTAGCACAGTTTGGTAATTAGTTGCTCCTAAACCAGTAGCAGCTTGACGTAAGTCATCTGATACTAGTTGTAAAGATTCATCTGTAGTCCTCACAATGATTGGTAGCATCAAAATAGCTAAAGCAAAGCCACCACCCAAAGCTGAGTAACTACCCAAACCCAAATTTCTCAAAGTTAGAACTACAACACCGTAGGCAAACACCCCAGCGATAATCGAAGGTACTCCACTTAAAACGTTAGTCGCAAAGCGAATCCATCGCGCTATTCTATTGTTGCTAAATTCTGTTAAATAGATCGCTGCTAATACCCCAAAAGGAATACTAATTAAAGCAGCAATACCTACCATGAGGATGGTTCCTAAGATTGCGTTACCAATACCACCTCCTTTACGTAGTGGAGGAGGTGGTAATTGAGTAAATATGTCTAGATTTAGACTACTGAAACCTCGGAATAAAACGTATCCTAATACTGCAATCAAAGGTATTATAGCCAATGCTCCACAAATAAAGGCTACAACAGTCATTACATTATTGAATAGCGTTCGAGGGGATCCAGGAGAACGAACCAGACTACCAGTTCTATAACTACCTTGACTAGATGCCATATATTTAACTCTTTGTTATACTATATTCGCTTAACTCGCGCAACGACTACTTCTGCAAGAATATTTACTACTAGTGTTAAGAAAAATAGTACTAGTGCAGCATACATCAAAGCACTAACTTGTAAGCCACTAGCTTCAGCAAATTGGTTTGCCAATAAAGAAGAAATTGTATTTGCTGGTGCAAATAGTGATGGGCTAACGGTATTTGAGTTACCAATTAACATTGTTACAGCCATTGTTTCTCCCATTGCCCGACCGAGTGCTAGCATCACTGCACTGACGATACCAGAAAAAGCAGCAGGAATTAGGACTTGCAAAATTGTTTCCCATCGGGTACAACCTAATCCAAAAGCAGCTTGGCGTAAACTAGGATTTACAGAGTTGAGAGCATCGCGGGAGATTGCGGTAATAATTGGCAGAGTCATAATTGCTAGGATAAATCCTGCTACTAACAAATTAGGACCTGTAGGGATGGTACTAAAAATTGGTAGAAATCCTAGGGAAGCGTTTAATGTTCTACCAACATTGGTTAAAATTGGGATAAGAACAAAAATACCCCATACACCGTAAACTACGCTGGGGATAGCTGCCAAAAGTTCTACCAAGAAAACTATTACAGTCCGCACAGATGCAGGTAGAAAGTTTTCACTTAATAAGACCGCAGTTCCCACGCCAATAGGTACAGATATTAATAATCCGATAAAAGCGCTAAGTAGGGTTCCGTAAATTTGAGGAAATACTCCGTAATCATTTTGTACCGGATTCCAATCAGTTCTGGCAAAAAAGGTAGCACCAAATTCTTGAATCGCAGGTAAAGCTTGAATTGCAACTTGTAAAGCAATCCATAATAAAGTACCTGCAACTGCAAGTGCAAACACCTTCGTCATCAAAATAAAACCCCGGTCTAGGGTTCTATCTAATTCTGAACGATCTTTAGCAGATGAGGGAATGTAAGGTTGTGTAGTCGCCATATGAATACATTATGCTGCTTATATCTGAAATAAATGTGAGAGCGAACCAGAATGTAAGTCATTAGTCATCGGTCATAGTGAAATGACAAATGACTTATGACTCTTAATTAATTGCCAGCAGTAGCACCGCTACCACCAGTGACGGAAATTTTATAATCTGGGCTAATTTGATCAGCAGCAGCAGCTACTTTAGAGACAACGTTAGCAGGTAAAGGTACGTATCCTAGTTCTACAGATTGCTTTTGTCCTTCTGTCAAACCATACTCAATCAAAGCTTCCATTGCTTTTGCTTTAGCTGCATCAGGATACTTTTGGTACGCCAAAATCCAAGAATATGTAACGATTGGATAAGAGTCTCCACCATCTGGGTCAGCGATAAAAGCACGCAGATTGTCTGGCAAGGTTACTGCTTCTAAAGTTTTACCAGCGGAATTTTCATCTGGTAAAACAAATTTACCAGCTTTGTTTTCCAAAGATGCAAATTTTAGTCCGTTTTGCTTCGCGTAACCGTACTCAACATATCCAACGGAACCTTGGGTTTGGGTAATTTGAGCGGTAACACCTTCGTTACCTTTAGCACCAACTCCCACAGGCCATTTTACGCTCTTACCTTCACCAACTTTTGATTTCCACTCTGGGCTGATAGCGCTGAGGTGCTTGGTAAATACACCTGTTGTACCACTACCGTCGGAACGATAGATGACTGTAATTGGTTGATTGGGTAATTTTGCACCCGCGTTAGCTTTAGCGATCGCTGGATCGTTCCAAGACTTAATCTTACCTAGTAAAATATCGGTATAAACGGCTCGTGGTAATTGCAAATTGTCTACACCTGGTACATTGTAAGCCATGACGATACTACCAGCAGTCATTGGTAGTAAAAGTACTCCCTTATCAGCTGACACTTTCTTGATTTCTTCATCGGTCATTGCTACGTCACTAGCGCCGAAGTCAATAGTACCTTGGGTAAATTGCTCAACACCAGCACCGCTACCAACTGATTGGTAGTTAACTTGCAAACCAGGATATTTTGCTTTCAATCCTTCTGTAAACCAACTGAGGTAAAGTGGTGCAGGGAAAGAAGCTCCAGCACCTGTTAAGGAAACGTTACCTAAATCAACACCTTTGGTCGGAGCAGAAGCAGTTGTGTCTGTCGCACCAGCAGCAGGTGATTCTGTTGTTGTAGTGGTAGTTGTTGTTTCTCCACCACCGCAAGCAGCTAAACCTACAGTTAAAGCAAACAAGGGAGCTAACAACCGTGTTTTTGAAGAGATCATACAGAGTATTTAATGAGTTATGTTACGGGTTAACAGTTTGAACAGTAGCACTCAAGGGTAAAAATAAGGTAAAATTAGGTTAAAAATAAGTTAACTGATACATAATATCGATAAGTATTAATAATCTTATAGTTAACAAAATACCTCATAAGAGGTACATTACTCAAAAAATATCAAATTTAGACACAAAAAAATTAAAAAATAGATATCAGTGTGTTCTTGTGGCATACAGCACTTAAATTGATAAATGAAGTATATATCAATAGAAAGAGTCCATAAATGTACAAAAAGTATTGACTTATGTGTAGATATTTACAAACCGCAAAAAGTTAATAGAGTAAATATGTAAATAGGGGTAGCATTTACAGTGCAGTGTAGGCTACCTAATCGCATATCGCCAATATTTACACTAGTGATATCTAAAAATTAAAGACACTTTCATTTTAATGTGTTAGGACAAATATAAATTAATTATTAATATTCTTATGCTTAGTAAAATACTATTAAAAGTTTAAGGTTCTTAACTAAAGTTCTTAGGGAGTGGTTCAGACCGCTCACTATAAACTGTACAGAGAATGACATTAAATTAGTCCGTTGCTTCGATGAATGCCTTTTCCATGAATGCTTGGTCAATGTTTGCTGCTTCCAATCAACTGCTATGGTCTATGATTGGCTTACTCCTAACAATGGGTGGTACTTTCTTAGAAGCCTACTTCACCACCTTACCCTGGACTTGGAGCCAAAACGGAATTCACACATCCTCCTTAGGTGTTACTTATCAAGTCGGTGGAGTACTTTTAGTTGGTTGTCTTGGTGGTAAAAATGCTGGTGCCCTTTCTCAAATAGCCTATCTAGTTATTGGCTTAATCTTTTTACCAGTGTTTATCGATGGTGGTGGTATTCATTATATCAAAGTATCTCAGTTTGGTTACTTACTGGGCTTTATTCCTGGTGCTTGGATTTGTGGTTCCCTGGCATTTAAAGCTAGACCAAAACTAGAAACTTTAGCATTTAGTTGTTTATGTGGCTTGTTAACTGTCCACATCTGCGGTATTTGTTACTTAGTTGTCAGTTATATATTACAGTTGAAAGGCACACAGACTATAACCTTAATGCAAGCAATAATTAAATACTCTTGGGTTGCATTACCAGGGCAATTAGCGGTAGTCTGTGCTGTGACTGTACTAGCGTACCTGTTACGACATTTAATGTTTTATTAGTGGTGATTCGTAATACTGCGCTATTTGTCGCAGCAGTACGGATTAGAAATTACAAATCATGCGTCTAAAAAATTCCCCATTCTGGGTCGTTGCTGTAATTGCAATTCTGGTAGACCAACTGACAAAACATTGGGTAATCCAAAACTTTCCCTATGAAGGGTATTCAATACCATTGATTGCAGGGGTGTTTGAATTTACTTATAAGAAAAATACTGGTGTTGCTTTTGGTTGGTTTACAGGAAAAGCTGAATTATGGCGATGGATATCTTTAGTAGTAAGTTTAGTATTGATTAAATGGGGATACTCTCATCCTGACTGGAATCGTTGGGAGAAGTTTGGTTATGGGTTAATTTTAGGTGGTGCGATCGGTAATGGTATTGATCGCTTTCGTTTGGGTTACGTCGTTGATTTTCTGCACTTCAGCTTGATTAATTTTCCCATATTCAATGTGGCAGATTCTTGTATCAGCGCTGGTGTCGCTTGTCTGCTGGTCAGTATTTTTCGTAAAACATAAACTAAAGTTAACTCCTCGACTTTAAAAAAAGTCGGGGAGCTGGACACAAGGAATTTTTATCAGTCCCAGATATAATTACGGAGTCAAAGTTTTGGTACCGTCAGTACTAGGAGCTGTTGGTGAGTTTAATGGTGTGTCAGTACTACCAGGTCTAGCAGGAATTTGTAGTGGCTCAGATGTGCTGCTACCACTACCACCATCAGTGCTACTACCAGGTACTGGTGTTGTAGGAGCATCTTGATTGGTGCTACCAGGTAAAGGTGTTGTAGGAGCGTCTTGATTCGTGCTACCAGGTATTGGTGTTACAGGAGCATCTTGATTGGTGCTACCAGGTATTGGTGTTGCAGGAGCATCTTGATTGGTGCTACCAGGTAAAGGTGTTGCAGGAGCGTCTTGGTTAGTAGTACCAGGTGCTGGTGTTACAGGTAAGTCCTGCTGATTTGTTCCACCACTAGGTACTGGTGTGCTAGGAGGAGTGTCAATTGTACTACCAGGTGCTGGTGCTGGTTCATCTGTAGTACCTGGTACGGCAGGTGTTGCAGGAGTTTCGTTTGTAGTACCTGGTGCAGGTGCTGTTTCAGATGGAATACCAGGTGTTGGAGTTGGCTCGTTTGTAGTGCCAGGTACTGGTACTGTTTCGGTAGTACCAGGTGCTGGTGTTGTTTCAGTAGTGCCAGGTGCTGTTTCGGTAGTACCAGGTGCTGGCATCATTTCAGTAGTGCCAGGTGCAGGTGCCGTTTCGTTTGTAGTACCGGTTGGTGTTCCACCGTCAGAAGTGCCACCTGGAGTAACTGCTTGACCACCAGGACAGCGAGAATTCAATGGATAATTTTTACATAAAATTTCCATTGCATCTGCGGAAAGCTGGATATCCGTGGGTGTGTTGGTTGTGGTGTTAGTTTCACTCCTGTTAGCTTCAAGCATACGGAACTTGCTTGATTGAGCAGAAGCGACGTTACTGGTTAGAGCCAGAGTTAGGGCTGTACCGATAAGGGTGAGATATTTTCCCCTCATAATATTACTTAACCTCAACGGAATACTCGGCCCATTAAATCAAACAATAGCCTACATAAAATCTGCCTAAATGTAGATGTGTGTTTACACCTAAAATGGTAAGGAGGAGTTAAGAGTGTAAAATTTTAATCATTAATATACTAATTCATAGTTTATAAAAATACTAAAGGAGAATTTTCCTGTAGACTTTACAAACGATATGAGGTAGTCAAGGTAAGCATTATAGAATTAGGGATCGAATCATACTAAATATCCGGATGTGATGAAATTAACAAGACAAAATTGATAGTGATACATTATCTTGGTATCAGATGTAAATTGGGAACAATACCGTATAGCCTACGTTTTTGTAGCCTTATGATTAGAATGGTGGAATATGAGCGTCGAGATGATTGTTCCTCTGATTCTTCAGTAATAACAGTGGTTTGAATAACCGATGAGTTCCCCCCAACCTCCTCAAAAACCAAAAACAGTGCTTGGTCAGCTAACACAAGCTGTGCAAACGATTCAAGCGAGGGTAGATTTTTCTAAACTGGCACTCAAGCCTAATGCCAGAGTACCAGAACTCTGGGTACAAGATTCGGGGGCACCTCAGGCTGAGGTGTATCCACTGTTAGGCGATCGCTATATGCTAGGTCGCAGTTCCAAATCTTGCGATATCGTCATTCGCAATCCAGTAGTTAGCCAAATCCACTTATCACTTTCGCGGGATTCTTCTCAACGCACTCCCGTATTTATTATCAAAGATGAAAACTCCACCAATGGGATTTATCGTGGTAAGAGACGGATAAATTCCCTAGAACTGCGTCATGGAGACATCTTTACCCTAGGGCCACCAGAACTGACCGCTTCAGTACGCTTACAATATGTTGATCCACCACCGTGGTATGTAAAAGCAGCTACATGGGGAACCTACGGTATTGGTAGTGTAACTACACTCTTACTATTGATTATTGGTAGTGAATGGTTAAAAGTTTCAGTAAAAAGCCTACCGCAAGCGACTAGAGCGCCAATAGTAATTTGTGCCCGTGATTGTGATACCAAACTGCGGGAACCACGTACAACTGCCCACGTTGATTTGCCTAGATTAGAAGATTTTGGCCCTTATTTACCCAATGCAGTAATTGCTTCTGAGGATAGCCGTTATCACTGGCATTTTGGCGTAGATCCATTAGGAATTTTACGGGCTGTATTGATTAATAGCAGGAGTGGTGGCGTTCAGCAAGGCGCTAGTACTATTACCCAACAGGTAGCTCGGAGTTTATTCCGTGATTATGTTGGTAGTCAAGATTCTTTAGGACGTAAGTTCCGAGAAGCAGTTGTAGCACTGAAACTAGAAACATTTTATAGCAAAAATGAAATTCTTCGGACTTATTTAAATCGCGTATTTTTGGGGTCAGATACTTCAGGCTTTGAAGATGCAGCCCAGTATTACTTTGGTAAACGTGCCAAGGAACTAACACTTTCTGAAGCAGCGACATTAGTGGGTATTTTACCTGCTCCTAACATTTTTGATTACTGTGGGGCTGGTCAGAATAAGTTAGATACAGCAGAATACCGCAACCGTGTACTGCGACGAATGTTTGAGATGGGCAAAATTAAAGAAGACGAGTTTAACCGCGCTCGGCGATCAGTTGTGCAAGTAGACCCAAAAGTTTGCGAACAACAAGCTAAAACCATTGCTCCTTATTTTTATAGCTACGTCTTTCAAGAACTAGAAGCAATATTAGGAGAAGGAGCAGCTAAAGAAGGTAATTATATTATTGAAACCCAGCTAAATCTTGAGTATCAAAGAAGAGCAGAAGAAAGTTTACGGAGTACTGTTAGTAATGCTGGGTCAACTTTTGGATTTTCCCAAGGGGCCATAGTTACCGTAGATTCTAGTACTGGTAGTATATTAGCAATGGTTGGTGGTACAGACTTTAGAAGCAGTCAATTTAACCGTGCAGTCCAAGCTAAAAGACAACCAGGTTCAACATTTAAAGTTTTTGCTTACACAGCTGCTATAGAACAAGGAATATCACCCGGACGAGGTTACTCTTGTTCCGCTTTTCGTTGGCAGGGTTTTACCTACAGACCTTGTCGTACTGGTGTTGACAGCTTGAGTATTGCGACTGGATTAGCACTCAGTGAAAACCCTATTGCTTTACGGGTAGCCAGAGATGTGGGATTAGATAAAGTTGTGACAATGGCTAGACGTTTAGGTGTACGCTCGGAACTGGATCCAGTACCAGGCTTAGTATTAGGACAAAGTGTAGTAAACGTCTTAGAAATGACAGGTGCTTTTGGCACTCTTAGTAATAATGGTGTGTGGAATCGTCCCCACGCCATTAGCCGGATACTGGATAGTGGTGATTGCAAGGATCCTGAAGACTTGAAAACTTGCCGCGTTATTTATTCCTTTGACCAAGACCAAGAAGCAAACAAAAAAGTCCTGAACCCTGACGTGGCTGATACTATGACTCGTTTACTCCGTGGGGTTGTAACAAACGGTACAGGTCGTAGCGCTGCTATTGGATTAGGGGAAGCCGGAAAAACTGGTACAACCGACAAAAACGTTGACTTATGGTTTGTTGGTTATATTCCCAGTCGTCGGCTTTCCACAGGTGTCTGGTTGGGAAACGACAACAATGCGCCAACATCTGGCAGTAGCGCTCAAGCTGCCCAGTTGTGGGGAAATTATATGCGGAGGATTGCGAAGTAGGAAGTTGTTAGTAGTTGGTGGTTAGTTGGTAGTTGATGGTTGTTGGTTGATAGTCAATTTTACCCACTACCCACTACCTACTACCCACTACCTATACCCATTCCAATTTTTAACTTCTAGTTTACCATCAGGAGTGAATACTACTTGGAAGTGAGCAAGGGACTCTTTATTGTTAAGTGTTACTGTGTTAGAACCATAGAGTTCGTTAAATATTTTTGGTAGGGGTGTTTCCCGAAAAGAATCGTATGCCGCTTGGTTAAGTGGTTCGTAGTCATTTATTACACCATCTTTATTGACTGCCACTCGGTACTTTAATTCTTGCTTATTGGTGAGGCTACCATTCCAATTTTGGCGTAGGGTGTCGGTCAGTTTCTGATTTAAATTTTGTACAGTGTTAGGGTCACTAATTTTTGTACCAATAACATCTGGTGTTTTAGTGTATCCTTGCCAAGGACTGACTTGTAACTCCCCTCTCCTGGTAAACACAACTCTAAATTGGGCGATTGGTTCGTTAGTTACGCTACGATTAGCAGGATTATAAAGTAAGTTTGGTAAAGGAGTTTTTTCTACTGAATCATTTGAACTCTTATTTACTGCTTTATAACCGACAATAGAACCATCACCAGCTATACCAACACGATAGATTAATTCTTTATTATCGGTTGTACGACTAGTCCAAGCTGGATTTATTTGGTTATATACTTGACGGTTTAATGCCCGTAGTTGAGAAGGATCTGTAATTTCTGGAACTGTACTTAAAAGTGTTTCTAAATCTCTAGCTGTTCCAGATGCACTTGGTGTTGGAATTGATGTAGTGGTAGGAGTTGGTGTGGGAGTTAATGCTTGCTGATTCGCTATGGGTGTAGCTATAGGTGTGGGAGTTGTACCAGGAGTAGCGGTTGGTGTATTTGTACTGGCGCTATTAGTTTGAGTAGTACTCGATTGTTGAGCGCTTGGCTCTGGTTGACGTATCTCCGGTAACGGTAGTAAGCCAAAGACGATCGCGGCGGCTGCTAAACTGGAAACGCCTACACTTGCTGGTACTGCTTGTTTAATTAATGCCTCATTAGTACCACCGTAACGCTTAGCAACTGGTTGTAATTCTAATGTTAAGTCTGGTAAAGTTTGACTATCAGCAAAAAATTGGTCTATCGCTTCTACTAAGTCAAATAACTGTACAGTATTTAAATCCATCTGAAGAGACTGTTTTGTTAAGCCTGTAGTAGGTTTGAAACCTTGGCCGCTAATCTCAGAATTAACAATTAACCGATGGCGATCGCTATGAACTTTCTGTAGCTGTACCAATTCTGATTCGCTATTATGTGCCTGTGGATTAGGCACATTGCTCAAGAATTCTTGGGCATAAGCGCTAACTGCTCTTACCAGACTTTCAAAAAACTCTCGTCCTCCCGTTAAAGGTTGACTGTGGCCAGATAAATAGCATTCTGCATTTACCAATATTGATAATTCTGGGCGCAATTCTTGAAAATGTGTAGCCCGAGAAGCATCACTTAAACCTTCTAAGAGTAACGTGCAATTGGGTAAACTATATTTACGTTGAATATTCATTCTACTTCACCGTCAAAAAGACTAATCCAGAAGCGCTGCATACCAGCAGTGCCAGTACAAAAAAGTAATTGTCCTAACAAATTTATCGCTAATTCATCTAATTTTTCGTCAGAATTTATTGCGAGAACACCGCCCGAGCGACGCGGATTCATCCGACTCTTAAAGTGAGTTCTAAACCTTTCTAAGTAATTAGATAAACGCAAATTTTGTTCTAATGGAATTTGTTTCTCACTTAGTTGCTGATATATCATCAGCATCTGACGAATAACCACAGTTAACCGTCGTGCTATATAGCAAGCAATTACAACCATGGCTTTCGCTTCAGTAATACTTAAAGAGCGACGAATATGCGCTCTTCGCATAGGGTTAGTACTACGCATTCGCCATAAATTCACTCGGTCTTTGATAATTTCTTTTAAATCCAGTTCAGTTGCAAAACTAAGAATCGCTTCAGAGCCACCAAGCTCTAAAGCTTCAATTGCCAATAAAATCAAGTCTATTTGCAACCGAGTTTTACGGGGACATCCCTGTCCCTCAATGGCGGGATCGGGTAAAGTGTCCAAAATCATTGGTAGTGATTCGGGGGTCGGACTATTAGGTGGTGTTAAACTAGCGGAGATATTCATTATAAATGCCTTATACGGCTGCAACTGACTAAGTAAAACTAATTTAAGATAAACGGTCTAACAAGGATATTAGACTTGTCGCAGTAGCAGGACTGCCTGATATATACATTATTTACCCGTTCAATTCCAAGGTTTCCGTATACCCAAATTTAACTTTTTTAACCATAAGTTAGACGACATAATGCTACTTACCTTTCTATTCCTAGCTTCCTGTAGATTCTAATAATCGTCAATGGATAACATTTTGAGAGCATATAAGGTAAGCGTATGACATTATAGTGTACGATTTTCAGGTATTTAAATAGGGACGCTAAGGTTGGGAGAGTAAGTTTCATTCCCTGTGTCTCTGCCAGCTTACTTACAGAGACGTTCATCAGACTTAGCCTAACTTAGGCTCAACTTGTAGCGATTAGGCTTGAAGGAGCGAGAATAAACTTTTCTCAATCCCTAAACTAAGCATCAACCCTAGTTCAATCCTAATTAAAAATTCTCAATCTCAGCTTATGGATTTAAAGTCTCTAATTCGTGACATTCCAGATTTTCCTAAACCTGGAATTTTATTTCGGGACATCACCACACTGCTAAGCAATCCAGACGGATTACGCTATACCATTGACATTATGGCAGAGAAATGCATTGGGTTAGGAATGGAAGTCGATTATGTAGTCGGAATGGAATCACGGGGTTTTATTTTTGGCGCTCCGTTGGCTTATAAGTTAGGATCTGGTTTCATTCCAATCCGTAAAAAAGGCAAATTACCAGCAGCAGTTCATTCAATAGAGTATGCATTGGAGTATGGTACAGATTGCTTGGAAGTCCATCAAGATGCTTTAAGTTCGGGTAGTAGAGTTTTAATTGTAGACGATTTGATTGCCACTGGTGGAACAGCTGGTGCAACTGCCAAGTTATTACAGCGAATTGGCTGTGAACTGATCGGATTTGGGTTTATCATCGAGCTACGAGATTTACAAGGACGTAAGCATTTACCAGATGTACCGATTGTGAGTCTTGTTGAATATTAGTTTGGGTAGTAGGTAGTTGGTAGTGGTTAGTGCTTGCTGTATGACTGTTAATTACTATGAACTTTAACTATCAAGTAGACAACTACTTCCTATCAAGACATAGTGGGAGCGTGAGAACCCCTAGTCTTTAGACAGGGGATGAAACGCGACCCACAGGACTTTAGTCCGTAGTTTCTCTTATTTCCCTCGCTGATTTTCAATATAGTTCT
>Ga0224723_1000846_pt1 | contig 20110 bp, 22 predicted proteins | sample Balambano_FR2_Me_FD_161647 | JGI IMG/M metagenome (GOLD analysis project Ga0224723, IMG submission 161647) | Freshwater sediment microbial communities from Lake Towuti, South Sulawesi, Indonesia - Balambano_FR2_MetaG | ecosystem: Environmental > Aquatic > Freshwater > Lake > Sediment | place...
GCGGCGCTAGAGGCGCGGGTGGGGTCGCTGATCGGCCGTCTCCGCAGGGCGCAGGCGGTCCTCCACCTGCCCGACGGCGGGCCGGCGGCGACGGCAGCCCTGGGGCTCGGGACGCTCCTGCAGCGGCGGATCCTGACCGAGCGCGACGGGATGCTCGCACCGCTGCCGGGAACGGGGGCGCTGTTGGCATTCCAGGCGGCACCGGTGCTTCAGCGGCTCGGCTGCACCGACACTGCGGCGCCGGGCGCCGCGAACGCTGCATCGCAGCAGACATAAAATTACAAATTCGTCCGGTTCAATATTGCAAAATTGCGCATCGCTGCGTATCCAATCCGTGAGCTGGCGCGATTCTGCGTCGCGGCATGGCGGATGCGGGGAGGGCCACGGCATGGCACTGGACACGAGACAGGATATCGTCGCCTATGACGCGCCGGTGAAAGACCTCTACGAGGTTGGCGAGATGCCGCCCCTCGGCCATGTGCCGGCGCGGATGTATGCCTGGGCGATCCGGCGCGAGCGCCACGGCAAGCCCGACACGGCGATGCAGGTCGAGGTGGTCGAGACCTGGAAGATCGACAGCCACGAGGTGCTGGTCTTGGTGATGGCGGCGGGCGTCAACTACAACGGCGTCTGGGCCGCGCTCGGCCAGCCGATCAGCCCGTTCGACGGCCACAAGCAGCCCTATCACATCGCCGGGTCCGATGCCGCGGGCATCGTCTGGGCGGTGGGCGACAAGGTCCGGCGCTGGAAGGTCGGCGACGAGGTCGTCGTGCATTGCAACCAGGACGACGGCGACGACGAGGACTGCAACGGCGGCGACCCGATGTATTCGCCGACCCAGCGGATCTGGGGCTACGAGACCCATGACGGCAGCTTCGCCCAGTTCACCCGCGTGCAGGCACAGCAGCTGATGCCCCGCCCGCGCCATCTGAGCTGGGAGGAAAGCGCCTGCTACACGCTGACGCTCGCCACCGCCTACCGGATGCTGTTCGGGCACGAGCCGCATGACCTGAAGCCGGGCCAGAACGTGCTGGTCTGGGGGGCCTCGGGCGGCCTCGGCTCCTACGCGATCCAGCTCATCAACACCGCCGGCGGCAACGCGATCGGCGTCATCAGCGACGAGGACAAGCGCGATTTCGTGATGAGTCTCGGCGCCAAGGGGGTCATCAACCGCAAGGAATTCCAGTGCTGGGGGCAGATGCCGCAGGTCGGCTCGGCCGAATATGCCGACTGGCTGAAGGAGGCGCGCCGCTTCGGCAAGGCGATCTGGGACATCACCGGCAAGGGCGTGAACGTCGACCTGGTGTTCGAGCATCCGGGCGAGTCGACCTTCCCGGTGTCGGCGCTGGTCTGCAAGAAGGGCGGCATGGTGGTGATCTGCGCCGGCACCACCGGCTTCAACTGCACCTTCGACGTGCGCTATATGTGGATGCACCAGAAGCGGCTGCAGGGCAGCCATTTCGCGCATCTGAAACAGGCGGCGGCGGCCAACAAGCTGATGGTGGAGCGCCGGCTCGACCCCTGCCTGTCGGAGGTCTTCCCCTGGATCGAGATGCCGGTGCCGCACATGAAGATGCTGCAGAACACCCACAAGCCGGGCAATATGGCGGTGCTTGTGCAGGCCCCCCGCACCGGCCTGCGCACCTTCGCCGACACGCTCGAGGCGAGCCGCGAGAGCTGAGCGGGCCGCAGCCGGTCCCGGCTGCGGCCCCTGTTAGGTCGGTCCGGACGGCTCACGCAGCGCGCTTGCGCCGCAAGGCGGCGGCGGCGATTGCGGCAACCGCGCCCGCGAGCAGAACGCCCGCTGCGGGTAACGGCACCGCCGCCACATCCGGAGTAGCGAAGCCGAACTGCGCGCCAGTCAGGTCGGGCGCCCCGAAGGTAGTGATGAGCGCACCGGCCAAGGTGTCGCTGATCAGCAGCTCCACGCCCGGCAGCGCAGTACTGGTGCCGAAGGTGAAAAGCTGCAGCGCAGTGGCCAGACTCGTTCCCGACACAGCGTCGATCAGGTCGCCCAGCACCTCGGCCGCGGCGGTGTCGATCAGGAAGTTTCCGACCGTGGCCGAGATGCTGCCGGCGCTCAGCGTCACGCCGCTGCCATCGTGCAGGATGATGGCCGCACCGGTGGCGGTATCGACCGTGCCGCCGGTGATCGGGAACGAGAACACCGGGTTCACGCCCGACGTATCCGCGGTTGCGCTGCCAAAGGGCGCCGCCGACAGACCGAGCGTTCCGAGCGGCGCCGTCACTGCCACATCGGTCTTGACGCCCGCGATCGCCACCGTGGCGGCGTTCGCCACCGGTGCGCCGACCGCCAGGCTGCCGGCAAGCAGCCCGGCGACCAGCCAGAGTTGTTTCAGCATTGTTTGTCCTCCTCACGCATGTTCGGGCCGGCCGGGGATCGGCGGACCGCGCAATAAAGTGTCGCAGACAGTTCAGGTTTCGATCACGGCCGGGTAAAGCTGTCGTGATAACAGGCTCTTGCGGGATTTTGCAAAGCCCGGATCGGCGATTTTCCGCCCTCCTTCTACCGGCGGTCGCTGCTGTACCTGGCCGCGTGCAACCCTCTGTGGAGCGACCGGGTTGTACGTCCCGAACGCGCGCTATCTCCAAGTCGCGCACGGTCTGCTGCCGGCCTGGCGAGTACGACGGCCGCGCCGAGGGTGGTATGGTTAACGGCGTGCAAGGATTGATCCGGCTGCCCGGGGCCGGGAGGTTCGGGTTGGCGGCCTCAACTGCCGGGTTTGTCGCCGATCGTTACATGCCACCAGCGTGGTCGCGGGGTGACGTAGGAATGGCCGGCCGGCGCCAGTTCCTTGCGCCCGGCGGTGTCGAAGGTCCCGAGCGCCAGCGCCACCACCGGCGCGTCGTCGATCGCGCCGATGCTGCTGCCGCAGGTCGGGCAGAAGGCGCGCGACGACCGGGCCGAGGACCGCCAGGTCGCCGGCGCACCGCCGGGGCCGGTCCATTCAACCTTGTCGCGCGGGAACTCCACCCAGGCGAGCGTGAGCGCGCCGCTGTGGCGCTGGCACATCCGGCAGGAACAGGTGTGGGGCGCCATCGCCGGTCCGGTGGCACGATACCTGATCGCGCCGCATAGGCAGCCACCCGCATAGGTCGTCGGTCCTGCCATTCGCTACTCCCTCACGCAACACCGTACGGACCCCCAGCCATCAATATGGGCGGTTGGCGGCCGTTCGCAACTGCCGGCCGGCAGGGTCGCGCACCCGGCGCCAGCGACCGCCCGCCGCGCCGTCTGTCGCCGGAACGTGCACGGTCTGTTGATGATCCGGCGAGTATTCCGGCCGCTGGCGGCAGTGTTAAGGTTAATCGCGCCGTCCCCTCGGACCGGCCTGGGGGAACGATGCGGCATGACTGGATCTTCGACGTGCTGGCGGACATGCGCAGCTATGCCCTGAAGAACGGTCTCCCCGAGCTTGCCGCGCAGGTGGAGGCGACGCTCTGCGTGGCGCGCGCCGAGGTCGCGGCGGCGGCGGTCCCTGACGGCGGCGACGATCCCGACGACGGCAGGGAGCCGGACGGGCGCCCGAACTAGGGCCGCCGCCTCGCCGGGCGGGCGCACTGGCGCGGGCGCGGCCGCCCGCCTAAGGTCGCCGCGATGACGGGGGCCGCGCTCACCTTTTCCGACGATCAGGCCGAGGCCTGGGGCCGTCTGGCCGAGCAGTTGCGCGGCATGGGCATCGATCTGGAGGACCGCATGCTGCGCCCCGCGGCCGAGGGCAAGGGCACGGTGCTCGCGGTGGTGGGCAAGGCGGGGTCGGGCAAGACCATGCTCCTGGCCGCGCTCTGCAAGGCGATGGCCGCGGCGGGGGTGGAGATCGTCTCGGGCGATTACGAGGGCCGGCGCCGCAGGGACCGCCGCAGGCTCGCGGTCCTCGCGCCCACCAACAAGGCTGCCTCGGTGCTGCGCGGCCGCGGCGTGCCGGCCACCACCATCCACCGCATCCTCTACACGCCGGTCTATGACCCGCAATACGAACGCATCGCCGAATGGCTGGCCGGGCAGGGGCCGCGCCCGACCGTCGAGGGGCTGACCGAACAGGCGCTCGACCGCGCCAAGACCTTCCATGACCAGATCGCCTCGATCCCCGGCGCGCTGGCTGCGGCCGGCCTGCGCGGCAGCGACTTCATCAAGGGCTGGAAACGCCGCGACGATCCGCTCGACGTGGGTTTCGTCGATGAAAGCTCGATGCTGGACGAACGCCAGTACGACGACCTGCGCGCGATCTTCTCGACGCTGGTGCTGTTCGGCGATCCGGCCCAGCTGGCGCCGGTCGGGCAGTCCGGCGAGATGGTGTTCGACCGCCTCGGCGAGACCCGCAGGCTGGCGCTCCGCCGCATCCACCGCCAGGCGCAGGACAGCCCGATCCTCGATCTGGCGCATGCGCTGGCCGACCCCGAACTCGACTTCGACGGGTTCGAGCGCCGGGTGGCGGCGGCCGCCCGGGCCGACGACCGCGTCGCGCTGGCCGAGCGCGCCGACGCCGACCTGATGGCGCGCTCGCCGGTGCTGGTCTGGCGCAATGCCACGCGGATCCGCCTGATCGACGCCTTCCGCGCCGCGCAGGGCGCACCCGAAACGGCGCTACTGCCGGGCGAGCCGCTGATCTGCGACGGCATCGAACTGCCGCTCAGGCATCGCAAGAAGCGCATCGATCTCGAGGCGCGGGGGCTGATCAAGGGGGCACAGGTGATCTATCTCGGCCCCGGCAGCCGCGACGGCTTCGCGCGGCTGCATGTGCTTGGCGCCGAGGAGCCGCAACTGTCGGTCGCCGCCATCATCAAGATCGAGAAGCCCGACGCCGACGAGCCCTTCATCGCCACGGCGGCGACCATGGGCGCGGCCTTCCTGCATGGCGCGGCGGTGACGATCCACAAGGCGCAAGGGTCGCAGTGGCAGACGGTGCAGGTGTTCGCGCCCGACCTTTTGGCCGCCGCCCGGTCGGGGCGGATGGAGGCCGGACTGCCGTTGTGGAAGCGCCTTGCCTATGTCGCCATCACCCGGGCCGAGTCGCGGCTCGTCTGGGTCACCCGCTATCGTCTCGCCCGGCCGCTGGCGGCGCTCGGCACCGACGATCTGCCGGCCCGGCCGGCGCCGCTGAACCTTGCCGCGTCGGACGGGTAACCCCTTTCGCGGCCGGGGCGGGCGGGATAAAGGAGAGGGCGACCTGCGGGATCCGCGGGAGGTGACCGGAAGGCCCCATGCGCTGCGTTTTCGTCCAGTTCCGCTGCACCCCCGGCAAGACCTACGAGGTGGCCGACGCGATCTACGACCGCGAGGTGGTGTCGGAGCTTTATTCGACCTCCGGTGACTACGACCTGATCGCCAAGATCTACATCCCCGAGGACGAGGATGTGGGGCGCTTCCTGTCAGACCGGCTGTTCGACATCCCCGGGATCGTGCGCACGCTGACCACGATGACCTTCCGGGCCTTCTGAGGCCCCGGCGGCAGCGCCCGGTTGCGCGCCGGTCAGGCCCGGATCAGCCGGAACCCGGCCGAGGCGCCCCAGCCGGCCGCCACCGCGATCAGCAGCGACAGCAGGCCATAGGCCAGCGGCTCGCGCTGCGACAGGTTGGTCAGCCAGCGCTCCAGCCCCGCCTTGCGCACGTCGATCTCCGACAGGTTCCAATCGATCACCCGGCCCCCGCGCAAGAGGAAGATGCGCACCCGGTAGCTGCCCTCGGTCAGGTTGGCCGGCAGCGCGACGTCGGTGCGAAACAGCGTGTCCTCGGTCAGCCGGACCGCGCCGGTGTCGATCAGATAGGCGCGCTCGGCCTCGCGGATGCGGATCAGCGCGGCGGTGAAGCTCGCGACATCGGTCACGTCGCCGGCGATGCCGACTGCGCGGATGGCACGGGGGATGCTGATCCGCTGCCGCAGGTCCTCGGTCTGGCTCAGGATGGCCTCGAGCGGCCCGGTGGTCGCGACGGCATAGAAGGTTGGCGCCGCGCTGACCGCCGCCGCCTCGGTGTTGATCCAGAGCCCGAAGCGGCGGTCCTTCCGGCGCACCGTCACCGGCTCGGAGGGGCCCTCGACCGTCACGATCACCGCGAGCGGCGGGGAGGCGGGCGGCGGCGCCTCGCGCCGGACCGCGCCGTAGATCAGGATCTGCGAGCCCTCGAACCGCGCGGTGATCGCGACGCTGCTCTGGCTCAGCCCGGCCACCACCCTCTCCTCCCCCGCCGCCGGCGGGGCGGCGCAGGGCGCCAGAAGGAGGCAGAGGGCGAAGAGCCGTCGCCTCACGGCAGCCGCCCCGGGGTCAGGGAGTAGAGCTCGGCCGGCCGGATGAGCAGATCAAGCGCGATCTTGCCCGCAACCACCAGTACCAGGAGCGCCAGCAGGATGCGCAACTGCTCGGCCTTGAGCCTGAGCCCGGCCTGCGCGCCCAGCTGTGCCCCGACCACGCCGCCGAGGATCAGAAGCAGCGCCAGCGCCATGTCCACCGAGAAGCTGGTGGTGGCATGGGCGACGGTGGTGAAGGCCGAGACAAAGATGATCTGGAACAGCGAGGTGCCGACCACCACCTTGGTCGGCATCCCGAGGAGATAGATCATCGCCGGCACCATGATGAAGCCGCCGCCGACCCCCATGATCGCCGACAGGAACCCGACGGACGCCCCGACCAGAAGCGGTGGGATGACCGAGATGTAGAGGCCGGAGGTGCGAAACCTCACCTGGAACGGCAAGCGGTGCAGCAGCGAATGCTCGTGCGTGCGGCGCGCCGGGGTGCCGGGGCGGTTCCGGCGGCGGAGCGCGCGCAGGCTCTCCTGCAGCATCAGCGCCCCGATCACGCCGAGAAACAGCACATAGGCCAGCTGCACCATAAGGTCCACCTGGCCCGAGGCGCTCAGCCGGGCGAACACCCAGATGCCCACCGCCGAGCCGGCGATGCCGCCGGACAGAAGCACGAGCCCCATGCGGAAATCGACCGTCCGCCGCCGGACATGGCTGAGCACGCCCGAGACAGACGAGGCCACCACCTGGTTGGCGCCGGTGGCGACCGCGATCGCTGGCGGGATGCCGATGAAGAACAGCAGGGGCGTGATCAGGAAGCCGCCGCCCACCCCGAACAGGCCGGACATGAAGCCCACGATTCCGCCCAGACCGATCAGGACGAAGAGGTTGACCGAGACCTCGGCGATGGGGAGGTAGATCTGCATTTGGGCCGTGTGCGGGCGGGGACGCGGCCTCAGCGTTGACCCCTGCGGAACCGGTTGTCAAACCCGCCAGCCCGGGACGGCGCGCTTTGTCCCGCAGCCAGTGCAGCCGGGTCTCACGCCAACGCGCGCAGCATCCGGCGCAGCACGCGTTCCAGCTTGGCGGCGCCGAGCGGGGCCATCGCCTTGGTGTGCGCGTGGCTGATCTTCTCGTCGCTGAGGCCGGCCGCCATGTTGGTGATGGTGGAGACCGCGGCGACCCTCAGGCCGAGGAACCGCGCCAGGATCACCTCCGGCACGGTGGACATGCCGACCGCATCGGCGCCGAGGATGCGGATCGCCCGGATCTCGGCCGGGGTCTCGAAGCTCGGCCCCGAATACCAGGCATAGACGCCTTCCGGCAGGGCGACGCCCTCGGCCTCGGCCGCTGCCCGGAGCCGGGCGCGCAGCGCGGGGTCATGCGCGTCACCCATCGGCACGAAGCGCGCATCGGTCGGCTCGCCGATCAGCGGGTTCAGGCCGGAAAAGCTGATGTGATCCGACAGCAGCATCAGATCGCCGGGCCGAATGTCCTTGCGCAGCGATCCGGCGGCATTGGTGGCTATCAGCGCGCCGGCGCCGAGCGCCTTCAGCACCTCCAGCGGCAGCCGCATCGCACTCGGGTTGCCGGTCTCGTAGTAATGCGCGCGGCCGCCGAGGACGGCCACCCGCACCCCCTCCAGATCGCCGATCACCAGCCGCGGGTCATGTCCCGACACGCCGGCATGCGGAAAGCCCGGAAGTTCGGTGTAGCCGATCGACACGCCGTCGACCGTGCCGGCCAGATGCCCGAGACCGGAGCCGAGGATCAGCCCCAGCCGCACCGGCGCGCGGCCGGCGCGGTCGCGGATCAGGGCCGCGAGATCCTCGGCATTGCCCATGTCACCTTTCCTTCACATAGGGCTCGCCGCCTGCACGCGGCGGGATGGCCTTGCCCACGAGCCCCGCCAGCACCACCACCGTCAGCACGTAGGGGAGCGCGTCGAGGAAGGGCACCGGCACCTTCACCCGCACCACTGCCTCGACGATGTCGGGGCGGAGCGCCAGCGCCTGGAAGAAGCCGAACAGCAGGCAGGCCCAGAGGCAGTACCACGGCCGCCACTTGGCGAAGATCAGCGCGGCGAGCGCGATGTAGCCGCGCCCCGCCGTCATCTCCTTGCCGAAGCCCGCCTGCAGCCCGGTGGCGAGATAGGCCCCCGCCAGACCGCAGAGCACGCCGGTCACCATCACCGCCGCATAGCGCAGCCGGACGACCGACACGCCCGCGGTATCGACCGAGGCCGGGTTCTCGCCGACCGCGCGCAGCCTGAGGCCGAAGCGGGTGCGGTACATCACCCACCAGGTGACCGGTACGAGCGCGAGGGCGACATAGACGAGCACGGTGTGGCCGGACAGCACCTCGGCGTAGAACGGGCCGACCACCGGCACGCCCGACAGCGCCCCGGAGAAGGGCAGCTCGACCGGGTTGAACCGCGCCGCGCCCGACAAGGGCGGCGTGCGCCCGCCCTGGCCGAACAGCGACTGCGCGATCAAGACGGTGATGCCCGAGGCGACGAAGTTCAGCGCCACGCCCGAGATCAGCTGGTTGCCGCGGAAGGTGATCGAGGCCACGCCATGCGCCAGCGCAAACAGCAGGGCGCCGAGGATGCCGGCCGCGAGGCCGATCCACACCGACCCGGTCAGATAGGCGACCGCGCCCGAAGACATGGCGGCCATCAGCATCTTGCCCTCGAGCCCGATGTCGAAGATCCCCGCACGCTCGGAGAACAGGCCCGCGAGACAGGCCAGCAGCAAGGGCGTCGCCAGCCGCAGCGTCGAGTCGAGCACTTGCAGGAGCATCGCATAGTCCATCAGGCCGGCACCCGCCGCGGCCGGAAAAAGACGCCGAGGAGCATCCGCACCATCTGGTCCAGCGCGCCGGTGAACAGGATGACGAGGCCCTGCACGACGGTGCGAAGCTCGATCGGGATCGAGGTCCAGAGGCCCAGCTCCGCCCCACCCTGGTAGAGAAAGCCGAACAGGATAGCGGCGAGGACGACGCCGAGCGGATGGTTGCGCCCCATCAGCGCCACGGCGATGCCGATGAAGCCCGCGCCCTCGGCCGCGTTCCCGACCAGCCGCCCGGCCTCGCCCATCACGTTGTTGATCGCCATCAGCCCGGCCAGCGCACCTGACAGGAGCATCGCGATCATGGTGATGCGGAACGGCGAGATGCCGGCATAGGCGGCGGCCTTTTCCGACTTGCCATAGGCGCGGATCTCGTAACCGAGCCGGGTGCGCCACATCAGCACCCAGACCAGCCAGCAGGCGAGGAGCGCCACGAACAGCGAGACATTGGCCGGGACCTTGCGGGTGAAGATCAGGGACAGGCCGGGGATCTCGTTCAGCGTGGGCAGACGGGTCTCGATGGCGAACCGGGCGCTCGCGGGGTCCATCTGCCCGGCCGGGCGCAGCCAGTCCACCAAGAGATAGACCATCAGCGCCGCCGCGATGTAGTTGAACATGATGGTGGTGATGACGATGTGGCTGCCGCGCGTCGCCTGCAGGAAGGCCGGGATCGCCGCCCAGGCGGCGCCGAACAGTGCCGCCCCGAGCATCGCCGCCGGCAGGGCCAGCGCCCAGTGCGGGAAGGGCACGGTGTAGAGAAGCACCAGCGCCACGCCGAGCCCGCCGAGTTGCGCCTGCCCCTCGCCGCCGATGTTGAACAGCCCGGCGTGGAAGGCGATCAGCACCGCAAGGCCGGTGAACATGAACGAGGTCGCGTAGTAGAGCGTGTAGCCCCAGCCATAGGCCGAGCCGAGCGCGCCATCGACCATCACGTTGAAGGCCTCGACCGGGCTCTGCCCGATCGCGAGGAGCACCAGCGCCGAGATGCCGGCCGCCATCAGCAGGCTGACCAGCGGCACCAGGGCCACGTCGGCCCAGGGCGGCAGGCGGGTCATGCCGCCGCCGCGGTCGAGACACCCGCCATCAGCAGCCCGAGCGCCCGCTCGTCGGTCGCAGCTGCGTCAGTCAGTCCCATGATCCTGCCGTCGAACATCACCGCGATGCGGTCGGACAGGCTCATGATCTCGTCCAGTTCCACGCTGACCAGCAGGATCGCGCGGCCCGCATCGCGCAGGGCGACGATCTGCTTGTGGATGAACTCGATGGCGCCGATGTCCACACCCCGTGTCGGCTGGCCGATCAGCAGAAGGTCCGGCGCGCTCTCGATCTCGCGCGCCACCACGATCTTCTGCTGGTTGCCGCCGGAGAAACTTTTCGCGGCCAGCGCCGGGATCGGCGGGCGCACATCGAAGCGCTGCATCTTGTGCTCGGTGTCCTCGCGCAGCGCGCCGAGGTCCATCAGCAGCCTGTTGTGCTGGTAGCGGTCGCGGTGGTGGTAGCCGAAGGCCACATTCTCCCACGCGGCAAAATCCATGATCAGCCCCAGGACCTGACGGTCCTCGGGCACATGCGCGATGCCCGCCTCGCGCCGCGTCCGGCCGTTCGCGCCAGGCCCGATCAGCGGCAGATCCCGCCCCGTCAGCGTGACCCGCCCGGTCGCCGCCTGGATGCCGCCGAGTGCCGCGAGCAGTTCCGACTGGCCATTGCCGGCGACCCCGGCGATGCCGAGGATCTCGCCCGCCCGGATCTGGAAGCTGACACCCTTCAGCCGCTCCACCCCGGCCTCGTCGCGTACCCGGAGGTCGGCCACGTCGAGCACCACTGGCCCCGGCCGCGCCGGGGTCTTGGCGACCTCCAACAGCACCTTGCGGCCGACCATCAGTTCCGCCAGCGCCTCGGGGCTGGTCTCGGCCGTCTTGACCGTCGCGACCATCTGGCCGCGCCGCATGACGCTGACGTTGTCGGTCGCCTCCATGATCTCGCGCAGCTTGTGGGTAATCAGGATGATCGTCTTGCCTTGGTCGCGCAGCCCCTTCAGGATGCGGAACAGGTGGTCCGCCTCGGCCGGGGTGAGGACGCCGGTCGGCTCGTCGAGGATCAGGATGTCGGCCTCGCGGTAGAGCGCCTTGAGGATTTCCACCCGTTGCTGGTGGCCGACCGACAGGTTCTCGATCAGCGCATCGGGATCGACCTCGAGCTCGTAGTCCCGCTCCAGCGTCTCGAGCACGCGCCGCGCCTTGGCGAGCGAGGCGTTCAGCATCGGCCCGTCCTCGACGCCGAGGATCACGTTCTCGAGCACGGTGAAGTTCTGCACCAGCTTGAAATGCTGGAACACCATGCCGATGCCGGCGCGGATGGCGCTTTGGCTGTCGGGGATGGGGGTGAGCTTGCCGTCGATGTAGATCTCGCCCGAGTCCGCGCGGTAGAAGCCGTAGAGGATCGACATCAGCGTGGACTTGCCCGCCCCGTTCTCGCCGATGATGCCGTGGATCGTGCCCTTCGGCACCCGGATCGAGATGTCCCTGTTGGCCTGCACCGGGCCGAAGGCCTTGGAAATGCCGCGCAGCTCGATGGCATAGGGGGCGGCCGTTGCCGGCCGCCCCCCCGATTCCGTGCCCGGCGTCATCTCAGAACGACACGGCGGGGCAGCTGTCGTCGGAGGTATAGTCGTGTACCGTCAGTTCCCCCGCCTTGATCTTGCCGGCGGCGGCATTGACCACATCGGCCATCTCGGCGGTGATCAGGGCGGCGTTGTTGTCGTCGAGCGCATAGCCGACACCGTCGGACTTCAGGTCAAGCACGTTGACGCCCGTGGTCATCGCTTCGCCTTCCTTGAAGGCATTGTAGACGGCGACATCCACCCGCTTCAGCATCGAGGTCAGCACCTGGCCGGGATGCAGGTGGTTCTGGTTGCTGTCCACGCCGATCGACAGGATGCCCTCGTCGGCCGCCGCCTGCAGCACGCCGATGCCGGTGCCGCCGGCGGCGGCGAAGATCACGTCGGCGCCTTGCGCCTTCTGGCCCTTGGCCAGTTCCGCACCCTTCACCGGGTCGTTCCAGGCGGCCGGCGTGGTGCCGGTGAAGTTGACCACGATCTTGGCGTCGGGATTGACCGATTTCACCCCTTGGGCATAGCCGCAGGCGAAGCGGCGGATCAGCGGAATGTCCATGCCGCCGACGAAGCCCACCGTCCCGGTCTTGGTGGCCTTGGCGGCCAGAATGCCGACCAGATAGCTGCCTTCCTGTTCGGTGAACACGACCGATTTCACGTTCGGCTGATCGACCACCATGTCGATGATCGCGAACTTGGTGTCGGGAAAGTCGGGGGCGACCTTGTTCAGCACGTCACCGAAGGCGAAGCCGGTCATTACCACCGGGTTGGCGCCGGTTTCCGCCATCCGCCGCAGCGCCTGTTCGCGCTGCGCTTCCGACTGCATCTCGATTTCCTTGAAGCTGCCGCCGGTCTCTTCCGCCCATTTCTTCGCGCCGTTGAAGGCGGCTTCGTTGAACGACTTGTCGAACTTGCCGCCGAGGTCGAAGATGATCGCCGGCTCGGCCAGGCTCGCACCCGCACTCAGCGCCAGTGCCGCTGCGGCACCGGCCAGGGATCTCGTCAGCGTCATGGGTCTCTCCCGCTTGCCATGGACGTTGCGGCCGGCTTCTGCCTGCCGATCGCCGCGAATTAGGGACGGAACGGCTTGGCCGGTCAAGGTGGATTCTGCGCCGCGCCGGCCCGGCGGGGCCGGGGCGCCGCCGGCCGGTCAGGAAACGGGCGAACGCGGCGGAAGCGGCCGCGCGAGCACCAGCGCGTCGATCCGCCGCCCGTCCGGCGCGGCATAGTATGCGGGGCGGCGGCCCGCCACGGTGAAGCCGGCACGGCGATAGAGGGCAAGCGCGGCGGCGTTGTCGGCCGCCACCTCCAGGAACACCGACCGGCAGCCGCGCGCCGCGGCCTCGGCCAGCAGGCCCGCAAGCAGGCGGCGCCCGATGCCCTGCCGTCGCGCCGCGGGCGCCACCGCCAGCGTCAGCACTTCGGCCTCGTCGGCCACAGCCCGCGCCAGCGCGAAGCCGTCCGGGTCGCGGATCAGGAAACTGCCGGCGGATGCCAGGAGGCCGGCGAATTCCGCCGCGGACCAGGGCCGTGGAGTGGTGAAGCTGGCGGCGTGCAGCCGCGCCAGGTCGGCCGGGGTCACGCTCGGATCAGCCGGCAAGGATCACCGGCGGCGGATCGGCCGGGGGGGCGGCATCCGCTGCGCGGAGGTAGAGCGGCGCCGGCCGCGGACAGGGCCGGTCGGCGCGTGCCGCGGCGATCCGCGCGATGGCGACGGCCGGCGGCTGCGCCGCGGGCAAGGCGCGACCGCCGGTCAAAGCCGCGATCTCGGCCGCGCGATGGCCGGTCACGTCGCGCCCCTCGAAGCCCGCCGGCCAGTCGTCGAGCACCGCCTGCCGCGGTGCGAGGCCGTCGCCGCCCAGCCAGATGGTACCGCGCCGCGCGTCGATCGCGACGAGGACTCCGGCCGGCAGGTCCAGCGCCGCGGCCTCGAACCCCGTCACGCCGACCGCCGGCACGCCGAGGCCGAGCGCCAGGCCCCGCGCCGCCGCCACCGCGATGCGCACGCCGGTGAAGTTGCCGGGCCCGGTGCCGACCCCGATGGCCCGGAGGTCACGGTAGCCGAGCCCGGCCTCGGCCAGCATTTCGGCCAGAAGCGGCATCAGCCGCTCGGCCTGTCCCGTCTCCATCGGCTCGCAGCACTGGCCGAGCAGGCGGTCGCCGGAAATGACAGCGGCCGCGCAATGCGCGGCCGAGGTGTCGAAGCCGAGGACCGGCGCGTCAGGCCGCAACCGGCCGCACCTCGGTCACCTCCGGGATGTAATGCCGCAAGAGGTTCTCGATCCCCATCTTCAGCGTCAGGGTCGAGGACGGACAGCCGGCGCAGGCGCCCTGCATGTGCAGGTAGACGACACCGCGGTCAAAGCCGTGGAAGGTGATGTCGCCGCCGTCCTGCGCCACCGCCGGGCGCACGCGGGTGTCGAGCAACTCCTTGATCTGGCGCACGATGTCACTGTCGGGCCCGTCATGGGTCCGGTGGCCGGAGCCGGCCTGCTCGCCCTCGATCACCGGCGCGCCCGACTGGTAGTGCTCCATGATCGCGCCGAGCACGCCGGGTTTCACATGTTCCCAGGCGCTGCCCTCGTCCTTGGTCACGGTGACGAAATCGGTTCCGAAGAACACACCCGTCACGCCGCCCGCGGCGAAGATGCGCCGCGCCAGCGGCGAGGCCGCGGCAGCATCGGCCGTGGGGAAGTCGGCCGTCCCCAGGTCAAGCACGGTCTGGCCCGGCAGGAACTTCAGCGTGGCCGGATTGGGCGTCGATTCGGTCTGGATGAACATGCGCGATCTCCGACGGTCCTTCTCGGATATGCGCCTCGGACGCGGCCGTGTCAAGAATTGGAACCGTTCTAAATCATTGCGCCGGCCGGCCGCCCGCACCCCCGGTCCAGATCACGGCCCAGTCGGCCGCCATGTCCACCACGAGCCAGCCCATGGCCGGCGCGTCTTCGAGCCCCCTGGCCAGCCGGCCGACATGGCTGTCCCGGTCATAGGCCCATTCGCGCAGGGCATCGGTGTGGTGGATCAGGATGCCCATCCGCGGGCCCTCGCCGGCGGTCGTCCATTGCAGCATCTGGTAGTCGCCGTCGGAATTGCCGGCGGCGAGGATCGGCCGCTTGCCGATGCTGCGGGCGATGCCGATCGGCTTGCCCTCCTTGTCGTCGATGAAGGCGATCCCTGCGTCCTTCATCACCTGCGGCTCGCCATCCACGAACGCGAAGTTCGCGTTGCCGAGCGAGCCGATCACGTTCTGCGGCGGGATGCCGTAGGCGGGTTCGGCATAGGCCCGCATGAAGTCGATGCCGCCGCCCGACACGATGTAGGTCTGAAACCCGTTGGCGCGCAGGTGGTCGAGAAGCTCGATCATCGGCCGGAAGGTCATGGCGTCAAAGGGCAGGCCGGTGGTCGGGTGCCGCGCCGCCGCCATCCATGCGGCGGCCTCGGCGGTGAAGTCCTCGACCGACAGGCCGGCGCTGGTGGCCCCCAGAAGCTCCACGAGGCCCGCCTCGCCGCCGGCGAGGATGCCCTTCACGTCGCCGGCGACAGCGGCCCTGCGCACGTCGGTCGAGGCCCAGGCCGGATCGGCCGCCGCCAGCGCCCGCGCCCGGTCGAGCACGAACATGAACTGGAAATAGACAGGCTGTTCGCTCCACAGCGTGCCGTCATTGTCGAACACCGCGATGCGGTCGTCGGGCGGCACGAAGGTGCCCGCGCCTTCGTCCGTCACGTCGGCCACGAAGGCGAGGATCGCCGTCTTGGTCGCGCCGTCGTTCCAGGACGGCAGCGGGCCGTCCTGCGCCCAGAGCGGCGCGGCGAGGAACACCAGCCCCACAAGCCATTTCGTCATCTTTCCCTCCCGCTAAGAAGAGGACGCCCCGTGGGGCGGGGCGCCCTGAACCGTTCAACCAAGTCCACCCCTCATCCCGTCGGCCGGCCGGTGCCGGTCCTTGCCCGGCTACTGGTTGCCCTGGCTGCCCCGCATCACCGCGTCCATGACATTGTCGAGGTTGAAGCTGCCGGGCTTCTGCCGCGGCGGGAACTCCTGGAAGCTTTGCAGCCAGCGCGCCACATAGGCGCCGGCCGGGGCCATCGCGAACATTCGTTCCATGTACCAGCGCTGGTATCCCATCGCGTTCTCGTATTCGGCGCGCTCGAACGGGTCCATCCGCAAGTTGGTCAGGAGCGGCGCGCGCAACACGACGAAGGGGTCCTGCCAGACGCGCAGGCCATGCGACACCTGTTCCAGGAAGGTCACCTTCCAGTCGTCGAAGCGCAGCGCCGCGACCGAGCCGTCATCGGTCCAGTAGATGAAGGAATTGGTCGGCCAGTCCGCCTCGCCCCTCAGCGCCGGCCCGAGGTCGTTGCCGTCGATATGCGCCTTGTAGGTCGTGCCGCCGATCTCCGTGCCGGTCAGCAGCGCCTCCTTCACGCCCGCATCCCCGGCCGCTGCCGCCAATGTCGGGAACATGTCCTCATGCGTGCCGATGTCGTTGATCACCGTGCCGGGCGCGATCACCCCGGGCCAGCGGATCAGCGTCGGCACCCGGTAGCCGCCTTCCCAGTTGGTGTTCTTTTCGCCGCGGAACATCGTCGTGCCGCCGTCCGGCCAGGTGAAGGTCTCGGCGCCGTTGTCGGTCGAGTACATCACGATGGTGTTGTCGGCGATGCCGAGCTCGTCGATCTTGGCGAGGATTTGCCCGACCATGCCGTCATGCTCGACCATGCCGTCGGCATAGATGCCATAGCCCGTCACGCCTTGGGATTCCGGCTTCAGGTGGGTGAAGATGTGCATCCGGGTCGTGTTGTACCACAGGAACATCGGCTTGCCCGCGGCATGGGTCCGATCCATGAAGTCAAGCGCCTTGTCGGTGACTTCCGCGTCGATCGTCTCCATCCTGAGCCGGGTCAGCGCGCCGGTGTCGGTGCATTTCTGGTTGCCCCAGGCGCCGAAACGCGGGTCGGGCGCCTCGGTGTCGGCCTCCGTCGCGAGGCAGTCGAGCACGCCGCGCGGCCCGAAGGTGGCCCTGAACTCGGGGCTCTGCGGGTAATCCGGATTCTCGGGCTCTTCCTCGGCGTTGAGGTGATAGAGATTGCCGAAGAACTCGTCGAAGCCGTGGACGGTCGGCAGATGCTCGTTGCGGTCGCCGAGGTGGTTCTTGCCGAACTGCCCGGTGGCATAGCCCTGCGCGCGCAGGATCGTGGCGATCGTCGGGTCTTCGGCCGGCATTCCTTCCGGTGTGCCGGGCAGGCCGACCTTGGTCAGCCCGGTGCGGATCGGCGACTGGCCGGTGACGAAGGCGGCGCGGCCGGCGGTGCAGCTCTGCTGGCCGTACCAGTCGGTGAACAGCGCGCCCTCGGCGGCGATGCGGTCGATGTTGGGCGTGCGATAGCCCATCATGCCGCGGTTGTAGGCGCTGATGTTGAAACCGCCGATGTCGTCGCCCCAGATCACGACGATGTTCGGCTTCGCCGCATCCTGCGCCGAAGCGACGGCGGTGCCCAACAGCACCAGGCCTAGGGCCAATGTCGGAGTCCGCAGCATCTTTTCCCCCCAAAGGATGGTCAATAAGATGATTTGTCTCTAGCATGAGCCTTGAACGTGGATTGTCGAATGTCGGACAGTTTGCACCAAATTCCTGCGCCGCGCGAAACCGACGTCTTTGCCCGCTTCGGCTGGCTGTCGGAGGTGCCCGCCAAGTTCCGCGCGGACCTGCTGCGGCGCTGCGATCCGCTGGCGGTCGGTCCGGGAGAGGCGATCACCCGGGTGGGCGACGAGACGACGAGCCTTTACGGTGTCGCCGAGGGCCAGATCGGAATCCACGTCGCGCCGCATGGCGGTGTCTCGACCCTGATCCATCTGGTCGGCCCGGGATTCTGGACCGGCGAGGTGGGGGCCGTGGCGCAACGGCCGCGGGTGATCGCGCTGGTCGCCCGCACGCCGGCACGGGTGCTGCGGCTGCCGCGCAGCGCGCTGCAGCGGATCGTCGAGAAGGACCCGCTGGCGTGGCGTTACCTGACGCTGCTGGTCGTGCGCAACAATGCCCGCGCCGTCGCCGTGATCGCGGCACTGCGCCGCGACAATGCGGCCGAGCGGCTGGCGGCGACGCTTGTCAATCTGGCCACCGAACTGCCCTTGGGGGACGCCGGCGGCGGGGTCGTGATCCGGGTGTCGCAGAATGATCTGGGCGTGCTGGCGCGGCTGTCGCGCGGGTCGGTCAATGCGGGCCTGGCGCGGCTGGAAGCCGCTGGCCTGATCGTCCGCGACTATGCCGCGATCACGCTGGCCGACCCGTCGGCCCTGGAAGCCTTCACCGACGGGGCCTGACCCCGCGCGCCGGCGGCGGGCTCAGGTGATCTCTTCCAGCCGTTCCTTGCTCATGTCGCCCGGCACGATGGTGATCGGGATCGGCAGGCTGCCGGAGCTTTTCGACAGCTGCGTGACCAGCGGGCCGGGGCCGGACTTGTCGGACCCCGCGCCGAGCACCAGCACCCCGATCTGAGGGTCTTCGCGCACCTGGGCGAGGATTTCCGCCACCGGATCGCCTTCGCGGATCACCAGTTCGGGATTCACCCCCTGCTTGTCACGCATCCACTTGGCGAAGACCTCGAAATGCGCCACGATCCGCTCGCGCGCTTCTTCGCGCATCAGGTCGGCGACGCCGATCCAGGTGGAGAATTCCTCGGGCCGGATCACCGAGAGGATCTGCACCCCCGCCCCGGTATGCGCTGCGCGCAGGGCGGCAAATCGCATGGCGTTCAGGCATTCCCGCGTGTCGTCCAGAACGACGAGGAACTTGCGCATCAGGCTCTCCCTCCGGCGGGGCATGATGACGCGCGGCAGCGGGGCTGGCAAGCGTGACAAAGCAAAGGAAAAGGGCGGCCCGGTCAGGGCCGCCCCCGATGTCGCTATCGATGCAGCGTCAGGCGCGGGCGGTTTGCCGGCGGCGCAGCGCCGCAAGCCCGGCCAGCCCGCCCGCCAGCAGAAGCGCCGAGGCCGGCAGCGGAATCGGCGCGACGCCCGGATCGGTCAGGTCATAGCTGTAGGTGATGTCGTTGATCCCGCCGTTGAACCCGTCGGGACCGAACAGCAGGCGGAAGCCCGTGGTCGAGCTCAAGCCAAGGCTCTCCACCAGACCGGTCTGGCCATCGACCAAGGGATTTCCGGAGTCGAGCGAAGTGCCGAGGTCCGCCAGATCGTAGACGGCCCAGGCGATGTTTCTGGCCGTATTGTTGAACCCGCCGAGGAAGAAACTGTCGAAGGTGAGCGTGTACCCGGCAGAGACGGTCAGGTCGAGCGCGCAACCAACCCCGTCACTGCACCAGGCGGCGTCGCGATTGGAGTAACCGCCAAGCCAGTTCAGCAGCCGCTTTGCCGTTGCGTTCAGCGGATCCCAGTCGAGGTCCACCGGCCCGTCGTCGCCAAACCCCGGTGCAGCGGTCTCAATTGCATTGGAATTCGTGATGAACCCCGCGTCTTCGATTGACACGGTCACCGTCGCCGCCTCCGCAGCGACCACCATGCAGCCCGAAGCTGCAAGCGCCCAGACAACCTGCTTCATGATCGGATACTCCTTCAAACGCTCGTGTGGCCGGCGAATCGCCGGCTCGGGCATAAGGCTCCCACGATCGCTTCATTTGACCAAGGGATTTCAGCCATCCTGCGTTGTTTGGGCGCCATGTCGGCAGAAGGCTTGCGCCCAATGCGTCATCTTCACAACCGACGCTTGAAGGGCCACGCTACGACACGCCCCAAGCGCCAAATTCGGCTCCGCGAGTCAACCGGCCTCGGCGATCAGCGCCGCAACGTCCAGCCTTGCATTGACCATGCGCAGCCTGCCCTCGGCATCGCGCGGCCATTCGGCTGCCGGCCGGTCGCGGTAGAGCTCCACCCCGTTGCCGTCGGGGTCGGTCAGATAGATCGCCTCGCTGACGCCATGATCGGCCGCGCCGTCGAGCGCGATGCCCGCCGCCAGCACACGCTTTACCGCCGCGCCGAGCGAAGCCCGGTCGGGGAACAGGAAGGCGGTGTGGTAGAGCCCGGTATGGCCGCGCGGCGGCGGGCTGCCGCCGAGGCTTTCCCAGGTGTTCAGCCCGATGTGGTGGTGATAGCCGCCCGCCGACAGGAAGGCCGCCTGCGTGCCATAGCGCTGCTGCAGCTCGAACCCGAGCACGCCGGCGTAGAAGGCGATGGCACGGTCGAGGTCCGCGACCTTGAGGTGGACATGCCCGACACGGGTTCCGGGCGGCAGGACGGCGGTCATGGCGGGCGCTCCCCTCTGAGGTCCGCTGTCCATAGCATTCGCGCCGCACCGGCGACAGGCGCCCATCCGCACCGCAGCCCTGCAATCCGGACCGAAAAAAACCCCCGGACCACAGGGGATCCGGGGGTGGGT
>Ga0224723_1000847_pt1 | contig 20104 bp, 17 predicted proteins | sample Balambano_FR2_Me_FD_161647 | JGI IMG/M metagenome (GOLD analysis project Ga0224723, IMG submission 161647) | Freshwater sediment microbial communities from Lake Towuti, South Sulawesi, Indonesia - Balambano_FR2_MetaG | ecosystem: Environmental > Aquatic > Freshwater > Lake > Sediment | place...
CTGAACCGCGCCATAGAAGGCCCGGTTCAGCTCGGCGGCCGCCTCATCCGAAACCGGGCGCTGCATCGCCAGCACCGCCGGCAACCCGCGCTTCATCAGCGTCGCCGCACTGCTGGAAAAGACATCCGCCACACCCGATTTGGCGCCGTCGCAGGCTACCAACTGCACGAGTCGCAGACTATCGTGGTTGGCTAATAGCCCACCAATGGCGCTAGCAAACACTGGTTCTTCATCGCCGTTGGCAGCGGTGAGCACCAGATAGCCCTCGCCATCGTCGTCGTCGTAACCGCCATGGCCGATGAAAAAGAAGATATGCCACGGGCCTTTTTGCAGGGCGTCCTGCAGCGCGATCCACGTCGGCGCAACCCATTCCTTCACGACACGACCGCTGTCTTCCAGCGGTTTTAGCCAACTGTTGAGCCGCTCTTTCTCTCTGGCTGTGTCGGGTGTTTGCATGCCCGCCGGCTGCGAAACCATTGCGAGCAATCGTAGCGGGGTTTCAGCGGCAATCGGCCCGAGCGGCTGGAGTACCGGCAGGGTTCGCACCAGCGGTGTGGCGTGTGTGAGGCATAAGTGATTGCCGGGGCCGGGATCGTACAGCAGCTCCCACGGGATGCCGGCCAGCTCGGGTACCAGCACCGCCAGCCGCACACGCACGCCATCGCGACCCTTCTGGCGCGCAAGCGTCTGGGTACTACCGAAGAGATTTCGCACCGTGCCCTGAAAGAGCTCATCGAACAGCTTCTGGCCGATCGTGCGCGCTGCTTTGCGAACCCCCGGCCCGTTCAGCGCGCTGATCGTGGCGAGTTCCTCGGCACTAAGCGCGAATTGTGCCGAAGCACGTACACTTCCCTCGGGCGAGTTGGCCGTGATCTGGTATCCCGCCGGCCCGCCGCCAATTTCGATGTCGAAGTCGATGTAGGTGGTCATTGGGTGATCCTGTTGGATACAATGAATGGGGTAGGATATTTCCTCGGGGGCGCAGCTCCCAGACCCCCGCTTGGCAGAACCGCTGTAATGAAGAAGCACGAAGAGGGTAAACCCTTCGTGCTTTCGTGTCTTCGTGCCTTCGTGTCGCCCAGAGGGCACCCGGTGCCTTCGTGTGCCGTTCTACCCCGCGCTCACAGTGCCGTTCTCGCGTCGGGCCTCGATCACATCCGGCAGCCGGTTGAGCTTGTCCAGGATGGTGGTAAGCTGCGCCAGGCTATGGATCTTGAGGATCGTCAGCAGCACCGCCCGGCCGGGCTTGCGCGTCGGCACCTGTTCCACTGCATCGATATTGATCTGAGCATCGGCCACTGCGCCGGAAATATCGCGCCACAGTCCGACGCGATCCCAGGCTTCGATCCGCACCGGCACCGGGTAGCCCTGTTCCGGCATGCTGGAACCCCACGTCACCTCCACCAGCCGGTCGCGGTCACGCTCGTTGATCACGGTGCGGCAATCGGCGCGATGCACCGTAATGCCTTTGCCGCGCGTGACGAAGCCGACGATCGGCTCACCGGCCACCGGGTTGCAGCACTTGGCCAGCCGCGTGAGCAGCCCTTCCACGCCACGCACCGTGATACCCTTCGGATCGGTGCGGCGCTCGGTCTGCGGTGCCACCGCCGGCAGCGCCGACAGGTCGTCGGCCGCTTTGGCGTGTTGCGCCAGCACCTTCTGGGCCACATGGCGCGCGGTGGTGTCGCCCGACCCGATCGCCGCAAACAGGTCATCCACCGCTTTGTAGCCACCGAGCTGCGCGATCTCATCGAACGGCACGGTCAGCCCGAGGCGCTTCAGCTCTTGCGTCAGGAGTTCACGCCCCGCACGCTCGTTCTCGTCGCGGTGCAAGCGCTTGAAGAACAGCCGGATGTGCTTGCGCGCGCCCGATGTCTTAACGAAGTTCAGCCAGTCACGGCTCGGGCCACGCGGCATCTTCGAGGTGATCACGCTGACGATCTCGCCGTTCTGCAGCTGATAATCGAGCGGCACCATGCGATTATTGACTTTGGCGCCGACACAGGCGTTGCCAACCTGCGAGTGGATGCGGTACGCAAAATCCACCGGCGTCGAGCCAAGCGGCATGTCGATGATCTTGCCCTTGGGCGTGAAGACATAGACCTGCTCTTCGAGCTCGTCTTCTTTGACCGATTCGACGAACTCGACCGCGTCGGTCATTTCGCGCCGCCAGTCGATCAGGCCGCGCAACCAGGCCAGCTTGGCCTCGAACGAGGTATCCGAGCGGCTGAAACCTTCTTTGTAGCGCCAATGGGCCGCGATGCCGTGCTCGGCTACTTCGTGCATCTCCTGGGTGCGGATCTGCACCTCGCACGGTTGGCCGCCCGGGATCAGCACAGTGGTATGCAGCGAGCGATACAGGCTTTCCTTCGGCATGGCAATGTAGTCGTCGAACTCGCCCGGCACCGGTGGCCAGGTGATATGCACGATGCCAAGCACGCGGTAGCAATCGCCCACTTCGTCCACGATCACGCGCACCGCCAGCTGATCGTAGATCTGATCCAGGCTGACGCCCTTGCGCTCCATCTTGCGGTAGATCGAATAGATATGCTTCGGGCGGCCGGTGATATCGGCACGGATGCCTTCTTTATCGAGCATCTGGCGCAGCCGGCCGATCACGCGCTGCACCGTTTTCTCGCGCGCATCGCGCCGGGCCGCCAACTGGCGGCTGATCTCCTGGTACTTATCTGGGTTCAGCACCGCAAACGCGCGGTCTTCGAGTTCCCACTTGATCTGCCAGATCCCGAGCCGATGCGCCAGCGGCGCGTAGATCTCCATCGTCTCGCGCGCGGTGCGGCGCTGGCTGTCGGCACCCTTTGCGCCAATCGTTCGCAGATTGTGAAGCCGGTCGGCCAGCTTCACCAGCACTACCCGCGGGTCATCGGCCATGGCAATGAACATCTTGCGGTACGTGCCGGCCTGAGCGTCTTCTTTGCTTTGCGCTTCGAGTTTGGTGAGCTTGGTGACGCCATCCACCAGATGCGCGATTTCGCCGCCGAACAGCGCTTCGATCTGGTCTTTGGTGATGCGCGTATCTTCCACAACATCGTGCAACAGCGCCGCCGCAATCGAAGCCGCGTCGAGGTGCAGATCGAGCAGGATCTCGGCCACCGCCACCGGATGGTCGATATATGGCTCGCCCGAAGCGCGCGTCTGGCCGGAATGCGCCTCGCGCGCGATTGCATACGCATTGCGGATCAAAGCCGCACCGCTTGGCGTCATGCTATTGCGCTGGTATGCACCCAAGCGATTTACCAGCATAGTGGCGGCAGCACAGGCGGTATACTTGGGGTTCGGGCGTAGCGGGGGGGGCGCAGCGGACGCACCGGCGCGACGAGTGGGCCTGAGCGACTCGGCAGCATCGTTGCCACCCGTCGCAAGGGGAGTGATCACGTCCATCGCTGCCTCTTGCGGCGTGGCAACCAGCGGATGTAGCAAGAACGCACCGGGCGCATGAAGCAAAGGTGGGGCCAAACGTGCCGTGTACCATACCACGCACGATCAGGGTTGTCAAGAACAGTGCCACAGTTACAGAGATGTGCAAACTTTTGACAACAACTGTGCGTCATGCTACACTGCCGGCACATAATCTGCGATAGCGAGCACATGCGATGGCGCACCCTCCTTCTCTCGCAAATCTTTCGAACGCCCCGATCTTCAATACCAAAGCGGTGGCGCGCGAAACGAGCGTTCCGCCGGACACATTTCGCGCCTGGGAGCGCCGCTACGGCGTGCCACGGCCACAGCGCACGCCTGGCGGCCATCGGCTGTATTCCGAGCGCGACATGGCCGTTATTCGTTGGCTGCGGGATCGCACCGACGAGGGCATGAACATCAGTCACGCGGTAATGCTGCTTTCCAGCGTCATGGAAGAAACCCCGCAGCCGGCCGCCAACACCGAGGCGCGCGCGCTCGACCGCCTGGTGGACGAATTGGTGACGTCGCTCACTGCCTTCGACGCAACCGGTGCCGAGCGGATCGTCGGCGAGGCGTTCGCGCTGTATCCCTTCGAGGATGTGTTGTTGGAACTGGTGCAACCCGCCATGATCGAAGTTGGTGAGCGCTGGCACCGCGGCGAGATTAATGTTGCCTCGGAACACTTCGCCACCGAGTTCGTGCGGCGCAAGCTCGCCAGCCTGCTGAATGTCTTCGACAACAATGCCTCGCGCGAAACGATCGTGGTTGGCTGCGCGCCGCAAGAGCTGCACGACATGGGCATTCTGTTCGCCAGCCTGTTCCTGATCCGGCGCGGCTGGCACGTGGTGTACCTCGGGCCGCAGGTGCCGCTTGCGGATCTGCTCGAAACCGTGGAGAAAGTCAAGCCGGCACTGGTCTGCCTTTCGGCCTCTACTGTGGAAACCGCGATCTTGCTGCAAGAAGTCGCCAAAGCCTTGCACGAACGCTTTCCGCAGGTGCGCTTCGGCTACGGCGGGCGGATCTTCAACCACAACCCCGAACTCTGCCACACCATGCCCGGCATGTTCCTGGGCCAGGACGCGCGCGATCTGGTTGACAACGTCGCAGGGCTAATCAACCGCGGCGGAACATCCAGCGCCGACGAGCGCGCGTAGTGGTTTCTGCGGTGCAGTCGGCGACATGCGCTATAATGCGTGTCACCGATGCCACGGAATCCGCGTCTTGGCAACAGGAAGGAGCAGGGGATGTCGCTCAGTCATTCCCAGGGCTGGGCCGTGCGCCCCTTCGCGGAACAAGAGATGCATGTGCGCGAGGCGGCCACGCTGCTCGCCAGCCTCCGCAGCCATGCCGAACATACCAGCGCCGGGCCGAACCCCTCCCCCGCCCAGCACACGGTTTATTCGCTCCCCGAAGCGTACGCCCATTGTGTCGCCGTCACCCGCGCGAACTCGCGCAGTTTCTTTTTCAGCACGCGCCTGCTCACACCCGAAAAGCGCCAGGCAATTCGTGCGCTGTACGCGTTCTGCCGCACCAGCGACGACATCGTCGACCATAATCACGAAAACGCCGCTCACGCGCTGGCGGATTGGGTAGCACAGGTGCATGCGCCGGTCGCCCGTCCCGATAACCCGGTGCTGCTGGCGTGGAACGACACAGTACAGCGCTATGGTGTACCGCGTGTGCTGGTGGACGAACTCCTGGCCGGTATCGCAATGGATCTGACGGTTAATCGTTATGCGACGTTCGAGGAGTTGTGGCTGTACTGCTACCGCGTGGCCTCGGTAGTGGGCCTGATCTCGATGCATATCATCGGCTACGAGAGCGGTGCTGCCTCGTATGCGGTCAAGCTCGGCGTGGCATTGCAGCTTACCAACATCCTGCGTGATATTGGGGAGGATGCGCGGCGCGGCCGGGTGTACCTGCCGCTCGAAGACCTCGAACGCTTCGGGCTGAGCGACAACGACATTCTGCACGGCTGTTATGACGAGCGTTTTCGTGCGTTGATGCGCTTCGAGATCGAGCGCGCCCATCAACTCTACGAGGAAGCCTGGCCCGGTGTGGCGCTGCTGAACTCCGACGGGCGGCTGGCAATCGGAGCTGCCGCAGAAGTCTACCGTGGGATCCTTGGCCGCATTGCCGCCGCGAACTACGATGTGTTCAGCCGGCGCGCCTTCGTGCCGACACTCGAAAAGCTGCTGATCCTGTGGCGCGTGCGCCAGCGCGTGAGCCGGCTGTAGCGGCGCTCCCTCACACGGCATACTCGGCAAGGGCGCAGCGTGCTGCGCCCTTGCCGCTGCAAACGAGGCATCCATGTCCAATCCAAAACGGATCGTTATCACCGGCGCCACCGGCCATATCGGTCGCACACTGTGTGCGCGCCTGCGTGAGCGTGGCCACGAACTGGTGATCTTCACCCGTAACACAGCATCCGCGCTGCGAACGCTGCCCGGCGCACGCGAATACGTGGCCTGGCGACCGGCCGAATACGGCGATTGGGCGCGCGCAGTCGATGGGGCGCATGCCGTGATCCACCTCGCTGCTGCTTCGCTGTTCGAGCGGCGCTGGAGTAACGAATACAAGCGCGAGATCAGCGAAAGCCGCCGCCTCGGCACGCGTGGGCTGGTCAATGCCATGGAACAGGCCAGCCAGCGGCCCAAAACGTTCGTGTGCATCTCGGCGGTTGGCTACTACGGGCCGCATGGCGACGAGCCGCTGGACGAGAGTGCGCCGGCTGGCAATGATTTCCTGGCGCGCGTGTGCCGCGACTCATGGGAGCTCGAGGCCAATCGCGCAACAGCATTGGGCGTTCGTACCGCGCTTGTTCGCAGCGGAGTAGTGATAGGTGGCGACAAAGCGGTGGATCTACCGATCGACCTGCGCGGCGCTTCGCTCGAACGGCCGGGGCTGGTGCTGAAAACCGATGAGGGCGCGCTGCCGCTGCTGGTGCTGCCGTTCCAGTTCTTTGCCGGCGGCCCGATCCTGCCCGGCACGCAATGGATCTCGTGGATTCATATCGACGACATCGTCGGCATCTTGCTCATGGCACTCGAAGACGAGCGCGTGTATGGCCCGATCAATGCCACCGCCCCCGCGCCGGTGCAGAACCGCACGTTTGCCGAAACGATTGGCACGGTCATGCGGCGGCCCGCCTGGTTGCCGGTGCCGGGGCTCGCGGTGCGCCTGATGATGGGCGAAATGGCCGATATGGTCGTGACCGGCCAGCGCGTCATCCCCAGGCGGGCGCTCGATCATGGCTACCAGTTCGCCTTTCCCACGCTCGAACCCGCGCTGCGCGATATTCTGAGGTAGCCCGTTCATGTTCACATACGCGCCACCGGCCGAGTGCGGGTGCAACGCCTCGCAATAGGCCACCCGGCGCGTCAATGCGCGGGCTACTTCCACGCCCGGCGCGTAAACGCGCGGGCCAACATTACGAAGCCCGCCTGCGCGGGCTCGGAGGGCGTTTCTCTGAAAGACGCCACGCGGTATACAAACATACGTTCGAAAGAGAGGAGAATCCTGTGACCTCGTATACCGCATTATATGTCCATTGTGTTTGGTCAACCTGGGATCGGCTCCCACTGATCGACAATGCTGCGGAGGCGGCGATCTATCCGGCGTTGGCGGCCAAATGCCATGAATTGCGCTGCGAGTCTGTGGCAATCGGAGGAGTGGCTGATCATGTGCATGCACTCGTCAGGTTCATACCGACCATGACAATCGCGCGTTTGATTGGCGAGATGAAGGGTGCGAGCTCGCATCTTATGACTCACTCTATTCGGCCTGGAGCATTTTTCAAATGGCAACGAGCCTATAGCGCGTTTACGGTCAGCCAGCGCGCCGTACCACAGGTTGAAGAGTACGTTCGTGTTCAGAAGCAGCGGCATAGAGCAGGGAGCCTGCTAGCCGAACTCGAGCCGTAGAATCTTCCGCCTGCGCCAGACGCAGCCCGCGCAGGCGGGCTTTGCCACCAGTAGCCTGCGCGTTCACGCGCCGGGCGTGGACAGACTCCACTGCTCGCCACACGCAGCCCGCGCAGGCGGGCTTTGCCACCAGTAGCCCGCGCGTTCACGCGCCGGGCGTGGATGATCACCACGACCCGACGCACCGAGCAATGATCCTGACACGCCAGGCCGCATCGGCCCTCATCCACGTTTAACCTTGGACGTCCAGGCCGGTGGTATGATGAGTGGAGATTACCGGTGACCCGACTGGAGCTTATTATGCACCTGGCGCGCACAGCACTACTGCTGCCTGTGATTCTGCTCCTGCTCTCCGCCTGCTCGGTTTTCGGCGTGCCACTGCCCGACGTCGCACAGCCTACAGCCGTGCCGCCGGCGACGATCGCGGCAGCCGAGCCAACAACGTTTCCTTCGCCGCGCCCCACTGCTGCGCCGCTGCCAACCACCGCGCCGGTTGCCACGCTCGCGCCCGAGTTCACGAACGCACTCGAAGAAGAGCAGGCGATCCTCACCGAGCTGTATCGCCGCATCAACCCGGCTGTGGTCAGCATCGAGGTGGTTGCCGACCACCCACCGATCGAGGGTGGCGTTGCGCCAGGGCCGATCCGGTTCGGCCAGGGCTCGGGGTTCCTGATCGATGACCAGGGCTACCTCGTGACCAACAACCATGTGATCGAGGGTGCCTCGGCGTTTCAGGTGCGCTTCTCCGATGGCTCCATAGTGGATGCCGTCCTGATCGGCGGCGACGAGGGCAGTGACCTGGCCGTGCTGAAGGTGAACGAACTGCCGCCCGGTGTGGCGCCACTGCAACTCGCCGACTCACGCGAGGTCGTGGTTGGTCAGACGGCGATCGCGATCGGGAATCCGTTCGGTCTGCAGAACACGCTCACGGTCGGCGTGGTGAGCGGTGTTGGCCGTAGCCTGGCCGGGCCGGCTAGTCCGCGCGGCGGGCGCTTCAGCATCCCAAACGTGATCCAGACCGACGCCGCGATCAACCCCGGTAACTCGGGCGGCCCCTTGCTCAACATCCGTGGCGAGGTGATCGGCGTGAATACCGCCATTCGCTCGGAAACCGGCGTGTTCGAAGGCGTTGGCTATGCCGTGCCCGCCAACGCCGTGGCACGTGTGGTGCCGGCGCTGATCGCCGAGGGCCGCTATCAGCACCCGTGGATGGGGATCGGCATGCGTGATGTCGACCCACTGCTGGCGCGCCAGTTCGAACTGCCGGTGCGCCAGGGAGTATTGGTCACCGACATCCAGGAAAACAGCCCGGCAGCACAGGCTGGTTTACGCGCCGGCGATCGGCGCGAGGAGTATGGCGGCATCCCGATCTTCATCGGCGGCGACATCATTACCGCCGTGAATGGGCAACCGGTGCGCGATGGCAACGAGCTGATCAGCTACCTCGAACTCGAAACCAGCGTCGGCGACACGATCACCATGACCGTTCAGCGCGATGGGCAGGAGCAGCAGGTACAAATGACGCTCGCGGCCCGGCCGGGGGAGTAATCGACTGAGGGGAGGGGACAGGGGAGGGCTTTGCCCTCCCCTGGAAACCCCACCCACCTCTTAAAACTTCGCTTCCACCCGTAGCGCAGCCGCCAGCCGCCGGTGGTATTCCGCGCGCGGGATCTCGATCGTGCCGAATTGCCGCATGTGCGGCCCGGTGACGAACTGCGTATCCAGCAACACGAAGCCGCCACGCCGGAGCCGTTCCACCAGGTGAACCAGCGCCACCTTGCTCGCATCGCGCTCGCTGCTCCACATGCTTTCGCCCGCGAAGAGGCCTCGGATCGCTACGCCATACAGCCCGCCAACCAGCTCGCCGTCGCGCCAGCATTCCACGCTATGGGCGAAGCCAAGCTGGTGTAGTTCCGTGTACGCCGCGATGATCTCGGGGCTGATCCACATACCGCCCGCCGGTCGCGGTTCGGCGCAACGCTCTACGACGGTGCGGTACGCGGTGTCTACGCGGATATCGAGGCCACCGTTGCGAACCGTGCGTGCCAGACGCCGCGGCACGTGGAAGGTATCCAACGGGATGATCGCACGCGGGTCAGGCTCGTAAAAGCGTACCCGCCCGTCGTCGCCGGCCATGGGAAACACACCCTGGCAATAGGCCGAGATCAGGAGTTCTGGGGTGAGGCGCATAGCTTCGCCTCCGGCGGGGTTTGAGGCTGTAAGCCCCAAAGAAATTCTTTCAGAATCTCTACGGAGGGTTGCACCCTCCAAAGCTCCCGCCGGGGATCATCACATCTCAACGAAATACGACTTCGCCGCCGCCGCCAGCAACTCGCGTGACATCACCGGTTGGGTGCGGCTGAAACGCGCAATGTCGAGCAGCTGATCGATGATATCGCGCGGGTGAACGGCACGCAGCTCCATTTGCCGTTTAGCGTATTCCACTTCCAGCAGATAGCGCAGCCCGTCATCGCTGTATGGCACACCCTTAGCCTTGCACACGCGCACCATGATCTCGCGGTATTCGCGCGGCGAGGGATTCGGCACCTCGACCTTGTAGCGAATACGCCGCAAGAAGGCTTCGTCCACCAGCTGCTTCGGCTCGATGTTGGTCGAGAAGATGATCAACTGATCGAACGGCACTTCGATCTTCTTGCCGGTGTGGAGCGTCAGGTAGTCCACTCGCTTTTCGAGCGGCACGATCCAGCGATTCAGCAGGTCGCGCGGGCGCATCTGCTGACGCCCGAAGTCGTCGATCAGGAACAGGCCGCCATTCGCCTTCATCTGCAATGGCGCTTCGTAGTACTTGCTGTCCTCGTTGAAGACCAGGTCGAGCGAGGCCATATTGAGCTCGCCGCCGGCCACCACCACCGGACGCTTGGAAAGCACCCAACGGCGATCGACTTCCTTTTCCTGCGCTTCGTCGAGCGGCACTGCGTCGTGGTGGATCGGGTCGAACACCCGAATCACCTGGCCGTCGATGATTACCGCATGCGGAATGGCGATCGTGTCGGAAAGCAGCTTGGCGGCAGCTTCAGCAATGCTGGTCTTGCCATTGCCGGCGTTGCCGAACAGAAAGATCGAACGCCCGGAGTTGATCGCCGGCCCGAGCTGGTACAGCAGCATTTCGTTGATCACCAGATGGCTGAAGGCCAGGCGAATGCTTTCGTCAGTCACTGTGATCGCCTGGGTGGTCTGGCTCGGCATGAGCGCCGAATAGGCGCTGAGCGGCACCGGCGCCGGGCCGAGGTATTGGCTGCGCTCGCCAACTTCCTTGGCGCGGTTTGTGCCCTTGCCGGTGGCCTGGAAGCGGTACAGTTTCTCGCCGATCCCGCCCGCACCCTTGACCTCGGCCATCTGCTCGCGGCGCAAGTAGGCCATGGCCTGATCGAGGACGTTTTCCCACGGCAGGTGCAGCAGATCCACCAGCATCTGGCCGGTCATCTCGCCGATCAGATACAGCGCCCGCAGCATGAGGTCGGAGACGTAGGATGTCGAAAGCCCGGTTTCTTCGATGCTGCGCGGCCGCGGCGGCAGTAGTTGCGCCGTTGCGGTTGCAGGTGCGTCGGTAAGCTTAACGGACGTGAGGGGTTGCATGGCAAGCTCCACCTGCTGATCATGGAAGGACTGGGGAGGGCAATGCCCTGCCCAAACCCACCGCCGATCGAATGAAGATCGACACCATTCTGGTTGAGCCGCCAGTATAACAATCGATGGAAGCCACTGTCAACGGCTGTCATGCTATAATGACGCGGTTCCCGCATGGTTGTTTATGGTTGCTTGGCTGCCTGGTTTGGATGTATGACCACTGCTGTTGTCTTCAATCCCGCACAGGCGGCCCACAGCGAGCCGAGCCATCCCGAACGGGCCGAACGACTGGCCGCCGTGGCAGCGGCACTCGATGCGAGCGGACTACGGTCGGCGCTCGTCGCGCTTGATGCGCCGCCGGCTGCTGTTCAGCAGATCGAAGCCGCCCATCAGCCGGCGCTGCTCGAACTGGTACGCTGGACAGCGACGCAGAACGGTCTTTGGCTTTCGCAGGACACCTACACCACGCTCGGTTCGTGGGACGCTGCGCTGCACGGCGCAGGTGCGGCGCTCGCCGCCACTGATGCAGTCGCCACTGGCCAGGCCGCCAACGCTTTCGCACTCGCCCGGCCGCCCGGCCATCACGCCACCCGCAGCCGCCCGATGGGTTTCTGCCTGCTGAACAATGTTGCGATCGCGGCGCGCCAGGCGCTCGACGTCCAGGGGCTCGACCGGGTGGCGATCGTGGATTACGATGTCCACCACGGCAACGGCACGCAGGATATCTTTTACGAGGAGCCGCGTGTGCTGTTCTGCTCGACGCACGGGTCGCCGCTCTACCCCGGCACCGGCAGCGAAAGCGAGTACGGCGCCGGTGCTGCCGTGGGAACCACGCTGAATATCCCATTGCCCTCCGGTACGGGTGATGCCGGCGCGGCGCGGGTGTTCGATGAATTGATCGCGCCGGCGCTGCGCCGCTTCGGGCCACAGATGATCTTGGTTTCGGCCGGCTTCGATGCCCACTGGGCCGATCCGCTCGGGCCGCTGGCGTTCTCGGTGGCTGGTTATGCGGCGCTTACTGCACGGCTCGTGGCACTCGCTAATGAACTGTGCGAGGGGCGGCTGGTGCTGGTGCTGGAAGGCGGCTACGATTTCGACGCACTCGGCGCTTGCGTCGTCGCTGCGCTGCAAGTGTTACTCGGCCACGAGAACATCGCTGATCCACTCGGCCCGGCTGGTGGCAAAGAACGCGATCTCTCGCACTTGATCGCGCGCATCGGTTCGCGCCATCCGCTCCTGAAGTGAAAAGAGCACGGTGCCAAGCGGGGGTTTGGGGGCACGGCCCCAACAAACTCTCCCGACCAAACTAACCAAGCCGGGGTTTGGGGCAAGGCCCCCAACAAACTCTCCCGACCAAACTAACCAAGCCGGGGTTTGGGGGCACGGCCCCCAACAAACTTCCTTACCAAACTAACCAAGCCGGGGTTTGGGGGCAAGGCCCCCAACAAACTTCCTTACCAAACTAACCAAGCCGGGGTTTGGGGGCAAGGCCCCCAACAAACTTCCTTACCAAACTAACCAAGTGGGGATTTGGGGGCAAGGCCCCAACAAACTCTCCCGACCCAGCCATCGAAGCGGGGGTTTGGGGGCAAGGCCCCCAAGAAATTTCCCTACCAAACCATTTGAGAGGAACGAACCCATGCTCGAACCAGATCAGCGAATCGCTGTAATAGACTATGGTGCCGGCAATTTACGCAGCTGTGTCCGCGCGCTTACGCGCGTCGGTGCGCCGCTCGAGGTCACGAGCGACCCGCAGGTGGTGAGCGCAGCGCCGGTTGTGGTATTGCCCGGCGTTGGCGCCACGCGCGACACAATCGATAGCCTCCGTCGCCTCGGCCTCGTCGAGCCGATCCGCGCCCGGATCGCCGCCGGTACGCCATTCCTCGGTATCTGCGTCGGCATGCAGGTGCTGTGTGACGTGAGCGAGGAGTTCGGCGAGCATCCCTGCCTCGGTGTGGTGCGTGGCAGCGTGCGCCGCCTGCCGGACGGCCAGAAGGTGCCGCAGATCGGCTGGAATCAGGTACAGCTTGCGCCCGCCGTGCGCGAGCACCCGCTGTTTGCCGGGATTGCCGATGGCAGCGACTTCTATTTCGTTCACTCGTTCTTCTGTGATCTAGCCGAGCCCGAAATCGTTGCAGGCGTCACCGATTACGGTATCTCGTTTCCGAGCATCTTGCTGCGCCGAAATCTTGCTGCCGTGCAGTTCCACCCCGAAAAAAGCGGCACGCTCGGCCTGCGCCTGCTGCAAAACTTCGTCGAATGGGCCACCGAGCAGGGGTTAGGAGGCAAGACCCCCGAAGAAGCATACTTACCGAAATCCTATTAGCGAGCGGTCAGGGCAACGCCCCTGAAGGAACTCATCCCTCAGCGGGGGTTTGGGGGCAAGGCCCCCGAAGAAACTCGTCCCTCAGCGGGGGTTTGGGGGCAAGGCCCCCGAAGGAACTCGTCCCTCAGCGGGGGTTTGGGGGCAAGGCCCCCGAAGGAACTATTTTCTCAAATCCTTCAAGGATTGATCATGGACATCATCCCGGCGATCGACATCAAAGACGGCCAGTGCGTGCGCCTGTACCAGGGCAACTTCGAGCAAAGCACCGTGTACGATGATGATCCGGTTGCCGTAGCGCGCCGCTGGGTCGAGCAAGGCGCGCGCCGCCTGCACGTGGTGGATCTCGATGGCGCACGCAGCGGTTACCCGGTGCACGCCGATGTGATCAGCGCGATTGTGCGCGCGGCGGGTGTGCCGGTGCAGCTTGGGGGCGGCCTGCGCGATGAAGCTGCGGTTCAGACGGCGCTTGGGCTTGGTGTGGCACGCGTGATCCTCGGCACGGCCGCAGTGCAGAACCCCGATCTGGTTGCACGACTGCTGGCGCAACACGGTGATGCGATCATCATCGGTGTAGACGCGCGCGACGGCATGGTGGCTACGGCCGGCTGGCTCGATACGGCCGCCCTACGGGCTGCCGATCTGGTGGCGACTATGGCAGCGCTTGGCGCACCGCGCGTGATCTACACCGATATCAGCCGTGATGGTACGCTCACCGAGCCCAACTACGCCGCCACTGCCGAGCTGATCGAGTCCGGTGGTCCGGCGATCATCGCCTCCGGCGGCGTGGGGCGGATCGAGCATTTGCGCCGGTTGGCGGCAATCGGCTGTGAAGGTGCGATCGTCGGTCGCGCCCTCTACACCGGCGCACTTTCACTGCGCGAGGCGATCAAGGCTTTATGACGCGGGAAGGATCGAAGGGCTTCGCCCTCCGAGAGGGGAGGTTCGGAGGGCGAAACCCTCCGAGAATCGTTCTCACGGCCATCGGCCGCGCACCCCCTGAGGTGGGAAGGTTCGGAGGGCGTCGCCCTCCGAGAATCGTTCTCGCGGCCATCGGCCGCGCACCCCATTTGGAGCACATATGACCAATTCCAACAAAAGCGTCACAAGCAAATACGAAGAAGAACGCCTGCGCGCCGCCGAGCAGTCGCAGATCGTCTATTTGCAAGGCCAGATCGATGAGTTGCGCCGGCTGATCAAGGAACAGAACAACAAATACAGCTGGGCGATGGAGCAGGTTCGCAAGACCGAAGGCGGCGTAGCACAGGTCGAGGCGCTATTCGACCGCTTCCGCAACGAGGTCACGCAGGCGCTCGATGGCTACCGGCGCGACATCGCGACCCTGCGGAAGGAAGTGGCCGGCGCGCTGGTGAAGGTCGAGGAGAGTGGCCGCCCAATCCGCGAAATGCAGGCGCAGATCCAGCAACTCGCCGAGGCCCGCCGCCAGGATCGCGAGGTGGTTTCTGGCTTTCTTCGGCGTATCGAAGACATCGAGCAGCGTACGCTCGGCTGGCAGTCCGAGTTGAAAGAGAGCGAGGATCGCCATCGTACGCTTTCCTCACAGGTCGAAACGCTGTACGGCGCCGATGAGGCGGTGCGTGCCGAGATCCGCAAATTCGCCGAGGAGCTGCAAGTCGAGAAACAAAGCCTGCGCCGCCAGGCAGTGGAAGCCCAGCAACTCGCCGCTGATCTACGCCCACTCCTTGATGAGCAGAATAGCCGTATCATCAGGCTGGACGAGATCCGCCAGCAGGTCGAGCTGTTCGCCGAGCAACTCCCAACCCAGATCACCGCGCTCGATTCACGGCTGACCGAAACGAGCGGCGAGCTCAAGCGCATCGAGCGCCTCTCCACCGAGCGCTTCCTGATGAGCCAGGAACGCGTCGAGGAGGTACGGCGGCTTCAGGACGACCGGATCACAACGCTCGAAGAGGTCGATCAGTCGAACCTACGCCAGCTCACGGCCTGGCTCGAACGAGTGGACGCCTGGGTGCGCGAACTCGAAGGCCGCCAAGGCCGTGCCACGGCACAGCTTACCAGTATGCAACGCGATTACACCACGCAGCTCAATGATCTCGAACTGCGCGATGTCGAGTTGATCGACTCGCTGCTCAATGCACTGCGTGGGCGCGCCGAGGCTATCCGTGTGGAGCGGGTGGAACGTGGCCGCACAACAGAGAATGGTCAGTCGCCATGTTGAAACGCCGTATCATTCCCTGTCTTGATGTCAAGGAAGGCCGCGTGGTCAAGGGCGTGGCGTTCCTGAATCACCGTGATGCCGGCGACCCGGTTGCGCTCGCCGCAGCCTACGACGCCGCCGGCGCGGACGAACTGGTATTCTACGATATCACGGCCTCGAGCGACGATCGCGCGATCATGGTCGATGTAGTCGAGCGCACCGCCGCACAGGTATTCATCCCGCTCACCGTTGGCGGCGGTATTCGCACCACTGACGACATGTTTCGCATGCTGCGCGCCGGCGCGGAAAAGGTCTCGATCAACACGGCGGCAGTCCTCAACCCGCAATTGATCGAAGACGGCGCGCGGCGCTTCGGCAGCCAGTGTATCGTGCTCTCGATCGACGCGCGACGCGTCACACCAAGTTCTCAGTTCTCAGTTTTGAGTTCTCAGTTGCCGAACGCCAAACTCAAAACTCAAAACTCAAAACTCAAAACTCAAAACTCAGAACTCCCCCGCTGGGAAGTCTTCACCCATACCGGGCGTGACGCACGTCCAACCGGCCTCGACGCAATCGAGTGGGCCAGGCGCGGTGCCGAACTTGGTGCAGGCGAGATCTGCATCAACAGCATGGACGCAGATGGCCAGAAGCGCGGCTATGATATCGAACTGCTGCAAGCGCTGGCGGAAGTGGTGCCTGTGCCGGTGATCGCATCAGGCGGGGTTGGCTCGCCCGAGGACATGTATCGTGGCGTGGTGGATGGGCGCGCCGATGCGGTGCTGGCGGCATCGATCTTTCACTTCGGCGAGTACAGCGTCGCCGATGTGAAACACTATCTGGCTGAGCGCGGCGTTCCGGTACGACTCTGAGCCTGTTTTGTTCTGCCTCCTGCCACACGGCCTGTGGTACGCTTGAGCCGCTAGGCCTCGTCGTACATCGGAGCACGAACAATGCAGCATTCGCCCAACATCTTTGCCACCGCCCGACTCGGCATACGCACCACCTGGTTGCTGACGGTGCTCGGCAACACGCTGCTGGGGGTCTTGTTCGCGCTGTTTGCATTCGCTGCCTTCCGCACCTGGCGCGACACCGGCCACGTGCAGATGTTACTCTTGGCAGTGCAGGAGCTGATCATCGTCGGGTTGGTGGTGACGCGCCGCCGAACCCAGGAGATGTCGTTGTCGCCCTGGGATTGGGCGATTGCACTGCTTGGTACAGCGGCACCGCTGCTGCAACAGCCTAGTGCGCCACTCCACACAACGCTCGAACCGCTTGGCTTGTTGGTGCAACTCGTTGGCGCGGCGCTCTCGCTGCTGGCGACAATCAGCCTCGGGCGGAGCTTCGGGATCGTAGCCGCCAATCGCGGTGTGCGAACCGGCGGGCTGTATCGCTTCGTGCGCCACCCGCTCTACGGCAGCTACCTGATCGGCTACGTCGGCTTCTTAATCGGCAATGCGAGCACGCTCAATCTGCTGCTGATTGCGCTTGCCGCCACCTGTCAATACCTGCGCGGGCGGTCGGAGGAACGCGTTCTGGCGCGTGATCCTGCCTACCGCGCCTATATGAAGCGCGTGCGCTATCGGTTTCTCCCTGGAGTGTTCTGACGATGAATATCCTGATACGCTATTTTGCGGCTCACCGCGACATCACTGGCCGGTCGGAGGAGACGATGGCGCTCGGTGCCGGGGCAACGGTGGCGAGCGTCTGGGCGCAGCTTGTGGAACACTATCCGCGCCTGGCCCCGTACAGCGGGCGGCTGCTCTTCGCGGTGAACCAGGAGTTCGCAACCGCCGACACCGTGCTCGCCGACGGCGATGAGGTCGCGTTCATTCCGCCGGTGAGTGGCGGTAGCACCGATTATTTCGCCGTGACACCCGAGCCACTCGATCCCGCCCCGCTCGTGGCGCTGGTGCAGCAGCCCGACATGGGCGCTGTTGTGACGTTCGCCGGGATCGTGCGGGACAACTTCGGCGGGCGGCGCACGGCACGGCTGCAGTACGAGGCATACGCGGCCATGGCCGCGACGGTTCTCGGGCAGATCGCAGCTGAAGCACAGGTGCAGTTCGGCACCGGCCCGATTGCCGTTCACCATCGGGTTGGCACGCTCGAAATCGGCGAAACGGCAGTGCTGGTAGTGGTGGCATCGGCGCACCGCCAAGCGGCGTTCGAAGCAGCCGAGTGGATCATGAACCGCGTGAAAGAAAAGGCCCCGATCTGGAAGAAGGAGATCTGGGCCGATGGGGAAGAGGAGTGGGTGGGCGACGAACGAGAGGCCAGAGGCTAGTGACGAGAGGCACGAAAGCGGTAAAGAGGCAGTGCAGTCTTTGTCATCAACGTGATACTAGCCTCTAGCCTCCAGCCTCTAGCCCCTCTACTGCAGGAGCATCTCGAAATTCGGACGGTCGTCGCCGCCAGTGATGCGCCGTACGCCACGCTGGATGGTTCGTACCGTCTCGTCGCCGATCCAGTATGCCAGCAGCGAACCAAGAACCAGGCCCACTGCGCTTCCGAGCGCGGCGCCGATGCCGAAGAGTACATAGCGTGTGTGCTTGCTGCTGTCCATTCTGTTCCTCACTGAACAACGACGACAGGGCTCGCCTTGCTCCAGAGTCGTTCGATTCGATAATAATCCCGCAGTGCGGCCGAAAAGATATGGACAACGACATCGCCGTAATCGAGCAGTACCCACCCCGAGTCGGTGGCACCCTCGGCGCGTGCATGGCGACCGAGCTCGTTGGCAATCGTCTCGTCGATCACATCGAGGATCGCCTTGAGTTGGCGGTCGCTCTCTGCAGAGCAAATCACAAAGTAGTCCGCGATAGTGTTGAGTTTCCGCAGATCCAGCATCACGATGTCGCTGGCCTGCTTGTCCTCCGCGAGTTCGACGGCCCGCCGAGCGAGTGCCGCCGCTTCGAGTGCCTGTTCGTCGATCAGAAGATGCCTCCTTGACGCCAGATCCACGAGCGCTTGCTCGTAGCGATGATTCTACCAGAATCGGCGCTGCCTGTAAATACTCAGGTTCGATTTCTTGGAGGAGCTTCGCCCCTCCAAACCTCCCCAGAAGGCGAGCCTGGCAGCCGCCGGATCAGGGCAATCCAAACATTGTTTGTACTGCGAAGTGATACGCTTCGGGTAGCAGACCCAGCACAACCAGGCCACCGGCGCGAACAACTGCCGGTGCCAGCGTTGCACTCGTGATATCCGGAGTCCAGGCCTGATACGGGAAACTCACAGCGGCGATCAGGAGCGCGGCACACACAAGCACCCCTTGCACAACGCCCAGCAGTCCCCCGAACAAGTGATCCGCCCATCCGAGAAACGACAAACCAACCAACTCGTGCAACAGGCTTGCCACAAGGCTTGCGAAACCACTTACAGCCAGAAATACGAGTAAAAAGCCCAGCCCCTGCGCCAGCACACCATCGTTCACGAATGATGCGAGCGCGTCCGCCGCAAAGGGTGCATAACGCCCTGCAAGCACCACCCCAGCCAGCACGCCTGCAATTGCCAAGATCTGCCGGATCAACCCCCAGTAGATTCCAAGCGCGCCACTGACGAGCAGCACAACAACGATGGCGATGTCGATCGTATTCATGCAATCAGAACTATGACGCTCACGACCAGTCTGGTGTTGCACAACCCGGGCCAGCAATGAACGCCAAGCCTTCCACAATGATCCGAAGGCACGAAGAAGGGATGTCTTCTTCGTGCCTTCGGATAGCAATCCTACCGACTCGGATTGACGCAACGGATGGGATAGCTCTGCCAATTTCTAGTCGACGGTGTACTCGCCCTCGACCACGCCCTCGTCCTTGCGGCTGTTCGGGCTGCCCTGGCCGCTCTGACCATTCTGGCCATTCTGTGGCTGGTCGGCGTAGGCCGCCTGGCTCACTTGCATCATGGCCTGCTGCAGCTCGCTGGAAAGTGACTGCATGCGCGCCTCGTCCTCCTGGGAAACGGCGTCGCGCAGGTATTTGATCAGCCCCTCGATGCGCTCCTTCTCGGTCGGCTCCACCTTATCGCCCAGCTCGGCAAGCGATTTCTCGCTCTGGTACGCCAGGCTATCGGACTGATTCTTGAGTTCGACGATCTCGCGCCGGCGCTTGTCCTCGGCTGCGTGCGACTCGGCATCGCGCACCATGCGATCGATCTCGTCCTTGTTCAGGTTGGTGCTGGCCGTGATTGTGATGCGCTGCTCTTTGCCGGTAGCCTTGTCCTTGGCGCTCACATTCAGGATACCGTTGGCGTCGATGTCGAACGTGACCTCGACCTGCGGGATGCCGCGCGGCGCTGCCGGGATGCCTTCGAGCCGGAAACGACCGAGCGTCATGTTGTCGGCCGCCATGTCGCGCTCGCCCTGCAGAATGTGAATGTCCACCGCCGTCTGGCCATCAGCCGCCGTCGAGAAGATCTCGCTCTTCTTGGTCGGAATGGTCGTATTGCGCTCGATCAGTTTGGTCATGATGCCGCCCAGCGTCTCGACACCCAGCGAAAGCGGGCTGACGTCCAGCAATACAACATCTTTGACATCGCCACCCAGCACACCAGCCTGGATCGCAGCGCCGATCGCCACCACTTCGTCGGGGTTGACCGACTTGTTTGGCTCTTTGCCGCCGAGCTTCCGCACCAGCTCCTGCACCACCGGCATGCGGGTCGAACCACCAACCAGCACGC
>Ga0224723_1000848_pt1 | contig 20095 bp, 10 predicted proteins | sample Balambano_FR2_Me_FD_161647 | JGI IMG/M metagenome (GOLD analysis project Ga0224723, IMG submission 161647) | Freshwater sediment microbial communities from Lake Towuti, South Sulawesi, Indonesia - Balambano_FR2_MetaG | ecosystem: Environmental > Aquatic > Freshwater > Lake > Sediment | place...
ACTCTACCCGACACCACCCGCTCTTGCGCCAACACTGAACTGGCCACAAAAACGAATGAGAAGCATACGAGTAAAAACTTCTTCATAGGTTTAGGTTTAGGTAAAAATTAATTTAAGACCTCTAAATTATTAGAATGTTACCGCAAACGGAATTTTCAGGCTACTTTTTAAGAAAAAAATTTTGCCCCAAGGTTTAGGCACAAAATATTTAGTTGCCGCAGGGCCGAAAAACCACTAAAATGTTCTGAAACTTCAAATAAGCAGTTGTGCGTAAGCCATCCGGCTATCAGGAAATCAATAACAATTGGTAAACATGGAGATAAGGCGCTATCAACTTGCTCCAGTCGAAGGCGGCCGAGTAGCTTTCAACATGGTTTCGCTGCGTGATACGCTCCCTGCGGCTTTGATGCACGAATTGATATAAAAAAGACGCCAACTGGCGGGCACTCCAATCAAAGGTACGCTTGCCGCGCTCCACCACGTACATGCCGTTTTTATCGTGATCGGGGTAATTTTTGAGTAAATAGTCACCAAAACCACTCAAATCGCTGGTCACGGCCGGCACGCCACTGGCCATACATTCTAAAGGGGTGTAGCCCCACGGTTCATAATAACTGGGAAATATGCCCAGATGGGTACCCCTTACAAACTGGCTATAATCCATCCCAAACAGCGGGCTCGTAGAATTGATGAAATCGGGGTGATAAACGATTTTGATTCGGTCGTTGGCTTGGTTAAGCAATCCTCTGCGCGAGGTGAACTGTAAGATCTCATCGGTTTGCTCGTCAACTAACTTGTGCGTAATAACCAATGGTGTTTTGCTGTTCTTCCACGACTGCACCATCCTGCGGTAGCGAAGCTTCCAGTAGTCGTCTACAAAACCCGACAGCTCGGGCAACTGGTGGTCGGTGTGCGTGGTGGCGGCATAGAACAGGCGTCTGCCCACCTGTCGCTGTATGGCCTCGCAGGTCTGGCGCAGTTCGTCCATCATGGCGCGCCCATGCAGGGCCTCAGGTTTTATGCTGTAGTAGTCGCGCTTGGTTACAAAAAACATCACCACCGTAACGTCTGCCTTTTCAGCCTTTAACTGTTCATTTAGATGAACCAGTGCTTCCAGTGTGAGGTCGAACCCTTTGTTTTTAAACTCATACCGGCCCGAGGTAAAGAAATACAGTGTCTTGTCGAGATCGAACGCGTAGGACTGAAAAAAGTGCCCCATCACAAAACCATGTATTTGTTCTTTATACTGCGCGTGCAGGTTTTGAAATTCATGCAGGGCTTCGAAGCGCTGAATATTCAACCCGTTGGGCAGAACGGCATCAGGTTTGCGTTTTAACAGGTGCTTGCACTCGCGGGCAGTAACATCGCTTACCGTGCTAAACACATCACAGGCCTGGGCGCAGGCATACTCGATGGCTTCTTCTGTTTCGATACCAAACTTGCGCGCCTCTTCTTCGCGTTTGAAGAACGGCAAATGGGCGTAAAACAGGGGCGAGTTGATCGCCAGGTGCCGGCCAAGTTGCGTGGCATGGGTGGTAAACACCGTGCGCACCGGCTTGCCCTCCTTTTTCAAATCAAGAATGGGCAGGGCCGCCATCCACTCATGAAAATGCCCGATCACTTTTTCATTTTGCGTGTCGGCCGCTATTTCATCAAAAAAAAGTTTTGTCAGGTAGGCAAAGGCGATAACCTGGTTAACAAGCGGTTCATTTTTGGAGGTGCTGATGTTGTGATTTTTCCACAACAGGTATTTCACCACGTTGAGTGCTTTTTCTTCGATAACGTTGGGATTGAGCAGCACCACGCGCGGCCGACCCGTAATAAGCCATTGGGCATAGTGCACATCGTAACCCCGTTTGCGCAGCCGCGCGGCTGCGCGGCCAAACGCATCGTCTTCATGCAGGGGCTCCAGTTCGGCCTGAATACCTTTCTGCACGTAAGGCCCCACCAAACAATAACGATCAGCATATATATTGACGATGGCCGGCACTTTCGATCGGATAACGGTGTAGATACCACCCACCTGGTTACAAACTTCCCATGCCACCTCTATCAGTATGCCGTTAGCCGGATCTTTTGATAAACTTTTTGACATGGTCAGGGTCAACTTGACAATAGCGCGTGGAAATCTGTTCAATTTAATGTCAAATTTTCTGAATTCAAGAGCCCGGGCGCGATGGATTGTGTTTTGTTGGCCAAAGGGCAGAAAAATAAAAGGCGTTAGCAACAGCCGGCTGTCTTGCCATCAATACAGCAAATGGTATAGGTAGGTAAAAACTGTTGCCCAGTAAGAAAACAAACGAGTTTATGAACTTTGAAAAGTTTACAATAAAGTCACAAGAGGCTCTGCAGAAGGGGGCCGAATTAGCCGCTCAACTTCAGCATCAGGCCATTGAACCCGCGCACTTACTTCAGGCTATCCTGGAAATAGATGAGAATGTGTGGCGATATCTGTTTAAAAAAGCAGGAGTAAACGAGAATCTTTTGAGAACCAAATTGCAAGAGGTGTTGGCGGGACTGGTGAAAACTTCGGGCCAGCAAGCCTACCTGTCGGCTGCCACCAACAGCGTTTTGCAGCAGGCACAAAAGGAGCTGGCTACCTTTAAGGACGAATTTATCGCGGTTGAACACCTGTTGCTGGCATTGCTGGCAGGCAAAGACAAAACGGCTGCCGCCCTGAGAGACTCGGGTGCCGAGCGGGCTGCCTTGATAAAAGCCGTAAAGGAGCTACGGGGCAGCAACACCGTGACTGATGCCAACGCGGAGGCGAAATACAAATCGCTGGAGCGCTACTCAAAAAACTTAAATGAGTTGGCGCGACAGGGAAAAATTGACCCTGTTATCGGGCGCGATGAAGAGATCAGGCGCGTGCTGCAAATTCTGGCGCGCAGAACAAAAAACAATCCCATTTTACTGGGCGAACCCGGAGTGGGCAAAACTGCCATTGTAGAGGGTATGGCGCAACGCATTGTAAATGGCGATGTGCCTGAAAATCTAAAAACAAAAACGCTGGTATCGCTCGACATGGGCCTGCTGGTAGCGGGGGCCAAATACAAAGGAGAATTTGAAGAGAGACTGAAGGCAGTAATCAAGGAAGTAACCGACTCAAACGGTGAGATCATTCTCTTTATAGACGAGATACACACCCTTATTGGCGCAGGTGGCGGTGGCGAAGGTGCCATGGATGCTGCCAACCTGTTGAAGCCCGCGTTGGCCCGGGGCGAACTGCATGCCATTGGCGCCACTACGCTGAAGGAATACCAGAAATACATCGAAAAAGACAAAGCGTTGGAAAGGCGCTTTCAGTCGGTTATGGTAGATGAGCCCACGGTGGAAGATTCGATCTCGATTCTTCGGGGCATTAAAGACAAGTACGAACTGCATCACGGGGTGCGGATCAAAGACGATGCCGTGATTGCTGCCGTAGAACTGTCGCACCGCTACATCTCCGATCGGTTTCTTCCCGATAAGGCCATCGACCTGATGGATGAAGCGGCCTCAAAATTGCGCATTGAAATGGACTCGCTGCCGGAAGAACTCGATGAGCTTAACCGTAAGATTATGCAATTGGAGATCGAACGCGAGGCCATCCGCAGGGAAAAAGATCGCGACAAAGAGGCCTTACTGAGCAAAGAAATTGCCGAGCGCTCGGCCGAAAGGCAATCGCTAAAAGCTCGATGGGAAAGCGAGAAAGCTATTGTGCATAGCCTGCAACGCGAAAAAGAAAACATTGAACGTTTAAAGTTGGAAGCCGAGCAGGCTGAGAAAGCAGGCGACTACGGGCGAGTGGCAGAAATACGCTATGGAAAAATAGTCGAGGTAGAAAAGAAGGTGCAGCAATTACAGCACGATATGAAGGCCATGCAGGGCGGCCCCACCCTGCTAAAGGAGGAGGTAGACAGTGAGGATATAGCCGAGGTGGTGGCTCGGTGGACAGGCATACCCGTATCGCGCATGCTGCAAAGCGAACGCGAAAAACTGCTGACATTAGAAGCGGCCTTGGGCCAGCGCGTGGCCGGCCAGGAAGACGCCATTAAGGCCCTGAGCGATGCCGTGCGCAGAAGCCGCGCAGGCCTGCAAGACCCCAGGCGCCCCATCGGTTCGTTTATCTTCATGGGTACCACGGGTGTGGGAAAAACCGAACTCTCCAAGGCGCTGGCCGAATACCTGTTTAATGATGAACACGCCCTGGTGCGCATCGACATGAGCGAATACCAGGAGCGTCATGCCGTAAGCCGGCTGATCGGAGCGCCCCCCGGATACGTAGGCTACGATGAGGGTGGCCAACTTACCGAGGCCATCAGGCGAAAACCATACTCCGTCATTTTGCTGGATGAAATCGAAAAGGCCCACCCCGATGTGTTCAATGTTTTGCTCCAGGTGTTGGATGATGGTCGCCTAACCGACAATAAAGGCAGGGTGGCGAACTTTAAAAATACCCTGATTATTATGACCACCAACATCGGCTCGGCCATTATTCAGAAGAACTTCGAAAAAATTACCGATGCTAACTATTTCGAAGTAATGGAAGAGACCCGCGACCAGGTGTTAGATATGTTGAAAAAGTCGGTACGCCCTGAGTTTATCAACCGCATAGACGAAATCATCATGTTCAGGCCCCTGTCGAAGCGCGACATCCGAAGGATTGTTGACATTCAGTTTAAGCAGGTGCAACAGCGGCTGGCCGAAAACGGAATCCGCATCGATATTTCAGAAAAAGCGTTAGACAGATTAGCCTACCTGGGCTTTGATCCTGTGTACGGTGCACGGCCCCTAAAGCGGGTCATTCAACGCGAGTTGTTAAACGAGCTTTCTAAGCAAATTCTAACCGGACAAATAAACCAAGAGGCGGCCGTTTATGTTGATATGAAAAACGAGGTGGAGTTTGAATTCACCAATGTAGAAATGGCTACGGTGTAAGATAAAGGTTGATTCTGTACCGTTAAACAGAATAGTTTGTGGGGTTTGGTTAAGGCCTACGAGATAGGCCAAAAAGGGGTGAGGGCGCGCAAGCGCCCTCTTTCTTTACACCCCCTCCTCCATGTGGAAGAGGCGTCTCAGTTTATCCTGCCCGCGGGCATCCATCAGCATCAGTAAAAAATTACCTTCCTCTATTTTCACAGTGCCTTCGGGGTTCTTGATCAACTTTCGTTGGCCACCTTCAAATTTTACGATGCCGATCAGCACCACATTACACTGCTTTTTCAGGTCGTAAAAAGCCTTGTCGTAATACATGCCGGCAAAGGGGTTGTCGGCCGAAATCAAGAATTGCTTGATATCATATTCGTGTTCCTCGTGTGCATAGGCAATGATCTCTTCGGTAAACACCGCCACATCCGGCTCGTAAATGTAGCTGGCCAGCAGTTTGGATGAGATTTCGTTTTTCGAGATGGCGTAGGTTACACCCGCATTATGAAAAGTACTTTTCAGATTGCCATTATCGAGTGTTACCACATAGTTTAGATTTGAAAAATGCTTCTTCATGTTGATGACGTACACGAGTTTCTCCGTGTCGTCATGCAGATTGATAAAGATGATTGAGGCCTGGCGCAGGTTAGACTTTTCAAGCAATTCGAAATTATTGTAATCCGAATAAAGAATGTACACCTGCTGGTCGTTGTAAAACTCGCGAATGATGTCAATGCTGGCCCTGTCTTTTGTGATGATGGCCACTTGCCTGCCGGCTGCCGCCAAATGCCCGATAACCGACTGGCCAAATTCATTCCACCCCACCATCACCACGTGATTTTTAAACGAGGTGCCATTTAAACCCAATTCTCTTTGCTCTTTCAAGGTGCTCATAAAATTAGAAATCTGTCCGATAACAAAACCATACACGCCCAAACTGGAGAAAAGAAAAATAAAGCCGACCATGCGGCCCCAGTAGCTCACCGGAAAAACATCGCCATAGCCCACGGTGGTGAGCGTGGCCACCAGGTACCACATGGCATCTTGCAGATTATGTACGCGCGAACCCGGAATACCATATTCCAACTGAAACAACACCGCCACCAAAATGCCGTAAATAATGATGATGGCTCCTACCCGATAAAACAGCGACTTGTAGTTGGGTTGCTTCATGATGGCAAACTCATGGAAAAGTAAACTAAAATGGGCAAAATTCTAAAATCGCTGCATTTAACTGCTGGCAGCCGGGGCTGACCGCCTGAAAAAATACCGATAAAGAGGTATTGCTATTGCCCACCAGAAGAGGCTTCTTCGAAGTTCTTAAGTCTGCTGTCCATCGCAACTTTGGCTTTATATTATGATGTATTTCGCCCGCGCTCTACCGGCTTCTGTCGCCTTCTTTTGCTCGCTGCTGCTGCATGGGCAAGACTGGCGCGAGTTATATAAACAGGCTGAAACCCACTATGCAGCCGCTGCACTGGAGCCCGCCCGGGCCGCAGCCGAAGAAACGTTGCAGGCGTATGTGCGCGAAAGCGGAGAGCCAAACGACAGTTATGCAGCTATTCTGCGACTGCTGGTGAGCATATACTCCGACCTGGAGCAGCCTGGTAAAGGACTGGAATATGCGCTAAAGGAAGTACAACTGCGCGAACCAAAACGTGACGAAGCCTTGGCAACAGCCCTTGCCAATGCGGCCATGCTGTACCAGCAATTGGACCAACCCGACCGCGCCATTGCGCTATTGCAACAAGCTGAAAAAATCCAACTCGACTTCTATCCTGCTGACGACCCTACCGTACTCGCTATCCGCCTCAGCCTGGCCATCAACCACTACCTCGTCAATCAGAATCAATCGGCACTAACAATTTTTCAAGACCTATTTAAAAATAAATCGAAACTGCAACAGGACAGCGAAACCCTGCGCGCCTGGTACTACCATGGCTTGCTGCACATGGAGCTGAACAAGCTACAAGAAGCCATCTACATCTTACTGGAGGGCGAACAGAAATACCTGGAGGCACAAGCGCACGAGTCTTATGAGTTTGTTGCGCTGCTGCAAAGCCTGGCCGAGGCGTATTACCAGTATCAGTTATATTACAAAGCTGACGAGGCCAACGATCGCGCCCTGGCGCTGGTAGCAAAGCTCCAATTACCTGCCGATGAGTTGGTGTTTAAACTCTGGAGCGGCAAAAGCAACACGTTATTTGCGCTGCAGCGCGATGCCGAAGCCGAGCAGTGGTTGCAAAAGCTGGCTGCTGCCAAAGATGCCCGCCCCACCTATGCACAAACACTGGGTATCAAGGCCGGTGTATGGCAAAACCGTGGCCGCGAGGCTGAAGCTGAAAAAATCTATACCCAGGCACTGGAATTGATTGACAAAAACAAGGCTGAAGAAGCTGAAATCTACATCGGTATAAGCGATAAAGCCGGTATGCTGTATGCCAAACTGGAGCAACCCGAAAAGGCGACAACTCTTGGTAACGAAGCCGTGGCACTGGCTTTAACCCACTTTGGCGAAAATAGCGTGGGCTACGCCCGTGCCCTCACCAAAAAAGGGTCATTACAACTACAATTACAGCGCGCTGATGATGCGCTCCTATCGTTCGGGCAGGCATGGGCTGTACTGCAGCCGCTGCCACCACAGCATGAGGTAGTATTGGTGCAAAGCGGAATGGCCCAGGCTTATCAGCAAAAAGGGCAATTTGGCCATGCTGACTCGCTCTACGCCCGAGCGTTAGCTCAATATAAAGAGGGCCGCTTAACACCTGACCCCTACCTGCCTGTTTTGCTGGGCCGCTATGCCTCGCTACAAGAAGCACAAGGCAAGTGGCTGGCAGCCCGCGACCTCATGCAACAAGCGGCTGCCGAAATCAGAAAAGTGCGGGGCCGCGAACACGATCAATATTCTTCTGCACTGGAAAACCTGGCCTTGCTCAACCTGCGGCTGGGCAACCGGCAACTGGCCAAAAGTCAACTCGACTCAGCCGCGATGCTCTTCGGCACAGATGCCCGTAAAAACTCCGCGGCCTACGCCTCGCTACTACTTAACCTGGGCCGTTTTCACCAGGCCGCAGGCGATTACACGGAGGCCGAGCCTTTGATCAAGCAAAGTGTTGCCCGCTTTAAGGCAGTGGATGAAAAAGGCGAGGGTTATGCCAACGCGCTCAACACGCTTGCGCTGTTGTATCAAACGCTTGGCAACTTTGCCGAGGCACAGCCGCTACTCACCCAAGCTCTCGAACTCACCGCTCAACGCAACGGAAAAAAGAGTTTAGCCTATGCCACCATTTTGCAAAACCTGGCTACGCTGTATCAGCTGGAAGAAAAGTACGACCTCAGCGAGCAGTTGCTGACCGAAGCCAACGCGATTGATCGGCAAGTACTGGGGTCCAATTCGCCACAATATGCAGTGAGCCTGCAGAACCTGGCTACTTTGTATCAAAAGAAAAAGAATACACAAAGAGCCACTGAACTACTAGGGGAAGTGAAAAGCGTTTTTGAGAGCACCGTTGGCGTGCGCCATCCCTCCTACGCCACCGTGGTGAGCAACCTGGCCGCGCTTTATCAGGATCAGGGCAATTATGGGCAATCAGAAAAGTTCTGGAGAGAAAGCGTATCACTGCGCAAAGAACTCTTTGGCGAGGATCACCCCGAGTATGCACGCGCGCTCTTCGGCCTGGCATCTATTTACTTTGCCACCGATAGATACGATGAGGCCCGGGGCTACTTCGAATTGGTTATTGCCAAGTACCAGAGCCAGATCGGCAGCTACTTTGCTGCCCTGAGCGAGAAAGAAAAAGGCGCGTTTTATGCGCGCATCAAGCCCGTGTTTGAAGCCTACCAGGATTTCTGTGTGCAGAACATCGCCAGGCAAAAAAATACAGCCGAAATGGCTGCCGAGCTCTTCAACCTGCAGTTGTCCACCAAGGCCATTCTTCTCAATGCCTCCAATAAAGTGCGCAACGTCATTGCCAACAGCACGGATGCCGACCTGAAAAATATGTATCGCGAATGGCTCAGCACCAAAGAAGCCCTGGTGGGCATCTACAACCTCACTGCCGAAGAGCGACAAAAGACTGGTGCCGACCCGCGGCAATTGGAGGCCAGAGCAAACGACCTGGAAAAACAATTGTCGGCACGGTCGGAATTATTTGGGCAACAGGCCACCTCGGCAGCACCGCGCTGGCAGCAAGTACAGCAAGCGCTGAAAAACAACGAGATAGCGATAGAGATTATGCGCATCCGCAAAAAATACACAGCAGACTCAATCTACTACGCTGCGCTTATCGTCACGCCAACAGCCGGGGCCCCGCAACTGATGATCTGGCCCCACGGCCAGACGCTTGAAAACCGGTGGTTTCGCTACCATCGCAACCACATCAAATTTCAACTGAAAGACACACTCTCGTACAAATTTTTCTGGCAACCCCTCGTAACCTTTGTTCCGTCTAATGCCTCCGTATACCTGAGTTGCGATGGCGTATTTAACAAAATCAACTTTAACACCCTTCAAAATCCGGCCAGCCAACGTTACGTGCTGGACGACTACACCATTCGAACGATCAGCAATACCCGCGAACTGCTGGAGGTAAGTACAGAGGTTAATAGGAGTACCGCTGTTGCCAGCATTTTTGGCCATGTGGATTTCAACTTGTCGGAAGCAAATACGGTAAGCGGCAGCAGGCGGGCCGCCTCGCGCTTTGGCTTTAAGGGCGAAGATATACCCATGTTGCCGGCCACCGAGGCGGAGGTGAACCTGCTGCAAAATTTGTTGCGCGCCAACCAGTGGCAGGCCAACGTATTTACCCTCGAGCATGCCACCGAAGAAAACCTGAAAAAAGTTTCCAGCCCGGTGCTGCTACACGTGGCCACACATGGCTTTTTCCTGAGCGATGTAGACATCGACCACTCGATTAGCAGCGATGAAAACTCGTTTGCACAGAATCCGCTGCTGCGGTCGGGCATTTTGCTGGCCGGGGCGGGCGTGGCGCAGGGCACGGGTGGCGAGGATGGGGTGCTTACAGCTTACGAAGCCATGAACCTGAACCTGGATCAAACCGAGTTGGTGTCGCTCTCAGCCTGCGAAACCGGGTTGGGCGAAGTGCGCAATGGCGAGGGGGTTTATGGGCTGCAGCGCTCATTTTTGGTGGCAGGTGCGCGCTCGCTGCTCATGAGCCTGTGGCAGGTAGACGATGCCGCCACCCAGGAACTGATGACCTCCTTTTACAGCCTTTGGATGGCGGGGCAGCCCAAAATTGAGGCATTTAGAAAAGCACAACAGGAAATAAAAAACAAGTACGAGGCGCCTTACTTCTGGGGTGCTTTTGTGCTGATCGGGAGGTAAGTTTTATGTTGATGGCGGACGGCAAAAATCCACAAAAATTTAACTTTCAAATTTTATCAAATGACGATAACTTCATCCGCAGATAAAATACAACTGTTGGCAACTATGCGCGCCTTTCTGATTTTAGTAGCAGCCCTTACGGCATGTGGTGTGTGTGCGCAGAAAAATCCTGCAACGCCCACCCCGGTGGACTCGATGGCCTATTATAACAACACCAAGAAACCGGCTATCAGCGATGCCAAGGCAACGGAGTATGCCCCCACTATTCAGGCTGATGGCAAAACAATTATCTATGAGGCCAGCTCGTACGGTAAATCGTACAAACTGTTTCAGGCGCGTTTTAACGATAAATCGTGGGGCGAAATTGAAGCGCTGGAAAAAATTAATGCCACGGGCGACTCTACCGATCTTATTGGCGGGCCCAGCCTGAGCTTCGATGGCAACACGTTGTACTTCTTCCGCTCGGTAGGCAAAATGGCTAACCATGAAATATTTTTCTCGCAGCGTACACGTGAAGGCTGGGGCGAACCGCAGAACATAGGCGCACCCATCAACACCGAAGGTTACGAAGGCTTCCCGTCCATCAGTGCCGATGGCCGAACATTGTATTTTGTCAGGCAAAATGCAGAAGGCGCGCAATCCAAAGAAATCAAGAAACTGGAACAGTTCTGTTACAGCATCTACCGAACGGTGAAAGATAAAACGGGTAATTGGAGCAAGCCCGAAAAATTGCCGTGGCCCATCAACCAGGATTGCGAGAAAGCGCCACGCATCATGGCAGATGGCCGCACCCTTATTTTCTCCTCCAATCGCCCCGGCGGCAAAGGCGGGTTTGACATGTATCAAACCAAACTAAACGACCTGGGTGAGTGGACCATGCCCGAAAACCTGGCGTTTGTCAACACTGAACTCGATGACCAGTTGCCCTGCATCTCGGCCGAAGGCGACCTGATGTACTACACCTACAACAATAACGACATCTACTCGGTGGTAATTCCGCCCAAACTGCGCCAGTTTATGAACAACATTGTACAGGGCTTTATTACCGATGCCGATACCAAGGCGGGCATCGCTGCCGAGATAGTGGTGACCGATGCGCTTACCTCCGAGCAGGTGATGACCATGGGCAACAACCCCGATGACGGCCGCTACACACTCGTACTGCCCGTAGGCAGAAGCTTTAACCTGGAGTTCAAGAAAGAAGGCTACTCCAGTTTTACGTACGCGCTCGATTTAAGCAACAAAAAAAAGTATGAGCAAATTTCGCTCGATGTGCAGTTGTTCAAAACCGTAAGGCTGGCCCTGAACGTAAACGACCATGAACTGTTTGAGCCCTTGCTGGCCGATGTGAAAGTGCGCGAAAAGGGCCAGAACACGTACGTGAAAGAATCAAAAACAAATGCGCGAAACGGCCGCTTGCAGTTGGAGCTGCCCATCGGCAAAGACTATGAAGTAATTGTGAGCGCACTGCACTTTAAGGGCGCCATTCTCAACTTTAACACCATGGGGCTGGTGATTTATCGCGAGTTTGAAAAATACCTTGAGTTGGTACCGGAAAAAACAGAGGTGCTGCTCAACGTTGCCGACCTGGTAAACAACTCGAAAGTGAAGTCGAAAGTGATTCTGAAAAACAGAACACGCGATGAAACGATTGAAGTTGAAGGCAATCAATTGGTGGCGCTGCGTTCGGGCGACCGCTACGAAGTAGAAGTAACCAGCGACCAGGGTTATGCCTTTAACTCCACCACCATCGATCTCACAACGGGTAAGATTACGCAAGTAGATGTACCGCTTCAAAAGCTCGAGCTCAATGCAAAACTCACCCTGAAAGACATCAACTTCGAGTCGAACTCCGACAAACTTTCGGATGTCTCTTTTACCGAGTTGAGCCGTGTAATCAAGCTGATGCGCGAAAACCCCACGCTTAAGGTTGAAATTGGCGCACATACCGATGACGTTGGCTCCGAAACGTACAACCTCATCTTATCGAACAAGCGTGCCAAAAGTGTGATGGACTATCTCATTGAAAACAAAATACCGGTAGATCGATTTGTGGCCAAAGGGTATGGCGAAACGGCCTTCAAATTTCAAAACGATTCGGAAGAGAATCGCGCCAAAAACAGAAGGGTGGAACTGAAAATTTCAAGCATCTAACAATTATGAAGAACCTGCTGCTCCTGCTGTTGATACCCGTGGCAAGCTTCGGCCAACGGATAAAGTATAAAGATCTCTTTCCGCAGTTCAGCAGCATGTCGCAGGAAGAAATAAAGTACGCGCTGAAAGAATACCTTGCCGAAGACCCGGATCACCCCAATGCCAACTTTCGCCTGGCGATGATCTACGAGAAACACTACAAAGGGGCCGATCCACTAACCGAGTATGCCTATGCCATGGCCAATGCCAACGAAGCAAAACTGCGCTTTGTCAAAGCAAAACAATTGATTGACGAGCGCGAGGTTGACCGCAACAACGACTACTACCTTACCATCTTCAAAACCTTCGATGCCAAAGGCCGCCCGTCCGTAGCCTATCCGCTGGTTGCCAACAAGATCACCAAGGGCTACGACTCGGCCGTTCAGTTTTTGGAAAAAATGCCCGTGATCTACAAAAACTTCACCCGATCGGTTAAACACTACGATCAGGCCGTAAAGATCTTTGCCCAAATCTCAAACGAATACCCCAGCCCCGAAGACCTGTACCTGCTTCATACCCCTGCCCTGGAGCAGCGACTTACTTCGCTAAAATCTAACTACGATTCATGCCTCTACTTTCTGGATCAATACCTGGCTCACACCAAGGAATATCCGCTGCAGCAGCACAGGCAGAAATACAAAATCAGGCCTATTGAAACCTACCGGCTGGACGGCCTTATCACGCGATTGAATTTCCTTACCGATAACATTGAGTTATGGAATTACGGAGCGTGGGTAGACCAGGTGCGCAAAATCATTAGTACCCAGATTGCCGACCTGCGCGTAAAAATAAACGCCAGCAACCAGCGCTTTGACGAAGCCCTGGAAAAGATCAACTCTTCCCCTGCCTCGCAAATGCCAACGATGGCCAGGCTCGATAAGCAGTTGGTCTTTAACCTGAACAACTTCGATCGCCAATCCATGATACTTGCCCTGCTGGAGTATAAGAATTTCAGGCAGGAATGGGACATTGCCTCACGCACACAAGAGCCCGATACCACTTTTTCCGATCGCAACGCTGAAATCTACAGCAACTTAATTTACCATAGCCGCAAGGCCGATACGCTCATCAAAGAGTTTAAGACGCGCATTACGCCACAAGAGGTAAAAAAACACAGCGAGTTTGTAAGCCGTTTTTACGGAGGCCAGCCCGGTCTGGAAAAATTTGGCTTGAGCGAGCAGGAGCGCATCACCACGTCTTTCAACAACTATTCGCAACTGCTGCGCGAAAATCTGCTGAAGGCACAGCAGCCCGAAGTTGTGCTAATGAATAAAGAGAAAAGTGTGAAGTCCGGGCGGTGGGTGGTGCCGCTGGTGGTATCTACATCCGACTCGTTGACCCGGGCCGAACAAGGTCTGCTCATCACGAAGTTCAACCAGAAAAATGCTGACGGCAGCGCTTACCTGGCAGGGGTGTACAAACCCGACAAAAAGAAAAATATTTTTATTACCTACCTGGTGCGTGTGGGTGCCGATGGCCGCGTAGCGTGGCAAAAAGACATCAGCATGGCGGTAGACAGTGCAGCCGTAAATGATGCCCACACCTACCCGGGGCCTGTGGTTACCACACAAGAAGGCTGCGCCCTGCTGGTGCGCTCAGTTCATGCCACGCGGGGCGATGGTGTGAACACCTTTATTTATTTCAATGATAGGGGTGAGGAAAAAACCCGCAAACGCCTGAAAGGCACACCGTTTCCGCGCTACCTGATTTACAATGAAAGCAGCAACTCTTTTGTGATGCTCATGAAGGGTACCGATGCGGCCGAAAATTTTACCGAGCAGCAAAACATCACCGCCCTGAGTCTGAACGTGCTGGGCGATGTGTTGTGGCAGAGAGACATTGCCCTGATGGGCACCGTGGTCAATCTGATCAGCGTGAGCGATGGCTACCTCATTGCCGGCAACTACCTGGCAATGCGAGACCAAAACGGCAAAGAGATACGGACGAAGACCAGCGCCAAAGAGTGCAGCCCGTATTTAATCAAGCTGAGCGAAAAGGGCGAGGTGCTGCAAATCAAACCGCTGGCGGTTCCTTTCTCCTTCTGCCTGAAACGGGCCGTGAAAGTGAACAACAATTCGATTAACCTGATTGGCTATAAAGAACCGATCGACACCGCTTTATTAAAACCTCTCATTGCCAGCGAGCCGGTGCTCCACACCATGACCAACCGGCAAGGCGATGTGGTTTGTACCAATTATTAACGGGGCATCGTTTGCCTCTGCTGTAAAAATCCGCCTGCCTTATGCCCTCCGTTCGTTATCTTGTAGGCATAACTATTTCCAGTGATGAAGCTCAAGATCCAAGTTTTACTGAGATGTATAGCCATCTTGTTTGCGCACGCCAGCGTGGCGCAGTCGTACGACCCTGCCCTTTTCAAAGACCTTCGTTTTCGGTTTATAGGGCCTGATGGCAACCGGGCCATCGCGGTAGCGGGCGAGCCCGGCAACCCGCAGGTGAGTTATATCGGTGCCGCCTCGGGCGGATTGTGGAAAACCGAAGACATGGGCTTTCACTGGCAGTCCGTTTTCGATGGTCAAGATGATTCGTCTATCGGTGCCATCGGCATCTCCTCCTCGCATCCGCGCCAGGTGTGGGTGGGCACAGGCGAAACGTTTTTGATTCGCCCCCATCACTCGGTAGGTAATGGCGTGTATAAATCGCACAACGGAGGAAAAACCTGGAAGCACATGGGGTTGGAGCGCACCTTCCGCATCAGTCGCGTCATCGTGCATCCCACCGATACGAACATTGTGTACGTGGCCTCGATGGGCCACACGCATGGGCCACAACCGGACAAGGGCGTGTACAAAACCGCAGACGGGGGCAAAACCTGGGAGCGCGTACTTTTTGTGAACGAGTTCACGGGTTGTTCCGACTTGTCGATGGACTCTAAAGATCCCAACATTCTGTTTGCCGCTATGTGGCAGGTAGAGATAAAAACCTGGGGGCTTAACAGCGGTGGGCCCGGCAGCGGCATTTACCGCTCCAAAGACGGGGGCAAAACCTGGCAGCCATTGCGCAATGGTCTGGAGAGCGGCCCCGCGCACCCGGTGGGAAAAACTTCGGTAGACGTTGCGCACACCAATCCGAAAATTGTCTACGCCCTGGTGGAAGATAAAGAGCCGCGGTTATACCGATCGGAAGACGGGGGCGACAGCTGGAAGCTGATGCAAAAAAATCACTCCATGGGCCAGCGTGCCGGTTACTACATCAGGCTGCGTGTGTCTACCAAAAACGAAAATGAACTCTATACCATCTGTGTGGGCGTGCTCAAATCAACCGATGGCGGAAAGACCTTCGATAAGAATTTCGGCCCGTGGTCGGCCGGGGGCGATAATCACGACATGTGGTTCGACCCCCAATTGCCCGACCGCATGATGTGTGCGCACGATGGCTGCGCCAACCTGAGCTTTAACGGTGGTAAGACATGGACGAACATCAACCTGCCCATCGCACAGATGTATCACATAGCAGTAGACGACCGCGTGCCTTATCGGGTGTACTCTAATCGGCAAGATGCCTGGTCGTACCGCGGGCCCAGCCGCACATGGGGCGGCAGGTCTATTCCGTTGGGCGAGTGGGTGGGCATCGGTGGGTGCGAAAGCGGCTTTGCTCAGCCCGATCCGTTCGATGCCAACACGGTATGGTCGGGCTGTTACGATGGCGGGCTGGACGTGGTGGACATGAATACGATGAATGCGCGCGATGTGCGCGTATGGCCACAAACTCAAATTGGCGCTGCCCCTGCCGATGCACGCTATCGCTGGCATTGGAATTTCCCCATGGTGCTGTCGCGCCACGTGCGCGGCCGCGTGTGGGTAGGCAGCCAGTATGTGCACCAATCTGATAATCGCGGCCAGAGCTGGCGCGAAGTGAGCCTTGACCTCACAACGAACGACAAAACGCATCAACAAAACTCGGGTGGCATGGCCAACGACAACCTAATGACCTGGGACGGCTGCACCTTGCTCTCCATGGCCGAGTCTCCCATCCAGGAAGGTGTGCTGTGGACGGGCAGCAACGATGGACTCATTCACCTGACCCGCGATGGCGGCAAAATGTGGACGCGTGTGTCGGACAACATCAAAGACTTGCCTAAGTGGGCCACCATCCGCCACATCGATGCTTCGTGGCACCATGCAGGTACCGCCTACGTGGCCGTGGCAGCAAACTACATTGGCGATTTCAATAGCTATGTATACAAAACCACTGACTTCGGGAAGACATGGACACGCCTAAGCACCAACTTTCCCAGCTCCAACTCCAACTATGTGCACCAAATTGTAGAAGACCCGGCCAAGAAGGGTTTGTTGTTTCTGGGTACCGACAAAGCGCTGTACTTCTCGCCTGATGACGGCCAGAACTGGACACGCCTGAACAGCAATCTGCCTCCCGCACCCATGTATGGCATTGCGGTGCAACGAAACTTTCGCGATCTGGTAGTAGCCACCTACGGGCGCGGCATCTATATTTTAGACGACATCACACCCCTGCGCGAACTCACCGAAGCCGTGCAACAAAAGGCGGCTCATCTATTTTCGGTTAGACCCGCCTACCGCTTCCGCCAGAAAGAATCGATCAAAACAGAAAATAGCTTTGTGAACGGACAAAATCCACCGTATGGTGCTGACATCAATTTTTATTTAAAGGAAAAATCGGCCGACAGCGTAGAGCTGGTAGTGCTCAATGACAAGAATGAGACCATACAAAAGCTAAAAATAAAAAACCGGCCCGGCTTTCAGCGCGTGTGGTGGGATTTGAAATTGGAAGATTATGTGCTACCCAAGTTGCGCACCCAACCACGTGGCAAAGACTGGGTATCGCTGAATGACAAAGGCGAACGCGACATGTTCATTTTCGACCTTGACATCGGCCCTGGCCTGACCCCTCCGCTGGTGCCGCCCGGCAACTACACGGTGGTGCTGCGGGCCCACGGGCAGGAGCAGCGCCAAACAGTTACCGTGCTGCGCGACCCCACCACGCAGGGGCAAGACAGCGACATTGCGGCACAATTCGAGCATGGCGTGCGCCTGTTTACTTCCATCAACCTGTGCCTGGCACTGATAGACGACATGGAGAAAACGCGCGCACAATTACTCAAGACGAAAGACCCAAAGGCGCTGGCGCTGGAAGAAAAGATATATCAACTGGAAGCCAGGCTACACGATGTGCACGCCACCGGTGCACGCATGGATATCTTTCGCAATCCCCCGCAGGTATTAGAGCGACTGCTGGCCATGAGCAAAGAAGGTATCGTAAGCAGTGCGGACTACGCCCCCACCAGTCAGCAACTGGAAGTGTACCGCCTTCAGAATAGTTTGCTGCAAGAGGTAGAGGCAGCTTACAAAACCCTGAAGCAAAGTGCCGAGCTGAAGAAGATGAAGGGTCTGTAGCTTACACGAAGGACTATTTACCCGATGCTCAGCACACGGAATGGGAACAGAATTACGGTGCTTATAAGTTGGATGACCACAGCGAACGTAAAGCCTATTACACGGAGGGGCAAGGCCACCAGCCACAGAAGCGGAAAGGTAAGTATGAGTAGCAAGGCGATGGGCCAGCAGAGCACCAACAACAAGCACCACAACACGAGGCCGATAAACAAGCGCATAACACTGGGTTTTGGTGTGCAGTACGAAGCAAGAAATATTCCACCCTCCACGGTGGCGTTGCGAGGGCTTCACGCAGCTTTTTTTGCCAGGGTGGCCAAGGCTACTCGCAAAAACTGAACACCTTAATGTGCGTTAGCGGTCAGGCTGTCGCAGCGGCTCAGCGCTTGCCGTGCTTCCGCAGTTTCCACAATACCGCGTTTGCGCCCCCATTTATTATACAAGAAGGTAGCCACTTGCGCGAGTTCTAATTCGGTAAGCTGTGGCATCCCCGGCATGGGTTGATTGTACAGTTGCCCATTCACTGTCATGGTTCCCTTCACACCATTCCTCATCAGGCAAATAACGCTTTCAAAATTTTTATCAATGTAGTCGGAGGTATTGACAGGCGGATACACCAACCCCAGTCCCGATCCGTCTTGCTGATGGCAATTGCTGCAGTGCGCCAGGTACAGCGCCTCGCCCCTAGCCAGGTACTGCCGCGTTTTGGTATCGTGTTGCGAGCAGGCCAATGCCAAAGCAAAGCATAATAAAAATACAACTCCCCTAATAATCATGAGGCTGGGCGCGCAGGTATTTAATATCAGCAATCAACTTGTTTACTTCTTCTTCGCGTGTACCATCGTACTTACCACGAATGCGCTGTTGACGGTCGAGCAGCAAAAACAAACCGCTATGGATAAAGCCATCAGGCTCGCTTTGATCTTCCATGGCGGTAGCGAAGTAGCTGGTCTGCGCGATCTTGTAAATCGAATCTTTCGCGCCTGTAACAAAACGCCAGCGCTTGCTTTCTACGCCCAGCCGTGCAGCAAAATCGCGCAGCAGCGCTACGGTGTCGTATTCCGGATCGATGGTGTGCGAGAGCAGCAACACATCATCCATGCCTTCGGTAGCATGGTAAACCCGCAACATCTGCGTTTTCATCACCGGGCAGATGGTGCGGCAACTGGTAAAGAAAAAATCGGCCACGTACACCTTCCCCGCCACGGTGGCGTTGGTAACGGGGGTGCTGTCCTGATCAACAAATTGAAAAGGAGCAATGGTGTGATAAACGATATCGCTGCCCACCACCCTGCGCTCTCCAAAAACGGGCATGGGTGCGCGCTTGGGGGCACATCCCGCAACAACCATCAGGGCCAGCATACTATAATACAATTTCATCGCCTTCGTTAATGTAAGTGCCATAGGCAACCAATAAATTTTGACCAAAAAAAACTTTTCCATTCTTTGAGCGATACTTCGCCAATGTAGCCAGCGGCTCCTTTCCCTTTTCTGCTGTTTGCTGATCTACGGTAGTGACCACACAGCGGCTACAGGGCTTCACACCCGTAAACCGGCTTTGCCCGATGGCAAAATTTTTCCACCCGTCTTCCTCGTAAGGGCGCCCCCCGGTAAAAACCAGGTTGGGCCTGAATCTGTTCATCGGCACGGGTGTGGCCAACCGACTGTTCAGATCATCGAGCGAACTTTGTCCCACGATCAGCAGAGGGTATCCATCGGCCAGGCTAACGTGTTGATCTGGCGCTGCATAGTTCGGGTCAATCTGCCGGGCGTTGGCTTCCGGAAATGCTACAAGCTTACACCTAATTTTAAGATGCTCCGAAAACCACTCACTGTGCTGCCTGCTCACTTCGATTACCTCCACGGGTGAATCCCACACTACGGCTGAGATGGCGGGGCCCTGCTCGCCTTGCGCCACAGACATTGGCAAGCGCTCCGCGTTAAATGAAATTTCAAACCCATCAGCCGTAGCAGCCAGATTGAACAGCGCCATCCGCGGATAAACACGTTGCGTAAGAAACTGGTTGTGCCCGTCAACGAGCATCCACCGCCTGTCGTGCGCCAACCCCTTGGGCAATACGCGTGCCGAAGGAACACGAATGCCTCCCAGCGATTTGACGGGGAAAATCCAGATTTCCGATAGGCATAGCATGTTGAACAGTAAGCAGTATTTTTGTGTTTGTAAAGGTATTGTGTAAGCTGCAAAAGAAAACAAAACGCTCAACGAAATTATGGCCCGCGATGCTGCGCTGTGGTATTT
>Ga0224723_1000849_pt1 | contig 20087 bp, 21 predicted proteins | sample Balambano_FR2_Me_FD_161647 | JGI IMG/M metagenome (GOLD analysis project Ga0224723, IMG submission 161647) | Freshwater sediment microbial communities from Lake Towuti, South Sulawesi, Indonesia - Balambano_FR2_MetaG | ecosystem: Environmental > Aquatic > Freshwater > Lake > Sediment | place...
GGTCATTGGTTTGTTCATTAACCGTTATGAGTTTGGTGTAGATGTCTGAACCCCATCCACAGGTCTAGTCCACTACCTTTCGATCGAATTGGCTTAGAAAACTTTCGCTGTATTCGTCAGGCGGGGCAGATTGCAGGCGGGCTGGCGCACATCCCGATGGGGCAGTGGTGGGGCAACCAATCTGTGCCTATGACAGGAATTGCCGCAGTTGGCGTTGCGCCAGAGTACCGAGGTTCGGGAACAGCAATCGCTTTGGTGCAGCATACGATTCGCGAGCTTCATGCCCAGGGAATTCCGCTTTCCGTGCTTTATCCAGCGACTCAGCGGCTTTACCGCAAAGCGGGCTATGAGCAAGCGGGAACCTCGTGCGGTTGGGAAATTGCCACCGCTGCAATTCAGCCCCAAACAAGACTGCTGCCGATTCATGCGCTGCCGATCGACGCTGAAACTTTCCTAGCGCCCTATCAGCAGCAAGCCCGCTTGACCAACGGCGCGCTCGATCGACCGATTGCCATTTGGCGTGAGCTGCTAAAAACCGATGAGAAACAGTCTGTGTTTGCCTATGGATTTGGGGCGATCGAGCAGCTTCAGGGATACGTTATTTTCAGCCAGGATCGAACCGACGACAGCGTGATTTTGCAAATCAGAGATTGGGTCGTGCTCACCCCCGCTGCGGCTCAGACATTCTGGACATTTCTAGCGGATCACCGCTCTCAAATTGAAAAGGTGCACTGGAAAGGAGCGGCGATCGATCCGCTGACGCTGCTTTTGCCTGAGCAAGCCGCTCATCCCCGGTTCATCGAACGCTGGATGATGCGCGTGGTTGATGTGCCCAGGGCATTATCTAAGCGAGGCTACCCGTTTGGTGTAGAAACCGAGCTGCACTTTGAGATTCAGGATGACCTGATTCCAGAAAATAACGGCAGATTTGTGCTGTCGGTTGCCAACCAGCAAGGTGAAATCACCAAGGGCGGCAGGGGCGATCTTAAGCTCGACATTCGGGGACTGGTGCCGCTCTACACAGGTTTGTTTACGCCACAGCAGCTACAGCTTGCCGGAACATTAGAGGCAACAGAAACCGCCCAATTGGCAGCAACTCAGCTTTTTGCGGGATCCTCACCCTGGATGCTCGATTTCTTCTAAGTTCACGACTGGCGAACTGTCGCAGTACCAGCCAGATAACAGAGAGGGGCAAGACCGCCTCGCCCCCAATAATCGTTACTATCCAGGTTTTAGACAAACCTGAAGGCAGCATCATCGACGCTGAGCGTCGGAGAAACGTTTTGCAAAATTGCGATTTGCTCTCCTCTAGCAGCAACACCCGGATCATAGATTAGGGCAGCGCTGGTAATGCCGAACTCAGTGAAGAAGTCGAGGCTATAAAGATCAGCCGACCCATTGAGCTGAATAAAGTCCTCTTCACTGTTGAAGTCAGTGATTAGAGCATAGTCATTTTCACCCGTCGATCGAGGATTACCGTCATCGTAGTAGACCCGCGTTGCGTCGCCCAGCACAAACGTATCGCGTCCTGCCCCACCGGTGAGCGTGTCAATCTCGAATACGCCAAAGCCAAACCGCGCGTTGCGTGAATCAACGCCAATCAGGCGATCGTTGCCGTCACCGCCATTGAGGAAATCAAATCCAGCGCCGCCCTCTAGCGTATCTGCGCCCGCGTCACCGTTGAGCGTATCGTCCTCAGTGCCGCCAAAGAGGTAGTCACGTCCATCGCCGCCGTTGAGCGTGTCAAAGCCATCGCCGCCATTGAGCTGGTCATTGCCCGCGTCACCGTTGAGCGTGTCACTGCCAAACCCACCAAAGATGCGATCGTTGCCGCTGCCGCCAGAAACGAAGTCAAAGCCATCGCCCGCGTCGATGATGTCGTTGCCTTCGTCGCCGCTGATTTGGTCATCGCCCGCATTGCCAAAGATGCGGTCTCTACCGCGCCCTCCAGAAATGGTGTCGTTGCCGAAACTAAACCCCTCGTTGCTGTCGCCAAAAATGATATCGTTGCCATCACCGCCATTGAGGACATCATTGCCGTCGCCGCCTGTGATGTCGTCGTCACCTGCATCACCATCGACCGTATCGTTGCCTTCTCCAGCATTAATCAGGTCATCGCCATCGCCGCCAGAGATGCGGTCATTGCCAGCCAATGCCAGAATCGTATCGTCGCCTTCTAAGCCAAAGATGGCATCCCTGTCTTCAGTGCCAAAGAGGAAGTCATCATCGTCAGTGCCAACAATCTCATTGGGAGGCGTGAGGGTCAGGTTGAGGGTGTAATCGCCTGTTCCGGAGCCAAAGCCACTGCCTTCAACGAAGGGGTCATAGCTGAAATTACTAAACCCGCTGACTCCGATGTAGTAAGTGCCAGAAGAGTTGACCGTAAAGTCAATGAACGAATCAAATGTGAAAAATTCATCAGGAGCAGGAGTATCATCACTGACAGCCAATTCATTCCCAGCACTGTCAAACAGTCGCAGTACGCTATCCAGAGGAGAACCATACACCCTTGCGTCAATGTCGATCGACAACTGATCGCCTGCATTAAGCTCTACCTTGTACAAGTCAACATCGGATTCAGGGGCGATGTTGGGATTGTTGCCGATCCGGGCTGCCAAAGTGAAAGCACTCCGTCCGTCAGAGTTCAATCCCGTGTCGATCGCCGTAGCAATGGTGTCGTTTGACTCGATTTCGGTATCTACGGTTGGGTCAACCGACACAACCGCTGTGTCTGGTGCCGCGTCAGACGGTGATAATCCAGGTACACCCACAACAGCCGCAAAATTAAGTGCGCCATCGTCTCCCAACACGGTCAGGGGCACCTGCACTTGCAGTGAATTGTTGGCATAGAAAATGGGTGCTTGTGCCACCACAGAGAAACCGGTGTTAAGGATGTTAACGAAGCCGGGAGTGAATTGCTCGCTGTACAGGTCAATGAGCAGGTCAGCGCCGATCGCCCCGCCTTGCTGACCCGGTGGCGCAAACAAGCTTTGGGTGGCAGGATTGCCGGTTGCCGGATTTTGATCGAGGTCTAAATCGATCACGCCTCCCACAGAATTAAAGTTAAAGAATGACGGGGGAGAAATTTCACTAAAAAAATCGATCGCCAAAACCAAGTTGCCGTCTCTGATTGAACCGCTGACCCGATCGATATCCGGTCGCGTAAATCCGTCACCAAACGTATCTCCGAGTGGATCACGAAAGACAGCCATACTGACTCCTTGTCTGGTAAATTTAGTAACGATCGAAAGTTCTCAATCTGCCGATAGCTAGCGTTAGTACGAGTATCTGTATCACGTACGAACCATTTGCTGGCGGCTCAAAAAGCCAATCGAAACCTGAACAGAGAGACGCTGCTGGTCTGTTTGCTTGAGTTTGAAAAGGACTTTAGATGTTGCGCTGAAAGCTGTTGCCTTCACTACAAACTATAGGCAGTAGGTTCCTGAAGTGGCGAGAAGTACTCAGAAGTTTTACGGTTTTAACATAAGTGCTCTAGGCAACAGTACGCAAGACCTTATGCAGGTCTTGATTTAGAAGCGCGATCGTCGATCGCTGACGACAATTTCTGGATGAAGCTAAGGTGAAGTAACGGTATTTCATTCAGTAAACTTTACAAGATGCTGCCCAGAGAAGAATTACTGCAAGGAGTCGAAAATCGAGACAGTGCGGCGCGAGTCATTGACCAAGCCGATCGAGCCATCAAAACTTGGGATGTAGAATTTACGGATTTTCTTTCCCCTCCAGAGCTGGCAGACGTGCAGCAACTGTTTGGTCGGCTGACTGAAGTCCAGATTGCGAGTTGGGGCGGCTATGCTCAGGCAGAGCGGCAGCGCGTGGCAATCGCTCGTTCCGAAATTCCGCTCGACGCGGCTCAGGTGGCGATCGCTGCCCTGGATATTGCCGGAAACTTTTTGTTTGACTCCGCGACGCATCGTGATTTTTTGGGGGCGCTGTTGGGCACGGGCATTGTGCGCGACAAGGTAGGTGACATTCTCGTTTTGGGAGAACGGGGGGCGCAGGCGGTCGTTGTGCCAGAGCTGGTGGAATTTCTGGAGATGCAGCTCACTCAGGTGCGATCGGTGCCGGTGAAGACGCGCCAGATTGATCTGAGCGAACTCAAGATCCGCGAACCCAAAAAGAAAGAACTGACAACCGTAGAAGCATCACTGCGGCTGGATGCCGTCGCCTCGGCTGGCTTTGGCATGTCGCGCAGCAAAATGGCTGATTTGATTAGCGGCGGCGATGTGCGGGTGAACTGGAAAGAGGTCACTCAGGCAAGCCATCTGCTAAAATCTGGCGATCTGGTTGCCATTCGCGGCAAAGGGCGGCTAGAAGTGGGCGAGATTGCCGTCACCAAAAAAGACCGCTACCGAGTTCAGCTCACGAGGTTTATGTAGCTCATGCTCTTGTCGCGTCATTCCTACAAGGCGATCGTCACGGCAATTGCCCTGGTGCTGCTGCTGGCACTGCTGACGCTAACGCTGCTGTCGATTGTCACGATGTCTTTGGGGTGGCACGTTGTTCTAGAACTGGCAGCGCATTTTCAACGTCAGTATTGCGGGTTAGGACTCGCGCTATTTGGGCTGCTGCTGCTCACTCGCCGCCGCCTGCCAATTTGCATAGGAGCGTTTTGTGTGGCAGTGCTGTTGAGCAACCTGCTGCCCTGGTATTTGCCGCCGTCGGGGGTCGCGTCTACTTCTGCCGATTTGAGAATTCTATTGTCAAACGTCTGGGACAAGAATCAACAGTTTTCGGCAGTGCTGTCGCTGATTCGGCAAGAGCAGCCCGATCTCGTTGTGCTGATGGAAGTCAAGCCATCAAAGGCAGAAGCGCTGGCATCGTTGAGTGACTTGCTGCCCTACTCGTTTGCGATCGACGGCAGAGGCACAACCGGCATTGCGATTCTCAGTCAGTTGCCGCTGACTGCGCCTCAGATCGTTCGCTCTGGCTCAAATCCGCGTCCTGTCCTTGCCTTTGATTTAGCAGTTGATGGACACCGCTTTGAGTTGGTTGCGACTCATCCACCGCCGCCCGTCAAATCCCAATGGTTTCACTGGCGCAATCGCCAGCTTGCAGACGCGACCGACTTGATTCGCCAGCGCCGATTGCCCGTGGTGTTTGTCGGAGATCTGAATATGACGCTGTGGTCGCCTTACCACCGCCGACTGATTAACAAAACTGGGCTAAAAAATGCCCGCCAGGGATTTGGAATTTTGCCTTCGTGGTCGCCCATCCGTTCGCGCCTGCCCGATCGCTTGACCTCGCTGTTTGCAATTCCGATCGATCACTGTCTGGTCAGTCCAGAGATCCGCGTCAGCAATATCCGGCTTGGCGCACCGGTTGGTTCTGATCACCGCCCCGTGATTGTTGATCTGGTGCTTCCCAAGCTTTCAGCGTCGAGCGAGACTTCAGCACGAGGCGATCGACTTGCGACTTAGCAAAATCTTGTGCTAACGTTATTTACTGCGCGAGGACGCATAGCTCAGTTGGTTAGAGCACTACGTTGACATCGTAGGGGTCACTGGTTCGAGTCCAGTTGTGTCCATTATTGAAATGTGGCTTGCACAAAACGATCGACGACTTGCAGCTCGCGATTTTTAATTCCTGCAATGGCTTGGGTTGAGCGCAAGCGCTGCACTAGCTCCGCATTCCTCAGCTAATTGTTGTGGCGTGGTCAATGTCCACCCTTTTTAAGTTAGTGTCATTCACTTCATCGATTTTTGCGAAGATTCCATCAATTTTGCAATTGTCAATGAAAATTGTACTGATCGTGCAATTCAGGCAATAGAATTAGTGGAACTCAATTCCGTTTTGTGAGAGGAGAAAAATGGTGGCGACGCTCAGACGACCCAAAACTGCAAGTGTTTCTCGCAACGCAGTCACCCAAGCCAACGCCTTGCTGCAAGACCTGCCCGATAAACCCAAAGATAAGCTTTCGCTACGAGAAGCAGTCAACCAGCTTCAAGCACACATTAGAGAAGCCTCAGCAAAAGGCTACAGCTATGAAGAAATCGCCCAAGTTCTCAGTGACAGTGGCATTGAAATTAGCGCTTCAACTTTGAAGAACTACTTGCCTTCAACCAGGCGCGTCAAAGAAGCTGCACCTGCTAAAGCGAGAGGCAGACAAAGCCAATCAGTTCAACCCGATCGAATCGATCAGGATGCAACGTCAGAGTCAGAGCAAGAGTCAGACACGCCTGCTAAAACCACCAGAGGCAGAGGACGATCGACCACTGCGGCAAAAACAAAAGCAGCCGCAACAAACCAGCCCAGGTCAGAACGGCTGTCTACAGGCAAATCTTTATCCGATGCGCGTCGCAAACAACCAAACCGCTAAAGAAACCACGGCTAGAGAGGCTGCTGTTCACAACACCTTCAGGCTGCATTTGCTTACCAGGGAAGCCGTTCACCGTTCCAGGAAAAGAACTCGCCACTGTCTTCTTCTCGCAGTTGATCGAGCACCGCCAGCAGTTGCTGAACCGTGCGATCGACAGCAAACAGTTTCTCAGGTGGCACATTCCGCTGAAAAGGACGCGATAGCCGCGTGTCTGTTGTGCCGGGATGCAGTGTGACAACAATGGTTCGCGGGCAGGTGCGCTTGTATTCGATCGCAGTCGATCGCATGAACATGTTGAGCGCTGCTTTCGAGGCGCGATAGCCATACCATCCCCCCAAAAAGTTATCGCCGATGCTGCCAACTTTGGCAGAAATCGTGGCAAAGACCGCACGATCGCGATGCTTTAACAGCGGCTGCACATGCTTTGCCAGCAGCACCGCACCAATGCTATTGATCTGAAAATAGCGCAACAGCTGCTCTGTATTGAGCTGGCGCAAACTCTTTTCAGGCTGCATTGTGCCATCATGCAGCACACCCACGCAGTTAATCACATAATGCAGTGCTGCTGTTTCAGGCTGAATTGCCTGCACGCCATCGGCAATTTGCGCTTCCTCAGTTAGATCCATTGGCAAGCAGCGCAAGCGAGAGTCTGAGATCGCCAACAGGTCGGATTGCGGTTTGCGGTAGGTGGCATAAACGCGACCGACCCGATTGGTTTGCAGAAGTTGCCGCACGAACTCTAACCCAATGCCCTGACTGGCACCCACGATTAGAGCAGCGATCGAAGTGTCCCGTTTCTCTGGCGAATCAGCCGTCATAGTCTGTGAAAAAATTGATTTGAGCAATGGGTCACTTCACACCATAAGCTGCAAAAGCGGTGATTTGCTAGACATCGTTGGATACTGCCTGGTGCTCAGGTGGGAGGCAGATCGAGCGAGATAATGTAGTCTGCGATCGACTCTGGCAGCGGGCGCGCGATCGAGTCTTCGGGCGATCGCGCCACCCGCTCTTCCCGGCGTGGGATGGGCAGCGGCTCGATCGGGGTACTGGCGGCAGCAATCTGGGGAGAGGCATCGATCGCGCGGGCAATCGCGGCGCGTCTGCGCTCCTGGTCAGCCGTGATGCTGTGGACGTTGTTGCCTAATCCAGGGGCATTCCAGCGATCGGTGTCTGGGTCGAGAAAGGCGCGAGTTCTTGCCCACAAAATCGCATCTGCATCCTGCAAACCCATGTCATGCGCTTGCTTGAGGCGGTCCATATAGCCACCGCGACTGAGGGCAGCTCGCGGCGACTGGTTTGCCAGATCGATACCGTTTAGCTCTTCTTCTAGCGTCAACTGGATGCCTCGCTCTGCCGCGTCTTGACGCAGGGCTTGCGCTTGCCCCATCAGGCGACGGAGCTGCTTGCGATCGGCGGCTTCGGGTGAATTTGCTCCATGCTGATATGAAAAGGTGCCCAAATTCCAAACGCCGTTGCCAGGGTCAGTGTGTCCCTGGTATGCCCAGGTTTTGCCGCCGTCGGGGGTGCGGGTGCCCTCGGCGCTGCCAACCGCTCTCGCCACGAGCGAATGGCTGTCGCCCTCAAATAAAACAGCGAGTGAGGATTGAGTGGCAGCAGAATCGATCGATCGCGGTTCGATCGCCGCTGGCTGATTCGAGTCTGCCTCCAGTGCAGGCAGCGCTGCGTCTGCGCTGATGCTCAAGGACTGTGGTTCCGCAGGCGAGGAAACAGCGTCAGGGACATCAGTAACTGCCTGCGGTGCAATAAGCTGCGGTTCTACAGGCTGCGGTTCTACAGCCACAGATGCAGCATCCGGTTCAGCCAGGGCTGGTTCGACCGACGGCGGTGGCGGCAGCGCAGTAGCAATGTCTGCTTGTGCGGATGAGTCTGCTTGTGTCGATGCACCCACGGGAATCGACGCACCCTGCTGAGGAATTTTTAGCGGCTCGATCGCCCCCGTCTGCGACAGCGGCGCTTCTGGAGTCTTTGCGGTGTCGGCTGCGGCGGCAGGATGGGTAGCAGCCGTCGGGCGAGGAGCCAGATCAAAATTCAGCCCAATATCGACGGGTTTGGCAGCCTGTGTCGCTGGGGTGAGTCCCAGGGCAACAGCGATCGTGCTAATGATTGTGAAAAAATAGTGCTTCATGGTTGCCTCACGGTTCGTTCTAAAACACTGCGAGATGGCTCGACCATCGCCCACTTGCCGTCGGGCTGGCGGCGCAGTGCGGCGAAAAATAGGTGATCGGCTGAACCGATCGCCTCTCCGGCTTGCACAACTCCGAGTCGGGGACGCTTCACGCCGCACAATCGCATCAGGTAAGCAGGAACCTGCGGGCTAGAGAAGATCACGCAGTCGCTTTGATGGGGTTCAACTTCACCATCAAAGGGAGCACGCACCTTGCCGCCGTTGAGTTCGATCGCGATGTCGCCCAGTCCACCACTGACTCGATGTCCGACAATTTGATCTCCGGGCTGAAGCTGCCACTGCTGTTGAATTTGAACTGCTCGTAGCGCAACTGGCTCATCTTTGGCACAGCCGCTCAGCATCAGCAGCCCTGTCAAGACAATTGCCCTGACCAGCAAGGCAGTGTGATTCGAGCACAGGTTATTTTTGGAATACAAAATCATATCCGGCATATTCGTTTCCTTCATACAGCACGACAAGCCAGGTGTTGGGGTCAAATGCCAGGGGATAAACTTCGCGCTCTGCCGTTGCTCCTGCCCGCACTTCGATCGGCGGCAGTTTGCAATAAGGTTCGCTGACGATCGCGCGGATGGTTGATTGGTTGCTGCGCTCTGGCACGTTTAACAGCCGCGATAGCTCGTCTCTCGACAGCACTGACTGAGACTGCACGATCTCCTGGCATACATTGCCAGGTGCTGATGGCTGAAGCACTTTTTGGAGGTCGGTCAGCACAATGCCTGCTGCCAGCACCGAGCCGCCTGCCAGCACCACCTTTGCCCGTCTCTGATTTCTCTGCTTTGATTTCATAACCCTCCTCCAGTACTTCTACTGGCAACAGATGGAACAACACGAGTCACAGCCCAACGAGCCACAGCCCAGAGATTTTGAGCAGAATACAAGTAGTGGGTTGCTTGGGTAGAGCGATTTGGGCAACTCGATCGCTCTGACTCACTCGACCGTTCTAATTAGCTTGTAGTAAGGTTTGTAATATTCAAGTATTATCAATTTGGTACAAGTGTACTATATTGCAACAGCAAATTGACAAAAGATTCCAGGAAAAAAGTAGGAAAAATTCCACCCTTGACTGACGGAAATCCGCCCCTTTGGCAGACAAATAAGCTGGCAGTCGCAGCCTCAGGAAAAAAATCATCGAACTCACGCCAGCCCAACGAAGCGTGCTAGGTTGACTGAATCGATGCCCAAAGGAGAGGCGGATGCAAACTCAGCGACAGCAAAACGATTGGCACACGGTCTGGCAGCAGATTGCAGCCAGCGACACGCTGCGTCGCGCCACGCCCTACCTATTTCTGCTGCCAGCGCTGCTGATGTTGGGGCTAACGGTGTTTTATCCGGCGCTACAAGCTTTTTTTCTCAGCTTTACCCGCTACGAATACGACATTACGCAACCACCGCAGTGGGTCGGCTTAGAAAACTTTCAGCGGCTGTTTGCAGATGAAGTGTTTTGGAAGACGCTGAAGAATACGGTGCTCTATTTGATTGGCGTGGTGCCAGTTCTGGTATTTGCGCCGCTGGCTTTGGCAATTCTGGTTAACCAGGCGTTACCAGGAATTCACTGGTTTCGGGTGGCATACTACACACCTGTGATTATCTCTATGGTGGTCGCTGGCATTGCCTGGCGGTGGCTTTACTCAGAGACAGGTCTGCTCAATCAATTACTGAGATGGCTGCACCTGTCAGAAGGAATTCCCTGGCTGACCAGCCCGAAATACGCGCTGTTTAGCGTTATGGCAGTCACGATCTGGAAAGGCTTGGGATACTACATGGTGATTTATTTGGCAGGACTGCAAGCCATCCCAGCCGATCTCTACGAAGCAGGGGCGATCGACGGCTCTGACGGTTGGCAGAAACACTGGGACATCACCCTTCCCTTGATGAAGCCTTATCTCTTCCTGGTTGCCGTGATTTCAGCAATCTCTGCCACCAAGGTATTTGAAGAGATCTACATCATGACGCAGGGAGGACCGCGCAACAGCTCAAAGACGATCGTCTATTACGTTTACGAGAATTTTGTCGAGCTAGAAATTAGCTACGCCTGCACAATCGGCTTAGTTTTGTTTTTGCTCATTCTGAGCCTGTCGCTGGTGCGGCTCAGCCTCAATCGATCGCCAGCGTCTCTGGGATAGCTTTGCTGGGATAGTCAGCGCCATCCCAGCGTCATCCAGAATGAAAACTGCTTCTAAGCTTCAGCTATTTGCTTCAGGGCAATTCGGGCGGCAGCGGCAACATTGGGATGGCTATCTTTTTCCAGGTATTGCAGCGCCGAGATACTTTTGGGAGTCGGTAAGTTGCCCAGCGCTTCTGCCAACCGCTGACGCACCAGCCAGTCAGGAGACTGAGCAAAGCGCAGAATGTGATCGACCGAGTTTAAATCTCGAATTTCGCCCAGCGCCGCGATCGCAGCCTGATGCAGCACAACTTCGTCGCCGTTGAGCGCTTGCAGCAGCACATCATGGGCACGCGGGTCTTTCAAATTGCCCAGCGCCACTGCCGCACTAAAGCGCACCAGCCAGTCTGTGTCTTCGTAAAAAGCTCGCACCAGCGGTTCTAACGCTCTCACATCTTCTAGATAACCCAGCGCTCCGGCTGCGTCGGCGCGGATGCCATAGTCGGGGTCAGTTTCCAGCAGCTTCACCAGAATCGGGTAACAGTCTTCAGTGCCCTTAACTCCCAGCGCAAACACTGCCATCGATCGAATTTGCAAATTGTCGTCGTCGAGGACTTTTTTGATCAGGGGCACTGCTTCTGCCGCAGGCACATCGCGCAGCGAAGCCAGTGCTAGCATTCGATCGCGAGTATTTTCGCTCTCAAGCTGGTGAGCAATTTCCTCAAGCGTAAGCTGACCCATGATTAATCCCTTGTTAAAAAACTTTACATTTTTATTGTAGGCGCTTTGCCCGATCGCGCTGCGGGGCAAACCGAATGCTCTACGGTTTAACCCGCAGCCGACCCAGATATTCTTCATTCTGGCGGGCAGCGGTTGAGTTCAAAACTGGCGCAAGAGAGAGGAACTCGAAGTCAGCCGCAAAAAGCTGATGAATGTCGTCGATCGTTGAGCCAAAAGGCGGTCCTCCGGGTCGATTGTGCGCCCAAAATAGCGCAATCAGCTCGCCTTGAGAACGCAGTAAGCGGCGAACGAGATTGACGTAAGCCAAACGCTGGTCTAAAGCAATCGCGCAAAAGCAGGTGTGCTCTAGCACGTAGTCGAACTGGTTGGCAAACTCAGGAATCAGACTAAAGATGTCTCGCTGCAAAAATTGCGCCGTCAGTCTGTGGCTGTGAGCAGCAGCAGTCGCAGATTCGATCGCCGCAGGCGCATAATCAAACCCTACGACCTCAAATCCCTGTGACGCAAAAAACAGCCCGTCATGTCCGCGACCTGCTCCCAAAACTGCCATGCGTCCGGGTTGAGGTGCATCGGCGGCTGCCATCAAACTGACAAACGGCGGCGCAGGCTGTCCTAAATCCCAGCGCGTCTCTCCCGACTGATATTTGGCTTGCCAATAGTTGGGTGTCAGCTCAGCGGCAGTCAGCGGACGGGGATTGGGAATGGAACGCTCAGGAAACTGAGCATTTGAGAAAGACTGCGAGTTAGTCATCGCTCATTCCTCATTTAGCGACGGCAGCTCACCCAGAATCGTGAATCGGACGTGGTTAATTGCCATCTCACCGATCGAGACATCCAGCGAGTCGTCGGGCGTGTCTACGCCTTCAAAGGAAATGCCTTTGCTCATCTCGGCGTGATACCAGGGCAGTCCCATAAAGAAGCGGGTGGGATAGGGACCGCCTTCAATTACGTCATCCACGTTCGATTCCATGGGCAGCCAGCCAAACCCCGGCACGTAAAATTCAATCCAGACGTGGTTAAAGTCGGGTTGCAGCGGTACGCCCTGGCGATCGGCATAAGGCGGACATTTGTAGCGACCAACCGTGCGGCAGGCAATGCCGTTAAGACGCGCCAGTGCCAGCAGAATGCCGACATATTCACCGCATGAACCCACTCCCCGATCGAGGGCGACATCCGGTGTGTCAATGTGAGGTTTAATGCCGTAGGACATGCGATCGTACACGTAGTTGCGAATCTTCAGGATCTTCCGCAGAATGTTGGTTTCTGTGCCGATCGCTGCTTCTGCCGCCTGAGTAATCGTGGGCGAGTCCATTGCCAGCTCGTCATCGTCTACCAGATAGCGCCGCTGAAACTCAACTGACAGCGGTGGCATCTTTTCGACATCGCGGGGCGTGAGCTGATACTTGATGCCTCGCACCTCCAGCAGCGCTTTCCAGCCGAAGATGTAGCCGCTTTGAGGTGTGAGTGTGCCGAGCTGAAACACTGCAACTCGCTGTCCTTCCTGAATTTCTTCGGTAAAGGGAATGCCGATCGCCTCCACCTGTTTGACCTTCTGGCGATCGGTTTCTGCGGGTAACGCGATTCGCCAGGTGAGCTGGTGCGCCTGCACGTCTACGTCTTCTAGCAGCGAGATCTCTTCGACATATGACATCTCGATTAGATAACCATTGGATAAGGCGTAGCGGTCTTTGGCGTTGTAGTGGACATGCAGCGGATGAATGAAGGTTCGATCGCGAAACGTAAGTTCGTAAGGATTTTCAGCAGAGTTGGGGTCGTCGCGGATGTAAGCTTCTTCTCCGGCGTAGCAGACGTAAAGCAGTTCTTCACCGGAGCGGGGATGGTTGTAGAACGTCAGCCCGGTCGGAGCATCAAACGGAGTCAAAACGCTAAACCGTACGTCGCCTGTGGCGCGGTCCATGCAGTAAACGGTCTGCTCGGTGCGGTCGCACACCCACAGATCTTCATTTCGCACCGTTAAATTTTCAATGCCCACTCCCGGCGCTGCCAAACGGGTGATTTGCCGAGCCGTGGCGCGATCGTAGATTTGAATGTAGCCAGATTTTTGGGAAGTGACGTAAACCGTGGACTGCCAGACTGCGACTCCATCGGCGGGATATGCCAGGGTAACAAAATGCTGGGGTGTAAAGTCGCCAAATCGACACCAGTAAACGTGATTTTCGTGAGCAAACCAGATGGTGTCTTCCCAAACCGCCAGTCCGGTCGCGTCGATAAACGGCTGGACGTTGGTGGTATTAAGCACGATCGTGTTGTCGGTCATGCAGTCGATTTGCAGCAGATAGCCCCGGATTGCATCGATCGCCAGCAGTTTCTCACCTGCGGCAGCAATTCCATAAAGGGCATAAACGCCGATCGGTCGCACGGTGCGTCGCTGCGGGTCGAGGCGAGAAGAATAAACCGCAGGGTGGGCAGTCTGACTGGTAGGCGCAGTGGGTTCAAGCAGCATGGCAGCAAGGCTCGAAGGGAGTCACCCTCATCATAAACATAACTATCAGTCTGCTAGTGTATTGGGCAATTCTGTCTGGCTGGGTCTACCCTGATGTAGATCTGCTGAACCTGCAATTGCCATCACGCTTGCCCCAAAAACTCCAGGTAATCGTTGCTGAGTTCTTTGACTGCCAGTTCATAAAACTGCTTGCCGTGTTCCGGGGTTGCCAGAGCCGGATTGGACCCCATCCGCCCATCGGGATAGCGGCGGCGAAAGTCTTCAGCGCCGTAGATGGAATGCCCTGAAGCCACTTCTGCTGCCAAAGGAGCCTGCTTGATCGCTTCGGGATAAACGTACTGGGTCAGCGCGACTTCGCTGGGCGTGGCGTGAGAGCCTTCCTGGTTGCCGTAGAGTTCTTTTGCCCGTTGATACACAGAGCCACACATAAACCAGTTGGCAAGACGACACTGCACGCGATCGGCGTTGGGAATGTTCAAATCCGTCAAAATAGCGTAGCTCTCAGAAAACGCGGCTTTTAGCGTTGCCATATTGCCGCCGTGACCGTTGATAAAAAAGAATTTGGTGAACCCAGCCCGCGTCAAGCTGATCAGGTAATCGCGAATCACCAGCATCAGCGTGCTGGGGCGCAGGCTAATGCTGCCGGGAAACGCCGTGTGATGCAGCGCCATGCCGACATTGATCGTTGGCGCAACAAGTGCCTGAGTGGCTTCACCGACTCCGCGAGCAATCGATTCCGCGCAGATGGCATCTGTGCCAATCAGCCCGGTTGGACCATGCTGCTCGGTGGAGCCGATCGGCACAATCATCCCCTGCGACTGCTGCAAATAGGTTTCAACCTCAATCCACGTACTCAGATGTAACAGCATAATTTCTATCCCTTCTCCCGCCGTTGCTTCACCGCAAATTCACGCGCTACACGCATCCTTGAATTTTCAAGCCTTTTCTGGAGCTGATCCCCAAACTCCTGTGAACAGTCGCTAGAATAATGGGTAACGTTATAGTATTTCCAATCTAGTGGGTCAGGGAAACCTGCTGCTTGGCATATTAGGCGGATTGCTCTCGATCGACTCTAGATTCCTGGACATTTTCATCTGCCGATTGCTTTCCCTCTTCACAACTCGCCCAACTCAAGCTTTAATTGCCTTAAATTCGTTTGCGACTGCCCTGGGTTGAGTTTCTCGGAGTTTTACTAAGATAACGATGACTTCAACGGCTACCCGCAACCCTCAACGACGCTTCACCCTGATCAACCGCTGCGTGGTTTTCGATCGGCTCAATCCTCTCAAAACTCACCCCTCTAACCGACAGCAATGAACGAGTGGGCAGTGCCGGAAAGCGTTCTTGAGGTTTGTCTTGCTAACTTATCGCCGTTAGCGCAAGGGAGATGACGCAGTCCACGCTAGAGTCTACAGCTTGCACCGCCTACCCTTAAGTGCAGCTCGATCGAGAATTTGAGAAGTCGTGTGCTCAGGAGAAGCAATACATGCTACACCGCAAGATCTATCAACTCTGTTGTGATGGTCGCGAGGTCTGGATCTTTTTGCGGGATCAACAGCGCTGGATTGAACGTGCTCGTATCTTAGACATCGAAGGCGATTTAGTGACGCTGCGATACGAGACTGAAGAAGACGATGAGATCTGCTCCTGGGAAGAAATGGTTCGGCTAGAAAGCATTGGAGCAGTGACGCAAAAGCTGGCAACTGTGCCCCGAGGCGACGTTGACCCTTTAGTGTCAGAAGATTGCCCTGAAGCCGAGCAAATTCGTAACCATCGTCCCGACGGGACTCCCGAATAGCCTAATATTGGGCGGCAAGCGCGATCGTGGCTTCAGCAGTTAGCTACAGCAGCGATCGTGCTTGATCGAGATTTTGTCGTACTGCCTGAGCCGATCGCAATAATGCTGCTTGTTCTGCATCAGTCAGCTTTAGCTCTAAGATATCTTCGACACCGCTGCACCCCAGACGAGCAGGGATGCCAATAAAAATATCGTGCAGCCCATATTCTCCCTGGAGATAGGCAGCAACCGGCAGCAGTCGAGACTGGTTGAGCAGCACCGCTTCGACCATGCAGTAGGTTGATGAGGCTGGAGCGTAGTAGGCTCCCCCTGTCTGCATTAGTTCCACAATTTCTGCGCCGCCGTTGCGCGTGCGCTCGACTAAGCGATCGATCGTGGCACCGTCCAGCAGTTCTGGAATTGGTATGCCGCTGACAGTCGAATAGCGCGGCAGCGGCACCATCAGATCGCCGTGGCTGCCCAGCACCATTGCATTGACATCAGCGGCAGAAACTTTCAGCTCTAGCGCAATAAACGTTTGGAAGCGAGCAGAATCTAAAATACCTGCCATACCCATGACGCGCTGGGGCGGCAGCCCGCTCGCTTGCCATGCCAGATAGGTCACAACATCTAGCGGGTTGGTGACGACGATCAAAATGGCGTTGGGAGAATGAACGATCGCCTGCTGTGCGGCTTCGACAACAATCCTGGCATTCGTTCGCATCAGGTCGTCGCGGGTCATCCCAGGTTTGCGGGGCAGTCCAGCCGTGATCACGACAATATCAGAATCAGCCGTGTCGGCGTAATCGGTGGTGCCCGTGATCTGGCGATCGTGCCCTTCAATGCCTCTGGCTTCCATGAGATCCAGGGCTACACCCTGCGGTCGTCCGGCGATGACATCCAGCAGCACCACATCCGCGAGATTTTTCTCAGCGATGCGTTGGGCAAGCGTTCCGCCCACATTTCCTGCCCCAACCACAGTGACACGAGCGCGATGATAAGAACTTGAAGACAGTTGCGAAGTTGTCATACCGCACCGGCAAACGCAAAGGGCTTAGAGCGCGTCATCCATGAATGGTCAAACGCTTGCGGCATCAGCCCGATCGCGCTCGCCAAAAACCAGGCGAGGGGCTGTCGTTCCATTATCAGGACTCTGGCTGGAATGGATGACAGCCCCTCGCAAATGATTATGCCCCAGGTCAATCAAACGAAATCAATCGGCTTTCTCAAGCTGGTCTGCCCGCAGCCAAATGTTGGGGGTTGGCACCTGACCAAACTTGACAAACATGTAGTCGCCTCTGGCATCCACGACCTCGCCTTTTGTTTCAAACAGATAAGGGGGAAACCGCGTGTCGCTGGCTTTTGCCTCCAGGCTGTTCTCCAGCTTTTCGCGAATTACCCGGACGAGATCGCCTTTTTTAACAGCCATTGCTCCACATCCTTAAGATATTGCCGTCTTAGTGCATTTTAAACCGAACCTCTGACTCCACTGGCAGATTTAGGTTTGACACTGCGGGCAAAAATGAGCCGATCGCCCCGCCAGTTTCAGACGCAGAATTGCAGTGTTGCAGGTGCGACAGGGTTCACCTGTGCGGTCATACACCCAGGCAACGCCGCCATAGTTGCCGTTGACTCCCTGCACATCGCGGAAGTCGCTAAAGGTCGTACCGCCTGCGGCAATGCTGTCTTGCAGCACCCGAATGATTGCCTCATGCAGCCGCTCAATTTGCGGTTGGGTCAAGTTGGCGCAAAGCGTCTGCGGATGAATTTGACTGAGAAACAGCGCTTCGTCCGCGTAAATATTGCCGATTCCTGCCACCAGGGTTTGGTCGAGCAGCGCCGTTTTAATGGGACGCTGTCGATCGCGCAGTCGCTCCGCCAAATTAACAACAGAGAATTCTGTGTCAAAGGGTTCTGGTCCCAGCTTCTGCAAAGCGCGAATGATCTCTTGCGGCTGGCGATCGGGCGGCACCCACCACATCTGACCAAAGGTGCGCTGGTCAACAAATCGCAGTTCCCGCTGATTGGGGAAAAACAGTCGCACGCGACAGTGCTTTTGCAGCGGTTCATCCTGCCGTAGCCACAGCAGTTGTCCGGTCATTCGCAGGTGAACGCCCAGCCAGCCTGCCGGTTGAACAGCGGGTGTAGCCAGAGGTTGAACCAGCGCTGCCAGCAGATATTTGCCCCGCCGCTGCCACTGATCAATCGCAGTGCCAGTGATGCCGGTGAGGAATTCAGTCGCAGAAAAGGGGTAGGCGATCGTGCGTGAAAGCAACACATCCCCACCCCAAATGGTTTGATGCAAGGTGACTCGATCGAGTCCCCGTCGGACTGTTTCAACCTCTGGCAGTTCAGGCACAGGATTCGTTGGTATTGTGGCTCTTAACGAGCGTCTGTTCCCTGATTGGGTGCGCCTTCAACCCGAGGCGTGTCGTCTCCGGGTGCCTCTGTCGAGGCGCCCTGATCGCCAGCTCCTGCTCCCTGACGAGCACTGGGCGCGGGTGTGCCTTGACCAGTGCGGCGCTTGGCTTCATCAGTCGCGGTTTTTGCACCAGCCGAAGCCGCATCAGGTGAAGGAACCTTAGACACTTTCTTAGCGGCGGGTGCTGAGACTTCAACGACTTCTTCCAGGCTGAAGTTGTTTGTATTCACACCAGCATAGTTCACTTTGTTGAAGCGAACGATCACCGGATATTTGATGCCGCTTTGGTCAACCGAAGCTACCGTTCCGACATCTTTATACCAGTAGGATTCTTTACGGAGAATCCGAACCGTGGAACCGCGTTGAACCATAAGTAGTTTTCCTTCAGATGATTAATCTGGAAATCATGCCCTTGCAAGAATCAACCCTGTAGGTAGCCCCTCACTCAAGCAACTGAGACAGTCAAAACTAGCCTACGGGTTGATTCTCAGCGTACTACTGGAACAGCGCCATTTGTTGACCTGCGCCTTTAAGTTTTATTGCTGCATGTCGGGAACCGCAAATGATTACAGCACTTTTACAACTCTGCTCAGTGCGGCTCTATCCAGTGCACCTGCACAAAATGCACGGGGCGACCTGCGGAGTCAGTCATTGCGTGAATCTGGTCGATCGCCAGATTAAACGGAATCGCTGTGGTCACATACCGCTGCGCTAAACCGCCGACATCTGGAGCCAGATGCATCGCCGCCGCTGCTGCGACCCCCAGTCCGACAAGCTGCTCGATCGGTCCTTTGGGAATCAGCAGATGAATGCCCAGCGCTAACCCGGCAGTCATCAACATGCCCACGGATAAATTTGTGCCACAGCGCGGGTGAATTGCCAAATCCCACTCGCCGCTGACCAGACGATGCAGCGCGGCATAAACGGCTCGACGCACGGCTGTGGTTTTCACCTCACCGTAGAGATAGAAGCCGCGATCGGTTGACATGCCACCCAACAGGCGATCGTCTACTGGCGAGGGCAGGGCAATATCGCTGAGCTGACTCAGCACCCACACCGTCGCATGTTCCAGGGCATGAACCTGCCGCACCATCAGGAGTTCTTTCAAGCCTGGAACAAAGCCCAACTGTTGCAGCAGCTCTGCATCCTGCGTGGGCTGAGGCAAAAAATCAAAAGGAGACTGGCTGGCTGAAGAAGCAGTTGCCATAACCATACGATCGCGACCAATACACAGACGTTTGTCGCTGCCGCCAGGTTGCTTAGAACAATGGCAACAGCGATAACTCAACTCTAGCGAAGCACAAAGCGGTTGGACGCTTTGTCACAAATATCAAGGTCACAGATATCAAGGCTCAATGAGTCTACACGCTGGGTGCAGCTGACGTGACCACCGCCACGATATCAAGGTCACAGATATCAAGGCTCAATGAGTCGCATGACTCCGGAGGCTTCAAGGCGGCAATGTGCAGCGGCAACGTGCGTTTGCTGATGTTCTGCCAACTGAACCGTGAACGGCTAGAAGACAAGAAGACAAACCGCCAGGGCGCGCCATTAGCCTGACCGCACCCGTCCAACAAACAGGTGAGGGACTGTCGTTTTTCCAGCATCAGGACTCTGGCTGGAATAGATGACAGCCCTAGAACGGATTTGCCGCGATGGGCGAGTTGAAGATTGCGGCTGACGCGGTTTGACCCGGCGTGGCGGCAGGTGTGCCTCCTTCTCCCACTTCTGTTGTGACTTCAATGCCGTTTTGTTCTAGCACCACAACCGGCTCCGAGCCTTCGTTCAGCTCAATCCGCTTCACCAAAATCTGACCGTTTGAGAGGCGCTGCCCTGCCCGGACGTAGCGGCTGCTGGGTTCGTTGGGAGCATTGACGATCGCATGAACCGTGCTGCCGATTTGCACGACTCCCGTGACCTTGACTGCCCTTGCCAGCGTTGGCTGCGGGGGAGCCGGAGGCAAGCTTGCCAGTGGGTTAGCTGGCACGAGCTGCGGAATCGGTGCGAGAGCGCCACCGCCGGACTGCTGAGGTGCG
>Ga0224723_1000850_pt1 | contig 20086 bp, 14 predicted proteins | sample Balambano_FR2_Me_FD_161647 | JGI IMG/M metagenome (GOLD analysis project Ga0224723, IMG submission 161647) | Freshwater sediment microbial communities from Lake Towuti, South Sulawesi, Indonesia - Balambano_FR2_MetaG | ecosystem: Environmental > Aquatic > Freshwater > Lake > Sediment | place...
CTCTTCCACCGTCCAGCCTTCCAGCACCGCCTGACGGCTCAGGCGCACCTTGCCGCCGCCGTCCACATCGATCACCATGACCATGATCTCGTCGCCGATCTTCACCTCGTCTTCGATGCGCTCGACGCGGTAATCGGCCAACTGCGAGATATGCACCATGCCATCTCGACCGGGCAGGAACTCGACAAAGACGCCGTAGGGTTCGATGCGGGTGACGCGCCCGGTGTAGATGCGCCCCAGTTCGGCGTCTTCCGTCAGCGAGCGCACCTCGTCCATTGCGCGGTTGACCGAAGGGCCATCCGGCGCGGCGATGAAGACCGTGCCGTCTTCCTGAATATCGATCGTCGCCCCGGTGCGCTCCTGGATGCCGCGCACCACCTTGCCGCCTGGGCCGATCACGGCGCCGATCTTCTCCGGGTCGATCTTGATGCTGACCATGCGCGGCGCGTAGGTGTTCAGTTCCGAGCGCGGTTCAGGAATGGTCGCCTTGATCAGTTGCAGGATCGTCATGCGCGCGTCACGGGCCTGATCCAGCGCCTGACTCATGATCGCGTCCGTCACGCCTGCGATCTTGATGTCCATCTGAAGGGCGGTGATGCCGCGTTCAGTCCCGGCGACCTTAAAGTCCATATCGCCGATATGATCTTCCAGCCCCTGGATGTCGGTCAGCACCGCGTACTGCTCGCCTTCCTTGAACAAACCCATGGCGATCCCGGCCACCGGGCGGCGGATCGGCACACCGGCGTCCATCAACGCCAGGGTGCTGCCGCACACACTCGCCATCGACGTGCTGCCGTTGGAACTGAGGACTTCGCTCACCAGGCGGATGGTGTAGGGAAATTCGTCTTCAGGCGGGATCATCGCGCGCAGGGCGGTTTCTGCCAGTGCGCCGTGACCGATCTCGCGGCGTTTGGGCGCGCGCAAGGGATATACCTCGCCCGTGCTGAAGGGTGGGAAGTTGTAATGATGCAGGTATCGTTTATTTTCTTCCGGGCTGAGACCTTCCATCTCCTGCGAGTCGCGCGGGGTTCCCAGTGTGGCGATCGTCATCACCTGGGTCTGCCCACGGGTGAACAGGCCGGAGCCGTGGACGCGCGGCAGCACCCCAACCTCTGCCGACAGCGCGCGGATGGTGGTCGTGTCGCGTCCGTCCGGGCGAATGCCTTCGTTGATGATGCGCTTGCGGACTTCTTCAGACATCACATCGTCGATGATCGACTTGACCATCTTGATGTTGACCTTGTCTGCTTCATTCGCGGTCGCCGCGTTGCGGGCCTCATATTCGGCGGCCACCGCCTCCGTCAGTTCGGCGACCGCTTCCTTGCGGCCCTCACGGTCGCTCTTCTCGATAATGATCGCGCGCAGCACATCGCGCACACGCGCCGAGATCGCTTCCGTCAGGGCTGGATCGCTGGGGCGCGCCTTATACTCGCTTTTCGGCTTGCCGACCGCCGCCTGCATCTCAAGCTGTACCTGGATCAGCGGCTGGATCGACTCGTGCGCCAGCTTCAGCGCGCGCAGCATGGTTTCCTCGTCCACCTCATCAGCGCCACACTCGACCATATTGATCGCGTCCGCCGTGCCTGCCACACGCAGATCAAGCGCGCTGTTTTCCATCTGCGGAATGGTGGGGTTGACCACAAGCTGGCCGTCGATCAACCCGATGCGCGCGCCCGCCACCGGGCCGTTCCAGGGAATATCGGAGATCATGATCGCGGCGCTGGCGGCGGCGATGCCGATCATATCGACCTGATGCTCCTGATCGTGGCTGAAAGAGGTCAGGATGATCTGCACCTCGTTGAGCATATCGTCCGGGAACAGGGGCCGCAGCGGGCGGTCGATCACACGGGCGGTCAGGATCGCGCTTTCGGACGGGCGGCCCTCCCGCCGGAAGTAGCTGCCTGGGATGCGACCGGCGGCGTACAGTTTCTCCTCATAATCGACGCTCAGGGGGAAAAAATCGATCCCTTCGCGCACATTTCTGCTCATGGTGGCGACGGCGAAGATCACCGTGTCGCCCACGCGGACGGTTACAGAGCCGCCAGCCTGTTCGGCAAATCTGCCGGTCTCAAAGATTACTTCCTGGCCGGCGACATTCGCCACAAACCGCTGAACCGTCTTAACGCTGTTCTCTATCATAAGGCCTCCACTCGGGTAGGGTTACGCCACACGCCCGGTAGGAAGCGACTGGGGCCTGGTGCTAAACCGGCGTTTAGCCTCACGTGCCAATCTCTGCCTGCCAGGCGTGTTGATATAGGCGTCTGCAATTAGGGACTCCCGCTGCCGGGAAAATGTCGTATCCGCATGGTTCTAAACGCGCCTGTTCGCAACGGCGCACGAAGACAGTTGGGCAGCGACCGTGAGAGGCGCATCATCCCGCCATCGGTCGCCTGCTCTGAACGATGATTACCGGCGCAGGTCCAGCTTCTTCAGCACGTCGCGGTAGCTGTCCGGGTTCTTGCTGGCAAGATAGCGCAGGTGGCGGCGGCGCTGGCCGACCAGCTTCAGCAGACCACGCCGGGAATGGTTGTCGTGCGGGTGGGCGCGCAGATGATCGGTGAGCTGGCGGATGCGGGCTGTGAGAATGGCGATCTGGACTTCTGGCGAACCAGTATCCTTATCGTGCCGCGCAAAGTTCTGGATGATGGGTTGTTTTTTCTCTGCTTCGAGTGTCATGGCCTTCTTCCGTCCAATGGATGAGTCACCTGGCACGCTGGATCGGTAACGCACCGGTCACGGTCAATAACGGCATTATAACAGCACGATCCACGCCTGCCAATGCCGTCTGGCCCGGTGTGCTGAAGACCCAGGCGTCACAAAAAAGCGCTGGGCCTTAAACACACTTTAACAATTCTGTGGTCGATCTGAGCGCTGCACGTTCGACGTTTGTGTAGAAAGCGCGACCTGACTGCTGCGAAATTGCTCGCACACGCGCTCAGTAAAAGGGGATATGACTATGCGTTTCCTGTTGATCTGCTATGTGAATCCGTCCGCGTTCGGCCAGATGTCGCAGAGCGAAATCGGCGCTCATCTGGGTAGTTACTTGGCCTTCAATACCGAGGCTCAGAGCGCCGGTGTGCTGCGCGGCGCTGAACAGACCGAGCAGCTCCCGCCGTTCGCCGTCACTGTCAGCGATGGGCAGCGTGTGGTGACCGATGGCCCTCTGGAACAGACCGCGCATATGGTCGGCGGCCTCTACATCATCGATGTCAAGGATCGGGCTGAGGCAGAAGCCTGGGCGGCCAGAGTCCCGGCGGCGCGTGATGGTGTGGGCAGCATTCAGGTGCATCAACTGGCCGATGTGCCCACGGCCTGACCTCCATTTCCCGTGTGAATGCTTTTATTGTGCCAAGATCAGGGCACGATGCTGACGGATGCGCAGCGGATTATCGGCCAATGTCATCGCGTCGTCCGTCAGCACACGACAATCATGCGGGCGCTTCCTGGTCTGATCGTTTGACGTGCCCGCAGCGCAGCAGCGCGATGGACTCATGGGCTGGATACAAAAGCGCGGCGGATCCTCCTCGATCGCGCCGCGCGTTCGTCAATTGACGGACGAAAATCTCAATCCGCCGATTCCTCGACGCCCGCCACCTGATTCACGGTGTGATGCGTCCTGAACAGGCTGTACTGGCCGGGGCGTCCGGGCAGCGCGTTCAGGATATTTTCCGTCTCCATAATAGAGAACCACAGCGGCAGATCGAAGCCGTAGACGGTATCCTGCGCGCGCATACTCTGTTCGCTGATCAATACGTTGCGGTCGTACAGATGCAGCAGCATCCGCACAAACGTGTCGCGCTGATCCAGCACCATCTCCACCATCGGCGTCTGCCGCGTCAGCGAGATGCCTTTGGTGAAGTAATTGCTCTGCGGATTGGGGTATTCCTTGATCTCCGCCGCCTGATTCTCCACCAGATATTCGACCGCGCGCTGGAACGCCATCCCGGTATCGAACGGGCGCAGCCGCCGGTGCAGGCTGCCCAGCGGACACCACGCAAAGCTGCGGAAGCTGGTGAACTGTTCCACGCTGACGATCACGCGGATCGCCATGTCATACGTATCGGATTCGATCTCGTTGAGCTGCGCCAGCGAGATGCCCTCCCATGACTGGCGAAACTCCTCGTCCTCTTCCTGCTGCTCGCTTGGCGTGCGGTGATTGGCCGCCGCTTTAAGCTGATAATCCTCGCACAGCTTGATCACCGGGACCAGATCTTCCGGATTGTGGCGGTGCGGGACAAGCTGGCGTTCCAGCACCTGTTCGCGCACCAGGCAGTCGATCCAGTGTGAGCGCCATTGATCGTCGATATTGCAGCCGGGCCGGTCGAGTTCGCGGTCCATCGCCAGCCCCTTGAGCAGGAAGCCGTAGTTGACGTATTCCCACCCGCGCACCTTGAGCGTGTTATCAACGCGCCGAACGATCCGCTCGCGGATCAGCCGCGTCTTCTCGACGATCGGGTGGTTCGCGTTGAGCGTGATGTGCCCGCTGTTGGAGATCAGCTTGAGCAGGCCGAGCGAAATCGCCTGGGAGACCAAATCTTCGCCGCGCGGACGGGAGACGACCGCCCCCACATCCTGAAGCTGTTCCACCAGCCGCCGGATCGACGACTCTTCCGTGCCATTTTCCTCCGCCAGCCGGTCGAACTGGATGATCACACTCGTCCACTGGGACGGCGTAAACGCATCCGCGCCGTCATCCTGCAAGGACGCGGCGCTGAGGGACTGGTGCGTCTGCAAATTGGTGAAGTCGTCGATATATTCGACCGTGATATTCGGGTTGTTTTCCAGCATCCGGCTGGTGCTGCCGCGCACCCCCCACACGATCACGGCGCGGTTGGTCTTCGTAAGCTGGTTCAGCACATCGTTAAAGTCCCGATCGCCGCTTGCCATAATGTAGACATCGGCGGCGTCGCCGTGGCTGGCGTCGGTCAGCACATCGCGCGCGATGCGGATGTCGGCGCTGTTCTTGCCGGGCAGATTAAACACCGGGTCAATGTTCGCCAGCGCCAGACGGCTGGGGGCTTCGTCTGCCACCTCGCGCCCGTTAGAATCGACCAGCGGCGGCAGAGTGCCACGCTGACCCCAGGGCGCGTAAGCCGCCATCTTGACGACATGGCCGTGGGCGCGGGCCTGCATCACAAAGCGCTCGATCAGGTGATCGAGGTTGACCACGAACCCCTGTTCGTTCAGGCTGATGGCGATATTCTCAAAGTCGATATAGATCGCCACATTTTTGGATTGAATCCCCAGCAGCGTTTCCAGCGGCTGGAAGACCACTTCATCCTCAAATTCTGTGCCGATCAGCACATCTTCCGCGCCCCACAGGCGGATGCGCGCGCTGCGTGTGGTCTTCACGCGGCGGATCACCGGCAGCAGGTCGCGGCTGGTCGTCGCCAGGATCAACTCGTTGACCGGGTCGGGATCGTAAGAGAAGTAGTGGATGATCAGCGCATCCGCCAGGGAGTCGCGCTGCGGCATGTCGAAGCAGTCATAACCGGCGGCTTTGAAGATTGTCTGCGGGTTGACGGAACCACGCCCCTCATGGGAACCCCAATCGGCCACGGCGATCGCTTTGAGACGATCCGCGCTGACCAGACCCGCTGCCAGCGCTGCGCCCCCGCGCAGCCCAACCGCCAGTTCCTGAAGGTCTACGGCGATCCCACGACTTCGAAAGTGCCGGATCAAGTCATCTAAATCTACAACCAGATAGGCGGCCATTTAATCCTAATCCTAAAAATTCAACCACCAAGACTCAGTCGTGGTGGCATATTTCACCGCTTTTGCAAGCGATAAACCCCAAGTGGTTCGACGGACTGAAGAACCGATAATCTGAAGCCGCCTCTTTGCCCGGTCTTACGCCGTGAGGTCGGCTTCTGTGCCGTCTCAATACATTTGTGCCAATTTTAACAAACGCGGCTGCGCCCAACAAGCATCGAAACTGACGAATTCACTTTATTGATTTTACTACAATTCTTCCAGACCACTGCTGCCCACAGGCGCATTTCATCAGACTGACAGCGCAGCGCAAGGCGCACATCCGCCGGGTCATCTCAACCCTGCCCCACCCCCTGCTGAACATTATTCTGGCATCGAACCGTTTCCACAATAGCCAGATGGGTGAGAAGCCAATCGACAAGCCAGGGAGTAAATCAGCAGCAGCGCCTTGCAGCCTGCCAGAGATACACCCTTTTCATTATAGGGGCGCTTGAGTTAAATTGATGTTAGAAATGTGCTAAGTTTTTAACAATTGGTAAGTTATGGAGGCACGTGGGGCGGCGACCATGCGACTGCTGCCGGAATTTTGCGGAAATGGAAACGGGACAGGGACGCAGGCGCAGCCTTTCTGCGCCCACATCCCCAACAGCAATCTCACGATCAATAGGCTCTGGCGAAGATCGCCACCTCAGCGGCGGGCTGACCGGTCAGGAAGCACGTCCCGCTTCCGCCGGGCTGATCGAGCGGGAAGCAGCGCAGTGTCGCGCCGGTTTCTTCCTTCACGCGCTTCTCGTCCTCGTTTGACCCCGCCCACCAGCCGCGCACCCAGCCGCCGCGCTCGACAATCTCGCCCAACTGCGCGTAGGTGGTGATGTCGTGGGTATTGCTTTCGCGGAATTCTGTGGCCTGCTGGAGCAGGTTGTGATGCACTTCATCCAGCAGATCGCGCACACGCGCCGCGAGACCGTCCTGTGACACGAACTGCTTGCCTTCCTTGCCCGGTTTATCGCGCCGCGCCAGCACACACTGATTCTGATCGACATCCTTCGGCCCGACTTCCAGGCGGACGGGAACGCCGCGCATCTCCCAGTCGTTGAACTTAAAGCCGGGGCTGTCCTCGCGCGTATCGACATGCACGCGCACGCCAGCGCCGCGCAGTGCCTTCACCAGCCGATCGACCGTCTCCATCACGCGGGCGCGCTCGTCATCGTTCTTGTAAACCGGCACGGCCACCACCTGGATCGGCGCGACGCGCGGAGGCAGCCGCAGCCCTTTGTCGTCGCCGTGCGCCATCACGATCGCGCCCACCATGCGCGTGCTGACGCCCCAGGAGGTTGTCCAGCAGAATTCTTCGACATTCTGGCGAGAGAGATACTTGATGTTAAACGCCCTGGCAAAATTCTGCCCCAGGTTGTGGCTGGTTCCCGATTGCAGCGCCCGCGTGTCGCGCATCATCGCCTCGATCGTGTAGGTGCGCAGCGCCCCGGCGAACTTCTCGATCTCGCTTTTGCGCCCCTTGACGACCGGGATCGCGGCCTCGTTGATGGCGAAATCGGCATAAATATCCAGCATTTGCAGCGTTTCTTCTTCCGCCTCAGCCTCAGTGCCATGAGCGGTATGGCCTTCCTGCCACAGAAATTCTGCGGTGCGCAGAAAGGGCCGCGTGCGCAGTTCCCAGCGAACCACATTGGCCCACTGGTTGATCAGCAGCGGCAGATCGCGGTAGGACTGAATCCATTGGCTGAAGGCTTCTCCGATGATCGTCTCTGACGTGGGGCGCACGACCAGCGGTTCTTCCAACTGCTTGCCGCCAGCATGAGTGACGACGGCCAGTTCCGGGCTGAACCCTTCGACGTGCTGCGCCTCGCGCTTGAGGTAACTTTCCGGGATAAACAACGGAAAATAGGCGTTCTGGTGGCCGGTTTCCTTGAATCGGCGATCCAGCCCGCCGCGAATCGCTTCCCAGATTTCGTAACCATACGGCTTGATGATGATGCAGCCGCGCACCGGCGACTGCGCCGCCAGGTCTGCCTTGTAGACGATCTCGTTGTACCACTTGGAGAAATCTTCGCTCTGTGGCGTCACCGCTTGCTGCGCCATGTTTTATCCTTATATGCGTTCGTTGATGCCGCTTCGGGTCTGGTTGGCCCGTGCCTATTATACAGAGTACAACCGGTTATCAATAGGGTCAAGAGGGTTCATAACGGATGTGACTGATCATGTGATATGCTTAGAGTGTGTCTGCAAAGTCGTTTATCCTCACCCCTCAATCCCCTCTCCATGACATGGAGAGGGGAAGCTAAGCGAAGCGCAGCAGGGGTAAGGATGCCAGGAAGGGGCGAGTGCAAGTTTGCAGATGCGCACTTAGTGCGTGCGTACAGTTTATCTGGACTCAGGATGATGCCCATGCCTCATCGTTCGCCAAAAAATGAATATTTTGGGATCAACGCGCACCTGAACAGCCTGCTTCAGAACATGGAGCGCGGCTGGCTGCGGTTTCACAACACGCATATTAACCACATCGCAGACGCGCTGAACGACGCACTGCCCGCCGGCTATGTGGTCGATGCGCCTGCATCATTTCAGATCAGCAGCATTGGCGCAAGCGGCGAGATCAGTGTGCGCCTTGCAGAGCCGGATGTCGCTATTTCTGAACGAGATTTCCACGAGCGCAACGACACCATGCGAACATCCAGAGCAACGCTGGTTGTCCCCACCGCGCTTGCCTATGATGAGATCGACACCTATTTCAGCGCAGTCGCAATCCGAGCGATCGGCGCCCCCTCGCAGGAAGCAGCGGCCTGGATCGAACTGCTGTCGCCGTCCAACAAACCGGCTCAACCCGGCTGGTTGGCCTATCGTGAAAAACGTCAGTTGGCAGTTGAGGCTGGCATCATCTTTGTGGAGATCGATTATCTGCACCAGACGCCGCCGGTACTCAAATCCATCCCCGCTTACCCTGGCGATTCCGGCTATCCCTACCGCGTCAGCGTCACCATCCCACGCCCGACCTTTGCGGAAGGTATGGTGGAAATTTACGGCTGGCACGTGAATGATCCCATTCCGCCGATCGATATTCCGCTGCTGGGGGAGGATCGGGTGATCCTTGATCTGGACGCGCTCTATCAGACCACGTTTCGCAGCCGCCGATCCTTTGCGGAGGAGATCGATTATGCGGTAGAGCCACCGCGCATGGAGACTTACAGCCAGGGGGATCAGGATCAAATCCGCCAGCGGATGGACATTCTCACCCGGTAGGAGCTGGCAGGGGGTTACTCCCAGGTGCGGTCGTAATTCGTGCGCAGCTTGTCCATCACCGCCTGCGCCAGATCGATCTGGCTGATGCTGGCGATCTGGAGCAGATAGAGCATCACGTCGGCCAGCTCACCAGCCAGCGCGTCGTGATCCACACGGTGATCACTCCACTGGAAATGTTCCAGCACTTCGGCGGCTTCCAGCGCCAGTGAGATCGCCAGGTTTTTAGGTGTCTGCGGTTTGGGGGAGTCCGGGCGATACCAGCCTTTGCTCTCGACAAAGGCGTGCATGGCCGCTTCCAGTTCCTTGATCGTCATGCGCGCCGGTCTCAGTAGGCGTTTTTGCTGCGACCGTTGAGCGTCTGCCAGATCGTGCGCAGGATGATCTTGATATCCAGCCACAGCGACCAGTTTTCGACGTACCACAGGTCATACGTAGTGCGCGCGGCGATCGAGGTGTCCCCCCGCAGCCCGTTGACCTGCGCCCAACCCGTCATCCCGGCTTTCTCGCGGTGGCGTTCCATATAGCGGGGAATCTGCTCGCGGAACTGCTGCACGTAGATCGGGCGTTCCGGGCGCGGCCCGACCAGGCTCATATGCCCGACCAGCACATTGATCAACTGCGGGACTTCGTCCCAGTTGGTGCGGCGCATCAGGCGGCCCACCCGTGTCACCCGTGGATCGTTCTGCACCGTCCAGCCTGGCCCGCTGGTCTCCGCGTCGAGGCGCATCGACCGGAACTTGATCATCGGGAACGGTCGGCCGTCCAGCCCCATGCGGATCTGCGCGTAAAAGACCGGCCCCGGTGTTTCCAGCCGGATCGCCACGGCGGTGAAAACCATCAGCGGCGACAGAAATACCAGCCCGAAAAATGCCCCGAACACATCCATGCCGCGCTTCAGGCTCAGCTTCCAGCCGCGCAGGGCGATATCGCGCACGGTCAGCAGCGGTGTGCCGACCAGTTCATCGACATTCATATCGCCGGCCATGTGGGCGAAAATGTCCGGGTAAATCTTGATGTCCACCCGCCCGCGCTGGCACAGCGTCACCAGTTCGACCAGTTCGGCACGCCTGGCGTCTGGCAGCGCGATGATCACCTGCTCGATGCCGAAATGATCGATAATGGCCGGCAGATCGTGGAACAGCCCCAGCATCGGGATGCCCATCATATGGCCCTTGGGCTTGATCTGCGCATCGACCACGCCGACGATGTTATAGCCGAGTTCGGGATGCTGAAGGATTTTCTGCGCGATGTCCCGCGCCACCCGGCCCGTGCCGACGATCACCAGGTTATCGCGCACCACGCCGCGCCGCCGCACGCTCCATTGCAGAATGCGGTGCGCCTCGCGCCCCATCACCACCAGTACGAAGCTGAACACCCAGGCGTACAGCAGCATCCCGCGCGGATAATCGACCTCTAAAACGGTGTCCTTAAAAAACAATTCCTGCGAGGCGAACGCGAACATCGCGCCGATCGTCACCGTACCCAGGATGCTGCGCGCGGTGTCGATGCGGCTGTAAACGCGGCGCAAATGATAAAGCCGCGAAAAGTAAAACATCACGACGATGATGCCCACGTGCAGGATCAGCGTCGGCACATAGGCCAGAAACGGCGGCTGCTGATCCGGGATCGCCAGAAACGGCAGCGTCATGCGGGCGATATACCCCAGCACGAACGCCATCGACAGCATCAGCGTATCGAGGCTGACGAGCAGGACATTGAGTCGCGCCTTGATCCGGTCTGACCGGGCTGCGTCGGTCGTGCGGCGGGGGATTACCCGCCCGTAGCTGTCGTAGCGGGGCGCGGGGTAGGTGGGGAGGCTCGCCAGATTTCCCGCCACAGCCGGCGCCCCCCCTTGAGTGACAGGCCCAGCAGCACCAGGGCGTGTAGCCACATCGGGGTCGTCCGCCGGTAATGCTTCCGGTAGAAGATCAGCATCGATCGATAAAACTCGAACTTCGCGCGTGGACTTTTGCGACTGGCGGCTCTTTTGATATGCCATACCGTCACCTCTGGGTGATAAATTACTTTCCAGCCGCCCTGTTTGACCCGGTACGCCCAGTCGAGGTCTTCCCCGTACATGAAGAAGGTCTCGTCCAAAAGCCCGGCAGACGCGATCGCTTCTCGCCGGACCTGCATGTAGGCGCCAACAACCGAGTCAACCTCGATCTCGCGGTCAGGATCGACGAAGGTCATGTTGTAGCGGGCGAACCGGGGGCTGTTGGGGAACAATTTTGCCAGGCCGCTAAAATGATAAAACGAGACGATCGGGGTCGGAAAGCTGCGCCGACAGGCTTTATCCAGCGTGCCATCCGCCAGCAGCAGTTTTGGCCCTGCCATGCCCACATCCGGGCGCGTGTCCATGAAGTGCAGCATGTCATAAAGGGAGGTGGGTGGGACTTCCGTGTCCGGGTTGAGCAGCAGGGCGTAACGGGGGGCGTCCGCATCGACCTGCCCGGCGTCATCGTAGCCCAGATGACGCAGGCCGAGGTTGTTGGCGTAGGAATAACCGCCGTTGATCGCGCTGGCGATCAGGACGGCCAGTGGAAATTTTTCCCGCACCATTGCCTGGCTGCCATCGGTTGAATTGTTATCGACCACGACGACGGTGTAACTAAAATCACCCTGGCTGGCGTAAACCGTTTCCAGGCACTTCTGGAGATAATCACGCGTGTTCCAGTTCACGATCACGATGCCAAGATCGACCATAGGCGATCTGCATGACTCCTGCGGCGCTATCCGGCGTTTCAGTTCCCGGTGAGTGGTGGATAGCCAAAGGCTCACGAATTGTAACCGGCGACAACCGATCGTACCACAACTCGCGGCAAAGATCAGCGTGAATCCTGCGTCTCAGCGCAGATCGTCGGGCAATCGTCAGGCGCGGCCCTGTGGCTAAACACGGCCTGGTTTTGTACACTGTGTAGCGGAGCTGTGTCAGTGACGATTTTTGTGCCTGCTGCTGACGGCGAAGACGAACAATCACCGGTTTATGACAAGCAAATCCTTTCAGGACATGATCCGCTCGCTGCCCCCGCGCACGGTGATCGCTGCCCAGGGCGACGCGGCGGTCACTGCGCCGATTGTGGAATCGTCCAGCGATGTGCAGCCCGGCGGTCTCTTTGTGGCTCGGCGCGGGCGGCGGACGGACGGCCACGGCTTTATCCCCCAGGCCATTGAACGCGGCGCGGCGGCGATCGTCGGCGAGTATCCGCTGGCGGGGCTGCCGATCCCTTATGCGCAGGTGACAGATGCGGGCGCGATCCTTGGCGATCTGGCGGCGGCCTATTTTGACTTTCCCTCACGCCGGCTGACGGTGATCGGCGTGACCGGCACCGACGGCAAAACCACTACCAGCACGCTGATCCACAGCATCCTAAAAGCGGCCAGCGGGGGCAAAGCCGGACTGATCAGCACGATCACCGCTGATCTGGGCGGGATGACGGCGGATACCGGGCTGCATGTCACCACGCCGGGGGCGCCGCGGATCCAATCGTATCTGGCGCAGATGGCCGACAACGGGTTGGATTACGCGGTGATCGAAGCCACCAGTCACGGGCTACATCAGGGGCGGCTCAACGGGATCGATCTGGATGTGGCCGTGCTGACCAACCTCACGCACGAACACCTCGATTATCACGGCACGTTTGAAAATTATCGCGCCGCAAAGGCCATCCTGTTCGAGATGCTGGATCGATCCGCGCGCAAAATGGATCGATCCGGCGCGCCGATCCCCAAGATCAGCGTGGTCAATGCCGATGATCCCAATGCTGGGTTTTTCACCGCGCTTCGGGCCGATCGACTGGTGCGTTACGGCCTGACCACACCGGCCGATTTCCACGCCGACCGGCTCGACTTCACCCCAGCCGGGATCGAACTTTATGTGGACGGTCACACGCTGCGTTCGCCTCTGGTCGGGCGGTATAACGCGCAGAATATCCTGGCGGCGGTGGCTGCTGCGCGGTCATTGGGTGTGCCGTGGGCGGATGATCAGGGCCGCGCGCCGATCCAGGCCGGGCTGAATCAGGTGACGCTGATCTCAGGCCGCATGGAGCGCATCGACCAGGGGCAGCCCTTCCTGGCGATTGTCGATTTCGCGCATACACCCAACGCGCTCAAAAATGCGCTGGAAACCTGCCGCGAGATGCTGCCCGAAGGCGGCCAGTTGATCGCCGTGTTTGGCAGCGCCGGTCTGCGCGACCGCGAAAAGCGCCGGTTGATGGCAGAAGTCTCCGCCCGGCTGGCGCACTTCACGATCCTCACCGCCGAAGACCCACGCACGGAACCGCTGGAACTGATCCTGGACGAAATGGCGGCGGGCTGCCTGGCGGCCGGCGGGGTGCGCGGCGTGACGTTCACCACCGTGCCCGATCGCGGCGAGGCGATCTTCCGCGCGTGCGGGATGGCGCATCCGGGCGATATTGTGATCGCCTGTGGCAAGGGCCACGAGCAGAGCATGGCATTCGGCGTGGCGGAATATCCCTGGGACGACCGCGAGGCGATGCGCGCCGCGCTTAACGGATCGCCGCTGCGCACCCTGCCCACGGCGGTCAATGGTCATCTGCTTTGACTTCGGCAATGCGCCACTCCATGATTTCTGAAAGGACGGCCACATGAATACTCGTGAATTGGGACGCACTGGCTACCATGTCTCTGAGATCAGTTTCGGCGCCTGGGCGATCGGCGGATCGTGGGGGACGGTCAGCGATGACGACTCGCTGGCCGCCATGCACCGATTCGTCGATCTGGGCGGCAATTTTATCGACACGGCGGATGTCTATGGCGATGGCCGCAGCGAGCGCCTGATCGCCCGCCTGAAGCGCGACCGCTCGGAGCCGATCATCGTGGCGACCAAAGCCGGACGGCGGCTGAGTCCCCACACGGCAGAGGGTTACAACCGCGAGAATCTCACCGCGTTTGTCGAGCGCAGCCTTAAGAATCTGGAAACGGACTGCCTCGACCTGGTGCAGCTCCACTGCCCACCCACCGAGGTCTATTACCGCCCGGAGGTATTCCGTGTGCTGGATGATCTGGTGGCGGCGGGCAAAATTCGTTACTACGGCGTGAGTGTGGAAAAGGTCGAGGAGGCGCTTAAGGCGATCGAGTATCCCGGCGTGCAGACTGTGCAGATCATCTTCAATATGTTCCGCCTGCGCCCGTCGGAATTGTTCTTCCAGCAGGCCAAACTGCGCAGGATCGGCATTCTGGCGCGTGTGCCGCTGGCGAGCGGTCTGCTCACCGGCAGGATCACGCGCGAGACGACCTTCGAGCCGGATGATCACCGCCACTTTAACCGGCACGGAGAGTCCTTCGATGTGGGCGAGACCTTTTCGGGGGTCGATTTTGATAAGGCGCTGGAGGCGGTGGAACACATTCGGGCGCTGATCCCCGAAGGAGCGACGATGGCGCAGTTGGCGCTGCGCTGGATTCTGACCTTTGACGCGGTGACGTGCGCCATCCCCGGCGGCAAAACCCCCGCGCAGGTGGAGGACAACATGCGCGCCGCCGATCTGCCCGCGCCGGATGAAGCGGCGATGGCCCGCGTGCGCGATCTGTATTACACCCACATTCGTGAAGCCGTGCATGATCGCTGGTGAACCGCTCCATCAGGGAGCGATAAGCAGGGGCGTATGCGATACGCCCCTACAAACCACCTGCTCAGCCGTATTTCTGGCCGAACGGATCGCTTAGTTCAGCCGGGCGGACAGCTCCGACAGGTTATTGCGCACACTGCCGTCGATCACGCGGTCGCCCACGCGCACCACCAACCCGCCCAGGATGGACGGATCGACCGTGAAGGTGACATCGCTGGCGCCCAGTTCACCGGTGATGCGGGCCTGTTCCGCTTCAGAGAGCGGCATGGCGCTGATGACTGTCACCGCGCCGGACAGATTACGCGCGTTCTGGGGCACGTTGGTGAAAAATTCGTCCACCAGCGCGCGCTGACGGCTTTCGTCCATCGACGCGCCGATCAAGCGCTGCGCCACAGCCATCGAGATGGCCGCCACCTGACCGCGCAGGCCGGCCAGTTCGGCGTTGCGCTCCGCTTCGGCGCTGACGCGGGCTTCCTGGCGGATGCGGTCGGCCTCGGTGCGGGCTTCGGCTTCGATGGCGCGGGCCACTTCTTCAGCGCGGGCACGGCCTTCTTCCACGATCCGGTTGACCTCCGAACGCGCCCCCTGGCGGATCGTCTCCGCGTCCGCTTCGGCGTTGCGGCGCGCGTTGGCGGCGGCGGCGGCATCTTCCAGGCCGCGCGCGATCTTCTCCGCGCGGGCATCCAGCGCGTTGATGATCGGACGCCACAGGAAAAGGGTCAGCAGACCGAAGATCAACCCAAAGTTAAACAACTGAGACAGCAGGAACCCGACGTTGATACCCAGGGCGTCGAGCGGGCTGCCGCCCTCTTCAACCGCAAGCGCAGGCGAGACCGCGAACAGCATCGCCATCACTGCCAGCGCGATTATGAGTCTTTTCGTCCGTCGCATCGATGTTCTCCTCAACAGTGGAGGCTTAGCTCAGAACGAAGACGATCAGCAGCGCGACCACCAGAGCATAAATGGCGATAGCTTCCGTGAACACGATCGCCAGAATCATGTTGGTCTGAATCGTGCCTGCCGCGTCCGGGTTGCGACCGATGGCCTGCATCGCGCCCTGGGCCAACAGACCGATACCGATGCCAGGGCCGAGCGCGCCGACCATCGCCAGACCCGCGCCCACCGCCTTCAGACCAACCGAGATGTCCCCTTCAATCATGATGTGTGCCTCCGTTTTAGCGAGTTTTCGTTGAACCGTATACCGTCGTCAATAACCGATCAGTGATGTTCGTCGTCGTGATGGTCGCCACCATGATCATCGCCATGATGCGACTCCATCGCCTGCGCCGCGAACACCAGCGTGAGAACCGCGAACACCAGCGCCTGAACCGCGCCGATGATGATCTCCAGGCTCAGGATGACCCCCGGAACCAGGAACGCTGCCAGGAACGAGATCGCCATCAGGGCGACACCGCCAGCGAACAGATTACCAAAAAGACGGAAGGCCAGACTGATGATCTTGCCGATTTCGGAGATGATCTCAATTAACCCGACGACAAAATCGATCGCACCCAGCGGCTTCTTGCCCAGGTTGCCCAGCGCCGTGATGTTGACAAACTTCTCGAAGTAGGCTGGCCCCTGCGCCCACACGCCGTAGACCTGCACCAGCACGATCGACATGATCGCCAGCGCGAAGGTCAGGCTCAGGTCGGTGGCCGCGCCGCGCACAAAGGGCGTGATGTGGAAGATGTAAGGGATTACGCCGTCTTCGATCTGGCCCTCGGTCAGGGTCAGTGTCGCGCCGGGGTAAGCCACCTGCGTCAGCGCCACCTCACGCTGATCTTCCAGCGCGGTGAGTTCGGTCTCCAGCGCGTCGATGCGCGCCTCGCGGGCTTCCGCTTCCTCGGCAGACTCGCTGGTTTCTGCGGGTTCAGAAGCAGCCAGGGCCTTCGGTGAACTGGCCGCTGCCGTCGCTTCCTCAGTGGCCTCTTCGGTCGCCTCGCCAGCCTCCCCAGCGCTCGGTTCGGCTGTAGCCGGTTCCACCTCGATGGTGGCTTCCGCCTCAGTGGATTCAGCCTCGTCCGGCGCTTCGCCTTCAGACTCGGCTTCCGCCTCGCCTTCGTCCTCACCGCGCAGGGCGGCCAGTTCGGCTTCTACAGAGGCGATGCGCGGGCCGATCTCAGCCAGCGACGCGGCGTTCGCCAGACGAATTTCCTGGCGTTCGAGGACGATCTCCGCCTCATGGACATGCGCTTCGGCTTCCTCGACGGCGTGTTCCGCCTCTTCGATCGCGTCTTCGTCTTCGCCGTCACGCTCATCTTCCGGGATCGCCAGCAGCGCGGCCAGATTTTCCTCGGCGGCGCTCAGTTCAGCCTGGGCCTCGTCCAGCGCGGCCTGGGCCTCCGCGATATCGGCCTCGATCTCCTCCGCCGTCGCGGTGGTGGAGTACGGATCGTGGCGCGCGTCCTTGAACCAGGCATTGCAGTCTTCGTAAGTCTCATCGGTCTGCGGATAACCCGCGACCAGCGGCTCGAAGACATGCAGACGCCACGATCCATCCGTCCAGCCTTCATGACCGTAATAGCCGTTGAACCCGGCATAGGAGCAGTGGAACGTGCCGATGGTTTCCACGCCGGGCAGCAGCTTCATCCAGTTGGCGGCCAGCAGGAACAGGAACAGCGTCGCCACCAGCGGCCACAGGAAGGGCGCGGTGCGCAGACGGTCGCCAGCGATGTTGCGGCAGAAGTTGTAAAAGCCCCCGACCAGCGATTCGACCAATCCCTGGAACCGGTTAGGGACTTCGCGCGTCCAGCCCCGGCTCGCGCGCCAGGCCCACACCACGAAGATCAACAGGATCACATCAGTCAGGATCGTGCCGATGAATGTGTTAGTCAGGTTAAAACCGGGGAGAAAATTGCTGACGACCACTTCGCCGGGAACCGTGATCACGGGCAGCGCCACACCGATCCCCATTCCAGGGAGGATCGCGAAGGGCAGTAGCGCGCAGGCCACGGCAACGGCAAGAATGATCAACAGCGTCAGGCAGCCCCGTTGTCTGACGTTCATGCGTGAGGCTCCTTTCTGTTGTTCAATGTAAAATCACCTTGAGCCAAGGACACCGACCTCCTTTGTTCCGTCTTCACCTACAGGGCGGCGAGCCGGATGAGTCCCGGCCTGAGTCGCGCTGCAATCGCTCGATTGCCCGCAGCGTCACCCGCAGCATGGCAGTCAGGCTGACCGGGATGCTCAGGATCAACAGCCCGAAAGTGCATGGCCCGCGCTGATCAAGCAGGGAATCCAGCCACAGCCCCAGGAATAGCGCACAAAAAACAATAAAAATGGTTGTACAGCCGGCCTGCGCGCCGATGGCGGCCACAGACAGGTTGAAGACACGCAGTCTGACTTCTTCAGGCAGGCCAGCAGGAGCCGTGCCGCTGGAATCCGCGCGCTTGTGGCGTTTTGACAACCCACCCCCCGTACACGTCCGTGCATTTTATCACAAACGATGGATCGCCGCCACCCGCAGGCAACCCGATTTTAACGTTAATTGGACTCGATGCAAAAACGAAAAGGCGCACGGCGCACGCGCACTTGACCCATGCGCCCTGTTGTTTCTTGGCTCATGTTTAAAACAGGTGATCTGCCGTAAGGGTGCAGCGCGCTGCGCCCCTACAACCGCGCGACTTTCACTCAGATTAAACATGAGCCTTTTTCTTGTACGGTTAAAGGAGCGACGCAGCGCTGTCTAAAGCCCAGTTGAAGATCGGCTGCGCACCCACTGTGCCGATCACGATCACCGCGATCGACGTGCCGGCCAGCACCCAGCCCGCCACCGGCGACAGCGCGATCGGCTTGTCGTCGTCCTCGCTGCGATCGACGTAGATGATCTTGATCACGATCAGATAGTAATACAGACCCACGATCGCGTTCAGCACGCCGATCATCGCCAGCCAGCCTAACCCGGCCTCGACCGCTGCGTTGAACAGAAAGAATTTGCCGAAGAAACCCGCCGCCGGGGGGATGCCCGCCAGCGACAGGAACCCGATCGTCATCGCCAGCGCCATCCACGGGTTGCGGCGGCTCAGACCAGCCAGGTCAGCGATCGTCTCGCTGCCGGTTGCCTCGCTGAATAGCACCACCACACCGAATGCCAGCAGATTTGTGAACGTGTACATGAACATATAGAACGCGACCGACGCCACGCCCTGCTCCGTGCCGGACTGAATCGCGGCCACGCCGATCAGGGTGTAACCGGCCTGCGCGATCGACGAGTAGGCCAGCAGGCGCTTGATGTTGCGCTGCGCCAGCGCCACCACATTGCCCAGCGTCATGCTGATGACCGCCGCCGCCGCCGCCAGTTGCAGCCAGAAATCGCCGATCACCTGGCCGTCGATCACCAAGCTTTGCGGGAAGACCGCGACGAAGAAGCGCAGCAGCAGCGCGAAGCTGGCCGCCTTGCTCGCCACACTGACGAAGGCCGTAACCGGGGTCGGCGCGCCTTCGTACACATCCGGCGTCCAGAAGTGGAACGGGACGGCGCTGATCTTGAAGCCGAAGCCGACGAAGACCAGCACCAGCGTCACCAGCACGGCGACGGCGTTATCGCCAAAGGCCGGGCTGCCGAGAAAATCGGCGATGGCATAGAGGTTGGTCTGCCCGGTGAAGCCATAGAGCAGGCTGAAGCCGTACAGCATGATGGCGGACGTAAACGAGCCGAACAGAAAGTATTTGACGCTGCTTTCTGCGGAACGGCTGTCATCGCGGCGGAAACCGGCGAGGATATAGAGCGGGATCGTCACTGTCTCCAGCGCCACGAAGACCATGATCAGGTCAGACGCGCCAGCCATAAAGCAGCCGCCCAGCGCCGAGACGATCACGATCACGTAGAATTCACCCTTGCGACCGAGGTCGCGCGTGCCGAGCGCGATCAGGCAGGTGATGCCCGCCGCCAGGATGATCATCACCTTAAAAAACTGCGCCAGCACATCATAGCGGATCATGCCGCCCCAGAACGTCAGGGTGGCGTCTGCCCCCGTCTCCGGCGCGAAGACCAGCGGCAGCACGGCGATCACGATCAAGCCCAGCCCGGCGATGCCACCCACAGCGCGGCGTCGGCTCTCCGGCAGATACAGATCGAGCGCCAACACGACCAGCGACCAGAAGGTCAGCGCGACTTCGGGAGCGACCGCCCGCAGATTGTCCAGCAAGCTCACTTCTTCAATCACGATTTACATCCCTCCCAGGAGCGCGACGATTGGCTGCATACCGGTCGTGATCATCGGGGCCATCAGGTTTGGCAGGAAGCCGATCAGGATCAGCGGCGCGCCCAGCAGCAGCAGGATGATCCGGTCGGTGACGGCAATATCGCCCACCTCCGGGTAACGCGCGGCGTCGAAATCGCCAAAAAAGACCTGGCGGGAGACGCGCAGCACATAGGCCGCCGTGACGACGATCGCCAGCGCCGCCAGCACCACAATATACTTGTAGTAATGGGTCAGTTCAAAACTGCCGATGCGCAGGACGACATTTTCATCTGCCGCCCACAATCCGGCAAAGATCGGATATTCCGCCATAAAGCCGCTGAAGCC
>Ga0224723_1000851_pt1 | contig 20083 bp, 12 predicted proteins | sample Balambano_FR2_Me_FD_161647 | JGI IMG/M metagenome (GOLD analysis project Ga0224723, IMG submission 161647) | Freshwater sediment microbial communities from Lake Towuti, South Sulawesi, Indonesia - Balambano_FR2_MetaG | ecosystem: Environmental > Aquatic > Freshwater > Lake > Sediment | place...
CGTTTATATCCAAGCCACCAACACGGTTCCCATTAGCGGATTTGCCATTCCACTCTGGGTGCTGGTCTTGGGCGGGATTGGCATTGTGTCGGGTCTGGCAGTCTGGGGCAAAAAGGTGATCCTGACGATCGGCGAAGGTATTATTCCGCTGCAACCCAGCGGTGGCTTTTGTGCCGAACTGGCAGCAGCAGCAACAATTCTGATTGCTTCCCGGCTGGGACTGCCGGTTTCCACATCTCATGCGCTGGTGGGAGCAGTGGTTGGCATTGGTATCGCGCAACAGCAATTTCGCGGTTCCGAGCGCTTGCAGGTGCAGACGGTGCAGCAAATTGCTTGGGCTTGGCTCGTGACCATTCCGATCGCCGTCGCTTTGTCTGCTGGCATCTTTGCGCTTTTGCAGCAGGTCTGGCAGTAGTCACGCTGGGCTAAGGCTCTGGCTCAAAATCAAGCTGGCGATTGCCGCGATTGGGATAAACGCGATCGGGCAATAATCGCCATCCCGCCGCATCGGCTGCCCAATTGTGAAACGCTTTTTGTCGAGCAAAACACCGAGCAAAGTGCCAGTTATAAATTTGCTTCCAGGCAGTAGACCATTGAGCGGTTTCATCTGCCTGCTGTAAGCTGCGAACTTCGGCTTCTAAAGCAGCAGCATGGCGCTGCAAGATAATTTCCATATCTTGAAAGTGGGCTTGAGGGGAACGCAACGATCGATACTCCTGGCAAAAATTGACGAATTCGATAAAATGCGGGGAAGCAGGGTCAGTTCGCATTGTTTCACTTAGCGTTGAGCACCCTTTGGTCGGGTGCGTCAGTCAGTAGACTTACCCTGAGGCGGGAGAGTTTGAGAGGGGATGTGCATTGCCCCTGCGATTCATCCCCGGAGATGTAGCACTCCCCTTTCAAGTCCGCTATCTGCGGTGAGCGGAAACGGACGATAATCTATCGGACTCAACCGAAATCTCTGCATGCGCCTGTACTGATGCTTATGGTAAAGTATGCCCATAAGATTTGAGTCTTGCTGCTCATGATTGTTCTGGAAACCAAGCTCAGAGGTAATCCAACTCAGTTTGCACTGATTGATGATGCGATTAGAACGGCTCAGTTCATTCGCAACAAATGTGTGCGCTACTGGATGGATCACACAGGAGTAGGGCAATACGACCTCTCCAAGCTCTGCGCTGTGTTGGCAAAGGAATTTGAATGGGCAGGCAAGCTCAATTCGATGGCAAGGCAGGCAAGTGCTGAACGAGCTTGGTCTGCTATCAAACGGTTCTATGACAACTGCAAAGCCAAGAAGCCAGGGAAGAAGGGCTTTCCCAAGTTTAAGAAGAACGGTCGCTCTGTGGAGTACAAAACAACAGGGTGGAAGCTTTCTAAAGACCGGAAGCATCTCACCTTCACCGATGGCTTCAAGGCTGGAACTCTTTTGCTGATGGGAGCCAATGACTTGCACTTCTATGAGGATTCGCAGATTAAGCGAATTCGAGTAGTACGCAAAGCAGATGGCTACTATGCTCAGTTCTGCATCGAAGTTGACCGACAAGAAACGATTCCCCCCACAGGCAAAGCCGTTGGCATTGACCTGGGATTGAAGTATTTCTACAAGGCAACAGACGGAACTGAAATAGAGAATCCCAAGTTTTTGAGGAAGTCGGAGCGCAAACTGAAACGCTTGCAGCGGCGAGTTTCTAAGAAGCAGAAAGGATCTAAGAATCGCAAAAAAGCGATGAATCGTCTGGGACGACAACACCTGAAAGTATCGAGGCAGCGTAAGGACTGGGCTGTGAAACAAGCCCGTGCGTTGGTCATGTCTAGCGACTTGATTGCCTACGAAAAATTGCAGGTGCGGAACATGGTTCGCAATCATCACTTGGCTAAATCGATTAGCGATGCCGCCTGGAGTTTGTTTGTCGATTGGGTGAAATACTACGCTCAAATCTTCGGCAAAGTACAGCAACCCGTTCCACCCCAAAACACTACGATTGATTGCTTTGATTGCAAGCAGCCCGTTCAAAAGATGCTCAGTACCCGTACCCATGTTTGTCCACACTGTGGCTCTGTCCGATGCAGAGACGAAAACGCGGCGTGGAACATTCTGGAAAAGGGATTGAGATTGGCTGGAATAAATACCGTAGGGCATACGGGAATCAACGCCTCTGGACAGAACGACCTCTATTCAGATCAAGTAATTGGTTTGGACAAGTCGGCTGGATGAACGAGGAACCCCCTGGCTTTAGCGAAGCGGAGCCACGGGGAGGATGTCAGTGTTACGCTTCATGAAAGCGAACGAAGTTTTTTGACAATCTTATGCTGTTGCAGAAACTTCAATCATTTTAGAAATATCTCATTCTGTCCGGCTGCATCAATGCCGATTTTGTCTAAAATGCTGGGCAGACTCAAAGCACAATAAACCCGACAAATACAAACTTCAACCGGCAGAAGTTGTCATTAAATATGCGAGGGCTGCACAAGCATGGGGCGACTGGATAATCTACCCGAAAACACTCGATCAGCCGATTCCACTGCAAATGAGATTCTAAAGAGCGTTACTCAAGACCTCCGCAGTTTGCAGCAGGGTGTGGTTGCCCAGCTCACTCAAGATGTGAGTCGTCTGCAAGCTGAAAAATCTCGACTGCTCGACGAGATTGACCAACTTCAAGCGCAGCATCGATCGCTGCAAACTCAGCACCAAACCGCTCTGTCGCAGCAGCAAATCGCGCAGCAGCAGCTTTGGGCAAAGCAATTGGCGCAGGCGCTGGCAAAACAGCTTCATGTCTTGCTGTCAGAGCGCATTCAGTCTCATGCGCTGGTGCAATCAGAACCTGCCAATCTGCTGCCGCCTGCCGCAAACCGCTACGGCGAAGATGCAACGCGAATGCTGGTAGCCCTTGATACCACGCTTAATCGCACGCTCAGCTCTGTGCGGCAAGACCTCAATAGCTATCAGAGTTCGCTCTCTCAGCAAATCAGCCGGATGCACAACCTGGAGCAGCAGGGTGAGGCAATTTTAGAAGCACTGGTCAGTCGCTTGCATCAGCAGCTTCAGTCAGAGGTGGCGCGAATGCAAACCACGAATCGAGCTGAAGGAAACGGACATCCGATCGCCGCCCCGTCGCCATCGCAGCCCCATCCTTCCACGCTACCTCGCCCAACCTCCACAACGATTCTTCCAGTTGCGCCCGTGGTTGCGCCAGAACCAACGGTTGCGCCCGTGCGATCGATGCTGCGTCCGGGACTCTCGCAGTTTCAAATCGGCTTTTTGCTGATTTTGCTGTCAACCGTTGCGCTTTCTCTGCACAACGTTGTGGTGGGCGTGATCGGCAATGCCAGTCGAGTTCTGGGCATCTACGAAGTCGGCGGTTATATCAGCCTCAACAGCCTGGGCAATTCTCTGCTCATTCTGTGCGGCAGGATGGTCGTTGTCTTGCTGCTGATGACTCCTCTGTCAGCCTACCTTTACCCTCCGGTCTGGAGAGATATTCGGGTCTTTGTTCAATCCAAAGACCGTCGCCTGCTACGCAGCGTGATTGGCAGCGGCTTCTTCCTCTTTTTGTCACAGGTGTTGATCTACATCGCGATCGGGCAGATCGGTCCCGGCGTTGCCGTCACTATTCTGTTTATGTACCCGATCATCACCGTACCGCTGGCATGGCTGCTGTTTGGCGATCGTCCCACCGGACTGCGAACCGGAGTCATGATGACCATTCTCCTGGGTGTGATTCTGACCGCATTTCCCAATCTGATTGCCACAGCCAACATTTCCTGGTTGGGCATTAGCACAGCAGTGGTCTCAGGCATTGCCTTTGCTTTCTATTTGATCGCAATGCAGATCAGCTTTCGCAAGCTGCATCCCGTTCCTGTTAGTTTGATTCAATTTGCCACCATCTTCGTCTTTACCAGTCTCAGCCTGATTTTGTTTCCTGACCAACTCGGCGTTGAAATTATTCCGCAGGGTCTGCCAGGGCTAATCAGGGGCGGAATCCTCCTGGGAAGTTTGACGCTCATTGGCTATTTGCTCAACAACTTTGGCGTTCGCTTGATGGGAGCAGCCCGTGCCTCGATCGTGGCTGCCAGCGGTCCAGTGCTCACCGCGCTGCTGGCGTTTTTGCTTATCCCTGGTGCCCGAACGGCGCTTCAGGGCGTTCAGTGGCTGGGAATTTTGATTGTGACGATCGGTGTGGTCGCCCTCAGCTTCGAGCGGATGTTGATTCAGAATAAAGCCGCAAAACCTGCAAATGCGAACTGAAGACGATTGTGGATCATCACTGTTGCAAAGCGAGGATTGAGTCCAGAGCAAGATAGGATTTTCAGTAAGCCCCTGCTCAAAATCAGCAGAGCTGGTTTACAAAATCCAGATCCAAACCCTTAAGTCGCGGTTTGCTGCTTGATACCCAATTTGCATTTGAGTCATCAAACCCTTGCCAATTCCAGCGCTGCTTCTGCTGCTGGCGGTGATCAAACTGTGTGTTTCTGGTGTTCGCTTCGCTCACACTGCTTTATTCAGGAACTTAAGCCATGACTGTTGCAACCACTCGCTTTCCGATCGACCTTGCTGCCTATAAGCCCCTGGCACTAGACCCGACAAATCCCACCCTCACCGACGAGCAGCGCGAAACGCTGAAAGCGAATATTCAGCTTTGCCGCGATGCGATCGTCTTTTTTACGGCAACTGGCGCAGCGAGAGGAGTCGGTGGGCACACTGGCGGACCGTATGACACGGTGCCAGAAGTGATGATCCTCGACGCATTTTTCCGGGGCGCACCCGATAAATTTGTGCCAATCTTTTTTGACGAAGCCGGACATCGCGCCGCTACGCAATATCTCATGGCAGCGCTGCACGGCGATTTGCCGATCGAGGAACTTGCTCACTATCGAGAAGCTCACTCAAAACTGCCAGGACACCCGGAACTCGGCTTGACGCAGGGCGTAAAGTTTAGCTCTGGTCGCCTGGGACACATGTGGGCGTATATCAACGGCGTGGCAATGGCAAATCCTGACAGGGTGGTGATTTGTCTGGGGTCAGACGGTTCGCAGCAGGAAGGCAATGATGCCGAAGCAGCACGGCTGGCAGTTGCCCAAAATCTGAACGTCAAGCTGATCATCGACGATAACGATGTGACGATCGCCGGACACCCGTCGGAATATCTGCCCGGTTTCAGCGTCGGCAGAACGCTAGAAGGACACGGTATTTCTGTCAACGAAGGCGACGGCGAAGATTTGGACGACCTGTATCGGCGGTTATGCGAAGCGGTGACGACCAATGGACCAATCGCTCTGGTCAACAAGCGCAAGATGGCGGTTGGCATCGAAGGCATTGAGGGTTCCACACACGGACATGACGTGATCTCGGTGGATAAAGCAGTCGCCTATCTGGAAAAACGAGGGCTAACGGCAGCGGTTGGCTACCTCAAGGGCATCGAAAAAACCAAGCACGACTACGACTATCAGGGGTCTGGCACAAACTGGGGTTCTAATCGCAACGTGTTTGGCGAGGCGGTGGTGGCAGTGCTCGACCGCATGAGCGAAGCAGAGCGCAAAGCCAAAGTCAAGGTGATCGACAGCGACCTGGAAGGGTCTTGCGGACTGAAAAAAATTCACGATGCTCACCCAGAAGTTTTTGTTTCTGGCGGCATTATGGAGCGGGGCAACTTCTCGGCGGCGGCTGGATTCGGCATGGAGAAGGGCAGACAGGGAATTTTTGCGACCTTTAGCGCTTTCCTGGAAATGTGCATCTCGGAAATCACGATGGCGCGGTTGAACTACTCAAACGTTCTCTGCCACTTTTCGCACGCGGGCATCGATGACATGGCAGACAACACCTGCCACTTCGGTATCAACAACATGTTTGCCGATAACGGACTCGAAGACGGTTATGAGACGCGGCTCTACTTCCCTGCCGATGCGGCTCAAATGCGAGCCTGCGTTGAAGCGGTGTTTCATGATCCAGGGCTGCGGTTTATCTTCTCGACGCGATCGAAGACTCCCAACATTCTCACTCCAGACGGTAAGGATTTCTACAGCGAAGGCTATACCTTTGTTCCAGGCAAAGACGAAGTGATCCGCGAAGGCACTGCTGGCTACATTGTCAGCTATGGTGAAAGCTTGTATCGCGCCCTTGACGCAGTCGAGCGCCTGAAGCAAGAAGGCATCGACGTGGGCTTGATCGCCAAGCCGACGCTCAACGTGATTGACGAAGCCACGCTGGTAAAGGTGGGCGCTGCGCCGTTTGTGCTGGTGGTTGAGGCGTTCAACCGCCGCACCGGGCTGGGCAGTCGCTTTGGCTCCTGGCTGCTTGAGCGCGGGCTGACTCCCAGATTTGCTTTCTTGGGCACGCATCAAGAAGGCTGTGGCGGCTTGTGGGAGCAGTTTCCGCATCAGGGCATTGACCCGGCTGGCATCATCAGCAAGGTCAAGGAACTCGCTGCTTGATGACGCGACGGTAAAACCTGTTCTGCTCAGTTGCGGGCGCGAATCGACCCCTGCTCTGGCAGGGGTTTTTGCTTGGCGAAACCATCCTGATTGCGCTAATCAGATTGACCGCTCAGCCGATCGCGGCTTGCAGCCGGTCATGATAAGTGCGTTCGCGTCGGATTACCGAATCGAGCACGAGCTGCTGCATCAGGCGTTCACAATCTGACTCTGGCGGCGCTGCGATCGATTCTAGACGGCGTGCTGTTTTGCAATTACAGCGAGCTGCTAGCTTCTAGTCCTCATCAATCTCCAAATTCAACACGTAATGCCCTAATCTCAGCGTATTTGCCCACAGCTCGTATTCAATGCGTAATTGGTTGGGCAGCGGTTTTCCGGTCACGAGCAGACTGCGGGTGAAATTGCGGAGGCGAATTTGTTCGCAGCCCCTCAAGTCCTGATGCTGAAGACAGTAGCGGCTCAGACCATAAACTCCGGGCTGCCACAGGTGCCGATAGCTCGCTTTGCCGTCACCCTGCATGGTCATGACAACTCGATAGGGCGACAGCTCTAGCCACAGCAAGCGGGGCGTTTGGATTGCTGAAGCCTCTGCGGGTTCTTGCCATCCCTGCACTGCTGGCTCGGTCAACAGCAGGTGAAACTGGTCTTGACCGCGATCGTACAGAGTGGCAGCGGTTTCGACCACCGACCACAGCGGCAGGTCAAATGCCATTAGCGACAGGCAAACAGGCTTGCGGTGGTGGGTCAACATAGTGTAGGTAGGGGGAGATATGCATTAATTTATCCCAATGCAGACGGCTACTATTACCCTCAATTCCTCAGACGCTGATTATTCGCTGACGATCGACCCTGATGCCGATCTGGTGCTGCATGGTCAGGTGCAGGTGCCTGGAGACAAATCGATTTCGCATCGGGCTTTGATGCTGGGGGCGATTGCCCAGGGTGAAACGCAAATTCAGGGCTTGCTGTTAGGCGAAGACCCCCGCAGCACTGCAAGCTGTTTTCGGGCAATGGGTGCCCAAATTTCCGAATTGAATACTGAAAGAGTGACGATTCAAGGCATTGGCTTGGGGCAACTGCAAGAGCCGATCGATGTGCTCAATGCAGGCAACTCAGGCACGACGATGCGGCTGATGCTGGGCGTTTTAGCCTCGCATCCCAATCGATTTTTTACGGTCACGGGTGATGCCTCGCTGCGATCGCGCCCGATGCTGCGGGTGATCGAACCGCTGACCCAGATGGGCGCGCAAATCTGGCATCGTCAGCGCGGACTGGCACCGCTGGCAGTTCAGGGACAGCCGCTGCGTCCGATTCACTATGTCTCACCGATCGCCTCAGCTCAGGTCAAATCCTGTGTGTTGCTGGCGGGGCTAATGGCAGAAGGAGCGACAACGGTGAGTGAACCTGTTCTGTCTCGCGACCACAGTGAGCGAATGCTGCGGGCGTTTGGGGCAGACCTGACGGTCGATCCAGAAGCCTGCCGCGTCACCATCAACGGTCTGGCGCAGTTGCAGGGACAAACTGTGATTGTGCCGGGTGACATTAGCTCTGCCGCCTTCTGGCTGGTGGCTGGGGCGATCGTGCCCGGTTCTGATCTGACGATTCAAAATGTGGGAGTGAATCCGACTCGAACCGGCGTGCTCGAAGCGCTGGCGCAGATGCAGGCAGACATCACGCTTGCAAACGAGCGGGAGGTTGCCGGAGAGCCGGTTGCCGATGTGCGGGTGCGTCACAGTCCCCTGAAGGCAACGACGATCGCGGGCGATGTGATCCCCCGATTGATTGACGAAATTCCGATTTTGGCGGTGGCAGCAAGCTGCGCCCAAGGCACAACGGTGATTCGCGATGCCGCAGAACTGCGCGTCAAGGAAAGCGATCGACTGGCGGTGATGGCAGCGCAACTTAACCGCATGGGTGCCCAGATTACTGAACTGCCGGATGGCATGGAAATTGTCGGCGGCACGCGGCTGACGGGGGCAGAAGTAGACAGCCACACCGACCACCGGATCGCCATGAGTCTGGCAATCGCTGCTCTGATCGCGCGCGGTACCACGACGATTCAGCGTGCCGAAGCAGCTGCTGTTTCTTACCCCGGTTTTATCGACACGCTGCGGCAGGTTTGTCTTGCGGCTTAGTGTGCCTGCGGCTCAGGGCGACTCAACGCGCTGGAGCTGGGTGGTTTTGGGATCAACGATCTTTTGCCCCATGCCAGGAAACTTAACGGCAAGGCAAATTTTATTGCCTGCGCCGAAGATGTGCGTCACCTGTCCGGTGCCAAACGCTTTGTGAATCAGTCGATCGCCCACCGTCCAGTCGTTTTCGTGCGAATTTGGCGAGTCAGCAGCCTGTCGCTTGATCTCGCGAATCGGTGTGGTCATGCGCTTGGGAATTGCTGCTGCCAGATTGCTCAACAGCAAGTCTCTGGGCAATTCGCCCAAAAACAGCGAAGGGCTGGCAGGCTCACGCGATCCATAAAGGCGGCGTTCGCGGGCGTGGCTGAGAAACAAGCGTTCTTTGGCGCGAGTGATGCCCACATAGCAAAGGCGGCGTTCTTCTTCCAGGGCAGCGGGGTCTTCGAGCGATCGAAAGTTGGGAAACAAGCCCTGCTCCAGTCCGACCAGAAACACCACCGGGAACTCCAGTCCCTTAGAGGAATGCAGCGTCATCAGCGACACTTTAGATTGTTCTTCCTGCAAATTGTCTAAGTCAGACGACAGCGAGGCGCTGGCAAGAAACATCTGGAGGTTTGCGTCTTCGTTGTCTTCTTCAAATTGCAGAACGGCGTTATACAGTTCCTGGACGTTTTGCAGTCGGTCTTCGGCTTCGTCGGTGTTCTGGTCTTTCAGGTCTCTGATGTAGCCAGAGTCTTCGAGCACCCCCTGCACGATTTCTGAGGCAGAATGACTGTCGATCTGCGCTTGCCAGCGCTGCATCATTCGGGCAAATGCCAGCACCGGCTTGGCAGAGCGTCCTGCCAGCGTTTGCACCGAGGTTTCGTCCTGGAGAATTTCCCACAGCGGCACGTTCATTTCGCGAGCGGCGGTTTCTAATCGATCGATCGTGGCTTTGCCAATGCCCCGGCGCGGTGTGTTGATGATGCGCTTGAGGCTAACGGCATCAGCAGGGTTCGCGATTGCCCGCAGATATGCCAGCACGTCTTTGACTTCTTTGCGATCGTAGAAGCGCAAACCGCCAACAACGGCGTAGGGAATGGCTAAGCGCACCAGCGATTCTTCAAAAGCCCGCGATTGGGCGTTGGTGCGATACAGAATGGCAAAGCTACCCCAGTTGAGTTCGGGGTTTTGCAGCTCGAGCTGGTGAATTTGCCGCACCACAAATTCGGCTTCGGCGGTTTCGTCGTCGGCGCGATGGCAAAAGATGGTTTCGCCAGCCCCACGGGTGGGACGCAGCACTTTGTCGATGCGCTCGGTGTTGTTTTCAATCAGCGAGTTTGCCGCTTGCAGAATGTTTTCGGTCGATCGATAGTTTTCTTCTAGCTTGACCATCGATCGCGTGTCGTCATCGGGCAAACCGTCGCCAAAGTCTTCTTGAAAGCCCAGCAGAATCTTAAAGTCTGCCATTCTAAATGAATAGATCGACTGGTCGGCGTCGCCGACCACGAAGACCGATCGATGATACCAATCATTGAAATCCTGGGTGTCTACACCGTTCGTCACCAGCAGGCGAATCAGGTCATACTGCGTGCGGTTGGTGTCCTGATATTCGTCAACCAAAATGTGGCGAAATCGCTTGTGCCAGTAGTTCAAGACCTGCTCGTTTTGACGGAATAGCTGCACGGGAATCAAAATCAAATCATCGAAATCGAGCGCATTATTTTCCGCCAGCGATCGTTGGTATTCGGAATAGACGTTAGCGATCACGCGTCCCCGAAAGTTGGGCTGCTCTCGCTCTAAATCTTGTGGCGACCAGCCCTGATTTTTGGCGTTGCTGATGGCGTAGCGCACCGATCGCGGGTCAAATTTTTTGTCGTCTAAGTTGAGCTGATTGAGCACGACGTCTTTGATCAGTCCCTGCGCGTCAGACTCATCAAAAATCGTGAAGTTTCTGTTCCATTTGCGTCCCTGTGCGTCTTCGTATTTCTCGATGTCAAATCGCAAAATGCGGGAGCAGAGTGCATGGAAGGTGCCGATCCACAGTTCTTTGGTAATGGTTTTATAAATGTGCGACCGCAGTCTGGTTTGCTCGCGGGCTGCCAGTGCTTCTAGCGGTTTGCCGTTTTTTGCCAGTGCTTCTTGTTCGGCAAACAGCTTCTCAATCCGCTCTTTCATTTCGCGGGCGGCTTTGTTAGTGAAAGTCACCGCCAAAATGTTTTCGGGGTCAACGCGATGGGTCAAAACTAAGTTGGCGATGCGGTAGGTCAGCGCCCGCGTTTTGCCAGAACCCGCTCCTGCCACGACGAGCAGCGGACCGCAAAAGTGTTCGACCGCCCGACGCTGAGAGGGGTTGAGGTGGCTAAGAAAATCGATCGCTTGAGTCATGATCAACCGTCTGCAGGGAGAATAACCTCACGACAAGAGTATCGTATCTGGAGGTAATTGGATGGGGGGCGATCGGTAAGAAACAAGTAGGGATGGGCGGTCGTTGGGCTGCCGGTGATCCTGGTTTCCCTACAGACTGGCAGGAAGTCGTTCCCTGGCAAGGGGTATTCGATCGGGCTGAATCAAACTGACCACTGGTTTACCGCCAGACTGGTCGACCTCCACAAGATTCGGACGGCATTTCCTACAAAATCTAACAAAACTTTCGACTGTTCTAGATTATTTTCGTACGTCTGCACTACAATGCACTGCAAACGTCTGTGAGGACTTATTGTATGAACAAAGGCGAACTCGTTGATGCCGTTGCAGCATCAGCAGGAGTGACAAAAAAGGAAGCCGATCGCATTGTCACGGCAATGTTTGAGGTGATCCAGGAAGCAGTAGCTGGCGGCGAGAAGGTGACACTGGTGGGCTTTGGCACCTTCGAGCCGCGTGAGCGGAGTGAGCGAGAGGGACGCAACCCCAAAAGCGGCGAGGCAATGAAGATTCCGGCGACTCGTGTTCCCGCTTTTAGTCCCGGTAAGTTGTTTAAAGACAAGGTTTCAGCAAATGGCAACGCCGCTTGAATCGAGGCAAAACCAGTGAGAAATGAGGGCTGAGGGATGAAGCAAGGCTACCCTGCTTCAGCAGAGAGGAACAATCAGCGAGGTTCTCATTTAGCCTTCCTGGCAAAGCGTGGTGCAGCCCTCCCTCAGCCTTTAAACATTCACACAATCCATTCACTCAATCACAGAGACAGGGGTTCCCAGGCGCACTTGCTGAAACAGTTCTTCAATGTCTTTGTTGTACAGGTGAATGCAGCCGTGAGAAACTGCTTTGCCAATGGTTTCAGGGTTGGGTGTGCCGTGAAAGCCAATCCAATTTTTGTTGTCTGTCCAGAAGCCGATGAAGTAATCCCCAAGGGGATTTTGAGGGTCATCTGCTGGAACCACTTCGTCTGTAAAGGGGCTAATCCAGGTCGGGTTTTGCAGCATTTGCATGACCTGAAATTCCCCAGTCGGGGTCTCCCAACCCCGCCGACCGATCGCCACCGGATAGCTTTTGACCTCAGTCGCTCCCGAATACACCACGACTTCGCGGCGACTGAGACGAATTTCTAACCGAGTCGTTGCCGCAGAGGGGGCAACTGTCCTGGCGGCTTCAGGCTGAGGCACTGGCGCATGAGTTGCAGCCGGTTTAGCGGTAAAGGCAGCGGCTGATTCGATCGAATCAGCCGCTGTTTCAGTTGGCACAGACTGATGAGCGGGCGACAGTTTGAGGCTGATCAGCAGCATCGATGTGCCGATCAAACCGGCAAGAAGGAGCGTGTGTTGCAACTTGGCTGGCTAAAATGACAGGTTCGATCGAGCAGCATAGCCTGACTGCCGCAATCAATGCCAAAAAATTAAGCAAGTCTAAATCCCCTGTGGGTAGGCGATGCTAAACGCAGATCAATTTCTCAAATGAAATTTTGTTGCACCGCCTGCACGCTTCAGCCGTCCAGATTCGCCAGCATCGACTGGCTGCTCGACCCGCTCAGTCGATCGATGCGCTACCTGGAAGCTGACAGTCAGCGATGCCCCGTCTGCCTGGGCGTTGCTGGTGTTGGGTACGCAAACCGATCGCCAAGTTCCACCGGGCACGCGGTTCAAAGTCAATGATGCAACTCAACAATTGGTAGAACAGGTTGCCGTTGCCAACAGTCAGGCGACCTACCTTGATGCTCAAGTCGAAGGAACGGCAGATAAACAACTTGAGGTCATGGTTGCAATGCCCAACCGCGATCGAGTGGCTTTTGCCTTTCAGCTCAAAGATGATGGAACTACATAATTAGCTCAGGACAAGTAATTTTTTGAGAGCTGCACCCAGCGAGGCTCTCAAAAAATTACAAGTTTGGATTTAAGCGCGTAGCGCTATGGAGGTTTTGCAGCGGGAGAAAAGCGCAATGGAATGGTTTGAACCAATCGAATCTGGCTTGGAAAATGTGGTGACGATCGCCCAGTTTTGCTTAGAAGTGGTTTCCGTCTTTTGCGTGCTGGCGGGATTTGTGAAAACGGTGCAGTTGGCGATCGTCCTGAATCGCCGTCGCCGTGAGCAGTCGTTTCCATTTAACCAAATCCGCATCTGCTTTGGCTCCTGGCTAGCCCTGGCGCTGGAATTTCAGTTGGGCGCAGATATTTTGGCGACGACGATCGCCCCTTCGTTGCAGGAATTAGGAAAATTAGCGCTAATTGCCGTGATTCGGACTTTCTTAAACTATTTTTTAGGCAAAGAACTGGAAGCAGAATATCAACTCGAAAAGGAAAGAAGCCAACTTGGCGCAGATCAAGATTTTGTTTCCAGATGACTGCCGCTCTGTGATTGCAGCGTGAATCTGATGCGGTTCAATCTGCGCCAAGTGACTCCCTTAACCTGAGGCTAGAACGTGCTGCTTGCCGTGGCACCCGTCAGGTGAACGGCGCTGGTCAGATTTGCCTGCAAGCTCGTTAATGGCTGCGCGGTTGCCTCTTGATACATGTGAGCCAGCGCCCCGGTGAAGCCAGCATTATAGTCGAGCGCCACCTCATTTGTGATGAAGTTAGTGCGATCGTCGCTGTAGGCATTGTCATTTGGTGCTGACGGACCGCCAACCAGGGCACCCGTTAAAACGTTGCGGTTTGTCACCGGGTCATTGATGTTGTTGGTCAGAGAACCATGAGCCGCCCGGTGGTGCGGGTTACGGGGAGAATTTCTGCCAAATCCGACCACATAGCTGCGCTGATTCGGATTATCGCCCAGCAAATAGTCAATCTGATCTTCTGCAAAGTTGGAATACCGACTGCTCGGATCATTGACCGTATCGCTGTAGATTCCTGCCAGAAATGCAGTGTTGGCGGTATAGCGCAGGGCACCCCATTGGTCGAGCCAAGCCAGCCCGCCAGCGGTGTATTTGATGCCTGCACCACTCTTGTCGCTCCAGTGATTGAGCCAGTTTTCCACATCCGATCGATATCGCGTTTTGCCCGTTTCCTGCGCCAGCAGCACCGCCGCTCCATAGGATTTTTGATCCCAGGACTGCGTCCAACCCCGGTCAGGTGTTTGATAATAGGTTTCTGCTTTGTTGAGGTAGAAGGTATCGGTGCTGCCTTTGGCTTCGGTCGCTTTGTGGAGCCAAGCCGCTGACCAGCTCAGCTCATCCATGTAGCCGCTGAAGGAGTTGTAGAAGTTGGCAGCATCAGGAATCGCATCCGAATATTTGCCGCGATAAGTGTCTGCAAAATTAAAAAGCTGGGTGGCGTGAGTCAGCAGGCGATCGGCGTAGGTGCTGTTTGACGGACGAAAGGCGATCGAGGCAGCAGCCAGCGCCGCCGCCGCTTCACCTGCTAGATCAGAGCCGGGGTTTTGAGCGTCAATTTTGAACGCAGGTCGCGCCATCGTCATTCTTTCAGGTGGACCCCAATACGCATGATCAACGCCGCCCAGTCCGACTTGCCCCCAAAACTCGTTGGGCGCAGTGTGAGCTTTGAGAATGTAATCGGTGCCCCACTTGATGGCATCCAGGGCTTCATCAAGTTGACCGCTTTGCTGATAAGCATTGCGATATTGCACCACGCCCCAGCCCAACAGCGTCATTGCGCCTGCCATCGGAAAGCCAAATTTAACGTGGTCGCCTGCGTCGTAGTAGCCCCCAGTCAAATCAACGCCCACATCAGCGCCGTCTCTCAGCGCCGAATCACCGCGCCAGGAAATCCGATTGGTACTGGGTAGATCGCCCGATCGCTGTGCTTCATAAAACAAAAAGGATTTTTGCAGCGCTTCACCGTAATTGAAGCTGCTCGATGGCGTTGGCGACGGTGTGGGTGCCGGTGTGGGTGAGGGCGACGGCTGGGCATCGTTGTCTAGAATGGTGCCAACGCCCTGATTGTCGGCGATCGTCGCATTGGTAGCGTTGCTGAGCCGCAGCAAAAAGGTTTCGGTTGGTTCTGCGGTCGTGTCGCCCTTGACGCTCACAGCTACAGTTTTGCGCGTCTCACCGGGCGCAAAGCTCAGTGTCCCTGATTTACTGATGTAGTCAGAATTAGCGGTCGCGGTGCCATTGGCAGTGGCGTAGTTAACATTGATGGTGCGCGTGCTGCGCGCCGAGAGATTAATCGTAAACACTGCGTTGGTTGTGCCACTGTTGCCTTCAGTGACCGTTACGTCGCGAATCGATAAATATGGCAATGTGGCAACGAGGTCATCATTGATAATCGTCCCTGTCGCTTGAGCACGTGCGATCGTGGCATTGGTCGCACCGCTCAATTTCACTAAAAAGGTTTCGTTTGATTCTACAGCCGTGTCGCCTTTGACGCTGACGGTGATGGTTTTACGAGTTTCACCGGGTGCAAAGCTCAGCGTATTGGCGATCGCAGTGTAGTCTGAGCCTGCGGTTGCTGTACCGTTGGCAGTAGCATATTGAACTGTAACGGTCTTGCTGCTGGCTTGCGACAACTGCACGTCAAAGGAGGCAAGCGTAGTTCCGGTGTTTCCTTCGGTAATCGTTCTATCAGTAATGGAAAGCGCCGGCAGGGCGACTGAGCTGCCGCTACTGATGGGCTGTCTGTTGAGAATGTAATTTGTTGGTTTAACCGTTGTCCTGCCAGAGTTGTTACCATTGAACCCAAAAGCTACGGTTGCATTTGCGGCGATCGTGCTATTCCAACTGGCGTTGCGAATCACGTAATGATTGCCTTGTTTGCTGACGATCTCAGCGTTCCAGATGTTGGCAATTTCAAAAGGGGCATCAAATTCTAGCGTCCAGCCATTCAGATTGCTGGTGCTCTTGTTGCTGATAGAAACATTGGCACTGAAACCACTGCCCCAGTCGTTGGTGATGGAGAAATCAACGGTATTCATCTAGAGTCAGTCGTAGTGTTTACAGGAAAAAATCAGGACGCGACAACGCCTGCGTGATCAGCAGATGTTAACGAGCTATTTGCTTCAGCACAGGAAAAGGGCAGTGTGGCGATCGAAACCGCATCAAAAATTGCCCACGAGAATTTTGTGCTGCTAGCAATTCGCTGTTAGCAATTGGTAATTTGCGATTTGAAGTTTACTCATCAAGAGCCGAAACTGTCAGAACGGTGCGGCAGCACTCGTCGAGACGGCTCTATTGAGAGGATTGAACAGAGTCATTCTGTCGCCTCAGATTCTGCAAGAGGCTGCGTTTAACGAATTGCGGTGGCGCGATCGTTGAGTGAATCTGTCAATTGATAGCCTGCGGATTGTTTGCAGCAATCAATTGCAGAAGGCATCAGGTGAGGATATATGGTCTGCTCTCAAAAACGTTTGCAGCAAGTTAACGGTCAGTTAGCATTCGGATCAGCGTTCAACAGATGGCTGCATGAGTTCTACAAAAGAAGCATTTGATTTGAGCAACAGCTTTTACCCTTTCAACTGAAAGCCTTTATATTCCGTAATCAGCAGATGCTCACGTTTCACTATAACTTTGTGAAGGGTTAAATTCGTTGGGTGAATTCACGGAAAATATATCTGTAAGTCTTTGTAAAATCAATGCTGTTATTTCTGTGAATCTACAGAAATTAATCGATTTTTCCGGAGACAGATGCGCGGCGATCGTATACAGACAGAATCCCCTGACGATCGCCGCTCAGCAAGAGCAGCGGTAGCAGAAAAACGTCAACACTCTAACCCGCGTTCTCTGTCAATCAGGTTGAATTGTTGAGATAGTTTAGATTCTGGCTGAGGCAAAAATTTGTCGGGATATGATGATCACCAAGATCGCAATTGGCTGAATTTAACGTTCAGCCGAGACTAATCATCATTCCAATCACTGATATGGCACAGTCTGACCAACGACCAACCAGCACTACCTCCGTTAAATCGCTCTCTGAATTTGTCTCAACAAACGCGCCTGCTACCTTATTGACTGCTTGCCATCGAGATTTAATCAAAGAAGTACAGGAAGCGCTCAAAATTGAAGCAGATGGGTTTATTGGTCCAATTACTCGGCAAGCCTTCGCAGAATTTAAGTTAGCCAATCAGCTTGATTTCTCGCTTGAGCTGAGCGTTGCCACTGCTAAAGAACTGCTAGCGTTGCAGGGTCAAGAAGAAGAAGCAAGCCTTGAGGAAGATCTGAATCGCGAACCTAAGCTCAACGTCAACGCGGGTTCGCGAACCGGGCGATCGATGCAGCTACCGGCGGGCACATTGGTCTATGCCAATCAATTCGTCATCGAAGGGATTCCGCTCACCTGGGGCGAACTCACCAAAGACTGCACGCGAGTGCCGACGGCTAAAGAGTATGTAGACAATGCAATAAAACTCGCCAGGGTTTGGGGCGAGGTGAGAGCCAAGTTTGGCTCACCGATTCGGATTACGTCTGGCTATCGCCCACCGGCAGTCAATCGAGCAGTCAAAGGGGCTTCTAACAGCCAGCATCTCTACTTTCGGGCGATAGACATGCAGCCCCTCAACGGTGACTTCAAAAAGCTATGGCAGGTTTTAGAAGCCTCTAAATTTACAGGTTTAGGAGATGCGGTGTTTAGAGGTCGCAACAAAGGATTCTTTCATGGCGATATCCGACCGGGCAGCCGCATTATCTTTGACTATTGATCGAGCTGGCGGGCGATCGGTGGCGTAACTTCTACTTGCATGAAACGCTTTCAATTTTGGCAAGCCGCCCGATCGCCTTTCCCCCGCGCGGCTGCGAGTCGTCAGGGTTCTGCGTCCTGGTGTGTCGCCTGGGGAGCGATCGATCATCTGACTGAGACTGTGGTGTGGCGCGATCGACAGTTCGCCGTTACCTGTCCCAGGTCTTGCCGCCATTGCATACAGCCCTCCCTCAGCACTTCCGAGCAGTTTGTGGTGGTGGGCGATGTCTGGCTGAGCAATCGCCGCCAACTCTTGCAGCAGATTGGCTATCCAGCAGACTGGCAGCAGAGTGACAGCGATTTGGTTGCTCACCTGTGGGAGCACCAGCGTGAGCGAACGGTGGGCTGGCTAGTGGGGATGTTTGCGATCGTTGTTTGGGACCGGCACCAGCAAATTCTCTGGCTGGCGCGCGACCCGACTGGAGCACGCACGCTTTACTACACGATCGGCAGTTCTACCCGGTGGATTGCGCCACAGCTCAGTAGCCTGACGCATCACCGATCGACAGACCTGGATCTGGTCGCGCTGCGCGATTATCTTTGCTGTGCGTTTGTCCCCGGCGACCGCACGCTCTGGCAGCAGGTGCGAGAGCTGCGTCCGGGGCACTGGTTGCACCTGCCGGACGACCAGATGCAGGTTTACTGGCAGGTGCGAGAGCAGATTGCCGATGACGTTGAACCGCTGGCGCACTATAGCAACCGACTGCGATCGCTGCTGGAAACGGTTGTGCAAGAATATTTGCCCCCGGCTGCGCCCGTCGGTGCTTTTTTGTCGGGTGGATTAGATTCTAGCTGCATCACCGCTTTAGCAACGCGGTTCCACGATGCGCCCGTCCACACCTACTCGATTCACTTTGGCGCAGATTATCCCAATGAGCTGGCGTTTTCCACCCTCGTCGCTGAACACTGTCAGACGCAGCATCACATTTTGGAAATTCCCCTGACCGATTTGTGGGAACGGCTGCCGGAAACCATGGCACATCTTGATGATCCGATCGGCGACCCGTTGACTGTCCCCAATTTGCTGTTGGGGCAAATGGCAAGCGCGTCAGTACAAATCGTGCTCAATGGGGAAGGCGGCGATCCCTGCTTTGGTGGACCGAAAAATCAACCGATGCTGCTCAGCAGCTTATACAGCGCTGTTGCCCACGATAACCCGCTGCCAGCTTTTCTGGCTGCTTTTCAAAAATGTGCTTCTGACCTGCCACAGCTCCTCAAGGCTAATGTGTGGCGCAGCGTGCAGGCTCAGCCTTCGGTCTTTGCAGACGACCTCACTGCAAACGCCAGCTATTTGAATCGCCTGATGGCGTTGAATCTCAAGTTCAAAGGGGCTGACCAGATTCTCACAAAAGTCAACAATTTGACGCAGGCAGCAGGGCTACAGGGACGATCGCCCCTGTTTGATGCGCGAGTTGTTGAGCTGAGTATGACCATTCCCCCAGCCTACAAACTGGCTGGTGCTCAGGAAAAGGCAGTGCTCAAGCAAGCCGTTGCCGATTTGCTGCCAGCGGCGATCGTTTACCGTCCCAAAAGCGGCATGATGGTTCCCGTGCAGTTTGGGTTTCGTCAAATTTGGCGACGACAAGCCGAAGCGCTGCTGTTGAATCATCGGGCGGCGATCGCGCCCTATCTCAACCAGGCGGTGATCAAACAATGGCTGAACTATCGCGGTGACACCTGGAATCGCTATGGCACAAAACTCTGGCTGTTAGTCAGCCTGGAGGTCTGGCTACAGGTCAATCAAACCCGATAAGTGTGATCAGCCAAAGCTGTCGCTGTCAGATGCCAGCAAAATAAATTCACCCCCTGCTGCTCCCGCAGGCACAAACTCGTCGGTTGCATCGGGCTGCTGCGTTCTGACAACACCCTGCATGGCGATCTGCAAAAGAGTTTGGGGAGGAAATGACTCCAGCTCAACAAACTGACCCGCCTCCAGCCAGCGCAGTTCGTCGGCAGTCAGCAACTGGCGGGCTGCGTCAGACAGCGGCAGCGACGGCAGCACAGAGGCTTTCCTGACAAACACATTCCGGTTTCTAAACACCTGTCGGGGCAGCACGCCCAGGTCATAAATTTCGATCGAGCTGTCTGCAAACCAATCGGGGCTGGTGTGCAGGCGATGTGCCAGATCGACTCCAGTGACAGACGCATCGTGCAGTGCGTACACCCTGAGGTTGGGGTTGCGCCGCAGCATCGCCATGACCGTATCGAAGATGTGGGGAGGATAGTACCCAGTGCCGCTGAGCACGGCGCAGTTGCGCTCAAAGTGAAAATTGTTGGCAACCAGGAATTGGGCGATCGCATCGCTGTCACAAACCAGGGCGCGATCGAAGCTGTAAGCCGTCAGCTCTGGGTTGACCTCGCGCGGTACAGTTTGGCTGGTTGGAACTGTCAGCAGTCCGGGAATCCGCCCGTTCACCGCTTCCCACTGGCGAATAAAACCGTCAACCTGGGCTGGCGTGACGGCTAAAACGCGCGGTGGATATC
>Ga0224723_1000852_pt1 | contig 20044 bp, 33 predicted proteins | sample Balambano_FR2_Me_FD_161647 | JGI IMG/M metagenome (GOLD analysis project Ga0224723, IMG submission 161647) | Freshwater sediment microbial communities from Lake Towuti, South Sulawesi, Indonesia - Balambano_FR2_MetaG | ecosystem: Environmental > Aquatic > Freshwater > Lake > Sediment | place...
CCATTGATGTGTCGGCATTTGGTCAGCGCGGCGCGAAAACCGGCCGGAGCCCCCGGCCTTGTATCGTTCGCCGCGCTGGCCGAGTGCTTGAGGCAGGAGCAATACGGTGGCAAAACAGAAGGTTCGCATCCGCCTCAAGGCGTATGACCACAAGATACTCGACCAGTCGGCGCGCCAGATCGTCGAGGCGGCCGAGCGCACCGGAGCATTGGTCGCGGGGCCTGTGCCCTTGCCGACGAAGATCGAGCGTTTCAGCGTGAACCGTTCGCCCTTTATCGACAAGGACTCGCAGGAGCAGTTTGAGATTCGCACGCATAAGCGCCTGATCGACGTGCTCGACCCGAGCCAGCAGACCATCAACGCGCTCATGAAGCTCAACCTGCCGGCTGGCGTGGATATCGAGATCAAGCTCTAGAAACAGAACAAAGGATCACAGGGACACAAGAGCAGACTGATGTTGTTGATTTGTTCTTTGCCCCCTTTGTTCTTGACAAATGGCAGCCGCTGCGGCCGAGAAGTTTCTCTTAAGCCCGCATGCTGTGGAGGTGCAATGTGATCAAGGGTTTGCTTGGCCAAAAAATTGGCATGACCCAGATTTTTACCGAAACGGGCCAGGTTGTTCCGGTCACGGTCATCAAGGCGGGTCCCTGTATCGTGACGCTCATCCGAACCAAAGAAAGCGACGGCTACGAGGCGGTGCAGATCGGTTTCGGCGAGGCCAGGGCAAAGAATGTTAGTCGCCCCGAGCTGGGCCATCTGCTCGGCCAGGGCAACATTCGGGGCCTCAAAGCCGACGAGTTGAAAGACCTCGCCGAGCGCAACGGGCGCATGATCGTCCGCCACCTGCGCGAGTTCGAGGCCGAAGACGTCACGGCCCATCAGGTTGGCGACGTTTTGAGCGCCGATCTGTTCAGCCCGGGCCAGTTGATCGACGTGAGCGGCACGTCCAAGGGCCGTGGCTTTCAGGGTGTTGTCAAGCGCCACGGCTTCCGCGGCGGCCCGCGCACCCACGGCCAGAGCGACCGGCTGCGCGCCCCCGGCTCGATCGGCTCGGGTACAACGCCTGGCCGCGTCTGGAAGGGCATGCGTATGGCCGGCCGGATGGGTGGCAAGCGCGTGACGGTCCAGAACCTTGAGGTGGTCAAGGTGATTCCCGAAGAAAACTTGCTGCTCGTCAAAGGCTCGGTTCCTGGCGCGCGCAACGGTCTGCTGATGGTACGCAAGGCCGTCAAGGGAGGCAAGTAGCATGCAGACGACGCTGTATAGCCAGGCCGGCGAGCAAGTCGGTACAATTGAGCTGAACGAGTACATTTTCGGCATCGAGCCGAACGTGTCGGTGATGCACCAGTACGTGGTGATGCAGCACGCCAACGCGCGTCTGGGCACCCACAATACGCGTGGCCGTGGTGAGGTGGCTGGCTCGACCCGTAAGCTCTACCGCCAGAAGGGCACTGGCCGTGCCCGCCAAGGCTCCGCGCGCGCCCCGCATCGCAAAGGCGGCGGCGTAGCCCACGGCCCGCACCCGCGCAAGTATACCAAGGCTATGCCGCGCAAAATGCGCCGGCTGGCCGTGCGCTCGGCCCTCTCGGCCAAGTTTGCCGCCGACGCGATCCGCTTCCTGGAGGGTCTGGCGGTCGAGCAGCCGCGCACCAAAGATATGGTCGCACTGCTTGCGGCCCACGGCTTCGAAGGCAAAACGCTGATCGTGCTGCCGGCCAAAGATTACAACATCCAGAAGTCGGCCAGCAACCTGCCGCACGTGCAGACGCTGCTGGCGAGCTACCTGAACGTACGTGATCTGCTCAAGGCCGACCATATTCTGATGCTGCGCGACTCGCTTGAGACGGTCGAGAGCATTCTCGGTAACCACGGCAGCCGCTGGGCCAGGCCGTCCACGCGCTCGGCACTGACGCTGCGGCTCGACGAAGCTGCCACAATGGCGCCGGCTAGCCCAGGTGCGACTGTGCGGCTCGACCAGGCCGACGCACGACAGGCGGCCATGCCTGAGAGCGCCAGCCCGACCGTGCGGCTCGACCAAAGCCTTGCGGCTGACGATGCGGCTGACGATGCCAAGGAGGACGCCTGATGGAAGCGCATCAGATTATCATCCGCCCGCTGATCACCGAGAAGAACACCAACATGATGGTGCTCAACAAATATTCCTTCGAGGTGCTGCGCGAGGCCAACAAGCCGCAGATCCGCCAGGCCGTCGAGGAAATTTTCGGCGTGCGGGTGCTCAAAGTCCACACCATGAACGTGCGCGGCAAGTTCCGGCGCCGCGGCAAGACGGGCGGCTATACGAAGGACTGGAAGAAAGCGATTGTGACGCTCGCTCCGGGCGACCGCATCGAGATTTTCGAGGGCATGTGATATGGGCGTTCGACGATACAAGCCAACCTCGGCCGGCCGGCGCAACATGTCGGTCAATACCTTCGAGGAGATCACCAAACACAAGCCCGAAAAGTCGCTGCTGCGGCCCTTACGCAAGACGGGCGGGCGCAACAACCAGGGCAAGATCACGGTCCGGCACCGCGGCGGCGGCCACAAGCGGCACTACCGCCTGATCGACTTCAAGCGCAACAAGCACGGCGTCGAGGCCCGCGTCGTCGGCATCGAGTACGACCCGAACCGCTCGGCCAACATCGCGCTGCTCCAGTACGCCGACGGCGAGAAACGCTATATTCTCGCGCCGCTCGGCCTCAAGGTCGGCGACGCGCTGATGAGTGGCCCCGAGGCCGACATTCGTGTCGGCAATGCCCTGCCGCTCAAGAATATCCCGCTCGGCTCGCAGATCCATAACATCGAGCTCGAAATTGGCCGTGGCGGCGTGATGGTGCGTAGCGCAGGTGTGTCGGCCCAGCTTATGGCCAAAGAAGGCAACTACGCCACGATCCGCATGCCCTCGGGCGAGATGCGCATGATCCACGTGAACTGCATGGCTACGCTCGGCCAGGTCGGCAACGCCGACCACCAGAACGTGCGGATCGGCAAGGCCGGCCGCAACCGCTGGCTCGGCCGCAGGCCCACCGTGCGAGGCTCGGTTATGAACCCGCGCGACCATCCCCACGGTGGTGGCGAGGGCCGCGCGCCGCGTGGTATGAACCCGAAGACCAAGTGGGGCAAGCCGGCACTCGGCAAGAAGACGCGCTTCAACCCGCGCTTCGACCGCTTTATCGTGCGGCGCCGCAAGAAGTAGGAGAGTCTAGAGTATGTCGCGTTCTTCGAAAAAAGGTCCGTACGTCGATGTGCGGCTCCTGGGCCGCATCGAGGATATGAACCGCAGCGGGGATCGCCGCGTGCTGCGCACCTGGTCGCGCGACTCGACGATTTTCCCGCAGATGGTCGGCCATACCATCGCGGTCCACGATGGCCGCCGCCACGTGCCGGTCTACGTCACCGAGAACATGGTCGGCCATAAGCTCGGCGAGTTTGCGCCCACCCGCTTTTTTCGCGGCCACGGCGGTAAAAAGGCCGATAAGCGCGGAAAGATGAAGTAAGCATGCAAGCGATAGCAGTTACCCGCGGCGTGCGTATGTCGGCCCAGAAGGTGCGCCTGGTGGTCGACGTGGTGCGCGGCAAATCCGTCGCGCAGGCGCTGGCGATCTTGCAGTATATGCCGCACAAGGCCGCTCGCGAGGTTGCCCGCACGATCAAGTCGGCGGCAGCGAATGCCGAGAACAACTTCAACATGGTGCCCGAGGACCTGGTCGTCAAGACGATCTACGCCGACGAAGGCCCGACGATGAAGCGCTTTATGCCGCGCGCGCGGGGCCGGGCCGACCGTATTCGCAAGCGCACCTCGCATATTACCGTAATCGTCGACGACGGCGAGGAGTTCTAAGGAGGCACGATGGGCCGCAAAGTTCACCCGATTGGCTTTCGCCTGGGGTATATCAAGGATTGGCAGTCGAAGTGGTACGCTGAGCGCTCCTACACCGAGCAGCTCCACGAGGATTTTGCCCTGCGCAAGCTGATCTTCAAAGAGCTGGCCAACGCCGGCGTCTCGCACGTCGATATCGAGCGCTCGGCCAACAAGGTCGAGATCACGGTGCATACGGCCAAGCCCGGCATCGTGATCGGCAAGCGCGGCGCCTCGGTCGATAAGCTCAAGAGCGACCTGGAGAAGCGCACCGGCAAGAAGATCAAGCTCAACATCCAGGAGATCCACCAGCCCGAGCTGAACGCGCAACTCGTGGCCGAAAACATCGCCGAGCAGATCAGCAAGCGCGTCTCGTACAAGCGCGCCATGAAGCAGGCCGTGCAGCGCGCCATGCGCCTGGGCGCCCTGGGCGTCAAGATCAAGTGCTCGGGCCGGCTCGGCGGCGCCGAAATGGCGCGCATCGCCTGGGAGCGCGACGGCCGCGTGCCGCTACATACCATCCGCGCCGACATTGACTACGCGGTGGTGCATGCACATACAACCTACGGCCGTATTGGCGTGAAGGTCTGGATCTACAAGGGCGACGTCTTCCCCGAGCAGGCGGGCAGGGCTTTGACGCGCCAGGCGCAGCCGCAGCAGCCTGCTCGCTCTCGGGCGCAAGGATAGGACAGTACGATGTTAATGCCGAAGCGGGTCAAATACCGCAAGCAGCACCGCGGGCGCAACAAGGGCCTCTCGTACCGGGGCAATACCGTCGCCTTCGGCGACTTCGGCCTGATGGCGCTCGAAGGCACCTGGGTGACGAGCCGCCAGATCGAGGCGGCCCGCCGTACCATCACCAACTATGTGCGCCGCGGCGGCAAAGTCTGGATCCGCATCTTTCCCGACAAGCCGGTCACGGCAAAACCCGCCGAGACGCGCATGGGCTCGGGCAAGGGCGCGGTCGATCATTGGGTGGCCGTGGTCAAGCCGGGCCGCATCATGTTCGAGTTGGGCGGCGTGCGCGAGGATGTAGCCCTCGAAGCGCTGCGGCGCGCGGCGCAAAAGATGCCGATTCGCTGCAAGATCATCGGCCGTGAGGATACGGAGGCCGGCGTATGAAAGCCAAAGAGATTCGCGAGCTCGATACCGAGCGCATCCAGGAGGAACTGCGCAACGCCTACGAGGAGCTGTTTAATCTGCGCTTCCAGCAGGCTACGGGCAAGCTCAGCAATACGGCGCGCTTCGCGCAGGTGCGCAAGGACATCGCACGTATGAAGACGATCCTCCACGAGCGGCAGCTCGACGCGCAGGCGGAGGCATAAGAAAGCTATGAAACGGTCAGAGCGCGTAAAAAGCAAGCTCCCCCTTGATGGCAACGGCCAGATCAAGGTCGGGCGCGTGGTCAGCGACAAGATGGAAAAAACGGTCGTGGTCGCGGTGGACTATCTGCGACCGCACCCGCTCTACAAAAAGATCGTGCGCCGCACCAGCAAGTTCTACGCGCACGACGAACACAACGTGGCCAAGATCGGCGATACCGTGCGGATCAAAGAAACCCGGCCGCTCAGCAAGCTGAAGCGCTGGATCGTGCTGGAGATCGTGCAGACGGCGGAGGGAGGGGCCTAACATGATTCAGCCTCAGACACGCCTCAAGGTTGCTGATAACACCGGGGCCAAAGAGATCATGTGCATCCGGGTGCTCGGCGGCTCGCGCGTCAAGTACGGCGGCGTCGGCGATATTATCATCGCCTCGGTCAAGGTCGCGGCGCCCGGTGGCTCGGCCAAAAAGGGCGAAGTCGTGCGCGCCGTGATTGTGCGCCAGGTCAAGGAGTATGGCCGCGAAGATGGCTCGCATATCCGCTTCGACGACAACGCGGCCGTAATTATCAACCAGCAGGGCAACCCTCGTGGCACCCGCATTTTTGGTCCGGTGGCCCGCGAGCTGCGCGAGAAGCAGTTCATGCGTATTATCTCGCTGGCGCCCGAGGTGCTGTAGAAGGACGAGGTTTTGGCATGCACGTCAAGAAGGGCGACGAGGTGCTGGTGATCGCCGGCAAAGAAAAGGGCAACCGCGGCAAAATCAAGCAGTCGCTGCCCAAAGAAAACCGCGTGATCGTCGAGGGCCTCAATATGATCAAGCGCCACATGCGGGCGCGCGGCCCCGGCAAGCCCGGTGGCATCGTCGAGATGGAGGGCAAGCTGCACGCGTCGAACGTGATGCTGATCTGCCCGAGCTGCGGCCGAGCCTCGCGCACCGGCCACCGCTTCCTGGAAGAAACAGACCACAAAGGCCGGCAGCGCAAAGTGCGCTACTGCAAGGCCTGCGACGAGTCGATCGATTAACCACAGTCAGGGCCGGACGGCGGGATCACGCTAGCCGTTCCCATCCCCCTGAGGAGAACAAGCATGGCATCGCGTCTGCGAGAGAAATACCTCAAGGAGATCAAGCCTGAGCTGATGAAGGATTTTCCGGCCTTTACCAGCATCATGCAAGTTCCCGAGGTCAAGAAGGTCGTGCTGAATATCGGCGTGGGCGAGGCGGTGCAGAACGCCAAGGCGCTCGAAGCCGCTATGGGCGACCTGACCATGATCGCGGGCCAGCGCCCGGTGATCACGCGCGCCAAGAAGTCGATCGCGCAGTTCAAAATTCGCGAGAACATGCCGATCGGCGTGATGGTGACGCTGCGCGGCGACCGAATGTACGATTTTCTCGATCGCCTGATTAACATCGCGCTGCCCCGTATCCGCGACTTCCGCGGGATCAGCCGGCGCTCCTTCGATGGGCGTGGCAACTATAGCCTGGGGCTGCGCGAGCAGATTATCTTCCCGGAGATCGAGTACGACAAGGTCGATAAGCTGCGGGGCCTCGAAGTGGTGATGAGCACCTCGGCACGCACCGACGACCAGGGATACGCGCTGCTGAAGCGCATGGGTATGCCGTTCAAAGACTGACGACAGGCTAGGAGCGCCGCGCGCTCGCGTGGCGGGCTTACCAGTCTGTCTGGAGGAGGTTGATCCTTGGCACGCAAAGCGTTGATTGTCAAGTCGTCGCTCCCGCAAAAGTACAAGGTGCGCGAGCATAATCGCTGTAAGATCTGCGGTCGGCCCCGGGCGTATATGCGCAAGTTCGGTATGTGCCGGATTTGCTTCCGCGAGAACGCGCTGAAGGGCCTGATCCCCGGCGTGACGAAGTCGAGCTGGTAAAGCGTCTGCGACGCGCAGCGCTCGGCCCTCGGGCTGCCGAAGAGACGCTTCGGCCCCGCGGTGCTGCTCAACCCAGAGGAGGAAATTGTGAGCGTCAACGACCCGATCGCAGATATGCTGACCCGCATCCGCAACGCATGCCTGGCGCGGCATACCACGGTTGCCCTGCCCTCGTCCAAGATCAAGGTGGCGATTGCGGATATTCTGAAGCGCGAAGGTTTCGTCGCCGATTATCAGATCGTGCGTAACGATGGCGATCCCTTCGACACGATTACGATCAGGCTGAAATATACCCAGGACCGCCAGCCCGTCATCACGGGCCTGCGGCGCGTCTCTAAGCCGGGCCTGCGCGTGTATACCAAGCGCGAAGAGATCCCGCGCGTGCGCAACGGCCTCGGCATCAGCATTATTTCCACGCCCAAGGGCGTGCTTTCCGACCACGAGGCCTGGCAGCAACATGTCGGCGGCGAAGTGCTGTGCTACGTCTGGTAGCCTGTAGTGGGGAAACGGCGGCCGGCGTGGCCGCCTCAATCACCCGAGGAGAACCACCATGTCGCGTATTGGTCGCTTGCCGATCACGATCCCTAAAGGCGTCGATGTGACGATCGCCGAACACAACCAGGTGACGGTCAAGGGGCCGCGTGGGCAGCTTAGCCGCACGCTCCACCCAGACATGCAGCTTGCGATCCAGGACGGCAATCTGACCGTCACGCGCCCGAGCGACTCGAAGCAGCACAAGTCGCTGCACGGCCTGACGCGTACGCTGGTGGCCAACATGGTCGCGGGTGTCACCAATGGCTTCTCGAAAGAGATGGACCTGGTGGGCGTCGGCTACCGCGCCGAAGTGCAGGGCCGCAAGATCGTCTTCAACGTCGGCTACTCGCACCCGATCGAGATGGCCATCCCGCAGGGCGTCGAGATGAAGGTCGAGCGTAAGAACAAGCCCATCCAGCAATACCAGATGTCGCTGACGATCACCGCCAGCGATAAAGAGCAGTTGGGCGAGCTGGCCGCCAACATCCGCAAGCTGCGCAAGCCCGAGCCGTACAAGGGCAAGGGCATCAAGTACGCCGACGAGGTTATTCGGCGCAAGGCCGGCAAGGCGGGCGCGAAGAAGTAAGTTAGCCGTCGAGCTTCACGGGGCCGCGTTCCCTGTGGACTACCCGGCGGAGGAGATCAGTATGGGAAAGCGAACACCGCGAGAGCTGCGTATCCGGCGGCACGCGCGGCTGCGGAAGCGCGTGTTTGGGCAGCAGGAACGACCGCGCCTGAACATTTTTCGCAGCAGCATGCATATCTACGCCCAGGTGATCGACGATACGCAGGGCCACACGCTGGTGGCGGCGTCGAGCACCGAAGCACAGGCCCGCGAGAAGCTGGCCGAGATGACCAAAACAGCCGAGGCTCAGATGATCGGGCGCCTGATCGCCGAGCGGGCGCTGGCAGCCGGGATCACCAAGGTGGTCTTCGACCGGGGCGGCTATAAGTATCACGGCCGTGTGAAGGCGCTGGCTGATGCCGCGCGCGAGGCCGGGCTGGATTTCTAGGAGGATACCATGGCACGCTCGCGTGTACGGGGCGAAGAATCCGATCTCGAAGAGCGCGTGGTCCAGATCAACCGCGTCGCCAAGGTTGTCAAGGGCGGCCGCCGTTTTAGCTTTAGCACGGTCGTCGTGGTCGGCGATGGCAAAGGCCGCGTCGGCGTCGGCATGGGCAAAGCTTCCGAGGTGCCCGAGGCCATCCGCAAAGGCATCGAGGCCGCCAAAAAAAATATGATCACGGTGCCGCTGGTCAACACAACCATCCCGCACGAGGTGGTGACAAAATATTCCTCCTCGTCGGTGATGCTGCGCCCGGCCGCGCCCGGTACAGGCGTGATCGCCGGCCGTGGCGTGCGCCCCGTGCTTGAAGCGGCTGGCATCAAGGACGTCTTGACCAAGGCCTACGGCAGCAACAACCCTGTCAACGTGGTCAAGGCTGCCTTCAAGGCACTGGGCGAGCTGGCCTCTGCGGGCGATATCGCGCGCAGGCGCGGCCTGAGCATCGAGGAGCTGCGCCGCCGCCAGGCACGCGTCGATGTAGCAGCGCCCCAGGAGAGCAATGGCAATGACTAAGCTGCTGATTACCTATAAAAAAAGCACGATCGGCTACGCCGAGAACCAGAAGCAGACGGTGCGCTCGCTGGGGCTACGCAAGCTGCATCAGCAGGTGCTCCAGCCCGACAACCAGGCTGTGCGGGGCATGCTCTTTACCGTGCGGCACCTGGTCAGCTTCGAGGAGGTGGCCGACGACTATGCGCTGCCGGTGCGCCAGGCGCATCCCCGCCCTACCGTCGTGCGCAGCGCTGACGCGGCCAATGCTGCTGGCACCCCGTCGCCGATTGCGGTGACGACGCCAGCGGTCGAGAGCACCGCCGAGTTCGAGGGCGTGGCCGAGCGCCAGGGCTTTGCGCCGGCCGCGTTGACCGTGCCGCCCGCCGAAAGCACGGCCGAGTTCGAGGGCCCGACGGCTGACGACGATGAGGTCGTGGGTGTAGCCCAGGACACAAACGACGTGGCGACTGTGCGTGCCGACGAGCTCGAGCTGATCGAAGGCATCGGCCCGGTGATCGCCGAGCTGCTGCGCGAGCATGGCGTCACGACCTTCGCGCAGCTCGCGGCCATGGACGCGGCGGCGATCCAGGCGCTGCTGAATACGCAGCCCACGTTGCGGCTGGCCGACCCGGAGACCTGGCCCGAGCAGGCCAGCCTGCTGGCCGCTGGCCGGCGGGAAGAGTTCGACGCGCTGGTAGCCCGCCTCAAGGGCGGTCGCATTGTCTAGCGGCACCGGTGACGAGAGGGTAAGATGAAACTACACGATCTACAGCCTAGCCCCGGGTCGCACAAGCGCGGCAAGCGCGTCGGGCGTGGGCACGGCTCGGGCAAAGGCAAGACGTCGGGCAAGGGCATGATGGGCCAGAAGGCCAGAAGCGGCCCAGGCCCTTACCGCACGTTTGAAGGCGGCCAGAACCGGCTCGTCAAGCGCATGCCGTTCAAGCGTGGCTTTACGAACCGCTGGCGCGTCGAGTATGAGGTCGTCAACGTCTCCTCGTTGGGCGATATCGAGGCCGACGAGATCACGCCCGAGACGCTCTACGCGCTGCGGCGCGTGCGCGACGACAAGCGCCCGGTCAAGATCCTGGGCGACGGCGAGCTGAGCCGGGCCTTTACGGTGCGCGCCCACAAGTTCTCGGCGAGCGCCAGGGCCAAAATCGAGGCGGCCGGTGGCCAGGTCGAAGAGCTGCCCTGGGTTGTCGAGCGGCACAGCCGCAGCCGGGGGCCGAACCCTAGCATGCGCAAGCGCGCCGAGTAGGCGGAGGGGAGAGCTATGCTACAGGCGGTGGTGAGCGCGTTTCGTCTGCCGGATGTGCGGCAGCGCATCTTCTTTACGCTCGGCATGCTGCTGTTATTCCGGATGATCGCGCATATTCCGGTTCCGAACATCGACGCCAACAACTTGCAGCTCCTGCAGCAGGCCCTCCAGCAGAACCAGCTCGCGCAGTTGCTGAACATCTTTGCGGGCGGCGCGCTGCAGAACTTCTCGGTCGCGTCGATGGGCGTCTACCCCTATATCACGGCGACGATCATCATGCAGCTCTTGCAGCCGCTCATCCCGGCGCTCGAAGAGCTGTCGAAAGAAGGCGAGCAGGGGCGTATTCGCATCAATCGCTACTCCTACCTGCTGACGGTTCCGCTGGCCTATTTGCAAGCCTATGGCCAGACGCTCACGCTCGAGCGCACGCTCGGCACCGGGCAGTCGCTGTTCCGCTCGCCGTTCAGCCTGACGGAAAACTTCCTGCCGACCTTCACCGTGCTCACGTCCATGGTGGCCGGCACGATGCTGCTGGTCTGGTTGGGCGAGCTGATCAACGAGCGGGGCATCGGCCAGGGTATCTCGGTGATCATCTTCGGTGGCATTGTGGCCGGGCTGCCGGGCCTGGTGCAGCAGACCTGGACGACCGCGCAGTCGGGCCAGGAGCAGGTGATCGGCATTCTGATCTTCTTGCTGATCGGCCTCTTGACGATCGTCGGCATCGTGATGATCAACGAGGGGCAGCGGCGTATCCCTGTGCAGTACGCCAAGCGCGTGCGCGGCAACCGGGTGTATGGCGGCCAGAGCAGCTTCATCCCGCTCAAGGTCAACATGGCCGGCATGATCCCGCTGATCTTCGCGCAGAGCATTGTGATTTTTCCCGGCACCGTCGCCTCGTACTTTTACAACCCGGCGGGCGAAGGCCTCGGCAACGACATCGCCGGCTTCTTCTACCGCAACTTCAACCCGACGCTCGGCGGGGGTGGGACGCTGGTCTACTCGCTGATCCTGTTTTTGCTGGTGGTCTTCTTTACCTACTTTTACACCCTGGTTTTGTTCAGCCAGCAGAACCTATCGGAAAACTTGCAGCGCAATAGCGGCTTCATTCCAGGTATTCGGCCCGGCAAGCGCACCGACGAGTACCTCAACAAGGTGCTGACGCGCATTACGCTGGCCGGCGCGCTGTTTTTGGGCATCATCGCGGTGCTGCCCTTCATCACGCAGTCGATCACAGGTTTGCAGATCGGGCTGGGTAGCACCGCCCTGCTGATCGTGGTGGGCGTGGCGATCGATACGATGCGCCAGCTCGAGGCGCAGTTGGTGATGCGAAATTACGAAGGGTTCATCGGCCGGTAGGCCAGCACCGTGCCGCAACACGTACGCCGAGGCGGCGAAGGTGCCGTGCTTCTGCCTATCGTGGGGCAACAAAGGACGCGCAACATGAATGTCATCCTGTTAGGTGCGCCGGGCGCCGGCAAAGGTACGCAGGCAAAAGTGCTTGAACATCGGACGGGGCTGGCACACGTCGCGAGTGGCGACCTGTTCCGGGCAGCGTTGCGTCAGGGCACTGAGCTGGGCATGCTGGCCAAACAGTATATGGATCGCGGCGAGTTGGTGCCCGACCAGGTGGTGATCGGGATGATTCTCGAGCGGATCAAGCAGCCCGACTGCGCGAGCGGGGTGATCTTCGACGGCTTCCCACGCACGATCGACCAGGCCCGCGCGCTTGAGGCGGCGCTGGCCGAACACGGCGACCGTATCGACGCGGTGTTGTACCTGGCGGTGCCGAACGAGGTGCTGCTGCGGCGCATTGCCGGACGCCAAACTTGCAAAAGTTGCGGGGCGACGTATAATTTATACTATTTCGCATCGCGCGTCGGCGACGTCTGCGATGAATGTGGCGGCCAGCTTTATCAGCGCAGCGACGATAGCATGGAGACGGCCCGCCACCGCCTGGAAGTCTACTTTGCGCAGACGCAGCCCTTGATCGAGTACTACCGAGGCCAGGGCTCGCTGTACGAGATCGAAGGGCAGGGCGATATTCACGATGTTACCGAGACGATGATCGTCTCGTTGGGGCTGAACGGACGCTGAACGGCTGCCCTATCAAGGAGGTTTATGGCCAAAAAGACAGATGTGATTGAGATGGAAGGCACGATCGTCGAACCACTGCCGAACGCCATGTTTAAGGTCGAGCTCGACAATGGCCACGAGGTTCTAGCCCACATCTCGGGCAAGATGCGGATGCACTACATCCGCATTCTGAAGGGCGACCGTGTGCTGGTAGAACTTTCGCCCTACGATCTTACGCGCGGTCGCATTACGTATCGGTATAAATAGTCGGGGTTCGTCGAGGCGCGAGGCCGCCCCGGAGGAACCGGGGACGGTGTCTTGCCGTGGTTGGGACGAGGCTGGCTCGGCGCCTCACCCGCGAGGAGAGTAGTTGTGAAAGTGCAGGCATCGGTCAAGCCGCGCTGCGAGAATTGCAAGGTGATCAAGCGCAAGGGCATCATCCGGGTGATCTGTAGCAAGAACCCGAAGCATAAGCAGCGCCAGGGCTAGGAGGGCTTCATGGCTCGTATTGCGGGTGTCGATGTTCCGCGCAACAAAAAGATCGAGATTTCGATCCGCTATATCTACGGGATCGGGCCGTCGAACGGCCTGGACATTCTGCGCAAGGCCGGGGTCAACCCGGAGACGCGCACGCGGGATCTGACCGAGGACGAGGTCTCGCGCATTCGTGAGGTGGTCGACCGCGAGTACCGCGTGGAGGGTGATCTGCGCCGCGAGGTGCAGATGAACATCAAGCGGCTGATGGACATCGGCTGCTACCGTGGGTTGCGCCACCGGCGCAGCATGCCGGTGCGCGGCCAGCGCACACGCACGAACGCACGTACGCGGCGTGGGCGCAAGGGCCAGGCCATCGGCATTAAGAAGAAGGCCAAGAAGTAAGCTATGGCAAAACAGCAAGCCAAGGGCACCAGCGGCGGCGCAGCGCGCCGCCAGCGTGGCAAGCGCCGCGAGCGCAAAAATGTGCCGCGCGGGCAGGCTCACATCCAGAGTACCTTCAACAATACGATCGTCACGATCACCGACCCGGTCGGTAACGTGGTGTGCTGGAGCAGCGCCGGACAGTCGGGCTTCAAAGGCTCGCGCAAGAGCACGCCCTACGCCGCGCAGGTCACGGCCGAGGGCGCGGCACGCAAGGCGATGGAGAACGGGATGCGGCAGATCGAGGTGTTCGTCAAGGGGCCTGGCTCGGGCCGCGAGGCGGCTATTCGCTCCCTGCAGGCCGCTGGCTTGCAGGTGGTCTCGATCGCCGACGTGACCCCCATCCCGCACAATGGCTGCCGGCCGCCCAAGCGCCGGCGTGTGTAGCAGGGCTGCCTGCCAGGTTTCGGCGCTGGCAGCAGGCCCTTGCTCAGAGCCGCCGCCCCGCCCACACGGGCCTGAAGGGCGGCTCCACGGGCGCGCCGCCGTGGACACTTGAGGAAGTAATCAGGGAGGACAGAACCTCAGATGGCTCGTTATCGTGGACCAGTAGGCAAGATCAGCCGCCGCCTCGGCATCGGGATAACCGAGAAGGGGCAGCGTATTCTCGACAAGCGCTCGTATCCGCCGGGCCAGCACGGCCCGAACGCACGGCGCCGCCAGATGTCCGACTACGGCGTGCAGTTGCAAGAGAAGCAAAAGGCGCGCTACGTGTACGGCATCCTTGAGAAGCAGTTCCGCCGCACCTTCGAGAAGGCCGAGCGTATGCCCGGCGTGACGGGCGCGAACCTGCTTATTTTGCTCGAGCGCCGCCTCGACAATACGGCCTATCGACTTGGCTTGGCCACCACGCGCCAACAGGCGCGCCAGATCGTGACCCACGGCCACGTGACGGTCAACGGGCGCAAGACCAATATTCCGTCGTTTATCGTGCGTGTCGGCGACGTGGTCGCGGTGCGCCCCGAAAGCAAGCGCCGCAACTATTTCAAGAACCTGGTAGAAAGCGGCGACCTCAACCGTCGGCAGATCCCGGACTGGCTGCGCCTCGACACGAATACGCTGGCCGGTACTGTGGTGGCGCTGCCCCGCCGTGAGGACGCCGAGTTGAATATTGACGAGCAGCTCATCGTCGAGTTCTACAGCCGCTAGCGTTTCTGTTTTCTTGACGCGTGGCGCTTAGAACTTGACGTACGACGCCAAGCTCTCTGGCATCGACGGTCGGCTCCGACGCCCGAGCCAGTCGCTTTTGGGCAGATGGAGCGCCCGTGTGCTGCCAAGACTGCGTTTTCGGTCGTTAAGTGTTAAAATGTCAAGTGTTAAGGACTACGTGTCAGCAATGACAGCCAAGGAGGCGATCTGTGCTTGATATCGCCATGCCTAAGATTGAAGTCGTGATGGCGGCCGAGAACTATGGGCGCTTCAAGATTGAGCCGCTCGACCCGGGCTATGGTCATACGCTCGGCAACGCGCTGCGGCGCGTGCTGCTGTCGTCTATTCCTGGCTCGGCAATCACGAAGATCAAAATCGACGGTGTGTTCCACGAATTCTCGACGATCGCCGGCGTCAAAGAAGACGTGACGGAGATTGTGCTGAACATAAAAGGCATCCGGCTGCGCAGTTACGCCGAGCGGCCGGTGAAAGTGCTGCTGGCCAAGCAGGGCGCTGGCCCGGTGCGCGCGGGCGACATCGATACGCCCAGCAACGTCGAGCTGGTCAACCCCAACCACTACATCTGCACGCTCGATGGCGACGACGCGCACCTCGAAATCGAAATGACGGTCGAGCGCGGGCGTGGCTACCTGCCGGCTGACCAGCGCGACGTGCTGCCGATCGGCGAGATCCCGGTCGACGCGATTTTCACGCCGGTGCCGAAAGTAAACTATATCGTCGAGAATACCCGCATCGGCCAGGCGACCGACTTCGACCGCCTGATTCTGGAGATCTGGACCGACGGCACGATCAAGGCGGGCGATGCCCTGAGCCACGCGGCCCAGGTGCTGGTGCAGTACAGCCAGACGATCGCCGACTTCAACCGTGTGGCGACCGAGCAGCCCGCGCTGCCGACGCAGTCGGGCCTGGTTATCCCGCCGGATATTTACGATACGCCGATCGAGGACCTGGACCTCTCGACGCGCACCTACAACTGCCTTAAGCGGGCCGACATTACCAAGGTCGGGCAGGTGCTCGAAATGGACGAAAAGGCGCTGCTGTCGGTGCGTAACCTGGGCCAGAAGTCGATGGAGGAGATCCGCGACAAGCTGATCGAGCGCGGCTATATTCCCAAGCCGGCCAACGGCGGTGTGCTGACAAACGGCGACGACGGCGTTGCGGCGCTGAGCGGCGCGGATGCGGAAGCCTTCGAGTAGGCTAGGTCAGGTCGGCGGATCGATTAGAGAGACCAGACAGCAGGGCGCGGGCGGTTCGGGCCTGCGCCGGCGGAGATATGTAGGATGCGACATCGTAAATCAGGCATGAAGCTGAATCGGACGGCCGAGGAGCGGCGCGCCTTGCTGCGCGGCCTGCTGATCTCGCTGATCCAGCACCAGAAGATCAAGACAACCTACGCCAAGGCCAAGTTCCTGCAGCCCGAGATGGACAAGCTTGCGGCGCTGGCGCGCGAGGATAGCCCGCACACGCGCCGGCTGGTGCTCTCAAAGCTGGCGAACAAGGACGCCATGCGACTCTTCTTCACCTACGCCCCCGAAAAGTTCGGCGGGCGCGACGGTGGGTTCACCCGTATTACCCGGCTGGGCTTCCGGCAGGGCGACGCCGCCGAGATGGCCTTGATCGAGCTGGTGTAGTGCGAAATTTCGCACTCTGGCTCGAATACGACGGGACGGATTTTGTCGGCTCGCAATGGCAGAACAATGGGCGCACCGTGCAGGGCGCGCTCGAAGCTGCCTGGGAGCAAGTCAACCAGGAGCGCCGGCGCGTGACTCTGTCGGGCCGCACCGACGCAGGCGTGCATGCGCGCGGCCAGGTGGCCAATGTTCAGAGCGAAACGCGGCGCGACCTTTCGACGCTGCTGAAGGCGCTAAACGCGGTTTTGCCGCCGGACGTGTCGGTGCTGGAAGTGCGCGAGGTGCCCCAGGCCTTCCACGCGCGCTTTTCGGCGCTGCGGCGGGATTACCGCTACCTGATCGACAACGGGCGCTTTGCTGCGCCGCTGCTGCGCAACCACGCCAGCCACGTGCGGACGCGGCTCAACCTGGCGGCCATGGCGCAGGCGCTGAGCGCGCTGCTCGGCCAGCACGATTTTTCGGCCTTTGCGGGTGGGCCACTGGAAGGCTCGCCAGTACGCGAAATGCTGAAGGCCGAGTGCGGCACCACGGTCGAGTTAGGCCACGAGCTTATCACGATCGACCTGGCGGCCAACGCCTTCTTGCGTCATATGGTACGCAATATCGTCGGGACGCTGCTGTGGGTCGGCGAGGGGCGCGTCGCGGCCTCGGAGATGACGGCCATCCTGCACGGGCGAGATCGGCGTCGCGCGGGGCCAACCGCGCCGCCACACGGACTGTATCTTATGGCGGTAACCTACCCTGCGGGGATGGTCGAACGCCGACGAAGCGCCGGACCTGCAACAGACGCGGTGCGCTCAGAAGAGGAATCAGCATGAAAACGTATTCGCAGAAGGCGTCGGAAATCCAGCGTGACTGGTATGTGATCGACGCCAAGGGCATGGTATTGGGGCGCCTGGCCACGCAGATCGCGACCCTGCTGCGCGGCAAACACAAGCCGACCTTCACGCCGCATATGGACGGCGGCGATTTTGTGGTTGTGACTAACTGTGAGAAGATCGTCGTCACCGGGCGCAAGGCCGAGCAGAAGATGTACTACCGCCACTCGGGTTATCCGGGCGGCCTCAAGACGACGAGCTACAAGACAATGCTGGCGCGCCACCCGGAGCGCATTTTGTACCACGCGGTCAAGGGCATGCTGCCGAAAGGTCGCCTGGGGCGCCGGCAACTGAAGAAGCTGCGCATCTATCCCGGGCCGAAGCATCCGCACGCGGCGCAGCAGCCCCAGCTTTACACACCGCGCCAGCACGGGTAGTGCGAGGGAACAGGCAATAGCCGATAGCCGATAGGCAATGGCCAGCAAGCTAGAGGCAATAGGCACTAGGCCATTAGAGGAGTTGTCGAGGTGACGGAAAAACGATACTACCAGGGTACAGGGCGACGCAAGACGGCAGTAGCGCGCGTGCGGCTGTTTCCCGGCGATGGCAAAATCGTCGTGAACGGCAAGACACCGGAAGACTACTTCGGGCCGCGCGAGCTGTTCCAGCGCCAGATTCGGATGCCGCTCGAGCTTACGGGCGCGACGGACGGGTTCAACGTTTCGATCAAGGTACGCGGCGGGGGTGTGGCTGGCCAGGTGGGCGCGGTGCGCCACGGCATCGCACGCGCCTTGCTCGACGTCGACGTGGCCAACCGGCCGCCGCTGAAAAAAGCTGGCCTGCTGACCCGTGACCCGCGCGTCAAGGAGCGCAAGAAGGTCGGTCTCAAGCGCGCGCGTAAGGCGCCGCAGTATACCAAGCGCTAGCTTGAAGGCCTTTATCTAGTCGCTCATCCACAACCGCATACTGGCTACCCTCGATAGAGAGCGGGCCTGCCATTGCGACAGGTCCGCTTTTTGTATTGGAGCACGAAAGCAGGATAGTCTGAAAGTACGTGGCAGATGTACAGCCAAGATACAGCCGAAGCTCAGGCCCGCAACTCGATGTCGGGCCGGTTTTCCTGTAGCCAGGCGTAGAGCTTGGCGCGTTCGCCACGCCGGTCGAGATAGGCGATCAGTTCGAGCACGCGGATGGGCTTGACCTCGCCGCGCAGATTGTCCCAGTCGACGCCAATGTCATAGCAGGCGGTGCGCAGTTCGTCCACGCCGAGGCGCTCGGTCAGCAGCGCGCGAAGCTGCGGGCCGCTGAGCTGTGGGGCTGCTGGTGCTTGGGCAGCGTCAGCCTGCATGCCAGAGCCGGATGATAGCCGCGCAGGCTCGACGTGAACACTCGACACGGCAGCCGCTTGATCTTGATAGGATGTGGGCCGCGCGAGGCCACCCTGTTCGAGCACGTGGAAAACAAACTCGGCCGCGTTGCGTGCCGCGAGCAGTTGTGTATCTTCTCCGTGCTGCTTGGTGCCGTCGCCCCAATCCGAGATGGCCTTGACCATGATCCAGTCGACTTTGGCGTTCTGGGCTGCGACGTAGAGGCCGGCGCCTTCCATCTCGCCGCCGATGGCTTCGGATTCGAGTTGGCGCAGTTGGGTGCGGAAATCGTGGTTGTCGACCAGCTTTTCGCCCGAAAGGATCAGCCCGAAGCGCACGGGCGCGCCATTCCAGCTTTCACTCCCGGCGCGAAAGCGGTCGAGCAGCCAGGGTGAGGCAGCGGGCCGGTCGCCGCGCGCGCGGATCTGATAGGCGCCGCTCGGGTCGGTGCCGACGCGCTGTAGGTCGTAGAGCATGAGCTGGCGTGAGACGAGCAGATCGCCGATCTGCTGGCGCGCGGAGTCCACGCCAAAGGCGATGCCGAGCATAATCACAGCGGCGGGCTTGAGGGCCTCGATGCCGGCGTTGATGGTCAGGAGCGAGCTGCCCAGGCCGACCGCGCCCATCTCGGAGCGCACCAGAACGGTGCGGGCACCGCCGAGCAGGCCGAGCTTGCGATAGGTTTTGGGGCCGACGAACAGGTTCTCGAAGGCACGCCCGTAGCGCTGCTGAAGCGTCGCGCGCAGCGCGTCGGTTTCGGTATCGGTGACGGTGACCAGGAGCACATCACACTCAGACTGGGCCGCAGCTTGCATCTTTTCCTCCACACGGCGATTGGTCTATCTATGTTGTACCGAGTGCGCGAGTTTGTCGCCTGCCGCGCGGGCTTCTTCGGCTGCCTGGCGCATACCGAGGCGCTCGAACAGATCCTGGGCCGCCCCGAACTCGGCGGCCGCGCTGGCGCGATCATCCTGCTGGAGGCAGAGCCTGGCCGCGAGCAGATGACACTCGGCAAGGCGCCGACGGTCGTGGTAGCGCGTGGCGACGGCGCGGCACTCGGCGAGCGCTGAGGCGGCGGCTGCCAGCTTCCCAGCGGCAATGTCGAGGCTGGCGAGCTTTAGCGTGTTGCCGGTGAGCGAGCGCAGGTCGTGAATACGGCGGGCATCGTCGAGCGATTCGGCAAACATCTGGCGTGCATCGACGAGTTGCCCGCGCCGTAGCAGCACCGTGGCAAGCCAGCGCCGGTTGACGACGTGCTTCTGGCCGCCGAGCAGGGATGCGAGGCTGAGCAAAGCGCGCCAGTGCTGCTCGGCCTGCGCGAGATCGCCCTGAGCGAGCGCAAAGTGCGCGCGCGCGTGGCCATATTCAAAGGCCGCATCGTCGAAGCGCGCGCGCCCCGCAGCGTCGGCGGGCAAACCCTCGACCGGCATGCCGCTCAGGCGCTGCCTGTAGCGGCTTTCCCCAAGCCCAAGCAGCGCGTCCAGCAAGGGCCTGGCCTCCGCGATACGCCCTTGCTTGCACAAGATCTGGACGTGGTGGGCCAGGGCCAATGCCTGGTTGTCTATGTCGTCTAGCCGCTGGGCGGCCCTGGCGCGCAACTCGTTGTTGTGCAGCTCCGCGTCCCCCCACAGCCCGCGCACATTGTAGTAG
>Ga0224723_1000853_pt1 | contig 20041 bp, 23 predicted proteins | sample Balambano_FR2_Me_FD_161647 | JGI IMG/M metagenome (GOLD analysis project Ga0224723, IMG submission 161647) | Freshwater sediment microbial communities from Lake Towuti, South Sulawesi, Indonesia - Balambano_FR2_MetaG | ecosystem: Environmental > Aquatic > Freshwater > Lake > Sediment | place...
TGCAGCCGCCGATAGCCGAAGCGCCGGCGTTCTGACGCCAGCGCCCGCAGCCGCTCCCGGACGGCTTCATCCCCATCGCGCTTGCCGTCATAGCGATAGGTCTTCGGCGCCATGCCGATCAACCCACAGGCCCGGCGCTGTGAGTAGTGCTTCTCCGTAATCGCCCAGTCCACGGCGGTTCTCCTCGCCTTGGGCGTCAGAAGTTTTTTCCGAGCAACTCGCGCAGCGTCGCCACATCGAGCATCGACTCCGCCAACAGCTTCTTCAGCTTGGCGTTCTCATCCTGCAGCGCCTTCAGCCGCTTGGCGTCGGACACGTCCATCCCGCCATACTTGGCGCGCCACTTGTAAAAGGTCGCATCGCTGATCCCGTGCTTGCGGCACAGATCCGCAGCCGGAATCCCAGCCTCATGCTCCTTCAGAATCCCGATGATCTGATCGTCCGAAAACCGGCTCCGCTTCATCCCCGTCTCTCCGTCCTTTCGCGAACAGAGACTAACCTCTAAACGAGGACATCTATGGGGAGCAGGTCAAACGGCCTCGCGTTGCCTGCGAGGCCGACGCGTAGCGCAGGGGCTTCCCTTTTCGCCAACATGAATGCTGGAGAATGATGCGTGGTCGACTCGAATAGCCAGGAAAATTGGAAGATCGCAATGCTTGGGCCAAAGAGTTCAGGCAAGACATGTTACCTTGGATCGCTCTACGCCTTCCATTCCGATGTGAGCGGACAAGGCAATAGTCCCGACTTCTATATTAAAGCCAACAATGCCCTCACGATGGGCCAGTTACGCGAAATCGCCCGAGACCTTCTGGCAACGCCGATCAGACTGCCGGAAGCCACCAAGGGACTCTCCGGCTACGAGATCAGCCTCTGCCTTGGTGACACCTCAACCGAAATCCGACGCCCGATGACATTGATCGATCATCGCGGCGAAGCGCTGGCAGGTAGCGATGATGCCACCGAGGCCGCATCCTTCGATAGTATCGTCAAGGCACTAGAGTCGTCCGACGCGTTCATTGCAGTCGTTTCGGCTGAGCATCTATTAATCGAGGATGTCCACGCTCAGGCTCATGCGATGAACTGGGATCGCATCAGCAGCATCCTGACCAGCGTCTCCCAGCGTCTCCAAGCGCATGACTTTCTTCCCATTGTGATCGCTATATCCAAATCCGACGTCTTGACGGACAAGACGCTGGAACGCGCCCAGCAGGCGTTGGACAACTACGTGGCCGTCCTGTCGAGTCGACTCCCCAACGCATGCTTCTTCATCTGCCCCATCTCCGTGATCCGTACCACGGGAACCCAGCGCAAGAACCTGATCTTCCAAACTCCGAAGTATGAACGCAATCTTCTGAACCTGCGGGAACCCTTTATCTTTTCTGCGACCAGCGTCGTCTTGAGAAATGCCGCCGCGATCGCCGAGCTGGCCAAGACCGAAGACAAAAAACGCCAAGAGCTCACGACGATACTCAAAAATCAAGGTGCCACGTCTTTCTGGGGCATGCTTGCCTCAATCATAAAAAACAGAAGCTTAACAAATCTGAAACATAGAGCAGGTATATTTATGTTGGACAGAAGTATTAAGCGGAACATTTGCTTGTCGGAGGAGGATCTGTTGTTCGCGGCGCATGCCAGCAAGTTCCTGGGGGTGGACCAGAATAATGGGGTGCGGTTTGTGGTCAACGCCACGGAAACCTCGCTGAAAGACTTCTGGGCGGCGCGGGAAAGGATGATACGGCTATGAGGGAATGCCCATGGAAGCCTTTCTTGTTTACCCGTATGCGGGATTTCGATAACCGCCCCGACGGGACGCCGCGCAGACGTGGCGAAGGCGGTTATCGCGCCTGTATCAAGGCGGGACCATTCACTGACGATATTGTGCCGCTTGGAACTGCGGGAGACATGTTACCCAATCACCGGCCGTATGACGCCGGGGCTCCGAAGGCGCTTGTCATCGACAAGGGTCATGTATTCGTCGGCGAGGTGGGCAGCCTGCATTTGAGGTTGGGAGAGGAGTTTCCCTATGCCCGCGACACAGCGGATCGTGGCATCGGATACACGTTCGGTTTCGTTGCACCTCTCGGCACAAAAATTCCGACGATCGAGGAGTTCCAATCCCTCGATACGGAGCTGCGGAAAGAACTGGCGCGCCTCGTAACCGAGGCTAATGAAGGGCGCGCCTCCTTACAAAGTGACCTTAGCCGAAAAATATCGGCACTCGCCGAATCCGGGGTGCCCTTTGACAGCCAGCACGAATGGAACCGCGTCGTTACTACCAGTGAGTTGCCTCAACGTGCCTTTGCGCTGGACTTCAAGGGAATGGGCGAGTCCGAGGAAATGCTCGTGCGAGAAGCCGTCGCGGATGTTTTTGTTCCCGACGCCGAAGCCTCGATCTTGAACTCTAAAAAAAAAGCACTCCCACAGGGGATCGCTTTCAAAGGCATCACGAGTACAGCGTCTTCCGCCTTGAAGATTGGATTGGGAGGTTTGATGGCGTGCGGCGTTGGTTGGACGATTTACGAAACCCTCCGTCGAAAAGAGACCCGTAAAACTGAGCGAAGCGACTCGGCGCTCTACACGAGATAGCGCCGTTTCGTCCCTCCCCTTGTCATCGATCGAAGATCGAGTTGCGGAGCCTCGATCTGCATCGCAAAGCCGCTCTCCGCTGACTCGAATCCGCTGACGCCGTTCCGGCGCTAGCTCGGTCTCGACCGTCACCGTTCCCTTTTTGCCTCTGGTCACGATGCTCAGTGATGTGAGGACGGCCATATAACCCCCTCTTTTTCTCCACGTGCATTCTTCCGTCTCGAACGATCTCGCAGCATTGCCGGGCTGCCTGCTCGCAATGTATCCACTGCGCCGCCTTCGGCGGCCTGGTTCTCGCTTGCGCGCCGTCATGTTTCCCGTTCGATTTTTCATGCGCATTCGGGGGCATTGGCTTTCCGTAGATCGCCCTCCCGTTCGGCTTGCCGCGTCTTTGCGGCTTAGAGCTTCGGGTCCTGGCGCACCGTCCCGCTACTGCGCGCAACGGCGTCGCCGTGCTCCACATTCGTTGCGCCCAATCCGGGTGCGCGCGCGGGCCTTGCGCGCCCTGTCGGCCCCAGAAGCCGCGGCAGTCGCGGCTTTGAAAACCGAACAGGAGTAAGTTTATGTCGAAATCCAACCGCCCCTCGCATCGCGCCCTCGTCAATCTCGGCGACGAGAAACAGAAGATCTGGCGCGAGATCGGCGCCATGTGGCCGCATAAGGACGGCAGCGGCTTCACGCTGAAGCTCGACCTGATCCCGACCGACGGCCGCGAGATCGTCATCCGCACCGTGAAGGACGGTGAGAAAGACGGGGAGGCCGCCTGATGGCCTCCCTTCTCCTCACCTCGCAGCGCGCCAAGCTCATCACCAATGGGCGGCGCGCTGCCACCGAGCCGGGCTTCGATCCGTATCCCGTCGTCCGGCTCTATGCACGGGACAGCGCCGCACAGTGGCTGCTCAGCGAAATCCATCCCGACGATCCGAACACGGCCTTCGGCATCATTGATCCCGGCGACGGCGCGCCCGAACTCGGCAATATCCCGATCGCCGCGCTGTTCACCTGGCGCGGACCGAAGGGCGATGGCCTCGTCCGTGATCGCCGGTTCACCGCCAGCGCGCCGCTCTCGGTCTACCTGCATTTCGCGCATCGGCACGGCAAGATCGTCGATCCTGTCGCGCATGGATGGTCACCCTCTGCGAAACCATAGCGGCCCCACGCCGCTCATGCTGGCGGGCGCTCCTGCCCGTCAGCAATTCTCCTTCGCCTCCGCGAATCCGACGCAGCGCTTCACCGTCATGACGGCGCGGCCGCGCGCCGCAATCCCATCGGGCTGATCCACCCCCACCGATCGAGCGCACCGTCTTTCCCGCCGCGCCGCCTTTCTTGAACTTCCATGCCACCGGGAAGCGGCCTCTCCCATGCCGTTTCTGACCCTGCGCGCAAGCGCGTCAACACCGAACGGCCTCCTCCCTAAAGGGACCCTCCATTACGGCTTCGGGCCTTCGGCCTGTGGACGCTCCCGCTCATCCGCAGGGCCGGGCGATCCGGCATCGAGGCCGCCAATCCCGGCGGCCCGAGAGCCCAAGAAAGGATCACCCTATGGAAAAGACCCTCACCCTCGCCGATCTGCGCCAGTTCTCCGGCTCCGAAACCTGGTATCGCCACAGCCTCGTTCGCCACATCCGCTATACGGAAGGCGCGCAGCACGTCGCCGAAGCGGGCGGAGCCTACTGGCTCCTCGACGAAATCGCCTTCGCCCAGAAGGCAAGCCGCAAAATCGCGACCGAACAGTTCCAGCTCTGGACGCTGACCGTCCACAAGGACCGCACCGCCCTCCTCATCTGCGAAGACGGCAACTGCAATCCGGTGTTCCGCAAGCAGATCGAATGGACGGATTTCCCGCTCGACAAAATCCAGCTCTACTTCACCGACAACACCATCCTGCTACCGAGCGAGTATTGATCGCTCCATGCGGGAGGCCACGCGCCTCCCGTTTTTCTACTGGTTAAATACTTCCAATCGAAATTCGACGCCTGGATCAAGCTGATTAGGTATGTTGCAGTAGAGATTAGAACTCAAATAAAAATAACCAACAACCTTACCCTCGGGTGTGCCGAGTTCGTAAGCAAGCCAAGTGCGAGTGTCGAATCGGCCTTCTTTCCCGCGCGCATAAAACTCAAGCCGTGAAACCTTTTCGAGAAAGAGCCCTCCAACTTTTTTATCTGGTTCCTTGCCCGGCGGCAGAGGTGTGGGATTAACATATCCGAAGTCAGCAGCGCACCCAAATTTACAAGCTGTATCAGGTTTGCCGCTCTTGTAACACGTAAATACGACATCCGGTGTGACGGGAGTCAGGTTCGCCCCAAATACAACGCCAGCTTCAAGTGAACTTAATATAAATACGGTGACGGAGAAGCCAAAAACACGCAAGCCGCTCGATATTTTCATCAAAATCCTCCGAACAAGGAAGCGTGGATCACGCAAAGACCTAGATGCGCTCAAATGTAATTCTGCCAATATACACAGCACTTTCATCTAGCCCCACGTCATTGATGTGACGCTCGACGATTTCCCCGACATCCTCGTCCTCGATGCCTTCATAGAGCCGGACGATGTTGCGTCCGTAGACCGTAACCCGATGCCCGACAAAATCGAGGATGATCGCCGCCATGTCGGGATTGTATTCCGTCTCGATAAGCTGGAGATAGGGCAACGATTTGCGCCGCCCATCGGCGAAAATCAGGCCAAGCCGTCCACCCCGCTCCTTCAACTGAAACACCTTGAAGGCCTCGATACCCTCGTCCTCGCTTCGTCGATCTCGGCCGTCCGGCGGGAGAATTTCTCGATGGTCGGGCGGGCGAGGCCCACCACGTCCCAATATTTGCCCTGCGGTTCGATCTCATAGCCGAGGCCGCGCATATACCGGGCAAGCCGCGACAGGAACACCGCCTCGTAATAGGGCCGCTCGCCGACAATGTCGCCGAGCTGGGCCGCCTTCCAACGCTGTTCCTTGCCGTCATGCGTCAGGTTCAGCGCATAGGCATGGATATGCATATGCGGGTCGGGCACCCCATCGACCGGCCGCGCCGTCAGGTGCAGAAACTCCGCCCAGACCATATTGCCGGAGAGCCGGTCCTCGTTCTTGCCGCCCATGCGCACCCGCGTCTTCACGTCCCGCTCGACATCGCGCATGGTGGCGATCACCGCCTTGCGGAATGCCTCCAGAATGCGCTCGTCGCCGGTCAGGGCATGGAGCAGCGACACGGATTTGGGCGCGTTGAAGGTGAAATCCGCCCCGACCCGCCGGTCCGCCTTCTGGCGCGGCGTCAGCTTATCGCCGGTCATGGGATGGCGGTTATCGATCAGCGATTGGAAGGCATGGCGCGTGACCTCGCCGGTCAGCCCAAGGCGAGCGGCTCCAAGCCCGTACCAGTGTCCCTGGATTTCCGCGCCTTTCTGGTAGTAATCGGCATGTCGCAAGGCTCTATCAAAATAGGCCTTCGCCGCGAGAGCCGATTTCGACTCTGTGATACGCAACATTTGCCAATCTCAGGGTAACGCAATATGCTAAAAGGAGTATTAATTTGTTTTGTTGCAGACGTGCCCCCTAAGCCGAGCTTAGGATCGACAAAACAGTTATAACTCCCTCACCCATAATGAGTTTTCTTGGAAAAAGCGGCAACGCTGCCATTGCCTTTTTCCGCAAATTTATTAAAACCGCAACGGTTCCTGTTGTGGTTTTTGCGATGGCATTTTCCAATCTCGTACCTTACGCGCGTGAACTCAAAACCCTCCGCCAGGAGGGAAAAACGCTCACCCAGATCGTCGATCATCTGGCTACAGCCTACCAGGTCGAAACCACGCCGGGGACCCTATCCCGGTTCTTCAAGGCGAATGCGCCCCAGCTTGCCCCACGAGAGCTGACCCAGGCTGAAGAGCAGCGCTTCGAGGCGGTGGCGCTTCTGACGGAAGTGTTGGTCGAGGTACGCGCTCGCTCGGAAGAGGAGCGGCTCGCGATCGAGCATCTGGCGGGCCAAGTTGCCGTTAATACGGCAAGTCTTGCCGAGCTAGAGCAGCGCATCGCGTCACAGTCGCCGATCCCTCGGACACCCAAAGCCGCGACCGAGGCACTGGCGGCCGATACGCTACGCCGGATTTGGACACGCGCCGCGCTCGTCATCGCGCCGATTGCGGGCGCGGTCGGTTATCTATTGGGGAGGCTATAGCCCATGATCGTGATCGGCTTCGAAGCGCTCGGCATCCTGCTCCGCGACCGTCTCGTAGCGCATCCGCTCGGCACGCGTCGGCACATGCAGCCCATAGAACCGCCGCACATCATTGAGCTGTTCCGTCACCGGTTTGCCGAACCACGGTTCCTCGACCACTTTGGCGCGGATGTCATCGAGAATGTTGCGGATCGTATAGGCCGCCGGACCGCCCCAGGCGGCACGCATCCGCTCGGCTTCCTGCATCTCGATCTGGCGGCGTTGTTCCGGGGTCAGCATAGTTCCCTCTGTAACACAGCGCAGGGCACTACGTCATGAGCCTTGTCGATCGTCTGCTTGCCCGGCTTTCCGGAACGCCTGTGCCGCAGCGCTCGCAAGGGCTGCCCGCCTCCAAGACGCCAAACCGCTACACGGCGCATCTGGACGCCCCGCTCCTGCATTTAACGCGCCGTGATCCCTGGACACTTCGCCATGCCTGCGCCGGCACACATATTTTCGGCGCTAATGGCTCCGGCAAGACTTCCGGATCGGGCCGCGCCATCGCCCATGCCTTCCTCGCCAATGGATTCGGTGGCGTGGTGCTTTGCGCCAAGCCAGACGAGGCAGGCCGCTGGATCAGCTATGCACGGGAGACCAACCGGCTCGATGACGTGATCTGGTTCGCGCCCAATCAGGTCTGGCGCTTCAATTTTCTCGATTACGAGCTTCAGCGTCCTGCCGACAATCCGGCCTCGCGCGTCGAAAACCTGCTTTCGACGCTGCTCAACATCATGGAACAATCGGGACGCGACAGCGGCGGCGAGGAAAGCCAGTTCTGGATCGGCGCGGCAGAGCTGTTGCTACGCAATGCGCTCTTAGCGCTCGCCGCCGTGTCGCCGCGCTTTACCCTTTTCGATTTGCAGGCCTTCCTCGACAGTGCCCCGCGCTCGCGCGAGGAGCTGCGCGATCCGTCGTTCGCCGGTAGTATCTGCGCGACCACGCTCAATACCGCCCGCGCCGCCTATCAGGCAGCGGGACGCGAGGCCGATTTCCGCGTCATTGAGAATTACTGGCTGGTGCAGTACCCGAACCTGCCGGAGCGCACGCGCGGCAGTGTCACCTTTACCCTCGGCACGATGCTGCAGGACGTACAGACCGGCACGGTGCGTGAGCTGTTCTGTACCACCACCAATATGTTTCCCGAGGACACGCACGAGGGTGCGATTGTCCTGCTCGACCTACCCGCGGTCGCTTCACGCACCAACCGGCTGGCGCAAACGCTGTTCAAGACGGTCTGGCAGCAGGCGACGCTGCGGCGCCCGGTGCGTCCGAACACGCGGCCGGTCTTTCTCTGGGCCGACGAGGCACATTTCTTCATTACACCGTATGACACCGATTTTCAGTCGCTCGCCCGCGACCGTCGCGCCTGCACCGTCTATCTGACGCAGAACCTCTCCGCCTATCACCAGCGCCTTCCCGCGCGGAACGCACAGGCGACGACATCCGCATTCCTGGGCTATTTCCAGACCCAGATTTTTCACGCGCTGTCTGATCCGACCACGATCCAGCACGCACAGTTTCTATTCGGCAAGGCCGACCGCTACCGCGAGAGTCAGCAGGGATCGTTCACGCACGGCGACAACGACAGCAGTTCCCGCAATTACAGCTTTGGCTCATCGAGCGGCGAGAAAAGCTGGTCCGTGAATTCCAGCCATGGCAACGCCAGCAGTACCGGCACTTCGCGCTCCTGGACGAAAGGTTGGGGATTGCAGCATGCGGTGGAAGATACGCTGCGGCCGGAGGATTTCACGGCGCTAAAGACCGGCGGCCCCGAAACTGGTTACACCGTCGGTGGCTTCTGTTTTCGCACCGGCACGACCTGGTCGCACGGCACCACCTGCCTCTATGCGGAGTTTGACCAGCGATGAATGAGCGTCGCGTCGCCCAAGTTCTTACGCTCATTCTGCTCGCCCATGCGGCCTTGTTGCTGCTCACGCTGCGCTACCGTTTCGGGCTCGCCTTCTTCGGTTGGCTATGCCTCGCTATCTTCGTCGCGTTCATCGGCCTGGGATTCCTGGAAGGCGCGTTTAGTCTGTCGGGCGACCCTACCATTATCGCCTTCTATTCCACCGAGGTGATCGTGACCGCGGCGACCTGGAGTGCCATGATCCTGTGCTTTCAGGTGCCGTTGATCTTGATCGGCCTCCTATTCGACCGGGAGCGGCCCGCGACCGGCAGCATCGGACGCTTTTGGCTAAGCTTCGGTCATCCTGTGGTCGACCATCTGGATAAGATCCTCGCGCCGCTGCTGTTGGCAGCGCTCTATTACTATCCAATTCCCGGCTTTGCCGTGACCAATCCGGTTCATCTCGCCTCGATCTTGGGTGCGTATTACGCAGTTCTGGCCATGGGAGGTGAATATGGGATTATTCCCTGGTTCGACGACGGGCTGCGCGCACCAGTAAACGCACCCCGGGCAGGGCGGTTGAAATCGGTCATTGTGAACCGCAGGGCAGCGGGCGGCGGTGGGCTCGCCGCTATTGTTACGAGGCGGCATCCCACTTTAGCGAAATTGACAAGAAACCCGTGAATGGCTCCTCTCAAGGCTTCAGGTTTGATAGGCGCGCGAAGATTGTGCGCTGCGTCAACCCTTTGCTTTCCAGGTCCGTGAGAAGCATGGCCAGTTCACGCTGTAGTGCTTCGTCCTGCCGCACGGCATCCGCAAGGCTCCCATCCTCAACGAAGGCCACGGACTCGCGCATCATTTGATCGAGAACGTTCCGATCATCGTCGTTGCCATCGAGGTCTTCCGCATACAGTGCGAGTTGGTTCAGATGCTTCGCGGCAAGTTTCCGCTTATGGTCCCTGGCCGCATCGTTCTGCAAACGCGCATGCTCCGCAAGCGTCGCGCGCTGCGTGGCTTGCCGCTCCTGCTCCGTCTTCAACCTGGTAGCTTCCTCTAGCCGACGCTGGCGCTGCTCTTTTTTTACCGTCATCTGCGCCTGTGCCGTACCGAGCCAGCCGCTGTCGCGGGCGAATAGGAAAAAGCCAAGTGCCAGCCCTGCGACTAGCAGCAGGTTCGCCATGCCTGGATAATCCGATCCAAGTAGACTGTAGATGATGAGGAACCCGACGCCGTAAAGGGCCATTCGTGTTCCAAGCGTGGTGGCCGCGCTGTATCCCGCGATAAGCCCCAGCACGGCAAGCGTCCCGAGCATGTAAAGACCGATTTTTGCGGCTTGATTTAGCTGGGCAACGTACCAGTCTACCAGCGCGCAACCACCAAGCGCTGCCGTCGCGAGCAGCAGCACACCAATACGCAATACGATCATGGGCGTCCCGAAAATGGCAGAGATAACAATGGCTGCTTCACGTCAATCATTTGCAGGAACACCTGCATGTCGGCATGGAGTTTGGCGCCTTCATGTTCCAGGCGCGCAAGTTCCCTATCGATCTCTCCTAAGCGCGCGTTGGCCAACAGTCGGTCTTGCTTGCTCGTGGCGCATAACGCCGCGTTCTGTGCGCTTTCGCGGGAAGTGACGAGCGCGGCATGGGACTGCTGTATTAGCCCGATCACGGCATTCAACGAGCTTTGCAGCGTGTCGATCTTCCGGTCGAACACATGCCGGGCGGTTTCGATGAGCAACTTGGCTACGTCGCGCTGCGCCTGGATGCGCTCGCTTGCAACCGCCGCTTCGATTTCCGCAAGACGTACTTGCCGGGTGGTGATTTCGCGCTCGGCCGTAGCATTCATTTCGGCCTGAAGCATTTGACCAAAGGCTTGCAGAGAAAGAAAAGGAAGCGCCATCTTTATAAGAGAACCCGCCAACTCCTCTCTAGTGAAATCCCACGTAACGCGTTAATTGTCTAGGCTAAGTTTTAGCCGCTGACGGACATCACCACACTGAGTTGTTTGCGTTGAAGACTACACCGTTTCCGGGTGTTGCCGCCGGCAATCGACATGTGCATTCTACCTGATGATCGGCTCCCATGGCGTTTGAGAGTCTCGAACCCTTCCGAGCGGAAATCCTGCAACTGCGTGCACCGGGGCCGACTCAGCGTTCCTACGCGCAGATCGCGGAACACCTCCGCCAACGGTTCGGGGTGCGCACGACGGCGGGCACTTTATGCCGCTATGTGAAGGAAATTGCGCCCGATCGCGCCGGGCGCACACCGGATAAGGGAGAGACGGCGGGCATCGACACACTGATGCTCTTCGCTGAGTTGCTGGCTGAAATCCGCGGCCATGGCGAGGAACAGCGCCGTGCGATCGAAGCTCAGGCCGGTGAAATCCGCATACTTGCCGAAACTATCGCCGAGCTGCATAACGCGCCGCCCCAGCAGCACCCTGTGCCCGCCCCCGAACATCTGCGGGCAATCTGGCTGCGGGCGCTGCTCGTGAGCACTGTCCTTGTGACCGGCGTCTTTGCGGTGCTCGTTCTGGCCTTGCGGCTCTAGCGCTCGAACCCGCTCTCGCGCTCACGCCCGCTCATCTGCTCACCCGCGATCTCTCTTTGCGCGCTGGCTCGTTCCCATGCCGGGTTCGTATCAAGGCTCTGCCTCACAGCAGCGATTGCTTCCGCAGGTCGATCGAGTAGGCCTTCCTCCACGGCACGAGCGCGCAAGTCTTCCGCAACTTCCTGCATGGCTTCTGGCCGCACCGTTCCCCAGCGCGACTGAAGGGCCGCTGCCGCTGCCTCACGCAATTGCTGTTTTCGGAGTTCGCTGACCATCGCCGTCACGTTGCTTGCACCGCTTCCTTCTTACGCCAATGATGGTGTCCATCATAGCCGATTAGGCGATTTTCTTGCAAAAACCGATGAATGCACCACTGGGATTATTCGGTCGTTCCTTGTCGGCGAACGCTTGTTCCCATTGACTGATCGCCGTTTGCAGTCCCACGCGATTTGCACCCTTGAGCAGAATAGCGCGCGCATTTTCAAGTGCCTGATCAGTGAGCAAGTGGGAGAGTTGAGGCACAGCGAGATCCGCATCTTCCATTTTTCCTTCCCGCCGAACTTTCCGTCCCACCTTCGAGTGCAGATGCTCGACAATTGCCGCTTCCTCTCCATCAGGAGCGGCACGCCACCAGCGTATCAAGACATCTGTAAAGCTCCGGCCTGTTTTCAGACCAGTGATCTCCACCCGAAAATGCGTAGCGAGCTGGTTCACTTCGGCGACGGCCGGATCAATCGCACGCGTTTTGAGATTGTTCCAGGTGGTGAGCTTCCCTTTCGGAACGCCCAGCAATCCCCGAAACTGCATAATCGACATGGTTGTTTCGCTCTTGCGCAAGTTGATGCGCTTTTCGATCATCTCATAAAGCGCAAGGCCATACTTGCCTGAGAAAGCGAGCATGACGTTCATCTTCAGGCGGGCGAATACATTGCTGTTCAAAAACACTTCCCGCAATTCAGGATCGAAGGTGTAATAAAAATTCCCATCATTGCGATCATGCTCGATATTGCGGCCGAGCAATTGCACGCGCATGGTCGCCGATTCGCCGTGGCGCTGGGTTTTGATGTGTGCAATGGCACCCATGAGACGCATGATGGAATCGTCAATGCGCTCATCTCCGCGCCGCGATTGGCGCAGCTTCTCCTTTTGGATGGAATGCTCGACCGGTTTCGCCAGATCTTGTTTGGCATTATCGATAAGCAGATTATAAATTTTCCGATCGGTGAGCGTAAGCGGGCTTACTTCGACGACATCGACCAACTCACCTGGCTTAATCATGGAACCCGGCGTTGATTTCACATCGATCGTACGTATCTCATTTACCATACATCTTAAAAATACATTAGTTCTTTCTAATGTAGCAAATATTTGTCTGTGACATAAAGTAGTTTTTTAGGAAATATGCTTGTCATCAGAAATCATTAAATCTGAGATGCTTAGATTGATCCAGTCGCGCCAGATGGACATGCCGTGACAAAAGGTAGTTTCTCAGAGAGATGTGCCGCATCAGAAATATGAAGCAAGCTATTGTTATTCAATAATGATATTTTCGGATTATCTATCCTTTTGTCTCGGTGACAGAATGTAGTTTTTCTACTCCATAGAACTCACGCAAGAGTGACCAAATGTAGTTTCAACGTGACGAAACGTAAGTCTACCTGTGACCAAAAGTAGTGCCGACGTGACAAAACGTAGCCATAACGTGACAAAATGTACGGCATGCAATGCCAACCCGCTCAAATTTGGCCAACTTTTCGAACCCGAACAAGAACACGAAATATTAATTAGAACTTAAGAACAAACCAGCCCTGTGGATAGCATTCACGCTTGTGATGTCTGTATACCTCCCCTCCGCTCCCTTCGGTCGCTGCGCCCCACGTCTCCGACGTGGCCTATAAACGCATCCGGCCTAACGGCCGGATGAGTATCACGCATAGGGGGTCTCATTGCCGACCCCCTATAACCCCCGCTAGGATATTTAGAAACAATGACTGGGTGCGGCTTACAATTCCAAAGCAAGTCGTGGTGGACACTTTAGATTAGAAAGATATGATTTCAATGCGGTGCAGCCGGGGACGGCGATGACCGCAACAGTGACTAATCGTCATGAGCGCCTTGTCCGAACGGCAAGGCGCTTCTGTTTTAACCATCGGTATTGTCTACCCGGAAGGCCTCAATGGACGCCCGCCGTAACAAAATAAAATAATGTCGGAGATGACACTCTAACCCGGCCCAAGGAAGATATAGCGTCACCACACTCGCATGGACTTGCCTATGTCAGCACTTGCTGCTTCTGCCGCCGCCCGCCACATTCTGCTCGTCGAGGACGATGCCGAAATTGCGGGTATGCTGACCCAAGTGCTTGCGGAAAACCATTTCGTCACGCGTTGGATCTCGCGCGCCGCTGAGATCGATCCCGTTCTGGCACACGAACCGGTTGACCTGGTGCTGCTGGATGTGATGCTGCCGGACGATGACGGCTTCGCCATATGCCGCCGGCTACGAGCCAACTCCCACATTCCCATTATTATGCTGACTGCCCTCGGGGCAAATGCTCACCGGATCGCTGGACTTGAGATCGGCGCGGACGACTACATTACCAAGCCCTTCAATTCGCTTGAACTGATTGCGCGCATTCGTGCGCTTCTGCGGCGAAGCTACGCCGCGCAGCAGAATCGCACCCGGCCGCGCCCGCTCCGGTTCGCGGGCTGGATGATCGATCCTACCTTGCGCCAAGTCCGTGATCCCAAAGGCGTTCAGGTATCGATGACCAGCGCGGAGTTCGATCTGCTCCTGGCGTTTTGCCAAAACCCCGGCGAAATTCTGTCCCGCGAGCAACTGCTCGACTTTACCCATGGCGGGGCCGCCGGGCCGGTCGAGCGCAGTATCGACGTCCATGTCAGCCGGGTCCGCCAGAAGATCGAGCCCGATCCGCACGAGCCTAGCATGATCAAAACCGTACGCCTTGCCGGTTACATCTTCACGCCTGCGGTCACGGAGGCGTAATGCGGCTTCTTCATTCGTTGATGCCGCGCAGCATCACTGCCCAGATCACCGCCATCGTCGCGGTGTCCGTCCCGCTCGGAGTTGCGCTCGCCATGGCGAGCGTGTTCCTGCTCTTCGGGCCAGGGCATAAGCCTGCCGCCGCTGAAGGCCAGCTATCGCATTTTCTCCTGGTTCCGACGGTTCTTACCTTGGTGATCGTTCTGGTTTTTGTAACGCTCGGCTCCATTTACGCGATACGTTCGATCATCTCGCCGCTCTCCTCCGTCGCCGCAGCCGCCCAGTCTTTTGGCCGTTCTCTGGATGACGACCGGATGGTCATCCGCGATGCACCGGTTGAAATCCTGCAGGTTGCGGAAGCGCTCAATGACATGCGCGTTCGAATTCGCGCCTTGCTCGATGACCGAACGCGCCTGCTCGCCGCGATCAGCCATGACTTACGGACACCGCTTACCCGCCTGCGATTACGGGCAGAACGCATTGCCGACCCGGAGCTCAGGGACGGCATGCTGAACGAAATTCTGCGGATCACGCGCATGCTGGACGATACGCTGAATTATCTTCGCGAAGACGCTGGGCCGGAAGCGCTTGCCCCTGTCGATCTGACCAGCCTCCTGCAAACGATCTGCGCAGAATTCTCCGATGTGGGCTACGCCGTCACCTATGACGGTCCGGCCCATCTTCCCTGGATGTGCCGGCCGGGTATTTTGGCGCGAGCGGTCAGCAATGTGGTAGAGAATGCGGTCAAGCACGGATCTTCCGCGAGCGTCTCTTTGCGCACGCCGGACAATGATACGGTTGCAATCGAGATCGCAGACGACGGCCCCGGAATCCCACCATCGTTGCGAGAGACTGTGTTTCAGCCGTTTTTCAAGGCGGACAATGCCCGGGGCTTGGCCGATCGCAGCGGTTTTGGTCTGGGTCTGTCGATTGCCAGAGACGCCATCAAACGCCACGGGGGCGAAATCCTGCTGCTGGATCACGCGCCGCAAGGCCTGCTCGTTCGCATTTCCCTGCCAGCAGGATCGTAGAGCGGTGATCTATCGCTGATCGTCAGAGTGTCGCGCCGCGAAATCTGAAATATCTCTTAATATTACTTAACACTCCTCTGTTTTGGAGGCGCTTATGCTGCATCGGCGCTTCGCGAGCCGACGATGCTTTTGATCCATCACGCGGCACGCCGAAGCGCGCACGCCACAGCAAAGTGGCAACCTAACCATTGAGGGACCCCCATGACAAAGCCATTGGAGACAATCGTTGTATTAATTTTGATGGGCATCGTTGCCGTCGCCTGCGCCCCGCAAAACTATCGAGGCCTGGAGGATGGGACCAGTCAGCCAGGCGGCCATCAGCGCCCTCCCCATTGAGAAATGCGTCGGCCACGGCTGGCCGGAGTTTTCTCGATCCGGTCAGCCTTCGGGCTCTTGTTGTCAATTTCTTCGGTTGGCGATCATGTTCCATGAATATTCGCGGCAGCCTCAGTTTTCGGCACTTCCCTTTCACATCCAAATATATTTCTTAATATAACTTAAAATACATCTACATCTCCTCCCTGTATCCTCTGCTCAGATTACTGAAACCAGAGAAGGGGATATACATGCGGGATACATCCGTACCGAACAGCCGGTCGAGCAAGACCAACCCATTACGCGAGTCTTGCGAGCCTTCACCACTCACGCGTCATGCCAGCGTTCACACAACCGCCGTCCCAAAGCGGTGCACATCAAGATTCGCGGCCACTGCGTTGTTGGCGTTGCTCATCGTCCCTGGATGGAACTGTGCTTTCGCACAGAGCATCTCCAGTATGCAGACCAATTGTGGCGACGATTTCCATAAATTTTGCCTCGGCGTCGAGCATGACGTGGAGGCGATCAAGCGATGCCTGCTGTCGAATAAAGAGAAGCTTTCAGAAAAATTCAAAGCGATATTCCCGGAGCTGAAGACCCGCGCTTCCGGGATGCCTAAGCCAATTGCACTTCCTGTTGCGGAGCGACGCGGCCAATTCCCATCGGCGAAGTAAAGAGGTTGCCCCACTTTCGCCATTCCCACCTGCCGCAGCGACACGAGAAAGACACGCCTATGATCGAGCCATCCCGCAAACGTACCCATATCGAGCCTCACCAACCACCTCGCGGCGGCACGCCGCGCTGGGTGTGGTGGGTCGGGCTGATCGCCGCAATGATGATTCTCCTGCTTCTGGTGATGCATGTTGCCGGTGGCGGGCTGGGCGGGCACGTGCCACCGCTTCACAAATTCAGCCTACGCACGAGCGGCGCGACCGGTTACGCAGCCTCACTGCTTCCGGCAGGGAGGCTAGGATGAAGGCAGTCATACAGGTCCGGGATGTCGTCAAAACCTATCCGCTCGGGGGCAGCGAGATCACCGCTATCGACCAGCTGAGCCTCAGCATCGATCAGGGCGAGTTCGTCGCCATTGTCGGGCGATCCGGCAGTGGCAAGACCACTCTGCTCAATCTCCTCGCCGGTATCGATCGTCCGACCTCGGGAACCGTGCATGCGGCAGGCGCGAATCTCGGATCGTTGTCGGAGTCGGATCTCGCCGCTTGGCGCGGCCGGCATGTCGGGTTGGTTTTCCAATTCTTCCAGCTCCTTCCGACACTGACCGTGGCGGAGAACGTCATGCTGCCCATGGATTTTGCCGGGAAGATTCCCGCCGATCAACGGCACAGCCGGGCAAAGCATCTGTTGGATCGGGTCGGCATCGGCGACCAGGCCGACAAGCTGCCGATGATGCTATCGGGGGGCCAACAACAACGGGCGGCGATCGCCCGGGCGTTGGCCAATGACCCGCCGCTGCTGTTGGCGGACGAACCAACCGGAAATCTCGATTCCACCACAGCGAACGCGGTCCTGACATTGTTCGCCGACCTCAACCGCGAGGGGCGCACCATCGTGGTGGTGAGTCATGAGCGCGACATTCGGTCGATCGTCGGCCGCGAAATTGTTTTGGCGGATGGCCGTATCGTCGCGGCGGACCGCGTAGCCATCGGAGCAAGCGCATGACGGGTCTGCTATTGGTCAAGCTGCGCCGGGATTTGCAGGCTTCCTGGCCCCGCTTCGCGCTGATGGTGATCGCGCTCGCGGTGAGCCTCGTCGTGTTCGGCGGCATGCTTTGCGGGTGGAGCTCCATCGGCAGGGAAACCAGCAGCGGCTATATGCGCACGATTCCGGCCTCGGCGACGATTGTCCTCGACCAAGGCATCGACGCCGAGCGATTGGCGGCGATCGCATCCGCAGCACTCACGCGGCCAGGCGTCATCGCCGCAACGGCGCGTGCGCAGTTTGCCAGCCAGGCTGAGAGTGACGGCTCGCGTGCGGTTCCGTTGCAGATTTTCGTGGCCGCGCCCAACGATCCGATGCGGATGGTGAAGTTCGATCTGGGACAGGAAGGGCACTGGCCGCCGGCGGCCGACGAGATCTTTTTACGTCGCGATTCGCTTTCCATGCTGGGTGCTGCGGTTGGCGAGGTCGTAACCATCCGATTGCCGAATGGCGACCGCGCGCGTCTGCGGGTAGCGGGCACCGTCTACGACCCGAGCCTTGCGCCGTCGCCCCAGGAGCAAAGGGGATATGGCTATCTATCCACCGCCGCGCTCGCCAGGCCAGGACAGCCGGTTCTGTTAGACCAATTGAAGATCCAGATCGCCGATGCCGGGCAAATGACTGCGACGCGAGATCGCTCCCGAGCCGTCGCGGTCGCGGGCGAGGTCGGCGAATGGATGGGGCAGCAATACGGTCTCACCATCCGCGAGGTTCAGGTTCCAAAACCTTACGCGCACCCACATCAGTGGCAGGCCGATGTCTTGCTGCTGTCACTGCTTGGCGGGGCAACGGCCGCCCTGCTACTCAGCACGATCCTGGTCGCGAACATGCTCAGTAACCTGTTTACCCAGCAGATCCCCCAGATCGGCATATTGAAAGCGATTGGCGCGCGATCGGTTCGCATCCGGCGCTTTTATTTCGCCATGACCCTGCTTATTGCCGGGGCGGCGACGGTTCTCGCACTCGGCCCTGCGATTGTCCTCGGTCAGAACGGTTTGCAAGCACTGCTCGGAATGCTCGGTATTGTGCCGGTCAGTCTTACGCCGCCCTGGTGGGCCGTCGCGATCATCCTGGTGGTCGGCCTGCTGCTCCCACCTCTGATGGCCTTGCCACCGTTGCTCAAAGCAAGCCGCACAACGGTGCGCGCCGCGATCGACCACCGCGGGCTTACCGCTCCGGCAAGTGCCGCAACCGGCGTCCTGGCGAGGCTGAGCCGCATCCGCGGTCTCAATCGCGGCATGCTCATGGCGTTTCGCAACATCGCGCGTCGCCCGGCGCGGTTCTGGCTCGCTGTTGGCTTGCTGGCAAGTGCCGGCGCGGTGTTTGTCGCTGGGATGTCCCTGATGTCAGGAACAAGGGCAATTGGTGAACTGCAAAAGGCGCAACGCTATTGGGATGTAGACGTGCAATTGACCGCCCCTGCGGCGGAGGCCGATGTCATCCGCTCCGTGACGGACTTACCTGGCGTGCACCGCGTCGAAGCATGGCGGCGCGAACCGGTCGGGATCGCGGAACTTGGCCGCTTGCCGGTCACCCGCACCTACCCCGACCAGGGACATGGGAGCGTCGCAATCAATACCCAGTCGGCAACATCTGCCACCCCTACCATTCTGGAAGGCCGGTGGCTGAATGCCCGTGAAACCGGCTCCGTCGTGCTGAATCAGGCAACGCGTGACAACGCCGTTCCTGATCTCAGAGCCGGCGATCAGGTGCAACTGTTCATCAATGGAAAGGCTGCGACCTGGCGCATCGCGGGCATCGTCGAAGAGCGAGGACACGGCGCTGGCGGTGTGTACGCTACGGCGGAAGGGCTTACTGCTGCGCTCGGGCAAGGGCCATTGGTGAACCAGATCCGGATTGTCACCGCGGATCACGATGAGCCGGCGCGCAACAAAGTGGCAGAGGCCGCAAGCAAGGCGCTGACCCAGACTGGCTTCTCGGTTGCCTCAGCGGCATCGATCAGCCGCAGCGAGGAGATCTCCGCAGGCCATTTAGGGCCTGTGGTACTGGTCTTGCTGGGGGTGGCCCTCCCTCTCGCTGTGGTCGGCGGTATCGGACTTGCCTCCGTCATGACCGCCAATATCCTCGACCGGATGCGTGAGTTCGGCATCATGCACGCGATTGGCGCGAGGCCGGAAACAGTGCGTTGGATCGTCGTTGCCGAGGGCGTGTTCCTCGCCATCACAAGTTGCCTGATCGCAATCCTCCCGGCGCTCGTGCTTACCGCCATACTCGGTGCGGGGCTTGGCAGCCTATTCACCAACGCACCGCTGCCGTACCGTGTCTCTGGCATTGGTGCCGGGATTTGGATCGTCTTTGTCATCCTCATCGCGGCACTCGCGACGGAAGCGGCGGCAAATCGCGCTTCTCGCATCACCGTTCGCGAAGCGCTGAACTACCTTTGATCGTGCCGGGGCTTCCCTCCTCGCCAACCAGCGGCCTACGGCCGTAGGCACGATCTGTGAGGCGCCGTGCACCCAGCCGCACGGCGCCTCATTTTTGTCGTGCATGGTGCGAAGCGAGCAGCCTGACCGCTGTAAAGCGCTCAGCCGATGGCAGATGAGCTGCCACATCCATCACTACGTCATTGCCCCTAATGATGCGCGGCTATACGCTTGAAACTGTTAGCCCGGCGTTAGCCGGAGGCTTTGCCGCCGGTTTCGATGTCCACCTAAGTCTTTGATTTTATTGGTGGGCGCACAAGGATTCGAACCTTGGACCCGCTGATTAAGAGTCAGCTGCTCTACCAACTGAGCTATGCGCCCTTTCCCGTCGTCGGAGGCG
>Ga0224723_1000854_pt1 | contig 20018 bp, 14 predicted proteins | sample Balambano_FR2_Me_FD_161647 | JGI IMG/M metagenome (GOLD analysis project Ga0224723, IMG submission 161647) | Freshwater sediment microbial communities from Lake Towuti, South Sulawesi, Indonesia - Balambano_FR2_MetaG | ecosystem: Environmental > Aquatic > Freshwater > Lake > Sediment | place...
CGGCTGCTCGTGCGCATGGTGGACACCGTCACGACGCGCAGTTCCGCCGGCCGCCGCTTCGCCGGCACGCTGGACAGCGACCTGCGCGTGGGCGGGCAGCTCGTGGCGCCGCGCGGCGCGCGCGTCTGGGGCCGCGTGGAGGAGGCCCGGCAGGCGGGCCGCATGACCGGCAGCTCGCGCATCGAGATCGGGCTGGACGAGATCGAGATCAATGGCGTCCGGCACCCGGTCTTCACCACCGACTTCAGCGTCCGCACCAGCAACGCCACGGGCAACACCGCCATCCGCACGGGCGTGGGCGCGGGCATCGGCGCGGCGTTTGACGGCGGCCGCGGCGCGGGGCGCGGGGCGGCCATCGGCGCCGGCACCTCCGCGCTGGGCCGCAGCGATGCCGCCACCATCCGGCAGGGCGAGCTGGTCGAGTTCAGCCTGCTCGAGCCGCTCACCGTCCCGCTGCGATAGGCGGGCGACCGCAGCGACCAAGCTCGAGGTTCTTGGCGCAGTAAGCCGGCAAACCTCCGCGAACGTTCCCGCCGGCGGCACGCTCCGGCCTTGGCGCCTGGCGCTCGGGATTTGCCTGGAACCTGGAGCCGGCCCTTGGCGCTTCGGGCTTCGCCCGTTGCACCGCTCCCCGCGCCCGGTAGCTTCCCGCGTCGTCGCATGTCCACCGCAGAGCTGCGCCAACGCATCGCCGAGCTTCGCAAGCGCCGGCGCAACGGCCCGACCGTGTTCGAGCTGGGCGTCACGTTTGCCCTGCTGGCCGGGGCGCTGTGGCTGCTCGGGGCGCACTTCGCGTGGTGGTCGGGCATCCTCGCCTACGTTGCCATCGGCTTCATGCAGTACCGGCTGGTGCTGGCGTCGCACGAGGCCACGCACCGGACGCTCATGACGCCGGTCTGGCTCAACGAGGCCGTGGGCGTCCTCTGCGCGTCGCTCGTCGGCGTCTCGCTCTTCACCTACCGCCGCGCGCACCTCGAGCACCACAAGTCGCCGCAGAGCATCGCGGAGGACATTGACGGCTACATCTACCGCCCGCTGCTCCGGGCCCGGCCCGGCTGGGAACGCGCGTGGCTGCTCGTGACCGGCAACTACGCCGACATCGCCACGAAGCTGCGGCGGAAGTTTTTCGGCGACGGCGGCCTCGAGGGCGCACACGCCTTCAAGGGCGAGGAGAAGCCTTCCGCCGGCGCGGTGCTGCTCCAGCTCGCGCCGCTGGCGGCCGTGCAGCTCGGGATGCTGGCGCTGTTCACCTTCGGCCTCGGAATGTGGTGGGGCTGGTTCGCCTTCTGGATCGCGCCGATCTTCACGCTGGCCCTACAGCTCGACCGCGCGCGCACCTTCCTCGAGCACGGCTACAACTACTTCTATCCCGGCCCCCCCGAACCCGACCTCTCCGTGGCGAAGCAGAGCACGGTGGACATCGAGACCTCGTGGCTGGGGCGGTTCCTGTTCGCGCCCTTCGGCTTCAGCGAGCACCAGGCGCACCACGCGCAGCTCACCGTGCCGTACTACAACCTGCCCGAGCTGCGCGCCCTGCTGAACGAAGGCCAGCCCGGCTACGTCCGGCGCATCCGCGGCTCGTACCCGGTGATCCTCGCCAAAATGCTCCACGCCCCGCTCGCGCCGGAGATGGCGGCGAAGGTGTGAAGCGGGGCGCCGGCCGCCGGCCCGGCCAGCGTGGCTGCCGGCATCCTGCCGCACCCGGCGGGAAGTTCGCTGCGCGCCCTCGGGTCACTGCATCGTCGGAAGCGTGGGCCGAGGATTCCCGTTTGCGGCCGGGCAAAGGCGGGACAACTTTTTGGACGGCCATGAACCCCTTCCTCGACCGCCGCCTGCACACGGGCCGCCGTTGGTTCCTGCGCGACTGCGGCGTGGGCCTCGGCAAGATCGCGCTGGCGGGGCTGCTCACCGGGAGCTTCACGCGGCGCGTGCTCGCCGTCCCGGCCGCGCCGGAGAACCCGCTGGCCCCGCGTCCGCCGCACTTCCCCGGCCGGGCGAAGGCGGTGATCCACCTCTTCATGGCCGGCGCGCCGAGCCAGCTCGACCTGTTTGACTACAAGCCGAAGCTGAAGCACCTCGAGGGCCAGCCGCTCCCGGCCTCGGTCACGCAGGGGCAGCGGCTGGCCTTCATCCGGCCGGACGCGGCGGTGCTGGGGCCGCAGTTCCAGTTCGCGCGGCACGGCGGGAGCGGACTGGAGATCTCCGAGCTGCTGCCGCACCTGGCGACCGTGGCGGACGACATCTGCGTGGTCCGCTCGTGCCGCACGGACCAGTTCAACCACGCGCCCGGACAGATCTTCTTCAACACCGGCTTCGCCCAGCCCGGCCGGCCGAGCCTCGGCTCGTGGGTCACCTACGGCCTCGGCGCGGAGACGCAGGAGCTGCCGGCCTTCGTCGTGATGTCCACCGGCGCGGGCATCAGCGGCGGCGCGGCGAACTGGGCCAGCGGTTTCCTGCCCACCTATTACGCGGGCGTGCGCTTCCGGAACTCCGGCGACCCCATCCTCAACGTCTCGAACCCCGCCGGCGTGGACGCCCGCCTCCAGCGCGACACGCTCGACCTCGTCGGCGAGTTGAACCGCCGGCAGCTCGGCGTGGCGGGCGACCCGGAGATTGCCACGCGCATCCAGAGCTACGAAATGGCCTACCGGCTCCAGACCTCCGCGCCGGAGCTGATGGATCTTTCCAAGGAGTCCAAGGAGACGCTGGACCTGTACGGCTGCGAGCCGGGCAAGGCCTCCTTCGCCCGCGCCTGCCTGCTGGCGCGGCGGATGGTCGAGCGCGGCGTGCGCTTCGTGAACATCTACCACGAGGGCTGGGACGCCCACTCGGACGTGGCCGGCAACCACAAGAACAACTGCGCCGCCACGGACCAGGCCAGCGCCGCGCTGGTGAAGGACCTCAAGCGGCGCGGCCTGCTCGACTCCACGCTCGTGGTCTGGGGCGGCGAGTTCGGCCGCACGCCGATGGTCGAGAGCAACCCCGCCCTCGGCCGCAGCCTCGGCCGCGACCACCACCCGCAGGCTTACACGATGTGGCTGGCCGGCGGCGGGGTGAAGGCGGGCCTGACCTATGGCGTGACCGACGAGCTGGGCTACTCGGTGGTGGAGAAGCCCGTCCACGTCCACGACCTGCAGGCCACGATCCTGCACTGCCTCGGGCTGGACCACGAGCGGCTGACGTACACCTACCAGGGCCGCCGCTTCCGCCTCACCGACGTGCATGGGCATGTGGTGAAGGACGTGCTGGTGTGAGCGCAGGTCTATAAACCCGGAGCGTGCGGTGCTCCGGATGAAGCGTCCAGAAGGCGGATTCGAGCCCGCGGACTGGTTTCCGGCATCTCGAGGACCTGCCCCCCGCGCCCTCACGCGGGCAAAGACTTCCCCACCCCCAGCTCGCGCCTTGAACCTCCCGGACAACTATTTGTTGCACCTGCAACAAATTATGACCGGATACTTTATGCGGAGTTCAAGGGAAAGGGGCGGGGGCGGGCATGTGGTCACAAATGCTTTCAAACTTTCAAAACCAGCGCCGGGCCGGGGCCAGCGGAGCCGCCCCGGCGGCGGCGGATGGTGATGCCCGGGACCGGGAGCCGTTCCTGAGCCTTGCCGGCGGGTTTTGAAGCTTTCCGCCCCCAACACCGCCCGGAACTTTCCGGCCGCCCTGCATCGGCCCGGCGGCCCGAAAAAGGCGGTTGACCCTCCGCCGGGGCCTGTGAAGCAATATGGATTCTCGTAGCCGTACCTTTTCAATCCATGCCCAGAACAGGACGTAAGAGCGCCGCCGCGCCGGTGATCCGGCCCACGGCGGGCACCGCCCGGTATGATGCCCATCACAAGGTGCTCGGCGCCACCTACGGCGCCCTCGCCGAACTCCGCCGCGAGCTGTCCGACTCGCGGACGGCCGTGGCGGAGCGTACCGAGCTGCTGACGCAGTTCGCCGCCTGCACGGACCCGCAGCGCGCGTGGCTGCTGCTGGAGGACTACTTCGACAAGCTCTCGCTCGCGCGGCGGGACTTCCCCGGCGAGGACTGGTGGCCGCGCATGATCGCGGCGGCGGGGCCGGCGCGGCTGGAGGAGGTGGCGCACCTTTTCCTGCGCTCGAAGCGCAGCCTGCCCACGGAGCTGGCGGGCCACGCGAACTTCGACCGCTTCGCGCAGCAGGAGGCCGCGACGGAGGAGCAGCAGCTCGTGGAGCAGCTCGAGCGGTGGCTCTTCCCGCCCGCTCCGGCGCACCTGGACGCGCCGCGGGCGTGCCTGCGCGCGCTGTGCGCGCCGGCGCCGGTCGAGGGGCAGGAGGGGCTGAGCGAGCTGGTGGTGCGCTTCAACATCCTTCGCAACCGCACGGGCGAGCGGGACAAGACGCCGGCCGAGGTGATCGAGCTGACGCTGCGCGCGACGCAGGAGGAGGAGCTGTTCCCGCGGGAGGACTGGCTGTTCATCAAGTGGCTGGCGGAAAACCACCGGCAGCGGGAACAGCTGGGCGAGGCGTTCCGCCTGGGCGGGCTGGAACTGCTGCGGTGGCTGGCGCGGTGGGGCCGCGGCGGCCGGCTGCTGCACGCGCAGGACCAGCGACCGGTGCAGTTCCTCGGGCAGCTCGCGGAGCTGACCTACCGCCTCGCCGGCAACAACGGCGACCTCGCGCTGGCCCACGCGCTGAAGCTGCCCGGCGGCGACGTGCCGCTCCTGGACGCGGCCTTCTTCACCGGCGACCCGCCGCTGGTGCTCGTGGACCACACGTTCTACGTGCTCGAGCACAACCCGCCCGCGCGCCTGCTGGCCGGGCTGGTGCGCCGGCCGCAGCTCCCGGTGCAGAAGCTCAGCCACCGCCTGCTCACGGAGCTGCGGCGCGCCCACGGCCGCGACGGCGACGCGTGGTCGCAGCTCTGCGTCACCCACGCCGCGCGCCCGCAGTTTCTCTTTGAGCTGCAGGACGAGGTCGTGCGGCTGCGCCTCATGGCCGAGGCGGACGACCGCTCCCTCTGGCAGTGGAACGGCCACGCCTGGGAGCGCCGCGAGGGCCGGACCGCGGCTCACGGCAAGCCCGAGGTGCTGGACGATCCGCGCCTCGTCCCGGCCGTGGACTGGCTGCGCAAGCTGGACTGGTTCACGCCCGAGCCGGGCCTGTGGGTGGGCGACGCGAGCGAGAACTTCCTCGACACGCTGGCCGTGGCCTGGAGCAGCCGGCCGGACGACGCGGAGTTCCTCGGCAACGGCGCCTTCCAGCGCCTCTTCCTCACGCCCAAGAAGCTCAAGCCCAAGCTGCTCGTGAAGGGCAGCGGCATTGACTGGCTCTCCGTCTCCGCGGAATGGGAGCAGGAGGGCATGAAGCTCACCAAGGCCGACCTCGAGCGGCTCGCGTGCGCCACCAGCCGCTACGTGAAGCTGCCTGACGCCGGCTGGGTGCAGCTCGACACGGACGCCGTGACCGCCGCGCACGAGACGATGGCGGAGCTGGGCCTGGACGGCCTTTCCAGCGACGTGCAGAAGCTCGACCTGGTGCAGGCCAAGGCGCTGGACGAGCAGTCGCTGGCGCGCTTCGGCGACACGCCGGAGGCGCGCGCGCTGCGCCAGAAGCTGGCCGGCTTCAGCGGCATCCCCGCCACGGAGCTGCCCGCCGGCCTCCACGCCGAGCTGCGCCCCTACCAGAAGGAGGGCTTTGACTTCCTTTGTCATCTCACCGGGCTGCGCCTGGGCGGCGTGCTGGCGGACGACATGGGCCTCGGCAAGACGCTCCAGACGCTGGCCTACCTGCTGTGGCTCCGGCAGCGCGCGGGCCGCCGGCCCAAGCCCAGCCTCGTCATCTGCCCCGCCTCCGTGCTGCACAACTGGCGGCGCGAGGCCGAGAAGTTCACCCCGGACCTGAAGGTGCTCGTGCTCCAGAGCGGCGCCGCCCGCCACAACCTCCGCCAGCAGATCCCGCAGCACGACCTCGTGGTGACGAACTACGCCCTGCTCCGCCGCGACCTCGAGGCGCTGCAGAAGTTCGACTTCCAGGCCCTCGTGCTGGACGAGGCGCAGTTCATCAAGAACCCCTCCGCCCAAGTCACCCAGTGCGTGAAACAGCTCCAGGCCCACCAGCGCCTCGCCCTCACCGGCACGCCGCTCGAAAACCGCCTGCTGGACCTGTGGTCCATCGTGGACTTCGCCCAGCCCGGCTACCTCGGCACGCAGGTGGACTTCAACGCGACCTACGAGACCGGCAAGGAGGACGCCGCGGCCCAGCGCATCCACCGCCGCCGCCTCTCCGCCAAGCTCCGGCCCCTCATGCTCCGCCGCCTCAAGCAGCAGGTCGCGAAGGACCTGCCGGACCGCATCGAGGAGCGGCGCGACTGCGAGCTCGGCGAAGCCCAGCGCACGCTCTACCTCGCCGAACTCCGCCGCAGCCGCGAGCAGGTCATGCAGGCCCTCCAGACCAAGGGGCTTGCCCAAAGCCGGATGCACGTCCTCGCCGCGCTCACCCGCCTCCGCCAGATCTGCTGCCACCCCGCCCTCGTCGGCAGCGACAGCCCCTCCGGCAAGACCGAGACGCTCATCGAGCTGCTGGATCCGCTGCTGGCCACCGGCGAAAAGGTGCTGATCTTCAGCCAGTTCGTGGAGATGCTGAAGCTGCTCGAGAAGGAATGCGGCGCCCGCGGCGTGGCCACCCACACCCTCACCGGCAACACCAAGGACCGGCAGGAGGTCGTGCGCCTCTTCCAGGAGGACCAGCGCGCCTGCGTCTTCCTCCTCAGCCTCCGCGCCGCCGGCACCGGCCTCAACCTCACCACCGCCAGCTACGTCATCCTCTACGACCCGTGGTGGAACCCCGCCGTCGAGGCGCAGGCCATTGACCGCTCGCACCGCATCGGCCAGACGAAAACCGTGAACGCCTACCGCCTCATCGCCCCCGGCACGGTGGAGGAGAAAATCTGGGACCTCCAGCAGCGCAAGGCCCAGACCATCAGCGACGTGCTTGGCGAGGAGGGCTTTGCCAAGAACCTCACCAGCGGCGACCTCGAGTACCTGTTCCAGGAGGATTGACCCCGCCGACCCCGCCGCCGGCCGTTCCGCCGTCCACGCCACGCCTTTACGAATGCATGACGCCGGTTTTTCCGTTTGACAGGGGGGGCGTTCCAAAGCTATTCACGCGCGGTCGTTGGGAATCGAACAACCTGTATTTGCGCCATGAAGATGAAACCAGTCGCACTGCTTGCTGCTGTTCTGGCGGTTTGCTCGGCCGCTAACGCCGCTGATGTGAAGGAGACGCGTGGAGCCCGGGCGGCCGTCAAGGCCCTCGCCTCCGTGGCCGCAGCCGAGCTGCCGGCCAAGTCCGTTGAAGTCGTTTCCGCCGCCTCCGTGGAGGCTCGTGAAGCCACCGCCAAGGCGGTGGTCCGCCGGGTCGCCAAGTCCCAGCCCGCCGCGCTCAAGCACGTCGTGGCTGCCGTGTCCAAGGCCCACCCCTCGCTCGCCGCGGCCGTCACCGCCGCTGCCGTTGCGGAACGCCCCGAAATGACCGCGGCCCTCGTGGCCACGGCTTCGGCCTCCGCTCCTGAGTCTGCCTCCGCCGTGATGCAGGCCGTCTCCGCCAAGCAGATTGCCGCCGCGGACATCGCCGCCTCCGTGGCCAAGGTGTCCGACAACCCGGTGTTCGCCACCGTCGGCTCCGCGGAATTTGCCGCCGTCACCACGGTTCCCGAAGTCGAAGCCGCCGGGCATCTTCCCGGCGTGATCACCTCGCAGCCCGGCACCCTCACCGGTGGCCCGCTGGCCCCGCCCGTGGCCGTCGGCGTCGGCACCCCCGGTGCCTTTGACCCGATCCGCTACGCCAATCCCTGATCTGGTTCGCATTCCCAACAGCCCGCTCCGGCTTCCGGAGCGGGTTTTTTATTGCCCGAGACAGGCCGGGGGAGTGCCTCCTTTGGGCAACACTACAGACAACTCATTGTTGCATATGCAACAACGAGTTGTTCCAGCGATGCAAAGACCAAGCGTGTCTCCAGCCGGCGGGAAAGCTTCAGGACCTGAGGAGATCCTTCTGGCCGGTGTGGCGGATGTCCCGCGCCTCGCTGAGATAGACGATCTCCTCGGCGATGTTGGTGGCGTGGTCGCCGATGCGCTCGAGGCGCTTGGAAATCTGCATCAGGTGCAGGCAGCGGGTGATGTTGGCCGGGTCCTCGGCGATGAAGCTGGTGAGTTCGCGGTGGAGCTGCTTGTTCAGCGCGTCCACGTCCTTGTCGCGCGGGATGACGGCGCGGGCCCGGTCGGCGTTGCCGCTGACGAAGGACTCGATGGCCTCGTTCATCATGTCCTGCACCATCTGGCTCATGCGGGGCAGATCCACGTAGGGCTTGAGCTGCGGCTCGCGGTTCAGCTCGACGGCGCGGCGGGCGATGGCCGTGGCCTCGTCGCCGATGCGTTCGAGGTCGTGGCTGATCTTGGTCGCCACCATGATGAGGCGGAGGTCGCGGGCGAGCGGCGCCTGGGCGAGGAGCTGGATGGCGTTTTCGTCCACCTCCTTCTCGTAGCGGTCGAGGATGGAGTCGTCCGCCTCGACCTGGCGGGCGAGGTCGTCGTCGCGTTCGAGGATGGCCTTGACCGCGCCGCGCACGCTGGCGGCGGCGTAGCTCGCCATGGTGAGGATTTTTTCGCGGAGGGCGTTGAGTTCGGCTTCGAAGTGCAGCATGGCGGCCTCGGGGATTAATGTCGCACGGCGGCGGGAGGGATCAACCGAAACGGCCGGTGACGTAGTCTTCGGTCTGCTTCTTGCCGGGGTTGGTGAAGATCTTCGCAGTGCTGTCGAACTCGACGAGCTGGCCGAGGTAGAAGAAGGCGGTCTGGTCCGAGATGCGCGTGGCCTGCTGCATGTTGTGGGTGACGATGACGATGGTGTAGCGCTGCTTGAGCTCGAGGATGAGATCCTCGATGCGCGCGGTGGCGATGGGGTCGAGGGCGCTGGCGGGCTCGTCCATGAGCAGGATGTCCGGCTCGTTGGCGATGGCGCGGGCGATGCACAGGCGCTGCTGCTGGCCGCCGGAGAGGCTGAGGGCGCTGGTCTGCAGGCGGTCCTTGACCTCGTCCCAGATGGCAGCGGCGCGGAGGCTCTTCTCGACGCGCTCGGCGAGGGCGTCGCGGCTGTGGCCGCCCTGGAGGCGGAGGCCGTAGGCCACGTTGTCGAAGATGGATTTCGGGAAGGGGTTGGACTTCTGGAAGACCATGCCGACGCGCTTGCGGAGCTCGATGACGTCCACGGTGGGGGCCTGGATGTCCACGCCGCCGACCTCGAGGCGGCCGGTGATGCGCACGCCGTCAATGAGGTCGTTCATGCGGTTGAGGCAGCGGAGGAAGGTGGACTTGCCGCAGCCGGAGGGGCCGATGAAGGCGGTGACGAGCTTCTCGCGGATGTCGAGGGTGATGCTGCGGAGGGCGTGGGCGGCGCCGTACCAGAGGTCCACGCCCTGCGCGCGGATGAGCACGGGGGCCAGGGCGGCGGTGTCGGGCGCGGCCGGCGCGGCCGGGGTGGGGCGGACGGAGGTCATGGGTTCAGTGGGCGGCGCGCTGGCTGCGGCGGATGCGGGCGCGGATGAGGATGGCCACGAAGTTCAGGGAGAAGGTGAGCAGCAGCAGCACCAGCACCGTGGCGAAGAGGATCGGCTTGGTCTGGTCAATGTTCGGCGACTGCGTGGACAGGACGAAGACGTGGTAGCCCAGGTCCATGAACTGGTCCGTGAGCGAGCCGGGCAGGGTGGCCATGTAGTAGGCCGCGCCGGTGAAGAGGATGGGGGCCACCTCGCCGGCGGCGCGGCTCACGGCGAGGATGCCGCCGGTGAGGATGCCGGGCAGGGCCTGGGGCAGCACGACACGGGTGACGGTCTCGAACTTCGTGGCGCCGAGCGCGAGGCTGGCCTCGCGGAGGCCGGGCGCGATGGCGCGCAGGCTTTCCTCGGTGGCGACGATGACCACGGGCAGCGTCATGACGGCCAGCGTGAGCGAGGCCCAGAGGATGCCGGGCTTGCCCCAGCGCGGCTCGGCCGCGGGGCCCTGGGCCAACTCGTCCAGCGTGCCGCCGATGAAGCCGATGAAGAACCCGAGGCCGAAGAGGCCGAAGACGATCGAGGGCACGCCGGCGAGGTTGTTGACGGCGCCGCGGATGATGCGCGTGAGCGGGCTGGCGGCGCGGGCGTACTCGCTGAGATAGATGGCGGTGATGACGCCCACGGGCACGACGAAGAGGGTCATGAGGATGACCCGGGCCGAGGTGCCGACGAGCATGGGGAAGACGCCGGCCTTGTCCGGATCAAACATGTCCCGGGCCGTGCTGGTGGTGATGAAGCGCCAGGAGAGGCTGGGGGCGCCGTTCACGACGATCACGGCGAGGATGACGATGAGGATCGCGAGGATGCCGGCGGTGGCGGCGAGCGTGACGCCGCCGCCGAGCAGCGAGGCGTGGTCCACGCCGGCGCGGCGGAAGCCGGCCTCGCGGAGGGAGGCGCGCGGCGTCATGCCCGGCCCTCCAGGCGCGCCTTGAGCCGGTGGATGACGAGGTCGGCCAGGAAGTTCGAGGCGAAGGTGACGATGAAGAGCAGCGTGCCGAGCATGAAGAGCATGCGGTAGTGGTGGCCGCCGAAGACGGCCTCGGCGAGCTCGGCGGCGATGGTGGCGGTGATGGTGCGGGTGGAGTCGAAGATGTTCCACGAGACGATGCTCGCGTTGCCGCTGGCCATGAGCACGATCATGGTTTCGCCGATGGCGCGGCCGAAGCCGAGGATGACGGCGGCGAAGACGCCGGGCAGGGCGGCGGGGAGCACGATCTGCCAGGCGGCCTTCCATTTCGAGGCGCCCAGCGCCAGCGCGCCCTGCACGTAGCTGCGCGGCACGCTGGTGAGCGCGTCCTCCGCGATGGAGAAGACCACCGGGATGATGGCGAAGCCGAGGGCGAGGCCGGCCACGAGCGCGTTGAGGCGCGAGGAGGGCAGGCCGAGCCAGCCGGCCACGGCGCTGATCGGCGCCTCGAGCACGGTCGCCATCACGATCAGCGCGAAGAAGCCGGCCACCACCGAGGGGATGCCGGCGAGCATCTCGATGGCGGGCTTGAGCCATTCCTTGAGGCGGGGGTGGGCGAGCTGCGAGACGTAGATGGCGGCGGCCACGGAGAGCGGCACGGCGAACACCAGCGCCACGAGCGTCGCCTTCAGGCTGCCGATGAAGAGCGGGACGATGTTGTATTTGTGGATGAGCGAGATGGGCTGCCAGATGAAGGCCGGGGCGTCGTAGCCGGTCCATTGGTAGGGCAGCAGCAGGTAGCGCCACTGCGCCGTGTTCAGCCGGGCGTCCTTGTCCTCGCGGAACTCGGCGGGGATTTCGTCCTGCGCCTCGGCCTTCACCTCCATGAGCAGCCGGAGCGTCTCGTCGTCCTTGCGCGCGAATTCGGCGTCGGACAGGCCGAGGTAGGCCTGGAGCTCGGCGCGCGACAGCCGGTCAAAATCCTCGACGGGCCGCACGGGCTGGACGAGGGCGCTGTCCACCCCGCCGGTGAACACGGGCAGGGACTCCTTGGCCACGAAGAGGAAGATCAGGAACACCATCACGATCGCCGAGAGCGAGACGGCGAAAATGACGCGCTCGGCAAGCCATTCGAGCGGCCGGCGGCGGCGGGTGTTGAGCTGCCGCCAGCGTGCTTCGGCCGGAGAGGAGGAATCGCCCATGAGCGAGGGAGGCAGAATGCAAAACGCGGGCGGAGGCCGGCAACCGACAATCCGGTGACGCTCCGCCCGCGTCGCGTGGCCAGGGCGCGGATCAGATGGCCGCGCGGAGATTCTTGGGCAGGGGATAGTAGCCGATTTCCTTCACCAGTTCCTGGCCGGTGTCGGAACGGATCCAGCGGAGGAACTTGCCGATGTCGCCGGTGTCCTGCGCGGGGTTCACATAGATGAAGAGGTGGCGCCAGATGGGGTACTTGCCGCTGACCACGGTCTCCTCGTTGGGTTCGATCGGCTCGGAGCCGTCCTCCTTGCTGACTTTGAGGTGCTTGGCGCCGGCGCCGTAGGCCGCGCCGCCGTAGCCGATGCCGTGCTTGTCCTTGGCCACCGCCTGGAGCACGGCCGCGGTGCCGGGCATGGTCTGGGCGCTGGCGGTGAAATCCTTGCCGCCGAGAACGTGCTCCTTGAAGAACTCGTAGGTGCCGGAGCTGTTCTCACGGCTGTAAACAGTGATCGGGGCGTCCGGCCCGCCCACGTCCTTCCAGTTGCGGATGCGGCCGGTGAAGATGGCCTCGAGCTGCGGGAGGCTCAGCGCCTCCACCGGGTTGTCCGCCGAGACGTACACGGAGAGGCCGTCCAGCGCGACCTTGTACTCGGTGGGCCGCTTGCCGAAGGCCTTGATGCAGGACTCGATCTCCTTGGCGCGGATCTTGCGCGAGGAGTTGGCCAGGTCCGTGGTCTTGTTCTGCAATGCGGCGAGGCCCACGCCGGAGCCGCCGCCGGTGACCTGGATCTTGGCCTCGGGATTCTTGGCCATGTACTCCTCGGCCCATTTTTGGGCGAGGACGACGAGGGTGTCGGAACCCTTCATGGTGATGTCGCCGGCCTGGGCGGCGGCGAGGCCGGCCAGCAGCAGGCCGAGGGTGAGGGAGCGGAGTTTCATGGTGAGCGGAGAGTTCGGTTTCACGGGGGTAGAGACGCGGCGGGAAACGGCCTGTTCAAAGACGGCGGCGGCTAGAAGCGCCACGAGGCGTCCACCTGGATGCGGTTCATGGAGCTGGAGGCGTTGATCGGGCTGTTCTCCAGCACGCGCACCGAGAACCAGGTCACGGCGAGGGTCGTCGAGTCGAACGGCGAGTACTGGAGCCGGAGGATGTGGCCCTCGAGGTTCGTGCCGGCGATGTACTGGCCCACCAGCGGCTGTCCCGGAAGGAACGAGCCGGAACTGAACCCCGCGGTGCGCGTGACGGTCTGCGGCCCCGCCGGCAGCGGATAATACGCGCCGAAATCCGAATCCACGAACTCCTCGAAGAAGGCGTCGCCCTCGAGATGCTTCCAGCGGTAGGAAAGGTCCCAGCCGCCGCGGCGGCCGGCCCGGCCGAGCAGCACGCCCGCCCACCAGCCGGTGTTCTTCTCGTCCGCGCCGGGGTTGTACATGTACTCGCCCTCGAAGCGCACCGGGAACGGCCCGGTGTACATCGGGAAGCTCTCGAAGGTGTAGGTGACCGCGCTGCCGGCGACGACGGGGTTGTAGCTGTTGAGGAGCTGGCCGCCCGGGTTGCCGGTGCCCGCGAGGCCGGTGCGGAGGTTGCCGGCGTTCACGTTCGGCACCGTGGGCGTGGTGCCGATGAAGTTAAGGTTCTCCGCGTTGACCAGGTTGAAGACGCCCACGCCGAGCTGCGACTGCCAGCGCGGCGTCCAGGTGGCGTCCCAGACGAGCTGCCCGCCGTACAGGTAGGGGTCCGAGGAGGAGAGGCGCACCTCATCCAGCACGAAGCCGCCGCCGTTGAGGCGCAGGACGTGCTGGGCGCTGAGGTTGTAGCCGATGTTCAGCGCCGCGCCCTCCGGCGTGTAGTCGCGGTCAAACACCATGTCCGACACCACGAAGGGGTTCTCCATCTTGCCGAAGGTGACCGAGCCGCTCCACTTCTCCTCGTTCAACGGCGACCATTTGGCGTAGGCGAGATCCACGAAAAGGAACTTCTTTGCGGCGTTGTCCGCAAAGGAGGTGTTGCCGGAGATGGGGTCGCCGCCAAAGGCGCCGCTCTGCTCGCTGGAGGTGACGCGGAAACCCAGCTCGAGCTGGTCCGCCATCACCGCCGTGAGGCCGGCCCGCACGCGGTAGCGGAAGCGGTTGCGGTCGGGGATTTCGTCGCGGCCGTAGAAGCCCTCGAACCGGCCGCGCACGTCGCCGTTCAGCCGCAGGCTGGTCACCCAGTCCGGCATGCCGCTCTTGACCTGGTAGGCCTTGGTGAAGTCCCGGTCCGCCTGCTCCCGCAGGTCGTTCGCCTCGTCCACGGTCAGCACGCCCTTGTCCACCAGCTTGTCCAGCAGGGCGTCGGCGGACTGGCCCTGGGCGGGGAGGGTGAGGGGGCCGAGGCCGGCGAGAACCAAGCCGGCGGCGAGGGACGGGCGCAGACGGAGGCGCGGTGGGCGGTGCATGGGCGGTGAGATGGTGGTGGGGCGGCAGAATGGCAACCGCCACCCTCCCGCGGGCAACGACAATTTTGGACGCCCGCGACGAGCGAATGGCTTTTGGGATACGATTGCGTGACGAGATGCGCTGCTCCGCGCACCGCCGGGCGTCGGCTTCCGTCCCGGCGATCGGCCAGACGGAACGGGGCGGCGGAAACTCCCCGCCGGCGGCTTCCGCAACGATTCTGTGACTCCCCGTCGCCGGGCCGGCGCAACGCTTCCGCGGCGGGCGGGCCGGGCAGCGAATCCAACCGTTCCAAAGTGCCTGTCATCGGCATAAAGGTGTGTCATAAAAGCGACATTCAGCGGCGGCTTAATGCGTATCTGGGCCGGCGTTCCGCACCTAGCGTAGCCGTCCATGAATGCGCCTACCCGGACCCTGACCTCCCGGCTTCCCGCCACCGCCGCCTGCGCGCTTGCCGCGCTGGGCGCCTCCGGCCAGACCTTCGAGTTCAAGCTGCGCGACGCCGTGCTGGGCATCCGCAAGGAGGGGGCGATTTCCGAGGTCGTTGTGAATCTGGGGCCGGTTTCGCGCTTTTACGCGGCGACGCCGGGCGAGGTGATCACAGTCACGAACATTTCGCCGGCCCAACTGGCCGCCGCCCTGCCGGAGCTGGCCGGGGGCCGCTGGTCCGTGACCAGCGCCTCCGTCAGCGGCGACGGCGGCGACCCGGCCTTTCCCGCCCGGACGCTGTGGCTGTCGCGTCCCCGCCAGACTTTGGACACTCCTGCGGTTCCCTGGGTGCGTCAGAATTCGATCTCCCAAGGCAATCCGGCCAACCGTGTGGTCGGCATCGGCATCAACGCGGAATCTTACGCCACCCTGCAGAGCGGGCCGGACCCGCTGGCGAACACCCCCACGGTGGTGGTCATACCTTCCGGCAACCCCTTGTCGTACGGAATTGCGGTGGGACCCCAGGGCAACTTGGACGGTGCATTTGGCCAGTCCGGCACCTTGGAGGCCACCATCCCCGAGGACTTCAGCGCTTCGACGCCGTCGCGGGTGGACTTCTTTGAAATGCTGCCGGCCTCCGGGGCGGATGTGGGGAAGCCCGGTCGGCATGTGGGTTATTTTGAACTGCGGAGCGACAACACCTTCACTTTCGTGGCCGCCGGTGGACGACCCGAGCCGCAGCCCGCCCGCATCCTGCTCCTGACCCGAACGGCCGGCACCAGTGCCGTCACCTTTGAGTCCGTGGCCGGCCTGATGTACCGCCTGCGCTACGCAGACACGCTGGGAGCCGCAGTGGTTTCCAACTGGCTCACCGGTCCCACCGTGACCGCCGCCGGCACCAACGCCCAACTTGAGGATTCGACCGCCTCGGCCGCCCGCTTCTACGCCGTCGAGACGCTGCCGTGAGTTTCCGCCCGCATTAAATGCGTAGCGACGCGGGATGCTGCGGCTCGGAATGATGATCAATAGACTGATGGTCAAAGGGTTGAGATTTTTCCTTGGCCACCGCAAAAGTGCTGCACAATGGCCGCAAAGTGACTGCCTGGGACGCCTCCATTCGGCCATGCTGAGGACCTCGCTGGCACCCCATTGGTCAACCGGCGATCAACCAACTACTGGCATCCAACTAGTCGTAATCCGATGAAACAACTGTTCCCCTTCGCAATCGCCGCCGCCGCCGCCGTGGCGGCCGTTCCCGCTGAGGCCGCGTTCACCTTCACCTCCGGTTCCGGCGGCACCCCCATCGAGACAATGTTCAACGTCCGCCAGCCCGGCACCACCGGCTCCCTGTACGATTTCGGTGCCAACCTTGGCAACATTGAGCAGTTCCGCATTGCCAGCCCGGTACCCGTGCTGCTGACCGAGTTCTCGCTCACGCAGTTGCAGACGACCTTCCCCACGTTCGGCGACCTTTACTTTTCCGTGAGCGCGGCCTCTTCCGCCGCGGTGGGCACCGTGGCCAACGTCTCCGCCTTCGTCACGAAGCCCCGCGCGGGCGTGCCGGATTTCAGCTTGGGCAGCACGTTTCTGAACCCGAACTCCACCGCGCCAAACCGCGCCAATGTCATCGCCCAGGGCACGCTCCGCAACCGCATCATCGGGGTGGGCTTGGGCCACGTTGACTTCGGCGAGGATTTTTCCGACACCGCGTCGCGGGTGCTGGACACCGTCAGCGTCTCGTACACCACGCTTGTCGAAGCGGGCGGCAACTTCGGCGTGGCGCAGGTCAACGGCTCCGTGGAGGGCTTCACCGGCGCCACCTTCAACCAGACCGTGTATCTCGACTTTTACGAAGTGCAGCCCGGCAGCGGCCCCGGAACCTACCTGGGCGCCTTCGGTTTCAGCCCGAAGGGTGACCTGACCTGGTACTCCAAGGCGTCCGTGGTGCCTGAACCGTCCACGGTGGTCGTGGGTGCCGGGCTGGCGGGCCTCGCCGCCTTCACCCTTGCGCGCCGTCACAAAGCCTGATCCGCACTCCCTCTTCCCTCCCCAACCCAACCACCAACCCCAAGTCTGATCATGAACCTGAAGCTGAACCTCACCGCCGCTGCCTTCGTCGGTGCCGCTGTCACCGCCGATGCGCAGGTCAACATCGTCCTCACCGGCTCCACTGCGGGCCGCTCCCAAGCCTACGCCGCCATCCGCGCGATGTATGACGCGGGTTTCTCCCAGAACCCCGCCGATCCCGCCCCCAATGCTGCCCGCCAGACCTGGTCCGGCACCATGTCGAACTCGGTCCCCGCGCTCGGCACGAACGTCGTCACGGTCCGGGCCGGCTGGAGCGGCTCCGTGGCCGGCATCCGGGACGTGCGCAACAGCACCGGCTCCCTGCTGGTGAACGTGCTGACCAGCTCCACGCCGGGATCGACCACCACCACGAACCTCGTGGCGGACTTTGCCTTCGCGGACAACGCCCAGTCCTCCACCGTGTTTCTCACTCCCGCCCTTGCTGAAACCCAGCTGGCGATCATCCCCTTCGTCTTCGCCCGCAATGCCGCCGCACCGGCCAGCATTGACAACATGACGGCTCAGCAGTTCCGGGCCCTCGGCGGCGCCGGCATCAACTTCCTGTCGTTCTGGACCGGCAATACCAACGACATGGACCTCGTGAACCTCGTCGGCCGTGATGCCGGCTCCGGCACCCGCGTCATCACGCTGGCCGAGACGGGCTACGGCGTGAACAATCCCATCCAGCAGCGTCAACTCGACGGGGCCGGCGGCACCACGGGCACGACCTTCGTGGACGCGCCGTTCAACGGCGGTTTCTCCTCCGGCGGCAGCGTCGCCACGGTGCTGAATGCGGCCACCACCACCGAGTACGCGATCGGCTACCTCGGGCTGGGTGACGCCGCCAGCGTCCCCACCTCCCGCTGGCTCAAGTACAACGGTGTGGACTATTCCAGAACCAACGTGATCAGCGGCAAGTACACCCACTGGGGCACCTACGAAATTGCCAACCTGCCGACGATCTCCGCCCAGCTCGCCGCTTTCCGTGCCGAGCTGGTTGACACCATCGTGCCGCTGGCGACCACCAGCACCGTCCTGATCAGCCTCGACGAGATGGCCGTGTTCCGCGGTTCGGACGGCGGCGTGGTGCTGCCCAAGTAAGCGGAGGCGACGGCCTCCGTTTCCTCAGCTTGAAACCTGCAAGGCGGGGCGGCTTGGGCCGCCCCGCTTTTTTTGAACGGGCCGCCAATTCTCCGCCCCACCCGACACCCACCCGCTGGGGCGGCAGCTCTTGGGCCGTTCATGGTTCCTACGAAAGGGCGGAATCGTGCTCATGGCCAGGCCGTGACTTTTGACTGCCCGGCCCGTGTCGCTTCGTGACGGACCCGACCGGCCGCCCGTAAACCAGGCGGCAACCTGCTTCGAGGCAGGCGATTGCGGCCCAGGCACCAAATGGCCTCAGAGTGTGTTCCTTTGGCGGGCAAGTGCTGAAGAAGAGGCGCGGCAAGATGGACGACGGCCTGTATAAAACTGCTGCCTCAGGCGGAATCCAGCTGGAGCTGCCTGAATGTTTCGTACCCAGACTGAACCTGACCATTGCTTCAATCATGAACCTGACCTCTCGCATTCTGTTGGCTGCGGCGGCCTTGGCCGCCGGCAGCATCGGCAGCCAAGCACAAGTCTTCACCTACTCCTCCGGGGGTGCGACTGGAGTGGACACCGTCTTCAGCGTCCGGGGCCGCAACCCATTGGATTCCAATGACTACGGCGCCAACCTCGGCAACGTCGAACAGTTCCTGTCCTCCAGCACGACCGTGCTGGATCTCCAAGTGGTCGATCCTGCGGATCTGATCGCGACTTTTGGCGATCTTACCGAACTCTCCTTCTCGGTGGGTGCCGGTGCCGGCAGCGCTTCCGGCAGCATCGCCACTGGTACCGTCTTCATCACCAAGCCCCGCAATGTGGCCCCTGGGTTCGATGCGGACGTGATCAGTGGCTCGAACCCGCTGGGCGGCACGCCGTTTGCCAGTCCCAGTTCCACCGCCCCGACCAGCGCAGGCATCATCACCCAGGGGACGTTGCGCAACCGTGTCGTGGGTGTCGGCCTGCAACTCTCCACGCTCGTGGCGACGGTGGTTGATGATCAAGTGGCGACCATCGCTGACTCGGATGGCTCCAGCTATACGAGCCTCGTGGGAGTCAGCGGCAACTACGGCGTGGCCCAGACGCAGGGCACGGTGGAAGGTTCTACGGGGACCGCCGCCCCTGCGGACAAAATTTACTTGGATTTCTACCGCCTGAACCCCGCCGCCGGCAGCGCCAATGTGTCTTACCTCGGGGCCTTCGAGTTCAGCACGGATGGCTCCCTCGAATGGTACCGCAGGGAATTCATCGCCGTGCCCGAGCCCGGCGCCTACGCCGCCGCCGGGGCGGCCGGGCTGCTCGGGTTCGCGCTGTTCCGCCGGACGCGTTCGCGCCGCTCCTGAGCTGCGTTCGCCATGTCTTCAGCCAGAAGTGCGGGAGTGCCCCTCCCGCACTTTTTTGTTCGGATTCTGAAATTGCTTCCCCGCTTTTTCGCATCTGTAACCATTTCGTCACGGCTCCTGTTCACTCTCACAAATCGCATGAAATTCCTCAGCATGAATTCTCGATTTCACTTGCTGTCAGCCGCACTGGCGGCCGTGTCAGCCAGCCTGTCCGCACCCGCCCAGACCTTCACCTACTCCGTAGGCGGTGCGACCGGGGTGGACACCCTCTTCAACGTCCGGGGCCGCAATGCGGCGGACATCAATGACTACGGCGCCAACCTCGGCAACGTCACGCAGTTCCTGACTTCCCGAACGGACGTGCTGGATTTGCCGGTGGTGAATCCCGCGGACTTGATCGCCACCTTCGGCGATTTGGCCGAGCTGTCCTTCTCCGTGACCGCAGGCACGGGCACGGCAGATACCGCGGCCGGCATCGCGGTGGGCACCGTGTTCATCACCAAGCTGCGTTCGGTGGCGGATGGATTCGTGCCGGAAGACGAGCCCATCGGCACCACGCCCTTCGCCAGCCCCTCCTCCACCACGCCGACCAGCGCGTCCATCATCACCCAAGGGACGTTGCGCAACCGTGTCGTGGGTTTCGGCCTGCAACTTGCCACGCTCGTGGCGACGCCGATTGATGATCAGGTGGCGACCCTCGCTGACTCGGATGGCTCCAGCTACACGTCCCTCGTGGGCAGCGGCAACTTCGGCGTGGCCCAGACGCAGGGCTCCGTGGAAGGCTCAACGGACGGCGTGCCTACGGCGGCCGTCTTCCTAGACTTCTACCGCCTGAATCCCGCCTCCGGCGCGGCCAACGTGACCTACCTCGGCGCCTTTGAACTCGACACGGACGGCACGCTGGACTGGTATCACAGGGACTACATCGTGCCCGAGCCTTCGGCCGGGCTGCTCTTGGCCACGGGCGGGCTGGCGTGGT
>Ga0224723_1000855_pt1 | contig 19996 bp, 14 predicted proteins | sample Balambano_FR2_Me_FD_161647 | JGI IMG/M metagenome (GOLD analysis project Ga0224723, IMG submission 161647) | Freshwater sediment microbial communities from Lake Towuti, South Sulawesi, Indonesia - Balambano_FR2_MetaG | ecosystem: Environmental > Aquatic > Freshwater > Lake > Sediment | place...
CCATTGGGGGGTGTCGTTTGGGGGGTTGAGGGGGGAGCAGTTTCAATCTGAGCCAGCAGCAGTTCGTTCGAAATTGCGCTTTGCGACGATCGCTCTGAACTCAAGGACTCAGCCTGAGCCGGGACAGCACTATGACCCAGCACAATAGCGATCGCGCTCATGCAAACGGTTTGAACGACGGGGCGACGCTTCGGGGTAAACCAGACTCCTGGCATAGGAAATTCCTCTTTCATGATTAAGTCAGAAGTAAATGAAATGCGAACTGAGCGACAGGGATGATCCTTTTTAACTCCTGATTTCGTCTAGGTAACGACTGCGAATGATGCAATCGAACACTGCAGTCAGCTTGCGTCGCTGAGGTTCTTGAGATCGCTCATGAGTAGGTGCGACGTATTTTTACTGCTAAGAGTGCCCTGAATTGGCAGAATCAGGCAAAAAATTTCCCTTTGCTCTAAGCTCCAGTCAGCTTTGTGTTAACACAAGTGATCAAGGTTGAACTCATTAGCAGGAGTTATATCCCTGGGCTGAAGTTTGGTAAAGTTTTATGACGAAAGTTCGGTGTACTTTGTTACGATGTTTACTGGAAAAAGGCAGCTTAGTGCTGTAGTTGCTCTTACCCCCTGCCGGATTGGGAACGCGCAGAATGGGGTTTCTTCCAACTGAGAAAACGACATTTATTCTAGACTGGCTAGGGAAAGCCGGTCTTTTTTGCTTTCTGGCTTCTTGTTCTTTGGCTCCTTTTATTCCTACGCGCTCTCCATCAGACGATGATTTCTCCCTTCACTGCTGCGCTAAAAGAATGGGCAGTCGCCGTCGATGCCCTCACTGCTGGAAACACGATCGTCCTGTTACGCAAAGGCGGTATTCGCGAACCGGGCGGCAAATTTACGATCGCCGATGTCCCCTTCTGGCTCTATCCCACCTACGAGCATCAAAAGCCCCAGTTGCTCAAGCCGGAGTATGCTCGTCAGGTCACCCCCGTCCCCTCTGGCTGGCATCCTGAAGCGGTAAAAATTTCCGCCTGGGCAGAGATTACCGATCGGTTTGAAATCAGCGATGCTGCGATCGTCGAGGCACTGCTGCCGCTGCATGTGTGGAATGAGGAATTTGTAACGGAGCGTCTGAAATGGAAGCCGCGCTCGCCCCTTTCCCTGCTGCTGCTGCGCGTTCACCGCTTAGCTGAACCTGTGGAAATCCCTTACGTAACCGAGTATGGCGGCTGTAAATCCTGGGTTGACCTAGCACAAAGCCTGTCTCCGGCGGCTGCTTCCCCTGTTTTGACGGATGCTCAGTATCAGCAGCAGGTTGATGCAATTACGGCAGTTGTTTCACCGCTCTCCGAAGGGGGAGTTATTAAGTCCTCTAAGACAGAAGTTGCGATCGCAGAAGGAAAGACAGGAGCAGGCAATGTCATCGTTTGAGCAGCGCATCTTTAGCAGAAGCACGTTTTTTCCGGATGAAATCGTTGAGTTGCGTCAGGTCTGTTTCACCCCGGCGCGAGTCTTTACGCCTGGTAAGTATATTGCGGGTCAACTGCCCGATGTCGCGTTTGAGCTGGGCTTGGTCGATCATCTGCCGCCCGTTAAAGGGAAAAGTGAAGAAGCTCAGCCCTTCGATCAGCCTTTTGAGAAGAAGCCAGAAGACACCTAGAGGTGGATGGGTCAATGGATAGACGGTTGGAACAGGACTTTTACGGTAATGTTTTTTGCAGGCAGCATTTTAATCAGTAGATGAGAGCAGGCGTGAAAAGATGAGGAGCGTTTCGTGAATTCTAATCTTGTTAAAAAAGAGGCGAATCTGCTGCATAAAGCCGTGATGCCTTTGCTGTCGATCGACCCCAGATTCACGAATCTCATTCTGGTTGACATTGCCAAAATTATCCAAATTTGTGGACAAAGTAATGGCGAATTGCGATCGAATGAACTGCTTGCCTATCTCGTCCTGTATGCGCTGCTAAAAGAAGATGGCGAAAAGCTCTATGCCGCCTTAAACCGATGGGATGCCCCAGAGGATCGCCTGAAATATCAAAAAATGACGCTGCAAATTTTGCTGGATTTCACTCAGGGACAACCCGCCGATCGGCTCACGCTGCCCTCTGTTTTGAATCGATTAGATGAAGAAAGAAACACTCATTATCTTGACTCGATCACGAATGCAATCTATAAATTTGCTCAAGCTATCGTGAAAGCCGACGATGCAATTTCGCTAGCAGAAATGGAGGCACTGTCGCAAATCTGGCAGATGCTGCACACCTATCAAAAACTCGATCGCTATCAGGACAGCTTTCCTGCAAATGATACCAGTCAATCATCTGATTCAGACAAAACGAAAGCAGCGGAATCTGCCTCAGAAGATCCAGCTCAGCTTCTAGAAAAGACGCTGGCAGAACTGCAAGATTTAGTTGGTTTAGCCAACATTAAAGAAGAAGTTCAGACGCTCACCAACTTTTTGAGAGTGCAAAAGGTGCGAGCCGAACGCGGACTGGCGCAAACTTCTGTGTCGCTGCACTGCGTTTTCTGCGGTCCGCCCGGAACAGGAAAAACTACCGTGGCGCGATTGATGGGCAAAATCTTTCGCGGTTTAGGTTTTTTAAAGAAGGGCGATTTAGTCGAAACCGATCGCTCTGGGATGGTGGCGGGCTATGTGGGACAAACGGCAAAAAAAGTGGATGATCTGGTTAATTCCGCCCTTGATGGCGTGCTGTTTATCGATGAAGCATACGCGCTCGTTCCGGAAGAATCAGGACGAGATTTTGGACAAGAAGCGATTGATATTTTGCTGAAACGCATGGAGGATTATCGCGATCGATTGGTCGTCATTGTCGCTGGATACACGGATGAGATGACAACTTTTATCGAGTCAAACCCAGGTCTGGAATCTCGATTTAACCGCTACTTTTATTTCAAAGACTATACGCCCGAAGAACTGCTGGCAATCTATGAAAAAATGGGCGAAAAAAGCCATTTTAAGCTGACTGCGGCTGCGCGTGAAAAGCTGCACAAACTATTAGAGAACTTATACATTAATCGCGATCGAAACTTTGGCAATGGGCGATTGATCAGGAATCTATTTGAAAAAACGATCGAGCGACAGGCAAATCGTTTAGCCGTGCTGACTAACTTTACAGATGAAGTGCTGACGACGATCGAACCGGATGATATTCCTACTCAGTTTGAAAGCGATCGAATGAGTATTACAAGGCAGGTTTAGTGCTGAACTGGGTTTAGCACTTCGCCCAATGCGCTGACTCTGTTACCTGGATAACCCTTTGAGCCATGAATTTCTCTCAAAAATAAAGAAGCTGGAGCGATCGTCCGAAGCGGAGGGGCAGGGAGCGATCGCTTTTGCTACCGTTTGGCTTGCAGAACGGCGATCGCCAGTGCGCCTGCGGCGAGTCCCCAAAACGCAGAGCCGATGCCGAGCAAGCTAACGCCCGACGCAGTCACCAGAAACGTGATCAGGGCAGGTTCCCGATTTTTCTCGTCAGTGAGTGCGACTGCCAAGCCATTGCCGATCGTCCCCAGCAGTGCCAGTCCGGCGATCGCCAAAACTAGCTCTTTTGGAAAAGCGGCAAACACGGCGCTCACGGTTCCGCCAAATAGCCCAATCAGCATATAAAACACTCCGGCAGAAATCGCGGCGATGTATCGTTTTGAGGGGTCTTCGTGTGCTTCGCGTCCCAAACAGATCGCGGCAGAAATCGCTGCCAAATTAATCGCGTAGCCCCCAAAGGACGCAAGAATCAGCGTTGCAACTCCCGTCCAGCCAATCAGCGGCGACACGGGAACCTGATAGCCAGAGGCACGAATCACAGCGACACCAGGCACATTTTGCGATGCCATTGTGATCACAAAGAGCGGCAGGGCAACGCCAACCAGAGCCGTGATCGACAGGCGAGGCGAGGTAAAAATTGGCTGACCCCACTGCAACTGAAGCATTTCAAAGTTCATGAGTCCTTGCAGGCTGGCGATCGCTGTGCCAATCAGGAGAGCCGCAATCACCGCATAGCGCGGCAGGAAGCGACGGGTGATCAGGTAGGTGCAGAACATGGCAAAGGTCATGAGAAACCGCGTTTGCATCACGGTAAAAATCTCTAGCCCGAAGCGCAAAAGGATTCCTGCCAGCATCCCAGAAGCGATCGACACCGGAATCCGATTCATGGCGCGTTCAAACCAGCCGCTAAACCCGCAGAAGGTCATCAGCACTGCCGCAACGAGAAAAGCCCCAACTGCTTCCGCCATCGGAATGCCTGCGGCTGTGGTCGTCAGCATCGCGGCTCCCGGCGTAGACCAGGCAGTGGCGATCGGCACGCGATATTTGAGAGACAGCCCAATGGAGGTTATACCCATTCCCAATCCCAGTGCTAGCATCCAGGAGCCAATTTCTGCTGAGGATGCACCAAGGGTTTGCGCCGCCTGAAACACAATCACAGCAGAACTGGTAAACCCCACTAGCACCGTCACAAAGCCTGCGACGATCGCCGAAACCGAGATGTCGTTGAAAAAACTTTTTGCAAAAGCCATTGCCTGCATGTTGCCAGTAAATTCGCCGCGTTTCAAACACCCCTTAAACTATCAGCGCGGCAACTTCCCGATCTTGGACAAAATTGCTCTTGCGGTATTGTCCTGGCGTGATGCCAAAGGTTTGCTTAAAGCTGCGGTTCAGGTGGCTCTGGTCATAAAAGCCGTTTTCGAGCGCGATTTCCGCCAGGGATTTTTCAGTGCAGAGTGATCGTTTTGCCTGAATTAGCTGCCAGTGTCGCTGATAGGCGTGGGGCGGCAAGCTCACCTGCTGCTGGAAACTGCGAATCAGATAAAAAGGACTCAAGCGGACAAGATTTGCCAGAGCGTCGATCGACACCGATTCTGCGTAGTGCGCTTCTAGATACGCCCGAACCTGGGCAACCGCGTTTGATTCAGGTTTGGGAGCCAGGAGACGATCGCGGCAGAAGGCGTGGCGGAAAAAAAGCTGAGACAAAGCCTCCAGCAAAAGAGACTGCTGTTCAAGTAAGGATGCAGGCTCACTCAGGGCATGAAACAACCGATAGAATCGGGCTTGCAGCGATCGATCGATCACAACAGGCTGGCGAAAGGCGGGGAATTGACCGTGCCATTCCATTTGCGCTAGCACCGTTTCCACAATCGGCAGGCTAAGGTACAAATCGCAAAAGCTCCAGTGCGTCTGCGGCAACACTTCCCCCGTATGCACCGTGCCCGGATTAATCAGGTGAAAGCTGCTGGGAACCGCAAGATGGGTTTGTCCACCCTGCTGAAAGCAGCCCTGACCGCTGAGATTGAGTCCGATCGTGTAAGACTCGTGAAAATGCTTGCCAAACCGATGCCGAGACAGGTGAGCGCGATAAAGCTCAATCCCAGGAATACTCGATTCCCACAGTCTGGCGAATTCTATATCCGGCTTACCGTCAGGCTTCATCTTCTCTCGCCTCTGCTTCCCAAAAACAAGCTTCCTCCCAGGGGAGAGAGGAAGCTGAATTTTAGCTTATTGATAGAGCTTTACAGCTTTTTTCACTCTGGTCAGGTACAGGGAGAATCATCTAGGACAGCAGCCCGTTGAAATATGCCTCGATCGCCGCATTCACAAGTTCGGTCATTGGCTTGCCTTGCTCGGTTGCCATGCTCTTGAGCCGCTGATAAATTTCAGGACGAACGGAAATCCGGTGGCGGGGCTTGCTGGTTGGAGCGATTGCCGCTTCCAGAGCAGTCGGATCATAGGTTGCTGCAAACTGGCGCAGCGCATCAAAGCCGACCCGATGGCAAAAATCGCCAAAGCTTTCCCCTGGCTGGCGCGACTGCTTGAAGTAGACAAACAGCGGCTCCAGCATCACTTCCAGGTCGTCGATCGCCATATTGTCCAGATAGGGAGCCGAGAGGCGCGTCTGGTTTGGTTCTGCGCCCAGCCAGATCTGGTATGCATTCGGCGACTGACCCACAAAGCCCAGTTCTGCCAGGTAGGGGCGGGCACAGCCATTCGGACAACCCGTCATCCGGGTAACGAGAGACTCTTGAGGTAAGCCGACCTTGTTCAGCAAAGCCCGAATGCGATCGAGGATGGTTGGCAAAATGCGCTCGGATTCGGTCACGGCTAAACCGCAGGTGGGCAGCGCTGGGCAAGCCATCGAATAGCGCACCAGGGGATCAATTTCGGTTTCCTTCTTCACCCCGTGGCGATCAAGAATGCCCTGAATCTCGTCCTTGGTTGCCGGATCGATTTCCGACAGAACAACATTGTGGTTGGGGGTGAGGCGCATCGGCAGCGCAAACTTTGCCTCGATTTCGCGAAGTGCCGTCTTGAGCTGAAGTGAGCCTTCGTCCTTGACGCGCCCATTCTCGATCGAAATCCCCAAAAACAGCTTGCCGTCGCCCTGTTCATGCCAGCCAAGGTAGTCTTCGTACTTAAACTCCGGCAGCGGTCTAAAGGGCTGAATTGGTTTGCCAAAATAGCCCTCGACCGTTTTGCGGAACTTGTCTACGCCCCAGTCGTGCAGCAAATACTTCATCCGAGCATGTCTGCGGTTTGCCCGATCGCCGTGGTCGCGCTGCGTCGCCAGGATTGCCTTCATCAGGTCGTAGATATCTGCTTTGTCCACATAGCCGATCGGGTCAGCAGCACGGGCGATCGTCTCTTCCTTATTGTGCGTCCGTCCCAGCCCGCCGCCTGCATAGATGTTGAAGCCTTCCAGCTCGTCGCGATCATTCAGAATCACAACCAGGCTCACATCCTGAGAAAATAGATCCACCGAGTTGTCGCCCGGAACCGTAATGGCGATCTTAAATTTGCGCGGCATGTAGTAGGTGCCATACAGCGGCTCCTCATTGTTAGCGATCGCCACTCCCTCGCGGCTGTGCTGACGGGCAGCGATCACGTCCGGGTGAGGTTCTGCAGTGATTGCTTTTTCGCCATCCAGCCAGATTTCGTAGTACGCGCCCGTATGAGGACTCAGCAAATCCGCAATGCGATCGGCGTATTCTCTGGCATAGGTGTAGGCAGGACGATTTTTGTAGGTGGCAGGCGGAGCCATCACGTTGCGGTTGATGTCGCCACAGGCGCCCAGCGTCGATCCCATACTGCGAATGATCTCTGCCAGCACCGTTTTCAGGTTGCGCTTGAGAATGCCGTGAATCTGGAAGCCCTGTCGTGTCGTGGCTCTCAGGGTATGGTTGCCGTATTGTTCTGAGAGGCGATCGAGCGTGAGATAGAGCTGCGACGGAATAAAACCGCCCGGACTGCGGGTTCGCAGCATAAACTGATAGTCTTTCTCCTGACCTTTGGTCCGGTTGTCGCGGTTATCCTGCTGATAGGAGCCGTGAAATTTGAGGATTTGAATCCCGTCTTCGCTGAAGTGCGTCGTGTCCTGAAGAATCTCGGTTGCAACAGGTTCACGCAGCGCATGGCTACGCTCTTTAATTCCTTCGACTTTGGAGACTTTAGGTGCGGGAGAAATCGATCGCGGCGGAGTTGTGACCATTGCAATGAGCTAGTAAAGACCAAGGGGCAAGATAAGGGCATCAGGCTCGATCGGGGGTTGCAACTCACGGAGAAGCAGTCATGGGAGCAGCAGATGTCTCTTGAGCAAATGTCTCTTGTTTGGGCATCTGTTCATGCATCGATTCTGCAATTCGCCCACTATACATATCCGGTATCCCGATCGGAAATAGGGTGAATTCCGATACTGTCTGATTCTAGCATCGCATCCTCTGAGTTATTCTGCTTGCTGTGTAAGGAAAAATTTCAGTTCTGAAAAGTTCTGAAAGCAGCAGGCTCAGACCGAAACGAGACGGCGTGAAAGCGCTAACACAGCAGTGCTTGGCAGCACTGCTGCGATCGCCCCAAAGCGCACTCAACCCAGACACGGTTTAAGAAGGACTTAATTAAGACTTTCTAAAATTTACAGCAACCTCTATACTCTAACGCTCGTATTGGAGTGCCAATGCGTCTTGCTAAGCAGCCTGAATCGCCGCAGCTTAGGTTTCTCCTTGCTCTGGCTTATCTGCTTTAGCCTGCCATCCTAAATCTATCAGTCGATCTTGCAAGCCAGAAACCACAAGCTTCTGGGTGGGGCAAAAAATAACGGTGCCCCCATCCGATCGAGTTTCTATCACATATCCGGCCAGGGTTTGCTCCGATTGGGAGCAAAACACAGGCTGTTCCACTTGCCATTTCATACAGCGTTCGTGCTTTCAGTCGTCATCTTTTGCAATGAGTCTAGGCTATCGGATCAATCGAAAACATCAGGTAGATCGCTTACTAAGTAAGTAATGTTAAGGAGCGTCAAACTCACTCAAGATTCAGCTTAATGGCGGGAGACAGCCCGTGAGCTTTTGACATACCACCGCCAGGGTAAATCAACGCCTTGCGTCAAGCCGATTCGGGTCGTCTGCACAAATTCAAGCAGGGGGTGCGATGCTGTTCCTTCTGTAGAACCTGTAGGGCGATCGAGTTTTGCCTGCCAATCAGGACTGCGATGCTCCAGCCACAGCGGATTTCCCGGATAGAGCGGTTGAGCAGTCAGGCTGGCATCAATCTTGAGAATCCGGCAAAGTTTTCCGGGTCCAGCGGCGGCGCGGTGAGGTTTAGCAGCATCTGCAGGAGTCCCCCCCTCAGGCAATGCATTAAGCTCCAGGGCACGCAGCAAAACCGCGCTCGGTCTTCCTTCGAGATCAGTGACGACATTAAAGCAGTGATAGATGCCGTAGATTCGATAGACGTAGCTCATCCCTGCTCTCCCAAAAAGAACACGATTGCGATCGGTAGGGCGGCGATAGGCATGCATTGCCGGATCGTCTGGAGTGTATGCCTCGGTTTCCACAATGAATCCCTGGTAGGTTTGTCCGTCAGCAAATTGCCGCACCAGCACACAGCCCAGCAGATCGGGGGCGACCTCAGTCGCATCGCGGGAAAGCCATTCAGGGTCGATCGGCTGACGATCGGAGGATGAGGAAGAAGATAAGGAGACAGACGGCACGGCAGGAAACCAGCAGCTATAAAGGGGGGCAGAATCTTGCAGAAATCGATTTTGCAGAATATGGACTGGACATGGACTGGAAAAATGTATTGGGAAATGGGAGCAGCCCGGAAGATCAATCGTAAAGAATATCAGTTCATCCTGGCAGACCGATCGATTTTTGCTTCACAATCAGATAAACCAGTGAAGGTTTAACTCACCAGCCCTGCAAATCTGGTTTGCTCTAGAAAACTCGATAATATCTCCCCTTTGCCCGATCGTCGTTTGTGAGCCGGGTTCGGTAAGATCGCGATCGTTGTCAACGTGAATAAGCAGAACTGTAGCTATGGACGTAAAACTGATTTTATTGGCACTCACCCCGATTTTTATTCTGGCTTGTCTCTTCTTTGGTACGCGCAACGGCTTTTACGATACAGATAACTACCACGGCAACGGCTCTGCTCACTAATCAATTCAGCCCTCTATCAGGGCAGATCTAAGGCAAAATTAAATCCAGGGTAAATTCAGGATAAACCTAGACGCGATCGCTCTTTACTGCGGCTTGGAACCGTCGTTTCTTTGAGAGTGCTGCCTGGTTTTTCCTGACTCCTTACCATCCGCTTTTGGCATTGATTTTTGGCACTAATTTGGCATCGACGGCAATCCGGCTTGAGCGTGAGGGCATGACGATCGCTCCCGAACGAAGCCGTTTCGTGTCTGTTTGCGCCAGGATCTAAGAATGCTGCTAATGGTTTCATGGAATCGCTGCTGTGGTCGAACTGGAATGCTTACCCTATGGAACGGGTCAACAGGAAGAAGGCATCTGTCTACTGGTGCGAATGGGATCGCATCGAATTCTGCTTGACTGTGGACTCACTAATCTCTCGCCTTTGCTGCAAAGCGCGGGTCTGAAGCCGCCTGCCGACCTGGTGATTTGTTCCCATGCCCATCCCGATCATGCAAGAGGGCTGCTTGAGCTGCATCGGGCGTTTCCCCAGATGCCGAGTTATGCCAGTGAGGTCACAACACAGCTTTTGCCGCTCAACTGGCTTGATCAGCAGGAGGTTCCCGCCTTTCATGCGTTGCCCTGGCGATCGCCGGTCGAGTTTCGGGAGGGGCTGAGTGCCGAGCTGGTTCCTGCAGGTCACTTGCCCGGAGCGGCTGCCATCCTGCTCACCCACACCACCCCAGAGCGATCGTACACGCTGTTTTTTACGGGCGATTTCTTGTTGTCAAATTCTCGCCTGGTCGATGGCTTACCCCTGGAAGAACTGCGCGGACTCAAGCCCGATGTGCTGATCCTGGAAGGCAGCTATGGTACGGCTCGCTATCCCCATCGACGCCAGCAGGAAAACCAGCTTGCCGAGCGCATTCACCATGCGATCGCTGAAGGTCAATCGGTCTTATTGCCGACCCCAACGCTGGGACTGGGGCAGGAAATTCTAATGCTGCTGCGGAGTCATCATCACTTCACCGGACGCGATGTCGATGTCTGGGTGGCGGGAAGCGTGGCGCTGGGCTGCAATGCCTATCTCGAAATGCTGTCCCATTTCCCCAGCTCGGTGCAAAATTTTGCCCGTCATCAGCCTTTGTTTTGGGATGAGCGAATCCGTCCTCGCGTGCGGCAGCTCCAGCTCGATCGAAATGAGGGCAGCAAAAGGGGGGTCAAAAACGAGGTCAAAAACGGCAACGGCAACTCAGCAACGATGAATCGGTTTCCCTGCATCGTGTTGACTGACCAGGAAGCTGATCTGAGTCAATATTGCCTGCCCGATAGCGGTCCCTGGCTCTTGCTGGTTCCCCAACAGCTTGGGCGAGCGGCGATCGATCCTGCCCTGCTGCAAATGCTGGAAGACTCACCCACCCTCAATCAACTGCTTCAGAACGGACAGTTGACGATCGAGTCCTATTTCCTGGGGGATCACTGCGACGGAACCGGAACGACTCAGCTAATTCACAATTTGCGTCCGCAGCATGTTGTCTTTGTGCATGGTTCTCCGGCGTATCTGAGCGATCTGGCTAGCCTGGAGGAGCTGCAAAATCGCTATCATCTGCACACGCCTGCTGCTGGAGTCCGGGTCGAACTGCCGATCGGCGAGACGTTTATCCAGCCTGCTGCTCCCGATGCCCGCTACGAAGGCGAACTTTCAGAGCAGGAAACAGCCGTAACGATCGTCCTGCCAGAGGCAATTACCACCGATCCCCGCTGGCAAAATTTTGCCGATACCGGGCTGATCGAGGCACGCTGGCAGGGCGAAGAGCTGATTTTACGCGGACTGCATCAGCGCGAACTGCTGAGCCAAAGCAGCGAATCCACTCTGCCGAGCGATGTGGAATGCTGCGAAAACTGCCTGCACTTTCGCGGACAGCGATGCTGGAATCAGGCTTCACCCCTATTTGGCTTCAAAGTAACTCCCGAAGGTTACTGTCCCAGCTTTGAGGCTCTCCCACCCCGCAGCGATCGCTAAGATTGAGCCAGTAAAGTTTGGCAGGTAACGCAACCGCGCCACCGCACTGATTCTGATGCGATCGCCGCTTCACCCAAGCAGCCTGAGAAAACATCACGCGGAACATTACACAAAACATTACACAGGCAAAATCTCTGCCTCTGATTTCTCCTCTGTCTTGTCTTCTGAGTTCTCTTCGAGACCCTCGTCCTCCTGCCAGGGCAACGCCATATAGGCATGGGAAAGCTTTTGCGCAGCATCCTGCAAGTATTCCAGAAAGGTATTTGCCACGACGGAAAGCTGTTTACCGGCCAGATAAACCACATACCACTGTCGCTTGATCGGAAAGCCCTCCACATCAAGGATTGCGAGTTCGTTGCTGGTCGCGTCGATCGTCAGCGTATGGCGAGACAGCACCGACAAGCCCAGCCCTCCGGCGATCGCCTGCTTGATTGCTTCATTGCTGCCTAGCTCCAGCCGCACTTTGACCGACAGCTTGTGTTCGTCGAGCAGCTTTTGAAACGCGCCGCGCGTGCCCGATCCCGGCTCTCGCATAATAAACGGCTCTTCGACCAGACGCTTTAGCGAAATGTGCTTTTCCCTTGCCAGCGGGTGATCGTGGGGCGCGACCACCACCAGCGGATTGTCCAGAAACGGATAGGTTTTAATGTCCAAATGCTCTGGAACCTGGCTCATCACGTAGATGTCGTCCTGGTTGTTGGCGAGCCGATCGATCACCCGCTCGTGATTCGTTACTGCGAGGGAAACGTCAATGCCAGGATACTCCTTGCAAAATGGACCCAGGAGGCGCGGCATGAAGTATTTGGTTGTGGTGATCACAGCAAGTCTCAGTCGTCCTTGCTTCATCCCCTTAAGATTGGCAACGGTCATCTCAAGCTGTTCAAGTCGCTGAAAAATCTCCTGGCAGGTCGCAAATAGCTCGCGTCCGGCTTCGGTCAGATACAGCCGCTTACCGACTTGCTCAAACAGCGGTAAACCAATTGCTTTCGTAAGCTGCTTGACCTGCATCGAAACCGTTGGCTGTGTGAGAAACAGCTCTTCTGCTGCGCGTGTAAAACTACCGTGGCGGGCAGTCGCCTCAAAGACTTTAAGTTGGTGTAGGGTCGCGTGTATCAACTGCGAATTCTCCTAACGAACGGGGATAAAGAACATTGCAATCCAAGGCGATCCAGTGCGATCGGGGGCGATCGACAAATCATCTATGCAGCCCTTTATCGCTTTTTCCACGCTCTCAATGTACGAGGGGGTGTTGGAAGCACAGCCCCCGCACCCCGTTTTCTACTTCATGAGCCTGGAAAAGGCTGTAAACAACCTTATACGATTGAGCTGCAAGGGATTTGGTTAAGGGATGGAGTGGTGTCTGTCAACATCCGGCAAGAAAACCAACAGGAAAACTGACATCGCTCCTTATAGAACCAAGTCTATCATGGATATTTGAACTAATGATTTTTATCTATAGGATTCAAGGTTAAGATAGTATGCAATGGTAACTACATGAGTTCCCTTCCAGTAAGCGTTGCACGTTGAAAGGAAGACGGGTTGGGTTCAGGTAACACCTTAAATCCCCATTCCAGCAGTCTATGTTAAGAGTATCTCGCCGTCGTTAGATTTGCAGGTCTCTGTAATCCTGATGTAGCGCGAGATGCCGTTGAGGCTTGAAGATTGCTCCAACCCTTCCTCTTGAGAGACGCTGCAACGCTCTTTCTTGAAATTCTTTTGAAAGGCAGCTCGAAATTTTGTATTGTGATGCTTGTGTGTGATGCTCGTATTCTGATGCATCCAGCGCAGCTAGCTTTTGTTTTAGTCAGGCTTTTACGCAGTTAGGTCATCTTTTATGCCAGACATTGTTGATATCGCCGTTGGTGCTGGTTCGTTCAACACCCTCGTCACCGCAGTCCAAGCGGCTAACCTGGTTGATGTGCTCAAAAGCCCTGGTCCGTTCACGGTGTTTGCACCTAACGACGACGCATTCGCCAAGCTTCCACCCGGAACAATCACAACGCTAGTGCAAAACATTCCGCAGCTCACGCGCATTCTCAAGTTTCATGTGGTTCCGGGTCGGCTCAAGAAAGAAGACCTGGCAAAACTGGGCACAGTCACTTCCGTTGAAGGCTCTCCCATTCCGATCGACTGCTCAGACGGCTTTGAAGTCAAGAATGCAACGGTTCTTGCTGCCGATATCGAAGCAGACAACGGGATTATTCACGTTCTCGATCGCGTCATTCTGATGGGTTAAGGCAGGATAGGTTGAGGCAGTCCCAGTCAGGGGAACTCCGCAGCGATTCACACACTTTGCTGCTGTAAAAGCTTCCAGTCCACAGCCTTAGGGCGATCGATTGGAAGCTCTTCTGCTTCGCTAGAATGTTCTTCTTAGCGTATTCGTTCCATAAGCTAAACATAAGCTAAACAGCTTTAATTTGGAGGATCAGGAAACACAAAGATAAAGAAATTCTCCTCAAGAAAAGCGTCTTTCCCCTGATCTTTCTTTGAGAAGCAAAGACCGAAAATTTATCTGATAGAATCCGTTTAATAGAATTGAGATGTGAAAACGCTGCTCTGCCATCGCTGTTTTCTGCCCTGGTCTAGCTGCCTTTTTTGAATAACCTTAGCCTGTTTGCCTTACTCCCAGTGGCGGTTCGGTTGAAGCGAATTCTTGCCCTTCTGAGAGGCGGACGTTAGCTTGTTGAAACTTCAAATAATTGGGGAATATTCAGTAATACGCTGAATCGGCGGCAGCATTCAGCCATTGGGATATCAGTGAAAAGCCTGAGGATCAGCGCGTTCTCGATTGCCCATACTGACTGAGGATACAAATTCAAGGATACAAAAATTGAGGTGGGAACGCATTGAGTCAGGTCTTGTGCAGCAGCGACTTGTGTTTTCAAACGTCTATTTTCCAAACGTTGAAGAGATTGTCTACCCTCACTTGTTACTGTTTACATTCATCAGTGAGTCATTCCTGTGAACCGCTTCGATTCAGATAGACCCAAAATTCTGGTTGTTGATGACCACCCCTCCAGTCGAACGACTGCGGTTGCATTACTCTCGGTTGAGGGCTACGAAGTTTTAGAAGCCGAAAATGGGCAAGCTGCGCTCAACTGCCTTGCAGGAGCAAATCCCGATCTGATTCTCCTCGATGTCATGATGCCGGGAATGGACGGCTATGAAGTGTGCCGACGGCTCAAGCAGGATGAGCACACGCGCCTGACTCCCGTAATTTTTGTCACTGCGCTTAACGATCGCCGCGCCCGCCTTAGAGGGATCGAAGCAGGCGGAGACGACTTTCTCTCAAAGCCCTTTGATCAGCTAGAGCTGTCAGCTAGAGTCAAGTCGCTGATTCATCAAAAACGCCTCAACGAAGACCTGGATCACGCCGGAAAAGTGCTGTTTTCGATCGCTCGCACGGTTGAGAGCCGAGACCCCAATACAGGAGACCACTGTGAACGATTAGTTCAGCAAAGCAAAGCCTTTGGAGAATTTTTGCAGCTTCCCCGCAATGAAGTGCGCGACTTGATGTGGGGAAGCTATCTACATGACATCGGCAAAGTTGGCATCCCGGATGCAGTGTTGCTCAAAACCGACAAGCTGACCGACGAAGAATGGCAAATTATGCGGCAGCACGTTCTCATTGGTGAACAGATCTGTCAGCCGCTGCGGACAATGCGGGGGGTCACGCCAATCATTCGCCACCATCACGAACGCTGGGATGGGTCAGGCTATCCCGATCGATTGAAGGGCGACGAGATTCCCTTTCTAGCACAGGTGTTTCAGCTCGTTGATATTTACGATGCCCTAACGCACGAACGCCCTTACAAACCTGCTTTTAGCCCTCAGGAAGCGCTGGAGATCATGATGCAGGAAACGAACAAAGGCTGGCGAAACCCGGATTTGATGAAGCGTTTTGCTGATTTTGTCTATACTCAGGCGGCAGCGGCTTAAATACTGGCTTGAATTCTTTCTAAAAAGCTTTTCAAAAACCTGATAAAGCTACCCCAATTTTTTGGGAATCCTTGCTGAAAGCGCGTCAGAACCAGGTATACTCCGTTGGAATGTTATTTCAGCAGGCAATTACGAATGGTTGCGGTTGCAATTCTGGCGGCGGGACGCGGGACTCGCATGAAGTCTCGTTTACCTAAAGTGCTGCATTCTCTTGGCGGACGATCGCTCTTGGAACGGGTTCTGAACTGCACAACAGAAATTGAGCCGAGCCGCCGTCTGGTGATTGTCGGATACGGGGCAGAGCAAGTCAGTCAGTCTTTGTCTCATTTACCAGATGTTGAGCTAGTCGAACAGCGGGAACAGCTCGGAACTGGGCATGCCGTTCAACAGCTCATTCCTCACCTGGAAGGGTTTGCAGGGGATTTGCTGGTGCTCAATGGCGATGTGCCGCTGCTGCGCCCAAAGACGCTCAGGGCTTTGCTGCAAACCCACCAAACCCATCAAAACGCTGCCACGATCCTTACGGCTCACCTTGTTGATCCCACAGGCTATGGCAGAGTCTTCTGCGACAGCGAAAACCGCGTGACGCAAATCGTGGAACACCGAGACTGCTCGCCCGCTCAGCGTCAAAATCGGCGGGTCAATGCCGGAATTTACTGCTTTAACTGGACAAAACTAGCACAGGTATTGCCCCTGCTGCAGAGCAACAACAACCAGCAGGAGTACTATCTTACAGATGCGGTGACGGCAGTATCGCCTGTGATGGCAGTTGATGTCGAAGACTATCAGGAAATCCTTGGCATTAACGATCGCCAACAGCTTGCCGATGTCCACGAGATTCTGCAAACTCGCGTTAAATCAGCCTGGATGGCAGCCGGAGTCACGCTGATTGATCCGGGCAGCATCACGATCGACGATGAGGTGCAGATCGAGCCGGATGTCGTGATCGAACCACAAACGCACCTGCGCGGCAAAACGGTGATTCAATCGGGCAGTCGAATCGGTCCAGGTAGCCTGATTGAGAACAGCGAGATTGGGGAGAATACGACCGTTCGGTTTTCAGTTGTTAGCGACAGTGTCGTGCAGGCAAATAGCCAGATTGGACCCTATGCTCATTTGCGGAGTCATGTTGAGGTGGGGCAGGGCTGCCGGATTGGAAACTTTGTGGAGCTGAAAAATTCGTGCCTGGGCGAGCGGACGAATGTGGTGCATTTATCCTATCTAGGTGATGCAACTTTGGGAAATCGGGTCAATATTGGAGCAGGTACCATCACCGCAAACTACGATGGAGTGCAAAAGCATCGGACTGAGATTGGCGATCGATCGAAAACCGGATCAAACAGTGTTCTGGTCGCGCCGATTACGCTGGGAGCGGACGTAACGGTTGCTGCTGGATCGGTTGTGACTGAGAATGTACCGGATGATACGCTGGTGATTGCCCGTGCCCGCCAGGTGGTTAAACCAGGGTGGAAACTAAATCGATCGGGGCATTCTAGTCAGCAAACAGAATGAATTAGCGAAACTTCTCCTCTATCTGCATCGTTTCTTCATGAGTTTCACAAGAAAAAATTAAATAGGGGGTTTCACCCCTCACCCCTTTAGTGGCATAATCTGTTATGTAGATGCACCCTGATGGTTGGGAGAGTTTTCCAAATGGCTCTCCCTTTTTTCCTGCTTTGCTTTCGGGGTGTCTGAAGACAGCATTCGCCGTTATCGTTCTACGAATTTGGCTTAAGACGGGATGCAGGGGTTCTCATCGGATTGCGTAGCGCTAATCCCCTTAGATTGAACACAATAGACTGAAGAGATGGGGAAAAACCCCGCTGCTGTTTATGGGGGTCTGGTGTGCTGCTATGTCTGCCAATTTGTCTACAAACCCGTCTGCAAACCCAATCCTGTTGCTTGCCTACGAGCCTGCCTTCGAGCGACTAGGAGAGGACTATTACGACATTGTAACTGCGGCAGAATTTCCCCAGCACACTTTGCGGTTTCGCAACGATGAAGTGCTGCACCAGCTTGGACTCGATTCGCAGCAGGTGACAGATGGCGACTTGGTGCAGGCGTTTGGGCGATTTGAGGGGCGTTCTCCTTTTCTGGCGATGCGCTATCACGGCTATCAGTTTGGGGAATATAACCCGCAATTGGGCGATGGGCGCGGCTTTCTCTATGGGCAGGTGCGCGGCGTTGACGGCGAGCTTTACGACTTTGGCACAAAAGGATCGGGCAGAACCCCTTATTCTAGAGGCGGCGACGGGCGACTGACCCTCAAAGGCGGCGTGCGGGAAGTGCTGGCGGCGGAAATGCTGCATCGGCTGGGCGTTAGAACCTCTCGCTGCTTGAGTCTGGTGGAAACCGGTGAAGGGCTGTGGCGGGGCGATGAACCTTCTCCCACTCGATCGTCTGTGATGATTCGCTTTTCGCGATCGCATATCCGGTTTGGCACGTTTGAGCGGCTGCACCACATCGGACGCAAGGATTTGATTCAGAAATTGCTGGATCACGTTCTGGAAATTTACTATCCCCACCTAAAAGTCCAGGAGAACGCCTACTTGCAGTTCTACACCGAACTGGTTGAGCGAATCGCAGACCTGACGGCGCAGTGGATGTCGGTTGGCTTCTGTCATGCCGTTTTGAACACCGATAATATGTCCATCACGGGCGAAAGCTTCGACTACGGACCCTACGCCTTCATCCAGCAGTACGATCCGCAGTTCACCGCCGCCTATTTTGACTACTACGGACGCTACTGCTACGCCAACCAGCCTGCCGCCTGCCAGTGGAATCTGCAAATGCTGCAAGTGCCGCTCAAAGCCGTGCTTGATCCCTTCGACATGGAAGCCGCGCTCGATCGCTTTCACGATCGCTATCAACACACCTATCGTCAGCGAATGCTGCAAAAACTGGGATTTGAAATAGGCTTGAATCAGGTTCCAGCAGAAATTGCCGATGAGCTTTTGCATTTGACCCTGCAATTGCTGTTTGAAACCAAGCTGGGCTATCACGATTTCTTTCTGGCACTGCGGCAACAGTTCGGTAGCTCCGCTCTTGGGCAAAGCCCAAACCGCTCCTGGCGCGACTCCGCAGCCAATATTTTTAATCTGGCAGTGACTCAGGCTCCCGATGACAAGACCGACACAGTAAACAACCTGCTCGATCGCTGGCGACAGTTTTACCATCAGGTGCTGAACAGCCTGCCAGAAACAGAAATGAGCCGGATTGCCCAACGGTTAAGTCAGCACAATCCGGCAACGGTGATCATTCGTCCTGAAATTGAAGCGATCTGGGAACCGATTACCCAGGAAGACAACTGGCAGCCCTTTTATGAGCTGCTCAATCGAATTCGATCGTCGGTTGTCTCACCGGAGGTTGCTTAGGTGATCGGTTTGCTATAGATCAGTCGCGTCTTCAGCGGCTGAAAGCCAACAGACTCATAGAGCGAAAGTGCCTGATTAGGGTTATCCAGATCCACCCCCAGATAGGCAATTTCCATTCCTGTCGATCGCAGACGGTGCAGTCCCGAAAGGAGCAGGGCACGCGCTAACCCCATCCGACGAAAGCCCCGCCTTGTTCCCAGGGCATGCACCCAGCCGATCGCCTGGGGCTGGTGCTTATTCGCTTCGGACTGAGCCGAGCAGTAGCAAAAGCCCGCATAGGTTCCATCTGGCGCAACGGCAACCAGATCTAGCTCAGGACGGTAATTTGGTTCTGATAACCAGTGCTGCAACTCTTCGATCGTCAGCGGATGAAAATTCCAGTGATCGATAAAGGTCTGGTTGTACAGCTCTACCGAAGCCGCATCGTCCAGCCCATCTCTCCCATCCACCAGCCGAAACCCGGTGGGGAAGACGGGAGCAGGAATGGGGTCATTGAGCGATCGCCGCATGGTGAAAAACCGTCGCTCGATCGTAAAGCCAGACTTTTCGAGAATGGCAATGCGTTCGTGAAAGCTGTCCTGGCTGCCGCACTGCAAAACGGGCTGCTGCTGGCGGATCTGCCCCACCTGGCGCATTCGTGCTTCTGCCCAGGCAATGATTTCCAGTTCCAGTCCCTGATAGCGGCGATCGGGGCGAACAAAGAGACACAGATATCCGGTCAGGTGCGGATCTGCTGCATTAGAGAGCCAGAGCTGCGCCAGTGCCAGCAGTTCTCCCGATTCTTCCCAAAGGCGCATATCCTGCAGCGGATCGAAGCCAGGAGAACTCAGCTCTTGCTCAACTTCCTCGATCGCGTAGAATTCCTCGTTGCGATCGGCTGCTTCGCAGTGGTTGATTAAATCAGTCATTGGCTGAAGGTCAGCCTGTCCTGCATAGGAACGAGCCGTTAGGATTAGCATTGGTTTCTCCTGGAAAAATACAGGGAGATGAGCTTAGAGGAGGTTTGAAACGTCTCAAAAGTGCTGCATTGCCCCCCAACCCCCCACCAGTGGGGGACTTCCGATCCGATATTTCTGGTTCAAAGTCCCCCATTCATGGGGGATTGAGGGGGCGGTTCGGGTCGCATCGACGACTTCTAAAACACCCTCTTAAATGATGAGCGATCGATCAAACTTATCGTTATTAGAATGACCACTCACCAGCGTTCTCTTATCTTTTAAATCAAGTGTGATCAGCGAAACTTCGGAAAGATC
>Ga0224723_1000856_pt1 | contig 19972 bp, 20 predicted proteins | sample Balambano_FR2_Me_FD_161647 | JGI IMG/M metagenome (GOLD analysis project Ga0224723, IMG submission 161647) | Freshwater sediment microbial communities from Lake Towuti, South Sulawesi, Indonesia - Balambano_FR2_MetaG | ecosystem: Environmental > Aquatic > Freshwater > Lake > Sediment | place...
AAACCCTGGCTGTGCGCTATCGTCTGCGACAGGTGCTAGACAGGGTAGCGGCGCAGATTGGGGCTCCGACCCAGGAGCACCCTCTGGTTGACCTGGTGCTTAACGGCCACGCCCACTGTCTGGAACATCTGCAAACCCGCGACACAGGCCACGGTGATGCCTACATCGACTGGCTCATTTGCGGTGGCAGCGGCTACAGCCTGCGGCGGCAGCGGCAGGAAGGGCCTGATTTACTTGAGAGTTTCCATGAAGACGAGCAGGTTGTGGCTACTTCCCACCTGTTTCTAGGCCGTACTGGTAAAGGTGATAGCCTCAAGCGACCCTATTCTGGTCTTCGTATTGATGTCAATGAAGGCGAACCCCTAACCCTAACCGCCACGCCCCTAGTGGCCGAAAAATCTAATGGTGTCTGGCACGCTTACACCCGGAAGCCATTCGCGCTATAACGAGTGAGAAAAATTAATGGCTGCAGGTCATGGAGCTAATGGAATCTTTAAAGCATGTGTTAGACAACGTTGTAGCCATTGCAACCTTTGTGCTTGAGGCTATTTCCGTTATGTGCATTGTGGTGGGGTTGCTAAAAGTAGCGCAACTCTGGCTACAGTTACAGCGCACCTACCGGGGCAGAACGTTTCCCTTTGGTCAGGTGCGCCTCGCCTTTGGCTCCTGGTTGGCTTTGGCTCTGGAGTTTCAGCTTGGAGCCGACATTCTCGCTACAACAGTGGCTCCTACCAACCAGGATTTAATTCGCCTGGGTCTGACGGCGGTTATTCGTACCTTTTTAAACTATTTCCTGGGTAAGGAAATCGAAGCCGAACTTGCCCTCGAGCGAGAACGCCTGGAACAAGAACGTATGGCCGCTGAAAGTCTTAGATAAGGGCGATTTTGGATTTTGGGTTTTGGATCGAGCTATAGCTGACCCATGCTCTTAGTAATACACTACCCCTGGGTACTCCGATACCTCAAAGTCAAAGCAGTGCCGCCCTTGGGGATGCTGCCAGCGCTCAAGCGCCGGATCGTCCACCCGATTAGCCAGCGGATAGGTGCTGCTATCGGTGCCGAAGGTGGCACAAAGTTGGAAGGTGCGATCGCCCATCCGCTCGTACTCGTAAGGCTGGTTGGTCAGCGGGTCATTACGAACTTCGGCTGTGGGTAGGGTGTCAGGCAATTTATAGGTATCCGGCTGGTTGAGGTACTGCTGATGGAGATTTTGAGCGATCGCCCCTAAATCTTGCAGGCGCTGGCGATCGGCAGCAATTTCCCGTTGCCGAGCCGGAGTGCCCAATACCCAAAAGCCGCCAATAATTCCAGCGATGACGGCAGCCGTGGCAGCGGTGGCAAAGGCTTGGTCAAAGGAGAGTCGGGTCATGGCGTCACTCGCAGGGTTTTGGGAGCAGGCTGGCGGCGAACCCAATGGGTGTAATACCAGAGAACCCCCCCATCAATGACCAGCACCACCAGTACCTTAAGCACAAAGCGCAGGGTTAACTCTCCTCGCAGAAACGAGGTGAGAAAGGCAATCAGCGCCCCAATCGCAATCAGCGCGGCCACCCAGATGGTCAAATAAGTAAGCCACTTGCGCACCCCCGAAAAGTACTTTTCTCGATTGGCGGCTAGGTCGCGGTGGATTTGGCGCATTACCCACAGGTACACCGGGTAAGCCACAATTAATCGCGACAGGGCAAAGGCCACCTGCCAGGAGGGGTCGCCGTAATAGCGGTTTAAGGTATCAGGAATCAGATGGTCGATAAAGATAAAGGCCATCTCTCCCAGCGCCTGGGTCCACACCACCAGAGTGATGAACGCCAGCAGGTAAAAGAAGGCATCCCTGGCCATTTCCCCAGAACTGCCCCTAGGTGTGGGGATGGGGCGGCCTGTTAGGGTTTCGTACACTTCAAAATAGGCCCGCTCAATATCTCGTTGGGGCCAGCCGTAATCCCTCAACAACTTGCTGATGAAGTCATCGCTGGCTCCTTGATTCCGAGCCAGATGAATAAATTGCACCAGCTCACTGCGAGCATCGGGAAGCGGAGGTAGATCGGACATAGTGTAACCTTCAAACTCTCAGCCTACCGACGCACCACACCGGAAAACCCAGATGCCTTAAACTGCTCTAACTTAAGCGGTTCAGGCTGGTTGGCGGCTACCGAGATGCGGATTTCAAACTGACTCTCGCCGGGAGGCACCTCTTCGATAGACCCCAAGCGACCCCGATTTTGCATCACCGGGTTGTCGTTAGCGTCGTAAATGCGGCCAAAAATATCGGCATTAATGACTGGCTTGCCAGAGCGGTTAATGGCCTTACCCACAATCAAATAGCAACTGGCTTCCTGCACAGAACCGGCTGTAACGATGCCCTCTGCGTATTCTGGCGGGCAGGGTTGATAGGTTAAGTCTGTTAGCTCAATCGGGGTAATGGCCTGAGCAGTCAGCCCCATACCGTTGAGTAACCAAAATAGAATCACCAAAATAGCGGTTACTAGCCCACGCTGCACCATAGCTTGCCTCGTCATCAGCAGGAATTTGCCCTTTTCAGCTTATCGCGATTTCGCGGCTGGGAATTAGGCCCTGGGCAGAATCCACAACCGACCCCCTAAGCCACGCGATTGATTATTTTCCCAGCCAATTCACCAACGCCTGCCGCATGGTCGCCACTGGCACCGGCTGCTGCAGCCAAATTTCCAAGGCAGCGGCTCCCTGTTGCACCAGCATCTCCAGGCCATCCAGAGTAGCTAGCTCTCGTTGAGTCGCAAGAGACAGCAGGTGGGTAGGGCGAGGGGTATAAATCAGGTCATAAACCACAGCCCCAACCGGCACAAGGGCCAAATGCGCTGCCGTGAGAGGCGATTGATCGATAGTGGGATGCATACCAATGGGAGTGGTATTCACAATCAAATCAGCCGCCGGTAGCATGGTGGGCAGAGCATCCCATTCCTGCACGGTCAGAGGGAGTTGTAGCGGTGAGTTGACCCAGCTAGCCTGAAATTCTGCCAGCTTTTGGGAGTTGCGTCCTACCACTTGAATCTGCGAGAACCCCAATTGTCCACAGCCTGCCACCACAGCCCTGGCAGCGCCACCGTTGCCTAAAACCAGAGCCGTAGCCCTAGACCAGTCCCTCATGCTTTTTAGAGGGGCGATGAAGCCGGTGACATCGGTATTGGTGCCAGCCCAGCCCTGTTCGGTTCGCCATACGGTGTTAACGGCTCCAACGGACTGGGCGGTAGGGGTAATGTCGGCCAGCAGGGGCAGAATAGCCTGTTTATGGGGAATGGTGACATTAAAGCCCTGCACTCCAAGGGCCAATAACCCTGAAATGGCGGCATCCAACTCCGTTGCTGCAATGGGAAAAGCGACGTAGACATAGTCGGCCCCTAACTCGGCTAGGGCAGCATTGTGCATGACGGGTGAAAGGGAATGAGCAACCGGATCGCCAATCACGCCGAGCAGTTGAGTTTTGCCAGTAACCGTCATACCCGCTCGTGGAAGAGTGTCACAATTTTATCGACAACGACCTCGACCGAAAGGCCATCGGTGTTGATTTCCACGGCATCTTCGGCCTTTCTCAAAGGAGAAACGCGGCGGGTGCTGTCTTTGTGGTCGCGATCGTCGATGGCTCGTTCTAAATCTTCTAGACTCTCTACGGGCTGTTGTTGGGCTTGCATATCTTGTAAACGACGGCGGGCTCGCTCAGCCACGGACGCGGTTAAAAAGATTTTCAACTCAGCGTTAGGAAATACTTGAGTGCCAATGTCGCGTCCTTCCATCACCACACCGCCAGCCACCCCATAATGCTGCTGTTGCCGCAGTAAAACTTGGCGCACCGCTGGCTGAGCCGCAATATTAGACACCTGCTCATTGACTGCCGGGCTACGAATTAACTGGGTCACTTCCTGGTCGTTCAGCCAAATGCGGCTGGGGTAAGCAGCAAAGGCTGGCTCTTCGATTGAGGAAGTCAGGCGAATGTCACAGTCCTGCACAAGTTCAGCAATGACCACCTCATCTTGAAGATCTAGCCCTTGCTGAAGGGCTTTCCAGGTAACGGCTCGATACATGGCACCACTATCGAGATGGAGCAAGTTGAGCCGTTGGGCAACCTGACGCGCTACGGTAGACTTGCCGGCTCCTGCCGGGCCATCAATAGCAATAATGGGCTGGCGGTGCCGCAGCACAATGTTGTCAATTAACCGAGTTGAGTTGACATAGGCGGCCACGGCCAGTAGCCCAGTTGTTTCGACCCTGGTTAAGGGCACCAGGGTATCTGGGTGAACCAATTCCACGTATTGAGGCGTAATCTCTGGCACTTCTGCTAAGCGCTGGTGCACAGCTGCAATCAACATCTCTCCCAATCGCTCACCGGTCTTAAAAAGGTTCTGAGCCGCCGTCAAGCCCTGGTAGAGGGCGGTAGCGTGATGGCGCTCGGCCTCACTTAAATAGCCATTGCGCGAACTCATGGCCAGACCGCTTTCCTCTCGCACAGTCGGGCAGCCAATGATTTGGCCAGGGAGGTTCAAATCCTGCGCCAGCCGCTTAAGAATAGCCAATTGTTGAGCATCTTTGTGCCCAAAGTAGGCCCGGTCGGGGGCTACCAGGCTTAACAACTTGGTAATCACCGTGGCTACCCCTTCAAAATGTCCAGGTCGATGAGATCCGCACAGCACCGCCATCATCGCTTTGGGGGGAATGACCTGAGTGAGTTCCCTCGCCAATGGCTGGGCTTGGCCGTAAAGCGCCTGGGAAGTGGGCACAAATACTGCATTAACTCCAGCCTGTTCACAGAGTTGCAGGTCGTGATTGAGGGTTTGAGGATAGCGGGCTAAGTCTTCTTGGGGGCCAAATTGCAGGGGATTGAGAAAAATACTGACGATGACGATGTCATTGTCCTGCCTGGCTTGTTCTATCAGACTCAGATGCCCCCGATGTAGTCCCCCCATAGTAGGCACCAAGCCCACTTCGGAGCTAGTTTCAGAGCCTTCTACCAAGCGGCGACTCTGGGCCAAGTAAGATGTTAACCCTTCAACCGTCTTAAGTACCCGCACGATTCTCTCCCTCCGTATGGTGGCTCTGCGCGATCGCGTGTGACAGCTGAACTTCTGGCTACTCTGAACTCAAGCCAACAAGCTATCAGATTACTCTGAAGCAACAGTAGGCAATCTACCCTATTCCACTATGACCTGGTTATTTATTTCCTGGCATGATCATCCAGTAAATTTTGCCTGGGCTACCAAGTCAACCGCTAAAATTGCCTCCCCAAGATGGCTCTCAGGGAGGCAAGTGTGGTCACTAGTTAAAATTGGGCCATGCTCTGGAGGCTACTACGGAGTAGACAGCACCTCTAACCTTACCCGCCCTACGCCACTGGCTCTAATGCCAATGCTGGAGGCCGCAGCCGCCGACAGGTCAATGATGCGACTGTGGCTAAAGGGGCCGCGATCGTTGATGCGAACAATCACCTGCTGGCCACTACTGAGGTTAGTTACTCGTACACGGGTTCCAAAGGGCAACGTGCGGTGAGCGGCTGTCAAAGCATGCTGGTTAAACACCTCACCGCTGGCGCTACGCCGTCCATGCAGGCCGGGGCCATACCAAGATGCCATGCCGGTCAGGGTAGAAACAACTGTGCCCACCTGGTTGGTAGATTGGGCCACAGGCTGAGGCATTCCTTCCACCCGCGACAGGGCCGGAGCATTGCCCAACAGCCGCCGCAAACGATTGGCAATTTGCAGCGTATCTTCCGCAGGGTTACGGGTTGTATCGGGCAGAATAGTACGACTGTTGACCGTAAACAGGTCTTCATCCTGCCAGGAGACCACAAAAGCTTCCTCTTCAGCATCCCAGCGAGCTTGAATGTCAGCCGGGTCTGAACTTTCAGAAAGCTCGCTGAGTCGAGCCACAATTGCATTAGCCCGCAGTACCGGGTCGGTCTCGGTCGAAGCGGCAGCATCCACTTCCTGAGTTTCCTTGGAACCGCCCAGGGTGGTTAGCTCATGGCCAATCAGAGTTATCACAGGAATTGAGCGGACGTAGATAGTGGCCGCCTGATTCGCATCAAGAGCATGGGAAAATACGGTAGCAATCTCAGAATCTAAACCCTCAGCCAGGGATGATCGTTCCACAGCCGGTTGAAGCGTAGCCGCGGGCTGAGACGTAGCAGCAGATTGAGGCGTTGCCTGCTCTTGGAGAACCGTTTCAGAATCGGCAGGTTCTACCTCAGATGCAGGGGTTAGGCTTGCCCCTGAGTCAACAGAACTCTCCACTTCGGAAGTGGTAAGCCGACTTGCCTCAGAGGAAGTTGGTGAAGTCTGCAGAGCATCCGACGCGACCTGAGAAACATCAGCTTTGATGTCCTGAGCTAGTCGTCTGTCCTCAGCCGTATTTTGGCCATAGGCCGGTAGAGAGGCTCCTAAAGCGGACATGGCTACGGCAACCGTTAACCCGCCCAGTAGAGAATGTTTCATACACACCAGAAGAGATCAACAGGAAGGGTGGGCTCAATCGTGCTGCCAGTGATAGCAAGCAAGACAGATTGCCAGTGGCAACCTTGCGGCCTCAGCCCTATTGCAAAGGTTTACTCTTGGATTTTTGTCGAAATGTAACCTAACACGAACAGGCCAAATTGAAAATCCGGGAAAAATGCTGCAGAGTAAATCTCTGCTCAGAAAAAAGAAAGGTTTGCTCCTGCAAAAATTACTCAATCAATTGCGTCATATGGATTGAGCCAAGCTCAGGAAAGAGTAGCTTGGTTTTGAATTACTTATAGAACTTGCCGAAACCCTTAGGTAAAAATCATGAATTTATTTACAGGGTTCATACGTTAACGTTAAGAAATAATGAAGCCTTAGGTGGATTTTTGTAGCTTAAATAGCAAAGTGTGCTGGTTTGTAGCCGGGGTGAAAAGCTATTGGCCAGACTCTATAGACTAAGGGCTAGGTTTTCTATGGATTATCGAGATGCTGGTGTGGATGTGGTGGCCGGACGAGAGTTTGTCCAGCGGATTCGGGCGATGGTTGAAAGTACTCGTCGTCCGGAGGTATTAGGGGGTTTCGGCGGGTTTAGCAGCTTTTGTGAAATTCCGATGGGCTACCGAGAGCCAGTGCTGGTGTCAGGAACCGACGGCGTAGGTACCAAGCTCAAAATTGCTCAGGCGGTGAATCGTCACGACACAGTGGGCATTGATTTGGTGGCCATGTGTGTGAATGATATTCTCACCAGCGGCGCTGAACCCTTGTTTTTTCTAGATTATCTAGCTACCGGCAAACTTGAAGCTGACACCCTAGCCCAGGTAGTAGAGGGCATTACCGCAGGCTGTCGGCAGGCAGGCTGTGCCCTGCTGGGCGGAGAAACAGCTGAAATGCCGGGTTTCTATGCTCCGGGTGAGTATGACCTGGCCGGGTTCTGCGTTGGCGTAGTAGAAAAGTCACAGCTTTTAGATGGTAGCCAGGTGCAGGTCGGCGATCGCGTCATCGGCCTTGCCAGCAGCGGCATCCACAGTAATGGTCTGAGCCTGGTGCGCAAGGTGATTCAGTCCGGACGACGGCTCACAGGTAACGGTGTAGGCTACGGCTGGCATGAGTCAGTGCCAACTCTGGGAGATTTGACATTGGGGGAACTGTTCCTTACCCCTACTCAAATCTATGTTCAGCCAGTTCTCATGGCTCGCCAGAGCGGACTGCCGATTCACAGCATGGCTCATATTACCGGCGGTGGCTTACCCGAAAATCTACCCCGCTGCCTGTCTAAGGGGCAGAGCATACACCTGGAGCCATCAGCCTGGCCAGTGTTGCCGCTGTTTGACTGGCTGGCTGCCGCAGGCGACATTCCTCAAGTTGATCTGTACAACACCTTCAACATGGGCATTGGGTTTGCGCTGATAGTGCCTGCCGACCAGTCTAAAGCTGTAGTGAACTGGTTTGAGCAGCAAGCTATTTTGGCCTATGACATTGGCGAAGTCGTAGAAGGTACCGGCGAGGTGTTGGGGCTGGCAGACGCATCTTAGATGAGGGTTTTCGGCTTATTCCCTAAACCCGTGCCAGGCGATTAAGAGCCAGGTTATCGGGCTTTTCCCTGTGGAACGCAGGTTTCCGTTTTCGTTCTTCCCCTATAACCTTGGTAAAGAATTGCCCCGCTCTAGACACCTGGCAGTACCTTAGAAGGGCAGTGCAGTGGAAATTGTTGACCTTGAAATCGTCGTCCTTAAATTGGCAACCCGTGGTGCTTAGCTTTTTGGCCATTCTAGGCTTGGCCCTAGTCACCAGCAGCTTTGTGATCATTAACCCTGGTCAGGCTGGAGTACTCAGCATTTTGGGCAAGGCTAAAGATGGTGCGCTCTTAGAGGGCTTGCACCTAAAACCCCCCCTGGTGTCTACGGTGGATGTCTACGATGTCACTGTTCAAAAGTTTGAGGTGCCTGCTCAAAGTTCAACTAAGGACTTGCAGGATCTATCCGCACGATTTGCCATTAACTTTCGGCTTGACCCTACCGAAGTCGTCAACATTCGCCGTACTCAGGGCACGCTAGAGAACCTGGTTTCTAAAATCGTTGCCCCTCAAACCCAGGAGTCTTTCAAAATTGCGGCGGCCCGTCGCACCGTGGAAGAAGCGATTACCCAACGGGCCGAACTCAAACAGGACTTCGACGACGCGCTTACCTCCCGTTTAGCCAAGTACGGCATTCTAGTGCTGGATACCAGCGTGGTTGATCTGACCTTTTCTCCAGAATTTGCTAAGGCCGTTGAAGACAAGCAAATTGCTGAGCAACGTGCCCGCCGTGCTGTCTACATTGCCCAGGAAGCAGAGCAGGAGGCTCAGGCCGAAATCAACCGTGCTAAAGGCCGTGCCGAAGCTCAGCGCCTAATTGCCGAAACCCTGAAAGCACAGGGAGGGCAACTGGTGCTGCAAAAGGAAGCCATTGAAGCCTGGAAGGAGGGCGGCTCCCAGGTTCCTAATGTGCTGGTTATTGGTGACGGCAAAGCCAGCAGCGTGCCGTTCATCTTTAACCTTGACCAAGTTACATCAGAACAAGCGACTGCACCAAGCTAGGCAGCGTTCCACCCGCTACTGAGCCAGACTCAGCATCTTATCTGGAGAGTAAGTAACCTCTTTCACCATACCGGGCTGCCCCAGCGCCGCAGCCTCGCTGTTGTTGAAGCTGACAACCACCCCACCGGCATTACCGGCTCGAATGGTTAGAGCTTTGTCAGCCGTCCACAGGCGAGTATCGCCCGGTTGCATGATGCCCTCAAACTCTGTGCTGCCATCGGAGGTAACTCTTAGCCAGGATTGGGCTGTCAGAGTCATCTTCACTTCAATCGGCGACTGAGGTTGGGCTGGCTCAGCTTCAGCCACAGGTGCCACAGAGGGTCTGCCTGCCGCTGTCTGGGATGTTTCAACGGAACTGAGGGGCTCTAGCGGCGGCAAGAGGGTTGACTCAGGAGCCGTGCGCTTTAGTAGATAAGACAACCCACTAATGGCGGTGATCAGCACCACAAAGTAAGCCGCATAGAGATGCAGTGGTCGTAACTGGGCGGCTGGTGACTCTTTCCAGGAGTGCCGCTGTACACGCAATGGAGTAAAAAACTGACTGGCTAGAGTTTCACCATCCAGATGGAGGGCATCGCCGTAACGGCGGATAAGACCTCGAATGTACACAGGCTCTGGCAAGCTATCCAAATCACCCTGTTCAATGGCAGCCAGAAGGCTAGGTCGAATCAGGGTTAGGCTGGCCATAGACTCCAGAGTTTGCCGCTGCTGCTGCCGAGCCGACTGAAGCAGCGTTCCTAACTCTGTAAGCTGCTCTCGGTATAGAGCATTTGGATCAACCAAGTCTTTCGTCTTCATACAGGGAACATTTAGTTAAACGGCAGAGTGGCAACCAGGGGTGAGGAGGACTGTTTCAAGACTGTCGGTTGAGCATCTAACTCAGCTAATAATGCCTTAATTTCGTTTGATGATAAAGTCCGGTAAGCACCACTTTTGAGATTCCCAAGTTGAATTGCGCCTACCGCCGTCCGGTGCAAGCGCCGCACGCGATAGCCTAAAATCTGAGCCACACGGCGAATTTGCCGATTGCGCCCTTCCCATAGCCTGATCTCTAGTTGGGTGTTGCCGTCAGTTGAGAAAGCTAATCGCCGTATCTCAGCCGGTCTGGTTAACCGACCATCCAACTCAACTCCCTGCCGCCAGGTAGCTAGGTCTAGCTCAGAAACCATCCCATCAATGTGAACCTGATAGGTTTTGACCACATTGTGTTTGGGGTGGGTTAATCGGTACGTTAAGTCGCCATCGTTAGTCAATAGCAGGGCACCTGTGGAATATGTATCCAGGCGACCCACTGGATGAATCCCCAACCCCTGCAGATAATCAGGCAAGGCCTCCAGCACAGTTGGCCGACCGTCTGGATCAGTGCAGGTAGATACCACACCCAAGGGCTTGTGGAGCAACAAGTAGTAATGATCGAGCTGCTCTTCTAGGTGAATTGGGCGGTTATCCACAGCAATTTGATCATCCTTCGGATCCACTTTCTGACCCAGGTAAGCTGGGGCTCCATTAACCGTTACTCGGCCTGATTGAATCCACTCCTCAGCCTTGCGCCGAGAGGCTAACCCATGCTGGGCCAATACTTTTTGTAAACGCTCTGCCATAGCAACTAATCTACAGGTGGATACCACAGGATGCCTAGGTTGCAGCCAGGATAGAGATGCCAACGATCTATCATAGCAAGCATTTCGTAGGTATAAGTTCTCAGCCTAGGGCCGGGTCAGGCAACCATAGCTGTAGCCAAGCGCCACCCAAGTCAGGGTGATTGGCAGCGCTGATAGTACCTCCGTGGGCTTCTACAATCTGGCTAACAATCGCCAGCCCTAGCCCAGTACCTCGGCTCATCTCCACTGGTAGCACAGCTTGGCCTGGGTTAGAAGAGGGGGACAGCCCGCTCCGGCTACGGGATAGATCGGCCCGATAGAACCGATCAAACACGTGAGGTAAATCTTTAAGATTAAACCCAGGGCCAATATCAATAATGTCTAGATAAAACCCGTCGTCTTCGGTTGAAGTAGAATCTTCACCTGCATTCTCTGCTGTAGATTCAGCCCCAGCCAGCCGAACATAAATAGGGGCGCTGGTTGGGCTATGTTTGATGGCATTGTCGATTAAATTCAGCAATACCCGATGGAACAGAGGCTCATCCAAATTGACGAGATACTGGGCTGGGCCTTGATAGTCCAGCGTTAGCTGCTTGACCTGAGCCAAGGGCTCTAAACTACGCCAGGCTGACTGAATTAGTTGAGGTAAATCCACTGGTTTCCGGTTCAACCCCTGGGATTGATTTCCCTGGAGGCGGCTCAGGTTCAACAGGTCTTCTACTAGGTTACTGAGGCGAATAGTTTCGTTAATTAGGCGGTCAAGCCAAATTTTCAGTGAAGGCTCGACCCGTGGCTGGAGGGTTTCGGCCACCAGACGAATAGAGGTGAGGGGAGTTTTGAGTTCGTGGGCCACGTCAGAGGTCCAGCGATCGCGCTGCTGCACCAACAAGGCGGCCTCCTGACGATTTTCCAAAAATACCCCTACGTTGCCCCCACGAAGGGGAATAGCATAGCCCCGTAGTGGATAAGTAGGTTCTTCCTTTGGATGCAGTGGATCAGGCGAAATCTGATACAACATCCACTCTCGCTGGCAGGGCTGCTGCTGGTGACGAGTTTCATCAATCAGGGCATCTAGCTCGTAGGAGCGGGCCACTTCTAACAGTAGCCGTCGCCGTTGGACTGAGCCAATCAGAGCCTGGTTCATCCGCAATAGACGATTGGCCTCATCATTGCACCAGACTAGCTGATTTTCCTCATCCACCTGTAGATAGCCAATAGGAGCGGCCTGAAGAATACGCTCCAAGGTATCGCGGCTAGTTCCCAAGTAGTAAAGCTGCTGCTGTTGCTCAGGATGAGCGGCCACAAGACGCTCAAGGCGCTGCATAGCCATGTTCCAGGAATTAGCCTGGAGCACAGAAAGCACTCGCTGCTGTCGTTGTTGCTGCCGCTGCCACTGCCAAGCCAGCACAATCCCTCCAGTCAGGAGGCCCATTAGATACCAAAAAAATGCCACAACGATAGGATTTAGATGAACAAGTGATCTGCCAAAGCTTGGCTCGACAATCTGTTAAACCCAAATTAGTGTGTGTCTTGCAGCAACCTAACCCTGATATAAGCTTAGCAACCGCCTGTCGCAATGCAAGGTAAGGCGTATTTTAACTTCCAGCCGCATCCGGAGTTGGATTAGCTAAGTAAAAAAAGCGCCCCTACAGGAGCGCCTTAATGAGATGATGTGAGCAATGAGATGCTGTAAGCCACCAAAAGGCTAGTTCGCCTTTTATAGACGGTCACCTTTAACGAACCGTCGCGCCACGATACTTCAAACCTTGAACACGGGCACCGTTAACCTGCTTTGCCAGATGGCGGGTGGCTACTGCACCCCGATAACGGCCAATCACTTCCTCGGAAACCGCTACTTGAGTATTGGTAGCGTCGTAACTAACTCCACGGTACTTCAGGGACATAACTCGCCTCTCCTTAAATGAGTGAAGGGTGTAAACAGAGGCGCGTTCCTTCGGGCTCTTGCCCTACTTCCGTCTCTCAGCGAGAGATGAACGATTTATTTCTGTATTCATTGTTACGGTTTTGACTATTTATGTCAAGGGCCAATATCAGGAAAGGTTGAAAATTGGGGGATGCAAAGCTTGGGTTTCAACGACCTGAAGCATTCGGTACGCTTAGACGACAGGTTTCCTGAGACGGTTACAACGAATTCTGCTGCATCCCGTAGCAGCCCGGTTTCTGCAGCTAAGCTTATCAGAGTCGCTACCTCAGCCCGTCAGGAAGATAGAAGGTGCTGACGCGCTAAGGTATTAGGGTATAAGCATTGCAGAATTAAGCTATCCCAACCTCAGCCATGCATGGCTTTATTCCCCCTGAGCGCTATTTTCCTTACCTGACCTGGACAGAAATTGCGGCCATGCCCAACCGCCATGAGGTGGTGATTGTGCAGCCGATGGGTGCGATCGAACAGCATGGCCCCCATTTGCCGCTGGCTGTAGATAGTGCCATTTGTACCGCAGTGATTGGCAAAGCCCTGGCCCATTTAGATCCAGCGGTGCCAGTCTATAGCTTACCGCCCCTGTACTACGGCAAATCTAATGAGCACTGGCATTTTCCGGGCACCATTACGCTCTCGGCTGAGACGCTGCTTAGGGTAATCCGCGATGTAGCCGAGAGCCTCTACCGGGCAGGCTTTCGCAAGCTGGTGCTGCTCAATGCCCACGGTGGCCAGCCCCAAGTGCTGGACATTGCCGCCCGCGATTTACATCAAACCTATGCGGATTTTATGGTATTCCCGCTGTTTGTATGGGCGGTACCCAACTGTGCCAGCGAGTTGCTCACAGCCAAGGAACTGGAACTAGGCATCCACGCTGGCGATGCGGAAACCAGCCTGATGCTGTCGATTCTGCCCGACCAGGTGCGGCAAGACCAGGCCAGAGCAGAGTTTCCCCAAGACTTACCCCTCAACAGCCGACTGACAATGGAAGGAGCCTTGCCCTTTGCCTGGGTAACGCAAGATTTGAGCACCAGCGGTGTGCTAGGCGACCCAACCGTGGCCAGTCTTGAAAAAGGGAATCAACTCCTAGACTCCCTGGTTCAAGCCTGGGTGACTGTGCTGGAAGATGTTTATCGATTTCGCCAACCCCAGGCTAGTGCCCCTGAAGGCTCTGGTTCCTGAACAAAGAGGCCCTTGCAAACCGACGTTATGAGTCCAGACCCTATCTCGGCCTACGTTCATATTCCCTTTTGCCGTCGCCGCTGTTTCTACTGTGATTTTCCAATTTCGGTGTTGGGCAATCAACGGCGGGGCGAAACCTCTATGACGGTGGAGGGGTATGTCGATTTACTTTGCGCTGAAATTGCCGCTACGTCGGGGAGCAAGCTTCCCTTGCAGACAGTTTTCTTTGGCGGTGGTACGCCTTCACTGCTGTCGGTGGCCCAGGTCGCAAAAATTCTGATTCAGCTAGATCGGCAATTTGGCCTCGAATCCCACGCAGAAATTTCCATAGAAATGGATCCAGGTACTTTTTCTCTGGAGCACTTGCAAGGTTATCTGGCGGCTGGCGTCAACCGTATTAGCCTGGGCGTTCAATCCCTAGACGATCGACGCCTGGAAAGCTGTGGGCGCTACCACCGAGTGGCCGATGTGCTTCAGGCAGTAGAGTGGCTACATCAGGTGGCCATGCCTAACTGGAGCATGGATTTGATTTCGGGACTGCCCTACCTGACCCTGGCCGATTGGCGGGCAGATCTGTCAATGGCTGTAGCACTAGCACCGCACCATATCTCAGTTTATGACCTGACCGTGGAACCGCAGACTGTCTTCGCGAGACGCTATCAGCCCGGCGATGCTCCACTCCCCACAGATCAGCAGACAGCAGCGATGTATGGCTTTGCTCAGTCTTACCTGACGGCTCAGGGGTATGAGCACTACGAAATCTCAAATTACGCTCAACCGGGTCATCGCTGTCAGCACAACCTGACCTATTGGCGCAATCAGCCCTACTTTGGCTTTGGCATGGGCGCTACCAGCTATACCCAATTTCAGCGGGTGAGTCGGCCCCGCACACTGGCCACCTATCGTTTGTGGGTAGAGGCGTTTCAGCCCTCTGGTGGGGTTTACTCCGAACTGCCAACCCCTCATCATGAGCAATTCTTAGACCGCCTGATGGTAGGGTTGCGGTTGGCTGAGGGCATTTCTGGGGATGAGATTCGCTCCCTTTGCGACCCAGCAACTTGGGAAAGACTCTATCAAACCCTACAACCCCATATTCAGAACAACTGGGTAGTCATTGAGGGAGAAACCTGGGCAAGGCTAGAGTGTTTGCGTCTGACGGATCCAGAAGGATTTTTATTTTCTAACGTAGTGCTGACGGATTGCTTTAGTCTCTTGTCTGAAATGGGTTCCTTTGCTGAAACGGTTGAATCTTGACCGGGCCTTTGCATCAGGGTCATTAGATTCGTAGTTAGCACACTAATAGGGAACCCCGCCTTTGCAGTAAAGTAGATCCCTGTTACATTCACACGGCTAACCCATGCCCAAGGTTCTTGTTTCCGACCCTATTGATCAAGTGGGGCTTGATATTCTCTCTCAAGTTGCCCAGGTCGACGTCAACACTGGCCTTTCTCCTGAGGAATTGGTCAACATCATTAGCAACTACGATGCGCTGATGATTCGCTCTGGTACACGAGTAACCAAGGATGTAATTGAGGCGGGCCAGAACCTGAAGATTATTGGGCGGGCTGGAGTCGGGGTCGATAATGTCGATGTGCCAGCGGCTACCCGGCGCGGCATTGTCGTGGTTAATTCCCCAGAGGGCAATACCATTGCTGCTGCAGAACACGCCCTGGCTATGATGATGGCGCTATCTCGCTACATTCCCAGCGCAGACCGCTCCGTCAAGGTGGGTGAATGGAACCGCAAAGCCTTTACTGGCGTTGAAGTTTATAAGAAAACCCTGGGCGTGGTGGGCCTGGGTAAGATTGGCTCCCATGTGGCCTCGGTGTCCAGGGCTATGGGCATGAAGCTGCTGGCCTATGACCCCTTTATTTCGGCTGAGCGAGCCGAGCAATTGGGCTGCCGCTTAGTGGATTTGGATTTGCTCTTCCGCGAATCTGACTACATTACCCTGCACCTGCCCAAGACTCCTGAGACTACCCACCTGATTAACGAACGGGCGCTATCGTTGATGAAGTCGACCGTGCGGATTATCAACTGTGCTCGTGGCGGCATCATCGATGAAGTGGCCCTGGCCAAGGCGCTGCAAGCAGGCACAATTGGCGGGGCTGCGCTAGATGTGTACGAATCTGAACCCCTGGGCGAGTCTGAACTACGGGCCTTGGATAAAGCTGTGATTTTGACCCCTCACCTGGGGGCGTCTACGGAAGAGGCGCAAATTAACGTAGCTATCGACGTAGCCGAACAAATCCGCGATGTGCTCCTGGGGCTACCAGCGCGATCAGCAGTGAACATTCCCGGTTTGCGGCCCGAAGTGCTGAAGAAACTGCGTCCTTACCTGCAACTGGCCGAAACTCTGGGCAACCTGGTAGGCCAACTGGCGGGTGGACGGGTCGAACAACTCACGGTGCGGCTCCAGGGTGATATTGCTACGGGCGACAGCCAGCCGATTATGGTAGCCGCGCTCAAGGGGCTGCTTTCCCATGCCTTGCAGGAGCGGGTCAACTACGTGAATGCCTCTATTGAAGCAAAGGAGCGCGGCATTCACGTTATTGAAACCCGCGATGCCGACATTCGCGACTACACGGGTTCACTAAATCTATCGGCCAAGGGCAGTCTGGGCGAACATTCTGTTACCGGCGTGCTGCTGGGCGGCAGTGAAATTCGCGTTACCGACATCGACGATTTTCCCATCAACGTGCCGCCAACTCAGCATATGTTGTTCACGCTGCACCGCGATATGCCGGGGATTATTGGCAAAATTGGGTCACTGCTGGGCAGCTTTAATGTCAATATCGCCAGCATGCAGGTAGGCCGCAAGATTGTACGCGGTGATGCGGTAATGGTGCTCAGTTTAGATGATCCGCTGCCAGAGGGCATTTTGGCAGAAATTACCAAGGTGCCTGGCATTCGGGATGCCTACACAGTCAATTTATAAGCACGGCAGACGAAGGCAGGGCAGGTAATGGCGTTGGCAAATAGCTGGTGGGAAGTTCAAGTGCTCTGCGATCCGGCCCTTGAGGATGATGTATTCTGGCGGTTCGATAGCTTTGGTAGCGAGGGCACCTCTAACCAGCGGCGGGGGGCAGCGTGTTTAATTCAGGCCTACTTTCCTCAGCACCGCATGGAACTGCTAGACCTGTCGGCCCTAGCCCTGTTGATTAAACAGGATGCTCTCTGTAGCGACCTGGCGGTGCCCCGCGTTACCTGGTCACTAATTGATGAAGAAGATTGGTCAAAAAGCTGGAAAGCACACTGGCAGCCAGAACCAATTGGCGATCGCTTCCTCATCACTCCTGCCTGGCTATCGCCTCCAGAAGACAATCAGCGGCTGGTGCTGCGGCTAGATCCTGGGGTGGCCTTTGGCACCGGGGCGCACCCTACCACCCAACTTTGCTTAGAATCCCTAGAAATGCGGCTTACCTACGAACCGGCGGCGGTCACGCTGGCTGACATTGGCTGTGGCTCTGGCATTCTCTCGATTGGGGCGCTGTTGCTAGGCGCTAAACGGGTCTATGCGGCAGATATCGACGATTTAGCGGTGCAGTCGGCGATGGGCAACCGTGAAATCAATGGCTTGACTGAGGCAGAACTGCCAATTATCCACGGCAGCCTGGATGCTTTAGCCAAGCTTATTGAAGCTCCAGTAGACGGCGTCGTGTGCAACATCCTGGCAGAGGTAATTATGGACTTAATTCCACACCTGCACATCATTGTGACGCCGAAAGGCTGGGGCATTTTGAGCGGTATTTTGCTCGATCAATCCAAACTAGTAGCCGATACCCTGGAACAGCACGGCTGGGTAGTGGCTACTCTGTGGCGACGACAGGAATGGTGCTGTTTGAACGTAAGACGGGCGGAATCCTAGAGCTATGCAGTTGTCTGAAGCGACGTTTGTGCTCAAAGTTCTGGTTTTCTCTGGGATAATTGCAGCCGGAGTCAAATACCTAGCCCCCTACTTGGTGGTAGGGCCCTCCTTGAGCCTGGTGGTGGTTCTGCTTGTTGCCCCCTCTATCCTCATGGCAGTGCTACTCTGGCTTCAGCCTAAGCTGCCAAATAAGCATCCCTAAACCCTACGCTATGCGCTCCATCGACGCCATTAACGAAAAAATTCGTCAGGGGCAGGTTGTTGTACACACTGCCGAGGATTTTAAGACCCTAGCCCAAAAGCAGGGGGTAAGGGCAGCCGCTAAAGCTGTGGATGTGGTAGTTACAGGCACCTTCGAGCCAATGGAATCCTCTGGAGCCATTCTCAACCTGGGTCATACCGACCCGCCCATCAAACTGCTGGAGTGTTATTTGAATGGAGTACCGGCCTATGCGGGGTTTGGCGCAGTGGATCTATACCTGGGGGCCGGTCAACCTGCTATGGCGGGACGAGGGGGAGAGGGCTTAGATGCAGAGGACGTTCGAGAGTACGGTGGCGGCCACGTCATTGCCGATTTAATTGCTGGTCGGAGCGTGTACCTCCAGGCTACTGGCCATGCGACAGACTGCTATCCCCGTGCGTCCCTTGACACCACCATTACCCGCGACACTATCAACCAGTTCTATTTGTTTAACCCCCGCTGCCTGTACCAAAACTTTATTGTCGGGGTAAATGGCGGCGATCGCCCTCTCTCTACCTATCTTGGCCCACTCCAGCCGCGTTTGGGAAATGCGGTTTATGCCAGCCCGGGTGCCCTTTCGCCGCTGCTAAACGATCCTGACCTAGAGGCCATTGGCATTGGCAGCCGCATTTTTTTAGGGGGTGGCCTGGGTTATATTGCCTGGGAGGGCACGCAGCACTTTCCCCTACAGCGGCGGTTGCCCAACCGCACCCCCATCGGCCCTGCCGCCACCGTTGCCCTAATTGGCGATGCCAAACCAATGCAGCCCAAGTGGGTGCGAGGATGCTACTTCAAAGGTTATGGGCCATCGCTCATGCTAGGGGTAGCAGTGCCAATTCCCATTCTCAACGAGCAAATTGCCGCCCACTGCGCCGTGCAAGATGCTGACATCGTCGCTCCAGTGATGGATTTCTCCATCCCTCGACGGGTGCGGCCTACCTTTGGGTTAGTTAGCTATGCCCAGCTCAAATCCGGCTCCATTACCATTGAAGGGCAAGCTGTGCGCACGGCACCCCTAGCCAGTGTGTACCTGGCCAGACAGTTACAGGTAGAGTTAAAGCAGTGGATAGAATCTGGCCAATTTGAACTTTCTAACCCAATTGCCCCACTACCAGTTGATCGTGCTTTCTTACCCCAAGACACCCTCAATTAGCATTGAAAAAATCTAAAAACGAGATATAGAAAATAAAGTGTGGAGCATTTCTATTTGCCAGAAGTTACTCCCCATTACAGCAACGAAATGTGCTGAACTTGCAGCAATTCTCAATCCAAAATCTAAAACCCAGAATCCAAAACTACTCTCCCTGATTGGCCTCAAAAAAAGTTAAAAATTCATCGGCTGACAGAGGATGTGAAAAATACCAGCCCTGGGCTTTCGTAACTCCAACAGCTAGCAGAGCCGAGGCTTGAGCCGCAGTTTCAACCCCTTCTGCAATAATTTCAATACTGCTTTCTCGAATTATGGCCGCTAGGCCAATTAAGCTATCTTCCTGGCAGCCTTCTACTAACAACTGACTGACAAAGCTGTTGTCTAACTTCAAAATATCCACCCTAAGCTGGGCAAACATAATCAACTTAGCGGCAGTAATACCGATATCGTCGAGGGCAACCCGTACTCGATAGGGGCGTTGATTTAGGCCATCTACGCCTAGCTTATCGGGCATGCCCCGCTCGGTAATTTCAAACACTATCTTTTCGCTAATGTCAATTAACCCGGATTTGAACATGGCATACTCAAGCCCACCCCGACCCAAGAGTTCTGGCGGAACATTGATATTCACCGAAACATCATGGGTCGCCTGGTGCAGCCAGGCACCTAATTCTTGAGCCACCGTTTCAATGACCCAGTAGGTTAGGATGCCAGAGGAAGGTGTATTTTCGATACCATCAATAAACTCTGCTGGAAGACGCTCTTGACCCTGGTGATGCCAGCGCAATAAAGCTTCAGCGCCAATGCAGCGCCCCTCGCTGATGAGCATGATGGGTTGATATTCCAGGTAGAAATCACCATCAGCCAGCGCATTCCGAATTATATTGGGATCGATCATGACAAGTCCATAGGCGATTGGTGAAATCCTCCTATAGACTATCCCTCACTCTGCTCC